>Ga0163144_10026801_pt1 | contig 11187 bp, 12 predicted proteins | sample OliLak19BULKMAT1_FD_123175 | JGI IMG/M metagenome (GOLD analysis project Ga0163144, IMG submission 123175) | Freshwater microbial mat bacterial communities from Lake Vanda, McMurdo Dry Valleys, Antarctica - Oligotrophic Lake LV.19.BULKMAT1 | ecosystem: Environmental > Aquatic > Freshwater >... | reverse complement strand
TTTTTTTCCGCAAAACTATTCTGCAGAAACCTTAGTCACTTGGCGCACCACTGTAAAAATAACAGAAATCACCGAGTCAGAACTGGTGCTTTTTTCGCCGGTTGATCTGCCAGAAAAATATTATTATCTTAAAGATCCCATGCAATTTTTAGTGCGCTTAATTAAAGATGGAACTGGCCCGCAAGGACCAGAAAAACTTTATAAATATAAGGCCCTGATTCACCTCTCAGATATCAACGATAAGGCCTACCTGCGCCGCTCCACTATGGACAGGGTAGAACAGTTGCTGCGCTCGATGCCTCGCCTGGCGATCTAGCCAATTTAAGAACAACTCAAAAAATTACAAAATAGGCATTTAGCTGGCCTTTAGTCCGGGCCATTAGTACAAGCCTCACCATGAAGGTGATTTTTCCGCTTATTTTAAGTCTTATAACTCTTAAGGCACTGGCACTTGATTGCAACCTGCCTGCGCCCTGGGACGCCACCACCACATTACAGTTTGGTCACGAAGACCATCGCTCCGCCAATAGCCGCGTCCTACAAGTAGGTATCGACTGCATGGAATTAAACCCTATCATCAATCTCTACAGTGAAATGCTGGTCTTCTTGCCCACTACATGGCCTAGACCCTCTGGACTCATTTTAAACGTCATAGATAAGGCGTCAAATGCCTATGTAAATGGCAACCGAGTCAACCTACCTTTGCACTTTATCAATGAGGATAAAGAAAAAATTGATGATCAAAAAATTCTGGCGATTTGGGCACATGAATTTGCTCATGTTTTTTTAAACACTTTTATGCAACAAGAAATTCCCGAAATGATCGCCTTTAATGAAATTTATTATCCACTTTTGTCGGCCAAGGCCAATCGTGCTGTGGCGCTAGAGAATATTGCTTATTATCAAGTGATGGGAAACTCCTCTGTAAAAGAATATTTTGCGGCCCAAAAATCTTACTCACAAATGAATGAAGAAATTAGACAATTTGAAAAACAAATCGATCAATTAGAAAATAGTCGCATGTTAAAGGTCATTAATCGTATTTCTAAACCTTATCATGAATTTTTCGCAGACTTAGTGACGGTGCTTTATTTTAATAACCCTAGGGCCATCGCCGAGTCTTTGAAAATCGACTATGACCCAGCAAAAGATAAAAAGGTGTCCTATCGCGATTTTTCCTATATTGGAAATTCTATAGCAGAATGGGAAGGCAATTTAGACGATTTAAAAGATTCTCATCACACTATGGCCGCTAGTCGTTATGAAATTGGAAAATTTTTAACTGCACTTAATTTAGAAAAAAAACATCAGCTCTTAGAGAAAATTGCGCATCTAATAATTGCAGAAATTAAAAGACAGGTGGAAAACGATGAAGCAGACTCTCCACTCGAATTAAATCGCAGCTTTATCCAAAAATTCCATCAGCAAAAATAGAGCTGCCCGACAACTTTGCTCGGTAATTATCTAGACGAAAAATCCGAAAAGTCTGGAGATGTTAAACACTATAAGATCATTCATTTTTATTTTCGTATGTGTGGGTTGCTCCCTCACTCCTTCGACTCATATCTCTCGCTCTCCGCAGTCTCTGTCTTTTAATTGTATGGGTCTGCTCGAGGCCTTTGTCCCTAAATTAAGTCAACTGCGCTTACAAAACGATTTGCAGCAATTTATTTTAAAAAAAGTCGCCAATAAACAAAATGTTTTTAGCGATGTTGAGCTTTATCAAATTTTGGCCGAGCATCCGACTCACGCCAAACTTATTTTGCAATATATGGATCAAAGCTTAAAACCTGATGCCATAGAAAAATTTATCGCTGAATATCCTAAATTCTGGCCCCTCCTGGCCCATCCTGGAATCGCCAATCATAAAGAAAAGTTTTTTAATTTTGTCACCAACAATCAATTTCGTTTAAATAAATTAGACTATGTCCAAATCATTAAAGAATTTGAAAAAGAATTTGAGCTGGTGCGAGTTTTTAGAGGTATTTCCTTAACTTCGCGCGAATTGGAAAAAATAAAAGTTGAGGGGATTGCTCCTCCCCTTTTTCTCTATCAAGAAAAATACGTCTTACAAAATATTCAATCCATTTTTTTTATCAGTGAATATTCAAATTTAAGAACTCTCCAATACGGCGGACTGAGACAACAAATTGAAAATCGAACGAAGGTGGAGCCCACTCTCACTCAGTCACTCTCAGAGTATTTTGAAGTCGCGGCAAATGTTGGTCATCGCTTTCGATTAAATAAAGATGAGACCGCAAAAACTTATGTTTTTGAAATCCATATTCCCAGTTTATATCTTTCGGGTGGACGCTTTAGTCATGCCCCTTCACCTTTTATGCGCGCCGGCGAGCGCGTGTATCGTGACAAAAAAGCTTTTAAAGTGGGCGATCAACTTTTTCCACCGCAAGTTGAGGCCTTTATTTTTGATACTATCGAAAAACGTTTTATCGTCAATGCAGTGGTGCCGGATGAAAAATTAGTCAACGCTAAAAGCGAATTTGTTGATTAAGTATGAAAGAGCAAAAGTTTTATCTTGATATTGATGTGCACAAAAATAAATTCTACGTCACCCCCTCACCACAAATAAAAAATCAAGCTTTTATCATCGAATTTGACAATCGTTATTTAGCGGAAAAGTTTTTAAAAGATTTATTACTAGATAAATTCCCTTCGCCGCTCAAGAATGAAAGTACTTATCAACTAATTGAGACCATCAAGAACAAAATAGGCCAAATTAAAATCTATAAGTTTAAAGCTTAAATTGACAAATGCAAAGGCTCATAGATAATGGGTCCAGTACAAAATATGGAGGCCCTATGATTTTTGATTTAACTATTCCACAATTTATTAAGACTCTAAAAAACTTAGATAGCATATTAGACAAAGCCGCTGGTTTTGCTGATGCTAAAAAAGTGGAGATGGAAGTACTCTTACAATCTCGCCTAGCGCCTGATCAATTTAACTTAACCAGACAAATTCAAATCGTGTGCGATACAGCTAAGCTGGCGGCCGCTCGCTTAACGGGAAAAACGGCACCGACTCACGAAGACAAAGAAAAAACGGTAAGCGAAGTTAAAAGTAGAATTCAAAGTGTCATCACTTATCTAGAAACTTTTAAGCCGGAAGATTATAAAAACGCTGCCACAATTACGGTGACACAGCCGCGCTGGGAAGGAAAAACTTTAACTGGTGAGCAATATGCTATTCACCACGTGATCCCTAACTTTTATTTTCATGTCACTACAGCTTATGCAATTTTACGTCACAACGGTGTCGACATTGGAAAAAAAGATTATTTAGGCGCTCTTCCCTACAAACTTCCATAAGGATTAATTAAAATGATTCAAGTTGATTATTGGCGCAAATGTGGCAGTTGCAAAAAAGATATTGGGTTTAATACTGAGTATCAACAATGCAATATCAGCTCTTGTAAAAAGTGGGTTTATTGTTCGGTAGATTGTTGGAACTTACACAATCAAGTGATGAATCATAAAAGTGCTTGGGCCGAAGAAAATACTTCGCCTAAAAAAGAAAATTATGTGCCCGCAAGCGATGAGGCCACACCGCGAAGAATTCTCATCAGCGCCAAACCCGCGGCAAGCAATGTTGCTCTTAGCACCAATGCCAATGAAGAGGAGATTTTAATCGTCGCTTCGAAATTAAAACAATATATAAAAGATAAATATGACATGAACACTTCCGCGAACGTGATGGAAGTGTTATCTAGTGTCGTGCGCCGCAGCTCTGATCGCGCCGTGGCAAGGGCAAAAAGTGAAGGCCGCAAAACATTAATGGATCGAGATTTCGAATAAGGATAAAATTATGAGTTCAAAAAAATCAACTGACGCTATGGAAAATCAACACCAACAAGGTGACGAAGATAAGGCCCACGTGCACGGTCCAAGCTGTAACCATGGCAGCGATGCTTTAAAACCTATTACCCGCCAAAACACTAAAATCGGGCGCAATGATCCTTGTAACTGCGGCAGTAACAAGAAATTTAAGAAGTGCTTCGGGGCCTAATTGGGCCAATCCGGTAAAAATTAACCCGAAATTCTTACATCCTCTTACAAATCTACACTATTTCCCAGAAGTGTTAAGAAAAACTTAGCAAATACTATTAATTCCACTAAATTAGGGCCACTTATAACTGGTCTCTTTTTTTGGAAAAATTATATGAAAAAAAATATGCTTGGAATTCTTACACTTGGTGCCGCTCTAGTCCTTAACGGCTGTAGCAAAAAAGAAAGCGTAGAAACTGTTGCCAGTAATCCCATCGATAGTTTAACTGCGCGCTTGGCCAATGAAAAAGATCCCATTGAACAAGGCCGTTTGCTCAATAAATTAATCGAAAAAAGATCAGAAAGATCTCTTTTTAAAGTTAACGAAAAATTAATTAAGTCTTTATCGGGCCACACTTCACTCTATGAATTTAACGGCGCTTATAAAATTTTAGTTATTCCAGTGCAATTTGCTGACGTGAAATTTACTGATAAAGAACTCTTCTCAGAAAAAGAAGGCACTGCAAAGGCGCAAGAATATTTATTTGGTAACAACCCAAATTCCATGAGCACATATTACAGTCACATCTCCATGGGTAAATTTCAATTATCAGGAGAAGTTTCAAACGTCATCACGGTGGATAAAAAACTAGTGGATTACGGAGAAGCGGTTACCGGACAAAGTGACAAAAACGCTAGAGGCCTAGTGGTTGATGCTATTGAAAAATTAAAACACAGCAAAACAGATAATGACTGGTGGGCAGAATATGATCGCTGGGATGTGAATGATTATGACAATGATCAAAACTTTCATGAACCAGATGGCTTCATCGACGCCGTGGTTTTAATTTACGCTGGAAAAGATCAGGCCAACTGCCAAAGAAGTTTTGATCCAGATGGCAATAAACCGGCCAGCAGCGATGTACCGGCCGGCCCTCGTCACGATGCTACGGTAGAATGTTTTGATCGCATTTGGCCGCACCGTTGGTCTATCGCTCTACAAAATGATGATCCAAGATATTCAAAAGATGGCCCAGTGGTTGAAGGCGCGCAGCGCTCTTCACTTAACGGTTATAAAATTAATGATGAATTATTCGCACTTGATTATAATATGCAATCAGAATTTTCTGATATCTCCACTTTCTCTCACGAATTTGGTCACTCTTTAACTCTGCCCGATGTTTATTCCAACGGTGAAGATAATTCGTCTGGATCGTGGGAGTTGATGTCACAAAATGCTGAGCTATACGGCCAAGAAATGTCTTCGTACTCACGTTTATCTCTGGGTTGGTTATCACCAAAAGTGATTGAACAAGGTCAAAAAAGTTCGGCCTACTTAGGTGCTTATAGTTTTGTGCCTGCGCTGCAACGTGAGCAAGGAGCTTTTTATGCTGGTCCGGTGAATGATGAAACAGGAGTTTCAATATTGTCTAAGGTGCCTGAGTTTGAAGAAAATGTTTACCGCTCAATTGCCGTGGTCACAAAACCCACAGTGGAAAATCGTGTGATTACCAAGACACTTCCGGTGCATGGAAAAATGACTGCCTACTCGGGAAAATTTGATGGAGAGGCCCGTTCTTTAAAATTAAATTTTACCGTGCCAAATACTATTGATGCGAATTTAACTTTTACTCGTATTCACCATGTTGAAACAGAAACTAACTTTGACTCAAAAGATGAAACCATAAAAGTCGTAACTGAATACGATAGTGGTGACATTTTAATTAATAATGAAGTGGTTAAACACCTAAGCACTGTTTCAGGTGATTTAAATCACGACTCCTTGGCCGAATTAAATCCTCTTTGTCCGGCCTCAAGAGTATTAGAGTTACGTTTAAAAAATATCAAAGGCGAATTAAGTGAAACTGAAAAAGTGGAATTTGCAGCGGGTGTGGCCGTGTGCCAAAAACCAATTTGGGTAGATGAGAAAATTGATTTAACTGAATTTAAAGGCCAAGAAATTACTTTTGAAGTCAGATACACCACAGATGCTGGTTACACGGAAATGGGAATTTTAATCGATAACGTAAAAGTTGACGAACTACTAGTCGACTTTGAAAACTCACCCAAAATGGCTGATGGCTTTAAGCTTTTAGAAAATGGTAGTGAAACCATTTCATTTAATCAATTTTACCTCATGGAATACCGTAACCCGGGTGAAAAATATGTTTTAGGCAACGAAGAATTATCGCGCAACATGGACAATAATATTGAAACAGGAACACAGTCTTATTTTCTTGATGAATCAAAAGGCAGCGTTGCTGATAGATTTCGTCTAGTGAAATTTAATTACCGTCCAGGTGTTCTGGTTTGGTACTTTAACTCAAAATATGATGATCATTCAAACGACGCCGCCAAACAAAAAGGCGAAGGTTACCTTTTAGTTTTAAATTCTAAAGTTGATGAGATGACTCTTCCCGGTGTTTTTCAAGAGGCAAAATTAAAAGATGCCAACGGACATTACGATGAGAAAAATACTGACTTTGTAACCTTAAAAGACTCGCAAATTAACCTATTCACTTGTTTTGCTTTTACTGAATACTCTACTTATATCGAAGGCAAAGTGCCAGATTGTGATTTAATAGGAGACTTTAAAGACTACGGTCAAAAATTAGAATTAGATGGCAGGCCGCTACGTTACCGCCGTGAACTAGGAAATAATTTTCTACCACGAATTCAGGCCAATTACGCGCTGATGGATCGCGGTTATAGAACCGGTTCAGGTTTTAGAACTGGTCTTTCTCCTTTTAATCCAATCGACGCGGGAGAGTTTAATCCCTATTCAATCTACAAAGCAGTAGCAGGAAAAATGGTGCTAGATACTGAGGCCACTAATAGCGCGCCAAAATTTGCTGCTGTTGATAGCTTTGAAGATAAAAACAATGAGTTCTCAAAGTTTGATCGCTTCAAGGGTGATTCAGTGGTTGTAAACAAAGTTGGTTTTAAATTTAAAGTAACCTCACCTTCAAAAACTATTTTATCAAAATATAGTAAGACCGCACCGGCCAATGAAGACTCTAATTTCTTTAGACGCCCACGTGCAAAAATTTATTTTGATTGGGAATAGTTTTTTAATTTTTTAATAAGCGAAAGGCCCCATAAACTTGGGGCCTTTTTTTTCCCGAATTAATCTATAGTGCAATCGCGCAATCGTAAATCTTGGTGCTTATTTCTTTTTTATACAAATAAAATCATGACATCCGCACTGCACTGGCCTATTGCCATTTTTTTTGCAGTCAGCAGCGAATTGATCGCCTGGCCCGTACATCATGGTACAAATCATTGATCCAGAAAGTGGAGCGCACGAGCGTGGCCTACCATCAATTCCCACTCCAGAAACTTTCTTTACTTCTTGCTGCACCACCGGTGTTGCTGTGGATGAAGAATATTCATCTTCAGGCGACTTCACTTTTTGCGAAGTTCCACCGCAACTAAATATAAATAAACTTATTAAAACGAATTGAATTATTTTTTTCATAAGGTTTATTCTAGCTGAGTTCTATAAAAAGCAGAGCTCTTTTTAACCCCCGAAGAAATCACGAACCTTCTTTAACCTTTACAAAGCGCCCAGAATTTAGGATTTTTATAACTCATTTAATGCCCGGGTGGCGAAATGGCAGACGCACTACCTTGAGGTGGTAGCGCTCGCAAGGGCGTGCTGGTTCAAGTCCAGTCCCGGGCACCAATTTTCTGTAACAAAAAAGGTGATAACCCAGAGACAACAACTATTCTAAGTAATTAAATTAACGAAATTGTCTAAACCAGGAGAAATTCAATGCTCATTAAAAAAAGCATCCAAGAGATGAACCGACGTGACCTATTAAAAATATCCGCAACCCTTGGTGTTGGTCTCTTAGGGCCACCACTTTATGGAATTGAGAAGAATATGAAAAAGAGCAAAACAACTACTTTAGATATCCCCGCCAATCTGCAAAACACGCCGACCGGTGATCAAGGAAACACCATGACTTCTAAAAAATCTGTCTTGTCCGTCGGCCTACGGCCACAACTCATCAATTTCGCCGATCCGGCCTACGCGGCCTATCCAGGAATGACGGCCAAAAAGGTGCAAGGCGGACTGGACAAGGACATTGCCGCTCTGAACGACATGGGTTATGACGCGAAATTGTGCCTTACCGATTTTGGCGAAACGGCAGAGGCAGTGATCCGCACCACTCTGCAACAAAAACGCTACGACTGCGTCGTGATCGGCGCGGGCTTGCGTACAATAGATAAAAACTTTCTTCTGTTCGAGAAAGTGCTTAACGTGGTTCATGAGCATGCTCCACAGGCACGCATTTGTTTTAACACTGGACCCTTTGACACGGCTGAGGCGGTGAAGCGGTGGTGCCCGATTGCCTAATGAATTTACTTCTTTCTAGATTCACCAAAAAAATAGAACTTACTTAAATTAGATCGAATGATCTTTAGTTTTTTTATTTTTTAGAAAGAAGAAAATTCCTCATCCACGAAATTCTGAGTAAAATAAATGGAATATCTTAGTTAAGAGCATTTAGACAATTTTTTCATTTACTGATTTCTTTTAAAAAATCATCATTAACTTTTTCTTCTTTAGCAAATTTAAGAACTTTTTTTAGATTCACTGGTTTTAAATAATCAATATCGAACAAAAATTTTCGCAATTCAAAAAAACTCATTTTATAAAGTCCCGAGGCAGCAGAGTCGCGAATGACAGCAAAATAATTTCCCACTTTATCGATACCAATTACTGGGATTGAAATAGCGTGGCTCTGATAATCACCGTCGATTAGAAATTTACCAACGATGGCGTGCCCCAGATCTAAGTTATTGGCCAGCTTTTGATAAAGTACTTTGTCAGATAAACTGGTAAAATTTGGCTCATAATATATTTCGTGCTCACCACCCAGTTTTTGCATCAAGTTTTTGGCCTGGTGATGTGTAAGTCCATCCATTTTTATTGTTAGTTGCCAATTTTTTATATACTCTTCAAAAGTTTTTCCGCTGACAGACCACACCGGCGCTAAATCTTCTTTTAAGTGTTTTTGTAAATAATTATCGGCCCGTTCTAAAAAGGCTTCATAAGTCATGACATCACGAAGCGGTTTGTTGGAAGGAGTGTGATAGAGAGCATGCAGATAACAATCATTATATTTTTGTATTTGAATATTTTTTGCATCAAGCTCTCCATGGACCTTGGTTCTTGCTAACTTTAAAAGCTCTCGAGTGATCAAGGCGTTATTTTCTGGGGTGGCAGAGATGCGAATGGCCTCATAATGCTCTTCGTGTTGCAGAGGTCTTTTACTTAATTTTTTTCGCACTTTTACACCCATCTCTGGCGTAGTGGCAAAGGGCCCTATAACGACGGGCTTGATTCCCTTAACAGTAGAATGGGTTAAACCTTCATGATGATTTGGTTTAATGCGAATAAGAAGATCATCTAAATCTCGCATCAGTCTTGCGTCGCTAGAGTTCTGATAAACTTCTTTAATTTTTTGAAATTGTCTCTGCGGTGTTTTTTCGGCAAAAGCAATTTTTAATTGCTCAATTTTTGTTTGTACTAATGGACGATTACCTTTACCTAAAAAATGCTGCGACATTAAAAGAAATTCATTTTCGCTAAGTTTTTCTCCGTGAGCTAATTTTGTATCTAAAAAGGCGACGATTTTTCTTTGTTCGAGCGCACTTGCGGCAGCAAACGTTTTTATATCAAACTTTTCGATCGTCTTTATGGCATATTGTCCGTGATCTCCACTCAGATCGAGGACTTTTCCCTCTCTCCACATGAGATTGACATCGCTCTCCAAAATTCGATTATTATTTTCAGAAATTTTAGAACTAATAATTCTACCATTTGACCTTCGCACAGTGACTCTAGAGTCTTTGGTCGGTTCAAAATAAATTAGGCCATCATCACTGCGAGAAATTTTATTTAAAGTAAATTCAGTTTGAATAAGATTGTCGCCATCAGGTGTCACCACCGTGACTTTATCGCCCACTTTAAAATCGATTAAATCAAAAGGGACAGAGCGTTGATTAGGATTATCTTGTGCTAATGCGACAGGCCTAACCGTACCTTCATTTAGAATATCGTGGTAATTTTCCGCTGGTGCGATTTTCTCTTCATGAAGTTTAAAGCCTTTTTTTTGCCAGCGATCATGCCCTCTTTGAATTTTCGCCTCACGATCAAATTCTTTTTGTAAGGCAACTTTTTTAATATTTTCTAAATCTTTAAGTGATCTTACGGCATCACTACCAGCTGGCACAGGCCTTACAATAACGGGTTCAGAGGTTTCAAGATAGGTGTAATAGTCCTCCGCTAAAAATGCGGCTTCACATGGATTAGAGACATTTTTTGCATGCACTGGCAAAAAAATGAGAGATAAAGATATAAATAAGAGGATTGATAACTTCACAAAAACTTATCGGTAAAAAGATAAGTCTATTTAAAAAAAATACCCGAGCACCCCTATACAGTTACTTAAACCGGTAATAAGCAAAAGCTGCAACAAAAAAGCGGGACATTTAGACAATAAAAGTTCACCTATCACAAACAATTTCTAAAGTATTTTTGTGTGGTATTTTTTTTGCATTTGCGACTAATGTTTACGCAATTGAGGATTGTAGCTACAGCTTAATGCTTGAGCTGGATTAAAAAAAGGCACTCTCTGCAATGACCAAGATTGCAAATCGTGCAAAAGAAAAAGATATTATTGTCTCTTTACAGTAGAAAAAATTTACAATAAATAAGGCCATTGCGAAGTGATCTATTTTAAGCTGCTTCATATCTTAAATATTGAGACACCATGAAATTTTCATTTTTAGCAGTTATTGGATTAACCTTCTCTCTCAATATTTTTGCACTTTCGATTAATGATCTAGAAAGTTATTATATTTGTAACCCTACTCAAAAAAACCAAGCAGAGGCAGAAGCTGGAGATTTTTTGTTTAGAGATGCCCGTCTTCAAATCGAAAAAAAGCTCCCTTTTGGCCTTTTTTATTTGCACTTTTCTTACCTCACCTAGCTGGGCCGTCCATTTAAAAATCAGCTCGAAGGATCACGGCGCAATCGATTGTCAAAAAGTTATCATTGATAATGTTTATGAATGTCAAAACGATCAAGGTCGTTTTTTATTATTTAATGATCACCCCAGACCAATGCTTTATAAATATGGGACAGAGAAAATTGTTGATCAACTACAAA
>Ga0163144_10026799_pt1 | contig 11188 bp, 11 predicted proteins | sample OliLak19BULKMAT1_FD_123175 | JGI IMG/M metagenome (GOLD analysis project Ga0163144, IMG submission 123175) | Freshwater microbial mat bacterial communities from Lake Vanda, McMurdo Dry Valleys, Antarctica - Oligotrophic Lake LV.19.BULKMAT1 | ecosystem: Environmental > Aquatic > Freshwater >... | reverse complement strand
ACACAGATTTAGCGGATTCATACGGATTTTTATCTGTGACTCATCCGTTAAATCCGTCAAATCCGTGTTCCAATAAAATGTCATGTATTCAGCTATTTTTTATAAAGCGACAAAATGAGATGCGCCCGAATAAAATACCCTGAATTTAGCGTATACCGTGATATTCGTAATCAAATTATTTTTTTTTACCTACATACATCATATAATCCCAGACACCTGCTAAGCCTGTTTTTATTCTACAAAACTTAGTATCAAAATGCTTTACTAGATAAGGGACTAACTGCCCGTCAAGTCTTACGTGATTGCTGCTCATAAACTTTTTATAAGCCTTTACATTTGCCTTGTGAAAATCTACCACCACTACCACGCCATGCTCAGTAAGGTCATTAGGTGCTTGCTCTAGAAGCTCTTGCCACTGCGGGTTAATCATCGTAAGGGCATAAGAAAACAAAATCACATCAAACTGACCATTGTATTGAGTGCCTTTTTCATAAGGTTCTTCTAAAAGAGTGAGGCGTTCCTCATAGTCTGAGAGGTTTTTTTCGGCTTGGTTAAGCATATCTCCAGATACATCTAAGCCATATAACTCTGCATTGGGAAATATTTGCCCTAATTTGCGAAGGTTTACACCTGTGCCACAGCCTACTTCTAAAATTTTGATAGGTGCATCAGCAGGGAAAGGGATATGCTCAAGCACTGTATTGCGGCCATAGAGAAAAGTCCAACGTGTAGCGTCATAGATTTTTGCTTGAAAAGCATAATAACTCTTCATAGACTCAACTTGTCCTTCACGGTTGGTGGAAATCTTATCCTTCATCATAATTTATTCAACAAAAAGATTTAATATAAAATATTAGACTTTTGAAGTTATTCATTTTCAAAAGTCTAGTATTTTGACAAAATATTGGCAATATTATAAAATATCTTTGTTAATAAAGTCAAAAACTCGTTTACCAATCTCAATATTGTTTACATCTACTTGATTTGCTTTGGATCTTGCTATCTTCACAGCCTCAAAAAGGCTATCTAAACGACGTAAAAGCTCATTTTTCTGTGAATTCGTGATTTTACCTGAAGTGTAAGTAGTTTCATACTTTCCTACCTGAAAATCAAGGTAAAGTAATTCGGTCTGTGCAGGATGCTTTTCGGTAGCTTCATATTTGACGATTACCTTTGGACGTTTTACGCTCCTAAATTTTACTTCTGGTTCTGTTTTGTAGATATTATCTTTCTTATCGAATTCCCATTTTCTAGTAGGGTCTAAGGTCGGGATAGCCTGATAAAGTTCTTTGAGTTTGGTAAGTTGAGCTTCTAATGCTAAAAGAGAAGTTGCTGAAAAAGTGCCAAAGTTTACGCCATCTACTTCTAATTCTGCCTTAGCTACGTTAGAGGCATTGGTTTCTTCTTTAGAAATATGTGCGTCTATGCCTGTTATTACTACCTGAGCTGCTTCTTCTATTTTTTGTTTGATGGTGTGCACCATCTCCTTTGTTTCATCAGGAATTTGCTCCGAGTCTTCTTCTAAGGCAATGTATCGCTTCACCATTCCATCAAAGTAAGGGTCTTTTTTAGTGAAAGTATTGCGAACTTCACCGACAGCTTGATTGGCTTTATGTTTTCGGTCTTGCTCTACGGCAAGTAATTCGTGTAGTTTGTTTGCCATGTTATTTTATTTTAGAACAGGTTTAGTTTTTTAACTCACTAATTAAAGGTTATTTTCTTTAAAAAGCAAATATCTTTTATAATTCAGTGGGTGAGAAACGAGGAATAAGGAGTGAGAAGTAAGGAAGTGAGGAGAAATTAAGTTTAGTTAATCAAACCCTCAATCCTTTAATTCTCTGTCTAAAATACAATTTTTATAAAAGCCTTTGCTCCAAATATTTCAAAATACAATTAATCTATTATCTTTGTGTTTGATTACGCATAAATTTTCACTCTAATTTTTTATATGGAGCATCTTTTTACTACTGATGGGATTATTAGTTTGGTTTCTTTAACCTTTATGGAGATAGTTTTGGGGATAGACAATGTTATCTTTATTGCTATTATAGCTGGTAAATTACCCGTAGAACAACAACGCAAGGCTCGGAACTGGGGCTTGATTTTGGCTTTAATTCCTAGAGTGATTCTTTTGTTGTTTATCTCTTGGCTGATAGCCCTGAAAGATGAACTGATTCATCTAGAAATACTAGACTATACCATCACTATGACCGAAAAAGGTCTAGTGCTATTTGTTGGAGGTTTATTTTTACTTTACAAAGCTACGACCGAGATTCACGAGAAATTAGAAGGAGTAGAAGGAGGTAAAGTAAAAGCCAAGCAAATGTCTTTCTCTACAGCTTTGGTGCAGATTATTTTGCTTAATATTGTTTTTTCTTTTGATTCCATTCTTACTGCTGTTGGGCTTGCCAAAGAGGTTATTATTATGATTGTGGCAGTTGTTATTGCATTGGGGGTTACTTTAATTTTTGCAGAAAGTATTAGCAATTTTGTAGAAAAACATCCTACTGTGAAGATGCTAGCACTTTCATTTTTATTGTTGATTGGCTTTCTACTTGTGACAGAGTCATTTGTGATTAATGGTGAGGAAATTCATGTACCAAAAGGTTATATTTATTTTGCAATGGCTTTTTCTTTGGTAGTGGAGATGCTCAATCTTCGTATGAAGAAAAATTCAGAACCAGTGCATCTTAAAAATCCTTATCAAGAGCAAGAAGACTAGGTAATGTCGGAAATAGAAAAATTATATGAAGATTACAGTTATAAACGAGGTCTCAACATTAGTTTAGATCAGTTTATGCTCTTTGCTGAATTTTTTCCAGCAGTACTAGTAATATTGAGTGATGGAATCGTAGATGACCAAGAACGCATCTATTTAGATCGCCTCAATACCAATCTTGCCAATATCTTTGAGGAAGATGGCTTAAGCAAAGAATATCTTTATCAGCTCAAAAAGACTTTTGATGAAGAATTTGATTATCTGATGACACATCTTAAAGAATGGAAAGATGTATATCTGGATGCACTTAGTGAGCACCTAGCACAAAATCCAGAAAGTAAGGAAATTATTCTGGATACGCTTTATCTATTTGCTTCTAAATCTCAAGATGTAGATGAATCTGAAAATCAGATGATTCAGTTTTTAACCCAAAAGCTAAACCTTTTACAATCATAAATTAATCTTATAGTCAGGTAACCTCTTCAAAAAAAAGCACTCATTTAGTTTGAGCAAAACTCTCATTATCAGACTATTACAAACTCATAATTCATCACTTATAACTCATCTCTCACTAAGGTATCTTCTGCGTGATTGATTGGGTATATTTTTCGGCATAGAGCAAGGTGTAAATATTACAACTTCTCCTTAAATTTGGATTTTTTTCTAAGTCTTTTTTTTGATTTGGGAGTTTTTCTCCTAGTCCTTTTGTCTGAAAATCAACTACATCTGCTGAGTTTTTGAGTTGCTGTTCTAAATATTTCTTGACTTGAGTTGCACGATTTGCCGAAAGTACTTGATTTTGTGTCTGACGTTCCTCTATCGACTGACCTATATAAAACCCTTGTGCATCAGTATAGCCTTTGACATCTATAAACATTACTATCTTCTCGTCAGGAAACTGAGTTCTATGTCTATTGATATCACTTCTAAGTATTTTGACCAATAAATCAAGATGTTGAGTAGCTTTGCTATCTAAATAAACTCTTCCTGAGTAAAACATAATATCAGTTTCTGATTGCACATAAAGAGATTTATTAAGTTCGTGTAAGAACGTACCTTTAATTTGTTCTTGATTGACAGGGTCAGATTTAGTTTTTGTAGTAAGATTAAGTGTTGCTTTTGCTTCGGTGATAAATGGATTAGCAGTTTTATAAACTCGTGGAGAGTCTTCTTGGGCAAAACTTATGATAGAGGATTGGATAATTATCAATATAGTACCGATAAAAAACCAAAACCTAGTATTAGGAGTTATTTTTTGCTTTAACATTGTTTATTTGGTGTCTTAAAATGTCATTAGAATGTCTTAGGGGCTATTACGAAAATGTGCATAAGTCGTTATCGTCTCTAATATGTTAGCTATTTTTTAAGAAGGTAGATGTAAGGAATTAAGATAACTTAATATAAAAGCATGATTTATTTTTGATAAAAAACCTTTAAATAGAAGTTTTTATGAGAGTTTTTGAAGATGATATGCCTATAAGAAAGTTTCCACTACAAATCTTACTTTGTAATCTTTTAACTCTCTTTTTTAGCTCTTTCTATCTCAATTAGCTGAATAGCCTTTTGTAATCTTTCTTCTCCTGAGCCTGAGATGATACCAAAATTTGCTTTCATTTTTTCTAAATTACGCTGGTATAAATTAAAAAAATAGCCTCTCAAGTTCGGATGTTCTCGCTGAGGGTCAGGCTGCCAAGGAAGGTCTATGTCCATCAAGAGATATAAATCATAGCTTTGTTCTTGAAGTTTTTGACTGAGCCAAGGAGAGTTAAATTGATAAGAATGTTTATACCATATATTCATCACAAGCATTTCAGTGTCAGCAATCAGTATTTGATTGGCTTGTGTGCTGAGGGCTTGCTCAAAAGCCTGTTGTCCTTTTGCAATTAGGATTAAATCTTCTTTTTGGTAGGGAGTATCATTGTGAGCTAAATAATACCTCGCAAACTCAGGTACGAATAAGGTTTGGTAATGTATGGCTAACTGTGCTGCTAGGGTACTTTTGCCTGTAGATTCTGGACCTGTGATGGCTATCTTAAAAAGAGAAGGTGTTTTTTGCTCACTCATAAATTTATAGATAAAGTTTTTTTCCACTTCAAATAACCTAAAGTAGCCAAAAATAAGAAGATGAAATACAAAAATGAAGTTAGATAGACACCTTTATACAAATAAACGCCTACATAAAGCAAATCTACAAAAATCCAGACAAGCCAGTTTTCTATGTATTTGCGTGCCATCATCCACTGAGCGATAAGGCTAATCGTAGTAGTAGAGGCATCAATATAGACAATGTCTCCATTGAGCCATTTGAGGAGCTGTGCAACGGCATACATCGCCACACCAAAGATGAGCAAGAGTGGGAAAATTAATCTATGGGGTAATTTACTGACAGATAGACTTTGACTCTGTGTTCCACCATAAAGCCAAGCATAGATGCCATAAATACTTAAAATGATAAAGATAATTTGTAAAATCAAATCTCCCATCAGATTAATATCATAAAAAACTTTACAGTAAAAGCCAGCAGCTACGATAGCAAAGACCCAACCCCAGATATTTTCTTTTACATTGAGCCATACGCATATCACCGAAGTAATGAAGCCCCAAAATTCATAAGGATTCTGTAAGAAATAAGCAATAGTGACATTAAAGGGATATAGGAAATCCATAAGTGAGAGATGAGTTATAAATTATGAGTTTACAATAATTTGATAAGGAGTGTTTTACCTAAACTAACTTATCACTTTATTTGATTGTTGTTCCTAAGAGTTATATGAGACATTTTAAAATGTAAAAACCAACTCATAACTTAGATAAAGTTGAGTTGGCTTTTAAGTAATAAAGTTATTTACAAAGGATGGATGTTATACCAATCCTAAAATAATGAAGACTAGCCCTACCACAATCAAGATAGAACCAATAATACGAATAATATCTACTGGCAAAATCGTCAAAATAATACCTACTGCTACCAAGATAATCCCAGTACGCACATTAGAATTGATAGATTTAATCTCTACTACTTCATTTTTTGACTTTTCTTTGAGTGTTTTTCTAGCTTCTTTATCGCCTTCAAGTTCTCTTAGTTGCTTACGAACTTGTTTTTTATGAGCTTTGATAGAAGCTTTTTTAATAACCCATTGTCCTACTTTTGACTTTAAAAACTTTTCAACTTTGGCCTGTTGTTTGGTTTTAGCAGTTTCCGCTTGTTTTTCGGCTACTGGTGTAGTTACTATTGGAGAAGCTTTTGCTATTACTTCTGTGTTGGGTGTTGCATTGTTTTCCTTATTAAATGTCGCCATTATGCTCTCATTATTAAGTGCTTGAGCATCCAGACTTAAAGTTTCACCTGTCTCAGCGGCATCTTGTGCGAAGGCAGAGAAAGTAAATAAAGCACTTATAATAAGTGATGCAAGAATTGAGAATAGATTTTTAGACATTCTTTTAAAAAGTTAAGTGAATAATATTAGTAGATAATAATTAAAACAAATGTAATAGTAATTAATGGCTAATTCTAAATAAAATTACCCCAAGGCAACTACTCCAGGTAGTTCTTTACCTTCCAAATACTCGAGCAAAGCACCACCGCCTGTAGAGACATAAGAAACTTTATCTCCAAAACCCAAGTTATTGACGGCTGCGGCTGAGTCTCCTCCTCCGATGAGTGAATAAGCTCCATTTTCAGTGGCTTCTACTACGGCTTCGGCAATGGCAATTGTTCCTTTGGCAAAATTAGGCATCTCAAAAACGCCCATAGGCCCATTCCAAAGGATTGTCTTGGAGTTAAGAACTACTTCCGCAAAGGCTTCAGCAGTCTTTGCACCTATGTCTAAGCCCATATACTCTGCTGGAATAGAATCACTTGCTACAGTCATCGTTTTGGCATCATTTTCAAAAGCATCTGCGATGAGCGAATCCTCAGGCAGAATCAAATTCACACCCTTGGCTTTGGCTTTTTCTATTAATTCTAAAGCAAGTGCTTGTTTGTCTTCTTCTAAGAGTGATTTACCAATTTCTCCACCTTTTGCTTTGGTAAAAGTATAAGACATTCCCCCTCCAATAATGAGGTTATCTACTTTGTCTAATAATTTTTCTATTACCAAGATTTTATCTGAAATCTTAGCACCTCCCATAATCGCTGTAAAAGGTCTTTCGGCATGGCTGAGTATTTTCTCAGCATTTTTAAGCTCGGCATACATCACATAGCCAGCCATTTTATCAGTAAAAAACTGAGCTACTACCGATGTAGAACCATGAGCACGGTGGGCAGTTCCAAAAGCATCATTAACATAGACATCTCCTAGTTTGGAGAGTTGTTTTGCAAATTCCACATCTCCCTTTTCTTCTTCTTTATGAAAGCGTAGATTTTCTAAAAGCAATACTTCTCCTGCTTTGAGTGAAGAGGCAAGTTTCTTAGTATCTTCACCAATACAATCATCAGCAAATTTTACTCTTTGCCCTAGTTTTTCATTAAGGTAGGGGAGAAGGTGTCTGAGAGAATATTTATCTTCGGGACCTTCTTTGGGTCTTCCTAAATGAGACATCAGGACTGCCGAACCACCATCTTTTAAGATTTTGGTAATCGTAGGCAAGGTAGCATCTATCCGAGTTGTATCTGTGATTTTGTATTCATCATCAAGAGGTACATTAAAATCAACACGAATAAGGGCTGTCTTCTCTTTAAAAGTATAATCGTCAATGCTTCGCATACAGTTTTTTTTGGTTTTAATAGTAAATGATGACCCTAAACTATGAAAAAAGATTGAAAATTACTATTTTTATGCTTGTACTCTGACTAGATTTTTTATTTGAACAAACCAAAATAGATTAGAAATAAAACTAAGCAAAGAACAAATAGATAATATTTCGCAAGAATTAGGCATGGGAATGAGATGCTATATCCATAAAGTTACGTAAGAAACCTTTTTTTCCAAATTTTGACAACATAGAAGATGAGAACAAAGAACTCTGGCAAGAAGACTTTGACAAGGTTGAAGGAAAAGAAGATGAGTTTATTTATCTCGAGCCAATGTATTCAAGTAAGTCTTTTAGAATTATGGAAGATTTTATAAAAACTGTAAGTAACCAAGCCACAGCAGAGAGATTGGCTTATATACTTCGAGGAAGAAAACCTATGCGTAACTTTAAATATGAAGTAGAGTCTAATTTTGATATTAGAGACGATTGGTTTGCTTATAGAGATGCAAGATATGAGGTTTGGGTAGAAGAACAAATAGAAATTTTGATTGAGCAAGAAAGTGAGGATGAAGAAGAATAAGTAGTTAATAACTATCACTATTCCAATATATTTTTAGACCAAATTATTTTATGATTTCAAGTGCTGATTTTAGTTTATTATGTACTTTTGTGATTGAATTTTATAGAAAATAAACTTTTATACCTATCAAGCTCTTAATAGATTATTTGTAATCATTAAAATACCTTGATTTTATTTATTCACTATTTATGAATCATTATATCCAAGAACATAAAGACCGATTTTTGGCAGAATTGATTGATTTGCTCAAAATTCCTTCGGTCAGTGCAGACCCCAAATGTGCCAATGATGTGCGTGCTGCTGCCTTATTTGTCAAGAAGGCATTAGAAAAAGCAGGAGCTGATTTTGCTGAACTCGTAGAGACAGATGGTTATCCTGTGGTCTATGCTGAGAAAATGATTGATCCAAAACTGCCTACAGTGCTAGTTTATGGGCATTATGATGTACAGCCACCAGACCCACTTGATTTGTGGCATTCACCTCCTTTTGAGCCAGTAGTTAAGAATGGCAATGTCTATGCCCGTGGTGCTTGTGATGACAAAGGGCAGATGTATATGCACATCAAAGCCTTAGAAATGCTTGTTTCTTCTGGAAATGTGCCTTGTAATATCAAAATCATGATAGAGGGAGAAGAAGAAGTAGGCTCTGATAATTTAGAATATTTTGTCAAAAAATACCGTGATAAACTAAGTGCAGACGTAATCTTGATATCTGATACAAGTATTTTTTCTAATGATGTTCCTTCTATTACCACAGGTTTGCGTGGATTAAGTTATCTTGAGGTAGAAGTAACAGGCCCTAACCGTGATTTGCACTCAGGTGTATATGGGGGAGGAGTAGGCAATCCTATCAATGTATTGTGTGATATGATTCACTCACTACTAGACGAGAATAACCAAATCACGATTCCAGGTTTTTATGATGATGTCCAAGAACTTACTCAAAAAGAGCGTGAAGAAATGGCAAAAATACCTTTTAATGAAGTGGAGTATATGCAAGAACTAGGCGTCTCAGGGCTTAAAGGCGAAAAAGGCTATACAACTCTTGAGCGTGTTTCTATCCGTCCTACTCTAGATGTAAACGGAATTTGGGGAGGTTATATGGGAAACGGAGCAAAAACGGTATTACCTTCTAAGGCTTTTGCTAAGATTAGTATGCGTCTTGTGCCTAATCAGTCTTCGAAAAAAATCACTGAACTATTCAAAAAACACTTTGAATCTATCGCTCCCAAGAGTGTAAAAGTAGAAGTACGCCCTCATCACGGAGGCGAACCTGCCGTAACACCGATTGATTCTATTGCTTTCAAAGCTGCAAGTCGTGCTTTTGAAACTGCCTGGGGCAAAAAACCTATCCCAAAACGTGAAGGTGGAAGTATCCCGATTGTAGCTCTTTTTGAGAAAGAATTAGGATTGAAAAGTGTCTTAATGGGCTTTGGCTTAGATTCGGATAATATTCACTCACCCAATGAGCATTACGGACTGATGAACTTCTATAAAGGAATAGAAACCATTACGCTTTTTCATCAATACTTTGCGGAGATGATGAAAAAGTAACATATAACAGTTTCTTTTTTTTTGATACTTTCTTACTTAAAATTCTATTTACACTTTCTAAGTATTTGATACTTGGAAAGTGTTTGTTTTTAATGTATTTCCCGTGGTTCGTGTCTTCACGAACCAGCACTTATTTTGGTTTGCGAAGACACGAACCGAGGGTTAAGAAACTGTAATTTAATACTGCTATTTGAGAAATTTAGAATGTTAAACATCTCCTAAGAAAGCTACTTTTAAAGATAATTGGCACTTTTATCTTAAAAAGAGAGTTAAAAAACAATATAAAATCACTAGCTTTAAATTCAGAAAAACAAGAATAAAAATGAAAAAAATATTTATATGGATTCTTTTTTGGGGGTTGAGTCTTCCAGTAATGGCACAAATTACTGGCGATAAAACCTCAGAAAGTTATCGTACTTCTAAAACCGAAGTAACCTTAGGCGAAACGATTGAGCTTGTTTTTGAAGTGAAAATTGCAAAAGATTGGTATATTTATTCCTCTGATGTTGATCCAGATATAGGGCCTATTCCCACATCGTTTAAGTTTGAATCCAATGCAGGCTATGAGCTAGTAGGCAAAGTGCAACCTATCAATGCCAAAAAGAAATATGATAAGATTTGGGAAGCTGACATCACTTACTTTGATAATAAAGCTGAATTTCGTCAGAAAGTAAAAATCTTAAAAGCAGATGCTAAAATCACTGGCAGCTTTGAGTTTCAGTGCTGTAGCAATGTAACAGGGCAATGTCTTATCCCTGAAACTGTAGAATTTGACTTCGGGAAATTTAAAATAATCTCTAATGGCAATAAAGAAGACAAGGGAAGCACCACAACTCCCAAAGAAGATAAAAAATCAGGTCAAGACGATACAAAAGCGAATATTCAAGAAAAAGAAAATAAAACGGTTAAATCTGATAATGATAAGATAGACCCTAATAGCTCTGAATCAAAGGAAGATAAAGGTTTGATAGAGAATTCAGAAGCAAAAACTACTCAACTCGAAAACTCAGGAAAAAGTGCTGTGGACTTCAAAAACATCACTCCAGGATCTGCCAATGAAAATACAAGCTCTTTAATATGGTTTATGTCTTTGGCATTTTTAGCAGGGCTGAGTGCGTTGCTTACTCCTTGCGTATTTCCTATGATACCCATGACGGTTACTTTCTTTTCTAAAAACAAGAAAAAAGAAGACTTAGAAGGGCTATCAGAAGAAGAAATCAGAGCGATAGAACGCAAGCATCGTCGTGAAGCCATCCGAAAAGCTACTTTTTACGGACTTTCTATTATATTGATTTACACACTTTTAGGTACTACAGTTTCTTGGATTAATGGGCCTGGGTTCGCCAACTGGCTCAGTACGCATTGGGTTCCAAATGTATTTTTCTTTTTGATGTTGGTGTTTTTTGCTTTTTCCTTTTTGGGGATGTATGAGATAGTTTTGCCTAACTCATGGGTCAATAATGCGGACAAGCAAGCCGACAAAGGAGGATATTATGGTATCTTTTTTATGGCGTTTACGCTTGCATTAGTCTCATTTTCTTGCACAGGACCTTTGGTAGGACTTATTTTGGTAGAGGCAGCAGGAGGGATGATAGTCAAACCCATCTTAGGAATGTTTGCTTTCTCATTGGCAATTGCCTT
>Ga0163144_10026798_pt1 | contig 11188 bp, 8 predicted proteins | sample OliLak19BULKMAT1_FD_123175 | JGI IMG/M metagenome (GOLD analysis project Ga0163144, IMG submission 123175) | Freshwater microbial mat bacterial communities from Lake Vanda, McMurdo Dry Valleys, Antarctica - Oligotrophic Lake LV.19.BULKMAT1 | ecosystem: Environmental > Aquatic > Freshwater > Lake... | reverse complement strand
GGTCGTCTTTCTTCTAAGCTGACAAAGCGTCCTCGTTTTGTCGGATGCCATTGCCATTTTGTCTGACGTTGTCGTCACCTAGGCGGACTACCCGCCGGTGCTGCGCGTCTATTCTTCTAGTAGGTTTTCATGAGTTTTGCCGATTTACAATTGTCCGAAACGCTCCTCCGCGCCGTCGTAGCCGAGGGCTACACGATCGCCACGCCGATTCAAACCGCAGCGATTCCCCCGATTCTCGCCGGTCGCGACCTGTTGGGCTGCGCCCAAACGGGGACCGGCAAAACGGCCGCCTTCGCGCTGCCGACGTTGCAACGCCTCCATCAGCCCGGTCCCAGCACGGCCGTGCGGCGGATTCGCACGCTAGTTCTCGCGCCGACCCGCGAACTGGCCGTGCAAACCGGCGAGAGCTTCCGCGCTTACGGTCGCTTTACTAACCTCCGGCACACGGTCATTTATGGCGGAGTCGGTCAGGCCCCCCAAGTCAAAGCATTGCGAGCGGGCGTTGATATCGTCATCGCCACGCCCGGCCGGCTGCTCGATCTGATGAACCAGGGGTTCATCAAGTTAGACGCCGTCGAGGTGTTGATCCTTGACGAAGCCGATCAGATGCTCGATATGGGCTTCATCCACGATCTGCGGCGGATCATCGCCAAGGTTCCCAACTCGCGGCAGACGCTGTTCTTTTCGGCCACGATGCCGCCGGAAATCCGCAAGCTGGCCAACGAATGGCTGAGCGATCCGGTCACGGTGAGCGTGGCACAATCGGGGACGACGGCCGAGCGCGTCAAGCAGTCGGTCTATTTCGTCGATAAGAAATCGAAGTCGCAGCTCTTGGTAAGTTACCTGCAAGAGCAGAACGCGCAGCGCACGCTTGTCTTTGCCCGCACCAAACACGGCGCCGACAAGCTGGTGCAAGCGCTCAACAAGTCGGGCGTGCGGTCCGAGGCGATCCACGGCAACAAAAGCCAAAACGCAAGGCAACGCGCGCTGGCGCAGTTCAAATCCAAGAAGCCGCCGGTGCTGGTCGCCACCGACATTGCCTCGCGCGGGCTGGATATCGACGATGTCTCGCATGTGGTGAATTACGATCTGCCGATGACGCCCGAAATTTACGTCCACCGGATCGGGCGGACGGCGCGGGCGGGAGCCGAAGGGATCGCGATCACGCTGTGCGACCGCGACGAACGGAAAATGCTCCGCGAGATCGAACGGCTGACGCGGCAACGGATCGACATCGCCACGCACGCGTTGGCCGTCGATAACTCCCCAGCCGAAGAACCGCGCCGTCCGGCCGGCAAGCCGACGCAACGCTACGGTTATAGCAACAATCAAGGCGGCAACAATCAAGGCGGCAACCACGGCGGCGGCAATCATAACGGTGATCGCAGCGGCAATCGCGGTGCGCCACCGTTCAAGAAAGACCAAGGCGCCTGGAAGCCCAAATGGCAACAACGCCCGAAACGCGCCCCCGGTTCGTCACGCGGTTCGCAAACGAGCGCGGCGCGTTAGACTCGCAGACTCGCAATTCTGACTTGAATTGGAAATCAAGCTATTTGAATAAAGGTTCCTCGCGAGAGGAATCTTTTTTTATTGGTGGGATTGCCAGAGTTGTTTGCACAAGCCGTTATGTCAGAAGCACTCGCCACGGCGAGTAACAGATAAAAACAAGTTATGGTAACGTCGTCGTGGACAGGACAAGCCCGACGTTCTGCTTGGCTTGGCGTTCAAACATCGACAAATCGCGCACACTGATGGAACCGTCGAACAGTATCTTTCTAGCCGGCTTACTCGTCTATGTCGCCATTCGGGGCGTGTATGAGGAACGGGCGAAACGCGTCGAGACTTCGGTCAAGCGGCTCGATGGGCTGGAAAGGGCGTTGTTGTGTTTAGCGTTTGTGGGGTGCCTAATACTGCCGGTGGTCTATTTCGCCACCAACTGGCTGGCGTTTGCCGACTATCGTTTGCCGGCGTTCGTTCCCTGGATCGGAACGCTCGTGATGATTGCCGCGCTTTGGTTGTTTTGGCGCTCCCACGTCGATCTGGGCCGCAATTGGTCAAAGACGTTGGAGTTGCGTAAGGAGCATCAATTGGTCCGGCACGCCGTGTACCGTTCGATTCGCCACCCGATGTACGCCGCGATCCTGCTCTTCGGCCTCGGGCAAGGGATGCTGCTCAACAACTGGCTAGCCGGTTGGTCGGGCATCGCGGCGTTTGCCGTGCTATATCTTGTCCGCACCCCGCGCGAAGAACGCCTGATGCTCGAACAGTTTGGGGATGAGTATCGTGAATATATGCGCAAAACGGGGAGGTTATTTCCGTGGATTAGAAATAATTTATAGTTATCAGGAGAAGTTATAATTAGCTTATAACTTTGAGGGGTGACAACGCGAGTTGAATATCGCTAAGCAATCCTGGCGACACATCGAGAGGCTTCACGCTGGCGATTAAGGTTAGCGCTTCGGCTATCGAGCATCCTGCCGAGCCTGAGATTGCGGCTGCGGCGATTGCCGGTGAGCGACTCATGCCGGCCGAGCAGTAAACCAGTGTGGGAACTTTGGCCTTTAAGAGAAGTACGATTGCCTGAATCGCGGACTGAATGAGCCAGGGAGGATTTCCCGTACCATCGGACAATGGAAAAAGACAGTAGAGTAAATTACGCGTAATCGTGATGGGCGGCTCGTTCATCGCCAAATCAATAATGGCTTCAATCCCTACGCCTAAGACTGATTTACTACTCCGGCAATGAATAATTGGACATTGGATTTGTTGGCTACGCCGCGTAACCAGCCTAAACAACGAACAACTACGTTCATTTAATTATTGCCGGAGTAGTAAGGTCTAACGCATCGCTGTAGTTTCCTATCCACAATGGGTATATGGAAATTTGTCGCATTACCGCAATTCTCCATCTCGATCTCAAGCAACTTTATCAAACACGCACCCGATGCTGATACAACAGTATATCGAAGTTGATATTTTGGAGAATGGATATTGCATTTTGCTGATCCGCGTAAATCAGTTCCATCCCCGTTCAGCAGTGTTCTATTCCGAAATAAAATCGCCTGATTCAAGCAGGAATCGAAGCAAATACCAACGCTAGGCAAGTGTCTTTCCAAAATTCCCTTGCATCCCCCCTCCTCTGCCGTTAAGTTGAGCGAATGGGGAAAAATTGGTCCTGCGGGCCGCGCGGCGGTTCGCGTTCTTTGACTTTAGCGGGAGGTCAGCATGGCCCGGTTCTTATCCGCTCGTCGTAAGTTTATGGCCGATGTCGGCAAAGGGATGTTGGTCGCCAGCGTCGGCTCGGCGGTTGCTCTTGATTTAGGGTTGTCCCGCGCGTTCGCGTCTGATGATTCGCCTGCGGCGCTCATGTTCGGCGAATGGGAGCCGTTGGTGGCGCTCTTACAAGAAACGCCCGCCGACAAACTCATGCCGCTCCTCGTGGCCAAGATTCACTCGGGAACGCCGCTCCGCACATTGATCACCGCCGCCGCGCTCGCCAACGCGCGGACCTTTGGCGGACATGACTATATCGGTTTCCACACATTCATGGCTTTGGCGCCGGCGCTGAAAATGGCCAACGACCTGCCCAGCGACCGCGCGCCGTTGCCGGTGCTCAAGGTCATCTATCGCAACGCGCAGCGAATCCAAGATTTTGGCGGGCGAGCCAGCGAAGTGCTGCATGTTGTCGATGCGGGGGGCTATGAACTGCACGATCACGACGACGATGTACTCGTCCAAGCGATTCACCAAGCCGACCTCACGACCGCCGAAAAGGCGTTCGCCGCCCAGGTCAAGCAATCGCCGGGCGAGGCATTCAATCATTTGCAATTCGCGGTTCAGGACGAAGTTGATGTCCATCGCGTGGTTCTGGCGTGGCGGGCGTGGAGTACGCTCGATCTGACCGGCCTGGAACATGCCCAAACGATGCTCCGGCAATCGCTGCACTATTGCCTCAATGTGGAACGCTCAAATAAGGAGAAGGGACGCGCGGGTTCGCCGATCCGCGCACTGTTGCCTAAGTTGCTCGATCAATACAATCTGTTGGAAAAACGGCTTGCGGCGAATGACACGAAGCAAACTAATAACGCCAAACAAGCCGACGACGCTTGGATCGAAAAACTGGCGACGCTCATCGCCAATTCCTCGCCCGAACAAGCGGCCGATGCGATGGCCGCTGCACTCGGGGAAGGATTTTCGCAAGCCGATCTGGGCGAGGCGCTCTCGTTGGCGGCGAATCAATTGGTCCTCCGAGATCCGGGTCGGCCCCAACAATGGTCCAACGCCGACAAACCGGCCGGCAGCGTCCACGGCGATTCGGTCGGCGTCCATGCTTCCGACGCGGCCAATGCGTGGCGGAACATTGCTGCGGCGAGCAACCCGCGAAATGCGTTGGCGAGCTTGATCGTGGGGGCGTATCACACCGCCGGGCAAGCGGGGCGCTTGAAGAGCGAGTTCTATCCCACGGCGGAGCAACTCGCGACGGTCACCGCCACCGCGCCCGATGTGCTGCTTGGCGATCTGGAAGCGGCGATCATGGAGAAGGATCAATTCCGCGCCTGTGCGGTGGTCCAGCGCTACGGCGCACAAGGCCACGCGCCGCGGGCGGTCATGGATGTGCTGCTCCGCTACGGCGTGAGCGAAGACGGCGCGCTGCACGCCGAGAAGTATTATCACACAGTCAGCGAAGAATTCGCCCGCACGCGCGAAGCGTTCCGTTGGCGGCAACTGACGGCGCTGGCACGCGTGACGGCGAGCGAATACGGCAAACCGGCACCGGGCTACGCGACAGTTTGCGAGTTGCTGAAAGTGTGAGAGTGCGGCCGTTACCGCGGCTGCACTTCAAACAGCACCGGCGTCTCGCCCCGAAATCCAAGGTCTTGCGTCCCTAACCCGGCGTCGAACCGAATCGTCAATTCGCGTTTGCCGGGCTGCGCGCAGGTAATCGAGAGCAAGCGATATTCCTCTAACACACCAGTCAAGTCGGCCGTCAACTCGCCGCGATTGAGCACTTCAATCGCGAACGGATTCTGCGCCGCCCCCGCGTAGGCGCTGGCCGCCGTTAACCGTTGTTGCCCGCCGCTTTGATTGGTGATTTTGATCAATGCGAGTCGAGGCTGATTGGCAATGAGCGAAACTTCGGCCGGCCCGCGATCGACTTTGACTCGGCTTTCGGGGCTGACCGTCACGTTGAGCAAAAGATGCGGCTCTAACGCTGCATGCAGCATGGCATAGTTGCCGGTCGCCGCCGCCGCGCGGATCGTCGCGGTCAACTCCCGCGCCGCGGGAGAATCCTCTTTGGCCAGAGCGGTCTCGATCCGGGCCAAATTCCGCGTTAGGTTTTCCAACGGTGCGGCCGCGGGGAGGCAAACTGCGTTTGTGATGCAAGTAATCCAAAGAAGAATTATAGATAATTGCGGAATGAAAAAGGGTGAGGATTGCATTCGTGAATTCCCAGAAAGTGGCATTCTCTTGGCGTAACCTTTATATTGTCAATAATACCGGCCTTGTTAACAACAACTATTTTCCCACTCTCCAGCGACTAACAACAAAAGATCATGAAGGCACGAGAAAGCGAGATGCCCGAGGAAACACAGTGGGAGTCATACTTCAACCCAGTCCAAGTATTGGATCGCTTGCATTTTGGTAACTTCCTGGGGCCGGTTGTCGAATTCGGATGCGGTTACGGCACGTTCACAATCCCAGCGGCCCAGGCTTCCGAAGCGATTGTGTACGCATTTGATATTGAACTGGATATGATCACACGCACCAGTGTGAAAGCGCGGGATGCGGGTTTGTCAAATGTTCTCGCCGAGGTTCGTGACTTTGTTACGCACGGCACCGGACTGGAAGAGGCTAACGCGGATTATTGCATGTTATTCAACATCCTGCATTTGGAACAGCCGGCACGACTCCTCAGTGAAGCGTTGCGGATACTGAAGCCGGGAAAATTGCTGGGAATCCTTCATTGGAATTATGACCCTAAGACTCCGCGCGGGCCAACAATGGAAATTCGACCTCGACCGGAACAGTGTCAGGCGTGGGCCGTCGAAGCGGGATTCCAGCCTGTTTCAGGACTTATCGACCTGCCTCCGTTTCATTACGGATTAGTTTTCAAGCGACCACAGTCTTCATTTAACGACACCGCGCCTCAAGGCGCACATTCAACAAAAAGGTGACCACCATGTTCCGGTTGCGCGTCTGCTTACTTCTGGCGGCTATGTCGGTCACGGTCTGCGCCTTTGCGGCCGAGCCTAACGTGGCGGCGTGGCCGCAAGTGAAAAACGTCGAGGCCCAGCCCCTCATCTCCCAGGCCAAGCGCATCAGCCAGGCGCTCGACAACATCGGCCAGCCCTTGCCCGCGGCTACCCGCGCCGCACTCGACGCGCTGCAAGAAAAAGCGGGCAACGAAGCGATCGCGGCCGAGGTGCAAAAGCTGCTCGACCCGGCGTGCCTGGCGACCGCGGTCATCGACGAGACCGGCGTGATCGCCGCGATTCCTGCGGTCGGCAAACCCGAACTAATCGAACAAGGCTGGCGCACGTTCCTGGTCAAAGTGGTGAACGGTCCGGGAGCGACAGGGAAACTTCGCGTCGAAAGCCCCAACGCGCGGCCGATTCCCAAATCCTCGGCCCAGGATGTTCCCAATCTCTGGATGGGTTTGCAAGTCTATACCGGCCAGCCATTGCTGGCGAACCTCAGCGGCCTCGGTTTGGAATATACGCTGGTGCAGATCTTTAGCGTTGACACCGGCGCGAAGACGGGCGAGTTGGGGTTCTCGGTCGAAGGAGGCAAAGGTCTGAAGCCGGGCAAGGCCGGGTCAATCGTGCGGGAATGGAATTTCAAGACCGACGCGGCGGGCTGGAAAGCCGATCACGATTGCAAACTCATCGCGGCCGACGGAAATCTCAAAGTCACGATCACCGGCCGCGATCCATACATCACGACAAATGTTGAAGCGAAGAAAGCGCCATTAGTGCTGCGTTTCAACGCTAAATTCCCCAAAGCCGGTACGGGCCAGGTTTTTTGGTGGACCAAGAACCGCCTCCAACCCGATGAACGCGATCAAGCCCAGTTCGCCATTCAAGAGGGAGCGGCCGATTACGAGGTCCGCTTCAAAAGCGACGATGAACTGGTCGGCCTGCGGATCGATCCGGGCGATGCGGCGGGAGAGGCGACGTTCGCTGGGATCACGCTGGCGTATGAAGCGGAAGCCGCCAAGCAAGTCCAAATGACGATCCAATTTGAAGCAAAGCCATCGATCCCGGTGACGTTTCGCGTGACCGATTCCGATGGCACTCCGACGATGGGGGCGTTTCTAATTCGCGATCAAGAGGGGCGCGTCTATCCGGCGCAGTCCAAGCGGCTCGCCCCCGATTTCTTCTTTCAGTCGCAGGTTTATCGCGCCACGGGCGAGACGGTCCATCTGCCGGCGGGGAAGTACACTATCGTTTGTTCGCACGGGCCGGAGTCGATCCCCGAGCGGCAGGATTTGGTCGTGGACGATCAACCGCTGGATGTGCTTTATAAGGTGACGCGATGGGTAAATCCGGCAACGCGCGGCTGGTGGAGCGGCGACCATCACATTCACGCCGCCGGCTGCGCGCATTACGAAAACCCCACCCAAGGCGTCCACCCGCCCGACATGCTGCGGCATATTTTAGGTGAGGATCTCAAGGTCGGTTGCTGTTTAACGTGGGGACCGTGCTTCGATTATCAGAAGCAATTCTTTACCGGCCGCCCTGACAATGTGTCGCAGTATCCGTACTTGCTGCGCTATGATGTCGAAGTCTCGGGGTTTGGTTCGCATCAATCGGGGCATTTGAATTTGCTCAAGCTCAAGGATCAAATTCCGCCGGGCGGCGAATCGAAAAACCATTGGCCGACGCTGGGGATGAACACGCTCCGTTGGGCGAAGAAGCAAGGGGCCGTTTGCGGCCCGGCCCATTCCGGCAGCGGACTGACGCGGTTCGTGGGGCGCGTGGCGGGTGCGAAGGATGGGCCAAACGGGCTGCCGCATTTTCAAATTCCGGCGTACGACGGAATCGGCGCCAACGAGTTCATCGTGCAAGCGGCGCTCACCGTCCCAGGCCCGGACGGAAATGATGTTCCCGCGGTCGATTTCATTAGCGCGATGGACACCGATCGCGTGGCCGAATGGACGATGTGGTATCACGTGCTCAATTGCGGCTATCGCGTGCGGGTGAGCGGCGAAACGGATTTTCCCTGCATCAGCGGCGAGCGCGTGGGGATGGGCAGAGTTTATGTGAAGGTGGACGGGCGGCTCGATTTCGATCGCTGGGTTGATGGCCTGGCCGCCGGGCGAAGTTATGTGAGCGACGGCACGACGCACTTGATGGATTTCGCGGCGGCCGCCGACGGCAAGAATTATGAACTGGGCGTGAACGGCAGCGAAATCAAGCTGGACAAGCCGGGCAAGGTGACATTCAGCGTGCAAGCCTCGGCACTGCATGACAAAAAAGAGAGCATTCCAATCGAGTTGATCGTCAACGGCCTCCCTGTGGCCACGCAGAAACTTCTCTGCGACGGGCAGCTTCGCGAATTGAAATTCGAAGCCGACATCACGGCCGGCTCGTGGGTGGCGATTCGCACGTTCCCCTCGGCCCACACAAACCCGTTTTTTGTGCTGGTCGGCGACAAACCTATCCGGGCCAACCGCAACAGCGCCGAATGGTGTCTGCAAGGGATTGATCAATGTTGGATGTCGAAGCGGGAAACCTACCGTAAGGAGGAACTGCCGCAAGCTGAAGCCGACTACGAACAGGCGCGGAAGAATTACCGCAAGATTTTGGAGGAGAGCAAGTAGGACTGAAATGTATTTCTTCCTGTCACAATGACGGAGTGTAACTCCGTCTTACTCAACAGTAACATTTAGCGCAACCTCAATGGGGTCGGGAGTCTTTGGCGGGCAAACAGCTTGCCAATAAGAATGTCGTTTGCCGCCAAAGACTCCCGACCCCCTGTCGCCACAATCCGCAATAGGATGCCCAATTCATGCCCGCGCGACTTTTTTTCATCATCTGTCTGAGCCTGACGCTCTTCCTTCTCTTTTCGTCATCGCTACCGGCCGATCAAATTATCACCGCGACCTCACCCGACAAGCGAATCCATATCGACTTTGAAGTTCAGAAAACAGATAACGGCAAGATGGTCCCGCGATACCGCGTGCGGTTTAGGGATCAGGAAGTGATGAAATGGTCGCGTCTAGGCATTCGACTCGCCGACAAATCCGAACTCGGGGCCGATATTGAATTGGAAGATTCAGCATCGCGAGAAATTACTGAAAAGTTCTCGCAACATTCCGGTAAGCGCAAGCTTATTAACGTCGCGATGAACGAAAAGGTCGTCCGGCTCCGAGAGAAATCGGAACCCCGACGCCGTTGGGAGCTTGTTCTTCGCGCAACCAATGACGGCGTTGCTTTCCGCTTTCGCATCCCTGAGCAGTCCGGTTGGGAGACGTTGGAAATCGCCGCTGAAATGACCGAATACAATCCGGTCGATAAGAGCCAATATTGGTCCTTGCCTCTTGACAGTTTTACCACCTCGCATGAAGCGCGGTATCTCAAAAAGGCGGGTGTTGACCCGATACATAAAATGAGAGCGTTGCCTTTGCTGATCGAACTTAATAACGGGGCGTATGCCGCAATCACCGAGGCTAATATTAATGAATACGCGGGACAATATCTCGTGCCAACGCCCATTGATGGTTTTAAATCGCAACTTTCTCCATTGCCCAAGGAACCGGCCATCGTAGTTCGGCACGCATTGCCCCATTCTTCCCCCTGGCGCGTGATCCTTGTCGGCGACCGCATTGGCGCGCTGGTCGAATCCGATTTGGTACTCGCCCTCAACGAACCGTGCGCGATCGCCGATACCTCATGGATCAAGCCGGGCAAGACGACGTTTCCTTGGTGGAACGGATACTACGAAGAAGGAGTGAATTTCAAGCCGGGACTCAACACGGCGACAATGAAGCATTACATCGACTTCTGCGCCGCCAACGGCATTCCTTATCATTCGCTCGACGGCGTCGGCGATCTGGCGTGGTACGGCGGCACGATTGTGCCTTACCAAGGGGCCGACATCACCAAATCGGTCCCCGAAATCGACCTGCCCGAGGTGCTGAAATACGCGAAGTCCAAGGGGGTGCGGCTGCGGCTCTGGATGCATTGGCAAGCGGCCGAGAAGTACATGGAGCGGGCGTTTCCAATTTATAAGGAGTGGGGAATCGAAGGAGTGATGCTCGACTTTATGGATCGCGACGATCAACAAATGAACGCGTTCCTTCGCAAAGCGGTCAAGCTGGCGGCCGAAAATCAGCTCACCGTCACGCTGCACGGCTGTCCCAAGCCGACCGGGCTGGAGCGGACGTATCCCAACTTGCTGACGCACGAAGGGGTGATGAACCTGGAGTACGACAAATGGGACAAGCAAGGGATAACGCCGGAGCACGAAGTGACCGTGCCGTTCACGCGAATGCTGGCCGGGCCGCTCGATTTTCATCAAGGTTCGTTCCGCACGGTCAAGCTGGCCGACTTCAAACCGCGCAACGATGCGCCGCTGGTCATCGGCACGCCCAGCCGCACCCTAGCGGGGTATGTCGTCTTTCAGAATCATCTGTCGATGGTCGCCGATTATCCCAGTGCGTATCGCGATCATCCCGGGCTGCCGATCCTGGCGGCGATCCCCACGACCTGGGACGACATCAAAGTGCTAGACGCGAAGGTGGGGGAATACGTTGTGATCGCGCGGAAGTCGGGCGACGATTGGTACGTCGGGGCGATGACCGACCGGAACGCGCGGGAATTTAAGTTGCCGCTGACGTTTTTGGCCGCCGGCGATTATGCGGCTGAGATTGTGACCGATGAACCGAGCGAAAAATTCGGACTGGCGATTCGTCAGGAAACAGTGAAGAAGAAAGACACGATCACAATAAAATTGGAGCCGAGCGGGGGAGCGTTTATTCAGTTGAAGAAGCGTTCGATGGCGGAGGTTCGCTGAAGAAATTGACCGCGGGACGGTGTCGGCAGCGTGTGACTTGATTGATTGACTTGTGGTGGCTGGTTGTGCCACCCTGGTCGAGTTCCGCCGATATCGGCGGCAGTTTTGGAAAATCACATCGCGCCCTCACCGCAGCTCCAAATCGACCAGCGTGCTGTCTTGCGGTTTG
>Ga0163144_10026797_pt1 | contig 11188 bp, 6 predicted proteins | sample OliLak19BULKMAT1_FD_123175 | JGI IMG/M metagenome (GOLD analysis project Ga0163144, IMG submission 123175) | Freshwater microbial mat bacterial communities from Lake Vanda, McMurdo Dry Valleys, Antarctica - Oligotrophic Lake LV.19.BULKMAT1 | ecosystem: Environmental > Aquatic > Freshwater > Lake... | reverse complement strand
CGCCGCGGTTATCGCGGCGAGACGGATTGATGCCTTCATCACTTTCACTCCTTCATTGAATTTGAAATCGCTGCGCTGCCACACCACTGAAGCGGCAAGATTGATAACCACCCGCCGGCTGTTCACCGGCGGGTGGTTTGTATGAAGTCAGATCAGAATCATCGACGACGACGCAGCATTGCGATTGGAGCTAGGCCCAGAACAGCAAGTGTTGCCGGCTCAGGCACCACCGCGCCAAGGCTCGGAGCCGAGAGCGGGATGACTGCACCGAAATTTTCAACCAGCAAACCGAAGTCCACTGAATCGACAACCAGGTCGTAGTTAAAATCACCAGTCACATAGGTTGGAGTGGTATTGCCGAATTGCCCGGCAAGGATGTTGAAGTCGAGCGTGTTGACCTTGCCATCCAACGTCGCATCGCCTTGCGCCGTATACATCAATCCGATCGATGTTGCGTCGAGTGTGCGAGTGCCGAAACTGGTGGTGGGAGGCGTAGTGGCGGATGCTTCAAAGTAGGCGATCGCGCCCTTCATCGTCGTTGCCGCCGCCGCAGCGGCGGCGGAACTGTTGATGCCCAGGCCGGTCCACGCGCCGTTGTTGTATCCGGACTGCAACATCGCCTGCACGAATGGAAGGGGAGAAACCGTCGGGTTTCCGGTTCCACCGATCACATAGTCATAAGCCAGCTTCTGGTTGAGATCGAGCGCGCCCTGCCAGTCAATTGAGTTATTGATGGTCCCAATGCTGAGCGTTCTGACGAAACTCGTGCCGGCATTCAGTCCGGTTTTCACTGTGCCCTTGGTGATGGTCAGTGTGCTGGCGTTCAGCGTTGACACTGAGAGTGTGCCCGTACCACTCTTGGATACGGAAAAGGGCGTTGCGGTATACGAGGCCACCGGGATGTTGACCGTGGAATTCCCAATCGTGTTGGCCGTGATGTTCGACAGCCGTGGAGACCCGCCGATGGTAAGGGTCGCACCATCCTGAAGCGTGGCGACCACCGCAGTGGTGAGAGTCGCTGCCCCCACAGGGGTGACATTTGCAAAGTTTAACGATGCGCCAGCGGCACCGGTGACATTGATGGTGTTGTTGGCTGTCACCGTCAGATTGTTGACGTTAATCACCGAATTGGTCCCCGCGTTGGCGTAGAACACACCGCCCGCAAACGACTGTGTAGCGTTATTGATCGTGAAATTCGAGTTAGCCGGAATGGTCGCCACGAAGTTCGAATTAATCTGAACCGGCGCGGTGATGCTGTGACCACCGCCCTGCACAACCACCACCCCTGAATTCTGCTGCACCGGCGAAGCGAAGGTCAAAGTTCCCGCACCATCGAACGTAAGTGTGTTGGCAGTATCAATCCAGATTGATCCGATCGTGTTTCCACCGGCATCGGTGCTGATGTTGCTTGGGCCTCCGATCGAGCTTCCAAACGTGCCGCTCTGACCGCTACCTGGAACAACGCCATTCTGCCATTTGGTGGTGTCGCCGAGCACGCCGCCACCATTGCCGATCCAGCTTGCGTCGAAGGTCGTGTTGCTGACGGTCAGCGTTCCACTGGAATCATAAGTAGTTTCAGTGATACCGCCCTGCCCGAAGACACGCAGCCGCGCATGCCCGCTGGTGACCATGTAAATATTGCCGGCGGCATCAAAACCGATGTCGCGTCCATTATTGACCGAGCCGGACTCTATCAGCTTAGCCTTGGACATGTCGGGAAGCCCGGTCCCCGAATCAATCGGGATATAGTAGAAGTCAGAGTTAAGTGTCACCATCGCCACGCCGCTTCCATCGGGGGCGACCTGCATGGTCTGCACGTCCTTGAAGAAGTCGGCGGCGTTGGGATTTCCCACAAGCGCCCGGGTTTCTGTAAGCGAATCCCAGAGCACGGTTGCACCGTCGGATGATTTGACAATCAAACCGGGTTCCAGCCCGCCACTGCGATTCTCAGAGAAATAAAACTTGCCATCTGGAGCGCGGGCGAGGTCTGAGAGCACCCCGGCAACGTTGTTTACCGCAGAGGGGAAGTCACTGATTTTTGTGGGAGGCGTGTCATACGCGGTAGCGGTGCCCACATCCCAGCGCAGCAGATTCTGAAAGGTTGTGGCGTTGGGATTCTTCGATAAAAGCGGATCGCCGGTCATGTCCTCGTCGAGCGCGTAGATCTTGAAATCGGCTCCAGAGCCTTCGAACACCGGTTTGCTGGCAATACTGCCATGTACATCAGGATTCGACGTGTCTCCGGCTCCCAATAGCACTTCAACGCCGTTGTTGAGATCCGAATCCACACGGAAGATTCCACCGTGTCCATCTGACCAGTCGGTGATGTAAAGCTTTTGATCCGGGCCGACGCCGAGATGCCAGGGGCTGTTGGTGCTAAGACCCCAATTAATACCGCCGGTGCGCGCGGTGTCGCCTTGCCCGACCGCATCAGTGAAGTCTGAGTTCATGGCATACATGCCATCTCCCACCGAACGAGTGTTCGGTGCCGTGCCAACCGTGGCGGCGGCTGAGTTGCTGACGTAGATGCGGCCGAAATTTGGTGACGTCACCGAGTTGTCCAGCGCGATCCCGCGCGGAGAATTAAACCATGTTTGCTTGTTGGCATCGCTGCTGGTCTGAAGCACCGCGCCCTGCGTGAACGTGCCGGTGGAGGATGGCGCAAGGTTCTTGTAGCCCGGTCCGCTGTTCTTGTTGACCACGATCTTATAATTTGCGGCGCCGTTGCGGTTGAATGTTGAAACACCTGCCGGCAGCACGCCGATGACTTCCGGCACGCCATCACGGATGATCGTGACGCTGTCGGCGGCTTCGTTGAGGCGGAAGCTGACAACGCCCGCCGATTCACTCACGCCCGAGGCGTAAGGCGTGGCAAGGACTGAGGCACAGTAGATCGATGAAACGGCGGCACAAGCCGCGAGGGAAATGACACGACGGACCATAATGCACTCTCCCTCCGACGCCGCACATTGGCTGGCCGCCGGAAAAATTAGGGTTGACTCCTGCGAAACCGGACTGATGCAGGGCGGATTCTACCGACAGGCTTTGAAATTATGCAATTTGAATCTGTCAAGAATTCCATCTTATTGAACGCAACGGCGTCTCCAAGTGCGTGGAACAGCCGTCAAAGGCTTCCGAGTTGCCGTAAGCCTGCGGCAAAAGCGTGGTGTGTGGAGCCACTTCCCTCGCCACTGACGCTCATCGGCGGGTAAGATCAATCCTATAATATGAGTCGCCTTCAGGAACATCCTCTCTCGGCCGGTACCCCTTCCGCGGCGTTGTCGGGCGAGATTGTTTACATGTACGCCTTTGACGTGGCCTATGAGATGACGCGCACACCGGTGCGGGAACTGCTCGGGCATCCGGTCGGCGAGTTCGCAGTCGATGCATCCAAGCGTTCGCCGAGGCAACTGTTTTTCTATCGCCCACAGATGGTTCGGCTGCCCACTCAGGAAAAGTTCGGCCCGCGCGGGCCGATCAGGCTTGAGCGGACGATCAAGCTCCTTCCCGTTGGCGCGATCTCGATCACCGTGCGCATTCCTTTCACCGTCAACCAGATCGAGGATCTGGTCTGTTTTCACGATCTGAAATTTTCGGATGGGTCGTGGCTGTATGACGAGGTGCGCGATCTGGCGGAGCAAGTGCGGCGGGAACTGACGAATTACTACATCCGCCCGGTGGATCGTCTGGGAGATGAAGAAGCTTACACAGTCTTCTGTTTCAAAGCGCCGCTGAACGATGACAACGGCCAGACCATCAAGGCCGAGGAATGGTTCCAGCAGAACCGCCGGCAGATTTCATCGCTGCTGACCGAGGAAGAGGACGTTGATCGACTGTCGGATCAGGAATCCGATGAATCATCGGCGAAGTATCTGAGCTATTACGAAAACGACATCGTCGTGCTGGACTGGGACGCCGCGATCATCGTCGATGAGCCGCGCTTCTTCGATGAGACCCTGTACATCATGGAGCTGGCGAATCTGCACCTCGCCGAGCTCGAAGCCTATGATAAGATCCTCGACGATGCGGTTGAAAAAAGTTACCGCGACCTGCAGGTGAAAAGATTCCGCGGCATCAGCATTGGCGGTGTGCAGCGAGAGCTGCGTGAAATCCGCGTGGATCTGGCACGTCTGTCGGATGAGCTCTCCAACATCACCAAATTCTTCGGCGACTGGCACCTCGCGAGAATCTACCAAAGCCTCGGCCAGCGATTTCACCTCAACGACTGGCACAAAGCCATCGATGAGAAACTCAAGACGCTGGATGATCTTTACCAGATCATCCGGGCCGACCAGAACAACCGCTGGATGCTGGTGCTCGAAGCGACGATCGTCCTGCTGTTTGTGCTGGATATCGTAAAAAGTGTGTTTGGGAAGTGATCTGTTTATGCAGTTGATTTACGGATCAGAACCGCGCGAAAGACAGCCGGCGCTCACTCACTGGCCGGAGTTCCGCGACGTGTCGCGGGTTTGGGATGCAACTTGACACGCACTTTATCCAATCACAACAAACCGCGACTTCATCTGTTGCTTGACGTAAGTCTTGGTGATGTCGGCGACGCCTTTGGGCGCGGCTTCGTGTTCGAATTTCCCGTGCTTTTTCAGCCACGCCTGGCCGCGATCGAAGAATTCGTTGAATGCTTCCGCACCCATCGGCTGGGCGAAGTATGTGTCACGACGCACCGGCAGCATCCGGCACAGTGGCTCGCCCTTTTCGATCTTGACCTTTGATTTTTCAGGATCAAGTTCAATCACCACATGCCAGGGATAGCTGGCGGGATACCAGTCGGTGTCCACCACTGCTGAAATGGTTTTCCACGGCCTTGGAAAATTAGGAATCTCCGTCATCAGCAGCAGTTCGTTCGGATCGGTCTGCAGATAGAGAAAGCTGCTGATTTTGACCTGATTCTTGATTTCGTGGTAAACATTGTCGGTGATGAGGTGCGGAAGCTTCTGCGATTTTTCCCAGAACCACGCATACTGCTGTGACAACGGTTTGCCTTTGGACTCTTCGTTGGCGGCCCATTCAAAATCCGATTCGATCACCGTGTCGGGCGTGATCTTCCAGCCATTCCTGGTGCGCGCGAAAGTGATGTCAAAGTTCGCCAGCACGTCGAATCCGAACGCATTGGCCGCCCGGATGGGCGGACACTCCTCCGGCCAGCCTCGGCCGGCGGGACGCTTGATGTATACATCCTTCGCGGCCTCCGGATCGAGCAATTCCTGACGGAATTTGAAGTAATGAATCATGCCTGGGAAATATAGTTCTCCGCCCCTGGATAAGCACGCATCGGCTGCATCGCGACGGTTAGATTGCTTCGGAAATGAAGAATTAGCGAGTCTGCTGCTCGCAAAACCGGGCGTCCGCGCTAAGATTCCAACGGTTTTGAAATGAACCGCCGTTTTTGCTTTACCGCTGTTGAGGTTTGCATTGATCACCACCTTTGTCGATGTCCCCGCCGATGACTCAAATGACCCGCACGCCGAGCATGATGTCCCCCGCACTTTGAAGATTGCGAACGCGATCGTCATCCTCATGCCCATGATCGCGTTGGTGGCGGGCTGCATTTATTTCTGGGGGCGGGGATTCAGTTGGATGCCGTTGATTCTCATGACCGCTTCGTATCTGGCGACGGGACTGGGAATCACGATCGGATATCACCGGCTGTTCACACACCGCGCGTTTGAAACTTCGCGGGGGATGAAGATCTTTCTGGCGGTGCTGGGATCGATGGCGTGCGAAGGGCCGCTGTTGCGCTGGTGCGCAACGCATCGGCGGCATCATCAGCATTCGGATGAAGAGAACGATCCCCACTCCCCCCACCTGCACGGCGGTGGTTGGAAGGGGTTTGTGCAGGGGCTTGCGCATTCACACATCGGCTGGCTGTTCGCGCCGCATGTCACCGGTTTGGGGCGATACGTGGGCGATCTGCGGAAAGATCCCGCGCTCAAATTCATCAGCCGGCATTTTGTCGCGATCGTGATCCTCGGACTGATCATCCCGGCAGTCATCGGCGGCTTGGCTTGGATGAGCTGGCAAGGTGCGCTGGTCGGCTTTATCTGGGGCGGGTTGGTCCGCATCATGGTCGTGCATCACTTCACGTGGAGCGTCAATTCAGTCTGTCATCTTTGGGGGTCGCAGACCTATGAAACCGGCGACCACAGCCGCAACAACCCCCTCTTTGGCATCCTGTCTCTGGGTGAAGGCTGGCATAACAATCATCACGCGTTCCCGACGTCCGCGCGGCACGGACTTGCGTGGTGGCAGTTTGATTTGAGCTACTCGATCATTCGAGTACTGGAAAGAATCGGTGTGGTTTGGAGAGTGAAGGTGCCTGATGAGGAGGCGAAGTTACTGAAATTGCGCGGTGCTAAAAGTTCTGTTTCAAATGTGGCGCCGCACTCGGAAGAGCAACGCGCGGTTTGCTTGAGTGCGGAAAACGTGCCTCACTGACGTGTGCACGCCGAAAACCAGATCGCACTTTGTCTCTTCGTCTCTCTGTCTCTACGGTCTCTTGACCTCTTGGTCTCTTGACCTCTTGGTCTCTTGGTCTCTTGGTCTCTTTCCCTTTGAGTCTCTTTCCTCTCCGTGCTTCCGTGGTTTCAGCGGTTTTCCCCCATCCGAGCAGGCAAAATTGCGTTTGCGCCATCGACATGTAACCTTCGGACAATGTTCGGAATATCCTCACGGATCATCCCGGTTTTGCAGCTCACGCGGATGGCGCTGGTGTTCACCGCGCTGTCGAACAGTCTATGCGCGTATCTGCTTCTCGCGAAACACCGGGCCGACCTTTCCGGGGTTGAATCATATCTGACGCTGGTCAACTGGTGGCACGTCTCCGCGATTGTGGTGATGTCATCCGGGCTTTACGGCTTCGGGATGAGTCTCAACGACATTATCGATCATCGGCGGGACAAGCTGATCTCACCGAATCGTCCGCTGCCTTCGGGGCGGGTCAACATCTATACCGCGCATGCGATCTGCGCGATGTTTCTGATTGCCGCCCTCGTTGCGGGATATCTCTATTCAAGTCGCACACCCCAGCGCGACATGGTGCTGCTTCTGCTGCTATGGACGGCGGCGCTGATCGCGTTTTATGATTTCGCGGGAAAGTATCTCGTGTCAGCCGGCATTCTCTCACTCGGATTGATCCGCTTTTTCCATGCGACCATTCCCGCAGGCAAGCTGATCCTCGTCTGGCATCCGCTGTTGCTGCTCAATCACATGACGATCCTGTCGCTGATGTGTTACTGGCTCGAAGCCAAACGCCCGCCGCTGACAAAGGTTCACTGGTGGACGGTGCTGCTTGGACTGATCCTCGCGGACGCAATGTGCCTGGGATACGTCTGGTGGCGGATGGACCGCTCATTTGATATCGCGCGGCTCTTTGAACGGTTGGCACTGGATGTGAAGCTGCTGTATCCAATGATCGCGGTCATCGGATTTGCAGCGCTCGCGTTCTGGATCAAACGAACACAGCGGGATTCGCGTGCTTCGGGGCAATCGATCATGCTGGCTGGGCTGCTGTGGTTGATTGTCTATGACGTGGTCTTCATCGCGGCATATGTGGATTGGTTAACCGCGATGGCGCACCTGGTTCTGCTTCCCACAGCTTATGGCGCGGTGAAGATGATGCGCTGGTGGAGCAGAATCGTCGTGCTGGCGCAGAAACCAGTGTATCAAAGGGCACGGTAAGTCGGTGGAATCGCTGTTCTCCGAACTCTGATCATGGTGCGGCATATTTCGACTTTCGGCGGCAAATGTCGCGGAAATCGTGGTTTTCCCGCATTTTCGTCCGTTTGACTCACTCTGCACGCGCACCTACACTGCCCCGCGATTTTTCCCGGCATTGAATGGCCGTGACGCTTTTCCCGATTACAAATTGAAGGAGTTGAAATGCCTGCCGCAACACAAAAAAAACCCGCCAGCAAGGCGGCGATGAAATTCAATTCGTCGAAGTCCACTTCGAAATCGCAGCCCAAGTCCTCTTCACGAAAGGCGAAGTACGTTTACTTCTTTGGCAAAGGCAAAGTGGATGGCGACGGTACCATGAAGTCGCTGCTTGGCGGGAAAGGCGCGAATCTCGCGCAGATGACAAAAATCGGCCTGCCGGTGCCCCCCGGTTTCACCATCACCACCGAAGTTTGCACTGAGTATTACAAAATCGGCAAAAAGCTTCCCAATGAAGTGATGCCGCAGGTAACCGAAGCAATCGCGCGGCTTGAGAAGGAACTGGGCAAGAAGTTCGGCGATCGGAAGAACCCGCTGCTGGTTGCGGTGCGCTCGGGCGCACGCGACTCGATGCCGGGGATGATGGATACGATTCTCAATCTTGGTCTGAACGACGACGCGGTTGAAGCGCTAAAGGCCGCCAGCAATGACGGTCGGTTTGCGTATGACTGCTACCGCCGGTTTGTGCAGATGTACGGCGATGTCGTCATGGGCGTGCAGAAGAAGCATGAGAATGATGATGAGCCTTTTGAAAGCGTGATGCATCAGCTCAAGACTGAGTTGGGCAAACATGAAGACACTGAACTTTCCGAAGATGATCTCAGGGAACTGGTCTCGCGCTTCAAGAAGCTGATCAAGGATCACACGGGCAAGGCGTTTCCGAATGAGGCGATTGACCAGCTCAAGGGCGCGGTGGGCGCGGTGTTCAGTTCGTGGATGAACGAGCGCGCGATTCTGTATCGCCGCAAGTACAAGATTCCGACCGAGTGGGGAACGGCTGTCAACGTGCAGAGCATGGTGTTCGGAAACATGGGCGATGACTGCGCCACCGGCGTGGCATTCACACGCGATCCGGCGACGGGTGAGAATGTCTTCTATGGCGAATATCTCGTGAACGCGCAGGGTGAGGATGTCGTCGCGGGCGTGCGCACGCCGCTGGTGGTTCAGGAGATGGCCAAAGACGCGATCATCGGCCCGGCTTACAAAGAACTGGAGAAAGTCCGCAAGACGCTCGAGAAAAACTTCGGCGATGTGCAGGACTTTGAATTCACCATCGAGAAGAAAAAGCTCTTCATGCTTCAGACGCGCAACGGCAAACGCACGGCGCTGGCGTATGTGAAGATCGCGCATGACATGGTGAAAGAGAAACTGATGACGCCCGAACACGCGATCAAATCGGGCGATCCTGAAGCGCTCAATCAGTTGCTGCAGCCGATCTTTGACACAAAGGCGTATGAGGCCGCCAAGAGCGAAGGACGGTTGATGTCCACCGGTCTAGCGGCAGGCCCGGGCGCGGCGACAGGTGTGGCGGTGTTCACCGCGGACAAGGCCGAGGAGTTTGCCAACGCGGGCAAGCGCGTTGTGCTGTGCCGTGTCGAAACCTCTCCTGAAGATCTTCGCGGCATGATTGCATCAGCCGGCATTCTTACTTCGCGTGGTGGCGTGTCATCGCACGCGGCTTTGGTCGCGCGTCAGATGGGCAAGGTGTGCGTTGCGGGCGCCGGTGAGATTGAGATCAACTACAAGACACATTCCCTTTCCTGTAACGGCATCACGATCAAGGAAGGAGAAACAATCAGCATCAACGGCACCACCGGCGAAGTGATCGCCGGCGAAATCGCGACGGCTGACAGTGAGTTGAAGCAGGTGCTGGTGGGCAAGACGCTCAAGGCGTCTGACTCCCAGGTCTTCAAGTATTTCGACTTCATCATGAAGCTCTCGGACAAGTATCGCACGCTTGGCCTGCGGACCAACGCCGATGAACCCGAACAGGTGGACGCGGCTGTGGCCTTCGGCGCAGAAGGCATCGGCCTGTGCCGAACCGAACACATGTTCTTCAAGGGCACGCGCATCGACGACGTGCGGCGGATGATCCTTGCCAAGAGCGAAAGTGAACGCAAGGAAGCGCTCGCGAGAGTCATCGAGTATCAGAAAGATGATTTTGAAGGCTTGTTCCGCGCGCTCAATGGCAAGCCCGCGTGCGTGCGTCTGCTCGATCCGCCTTTGCATGAGTTTCTGCCGCATGAGCATTCTCAGATGGCTGATCTTGCACAGAAGATGGAGGTTCCCGCAGAGGAAATTCACGCACGCGTTGCGGCACTGCATGAAGCCAATCCGATGCTGGGTCATCGCGGTTGCCGGCTTGGCATCAGCTTCCCGGAAATTTCCGAGATGCAGGTTCGCGCGATTTTCCTTGCCGCCGCCAAGGTGCAGAAGAGCGGCGTCAAGGTGAAGCCCGAGATCATGGTTCCCTTGGTCGGGTTCTATCAGGAGCTGGATCATCAGATCGAGATCGTTCATCGCGTCGCAAATGAAGTGATCAAGGAGACCGGCCAGAAGATCAAGTACATGGTCGGGACGATGATCGAAATCCCGCGTGGCGCGTTGACTGCCGATGAGATCGCGACCAATGCCGAGTTCTTCAGCTTTGGAACGAATGATCTCACGCAGACGACTCTCGGCATGAGTCGCGATGACTCGGGAACGTTCCTGCCGAAGTATGTTGACCTGGGAATCATCAAGGCCAATCCCTTCGCCAGCATCGACGTGACCGGAGTCGGTTCACTGGTGAAGACCGCCGTTGAGAAAGGCCGCAGTACCCGCCCGGATATCAAACTCGGCATCTGCGGCGAACACGGCGGCGATCCATCGTCCATCGCGTTCTGTCATGAGGTGGGACTCAACTATGTGAGTTGTTCGCCCTACCGCATTCCAGTCGCAAGACTCGCGGCGGCGCAGGCGGCGTTGAGGATGCCGAAGAAGAAGTAGTGCAGAGAAACCGGTAGAAAAAAAACAAGGCCCGTGACAGTTGTCATGGGCCTTGCTCGTTGTTTCTCTTTGGGTATCACTTCGTCTTCATCCACGACTGCCTTTTCATCCAAACCCGAAACGCCTTGATTGTCCCCGTGTGATCGAAGCTTTCCTCCGCCAATCTCACAAATCTCGCGAGATCGCCGACTCGCAGTTGCGGGAACGCGAGTCCGTACTCGACCGCGCGGTAGGTATTTTTCTCCAGAAGCAGACACTCCAGTTTCCCCGAATGAAACCGCCAGATTTCCGGCACACCCAGCGCGGCGTATATCGGGAGACGGTCGATGGATCGGTGAGTAACATCCACTTCGACGGCAAGGTCCGGAGGCGGATCCTTTGGCAGAGCGATACGCTTCCTGCCGACAAGCTTCGGCTGACTCTTGATGTAGAAGCACTCATCGGGTTCAAGCCCGCGCTTCTTCAGCTT
>Ga0163144_10026796_pt1 | contig 11189 bp, 5 predicted proteins | sample OliLak19BULKMAT1_FD_123175 | JGI IMG/M metagenome (GOLD analysis project Ga0163144, IMG submission 123175) | Freshwater microbial mat bacterial communities from Lake Vanda, McMurdo Dry Valleys, Antarctica - Oligotrophic Lake LV.19.BULKMAT1 | ecosystem: Environmental > Aquatic > Freshwater > Lake... | reverse complement strand
CGCTGGCGAAGGCCAAGGGCGTCAGCCTCATCATCAGCCCTTACGATTCCGCCACGACCGCCTGGGTCGTGCGCACCGCTTCGAGCATCGAACGCGTGATCGAGCGCTCCGTCGTCACCGTCGATCCCGACGAGCGCATCGCCGATGTCCGGAAGAAATTCTCGGTCACCCACCACGCTGTGCTCGTGACGAATGACGACGGCGCGCTTATCGGCATCCTGACCAAGAGCGACATCTTCAAGCCCGTGCAAACGCGGCTCGTCCTCGTCGATCACAACGAGCTCACGCAGGCCGTGCCGGGCGCCGAGGAAGTGACGATTGCCGAAATTATCGATCACCATCGCCTCGGCGCCATGAACACGGCGCAGCCCATCCTGTTCATCAACGAGCCCGTCGGTTCCACCTGCACGATCGTCGCAGACCTCTTCCGCCGCGAGGGTCTGCAGCCTTCGCCCTCGATCGCCGGCATCATGATGTCCGGCCTCATCTCCGACACGCTGCATCTCAACGGCCCCACCGCCACGCCGAAGGACGCCACGCTGCTCGCGTGGCTCGCCGAGATCGCCGGCGTGAACTCGAAACAGCTCGCCGACGAAATCTTCAACTCCGGCTCCGTCATTCTCGCCAACCCGCCCGAGAAGGTCGTCCGCTCCGACTTCAAGATCTACGAGGAGGAAGGCATCCGTTTTGCGGTGTCACAGGTGGAAGAGCTCGGCTTCGGCAATTTCTGGCAGCACGCCAAGCCGATCGCGAAGGCGGTGCAGGAACTCCGCGACGAGGAGCGGCTCGCGTTCGCCGCCCTGCTCGTCACCGACATCAACACCCAGAACTCGCTCCTGCTCGTCAAAGGCGACCAGGCCTACATCGAGCGGATCCGCTACCCGCACGTCGAGCAGGACGAAATTTTCGACATGCCAGGGGTCGTGAGCCGCAAGAAGCAGCTCATCCCCTATCTCACGACCCTCATCAAGGAGATGGCCGCCGACGGCGCGCTGCCCACGGGCAAGACCGCGACGCCGTTCCGGAGAAAGCGATAAGCTGCAGACCAAAAGCGGTAAGCCCTAAACTCCAGACGCCGGGGCTTATCGCTTACCGCTTAAAGCTTATCGCTGTTCAGATATGAATCGCCTCGCCGCTCGTCGCCGCTGCGGCCTCCATCAGCGCCTCGCTCAACGTCGGGTGCGCGTGAATCGAGCGATGCACTTCGTCCACGGTTAGCTCGGTGTTCATCGCGAGCACGTATTCCGCGATCAACTCCGGCGCCTCGTTGCCGAGGATGTGCACACCGTAGATTTCGCCGGTCTTCGCGTCGGTGAGTATCTTGACGAAGCCCTCGGGGTCGCCGGCCGCGACCGCCTTGCCGGAAGCGGTGAACGGGAATTTGCCCACGCGGTAGTCGAGCTTCTTCTCCTTGCACGCCCGCTCCGTCAGCCCGGTGCTCGCGATCTGCGGCTGGCAATACGTCGCGCCCGGAAAAATCTTCACGCGCCCGGCATGGGGGTGGCCGAACATCGCGTTGACCGCGTTCACCGCCTCGAACGTCGCCACGTGCGCGAGCCACGGCGGCCCGATGATGTCCCCCGCGGCGTAAATCCCTTTCGCGCTGCTCTCGTAGTTGTCGTTCACCTTCACGTAGCCGCGCTCCAGTTCGAGCTTCACTTTCGAGGACAGCACGCCGTCGAGGCTCGGCGTCACACCGATCGCCACGAGCAACGCCTCGGCCTCGACCTCGGTCGAGTTGGCCTCGCCGGTCTTCACCAGCGAGAGCTCCACCTTGTCCTTACCCACGCGCACGTTCTCGACCTTCGTGCTCACGTGCACCGTGATGCCCTGCTTCTCGAACGAGCGCTGCAGCGCCTTGGCGACGTCATCGTCCTCGACCGGGACGATCTGCGGCAGCATCTCGACCAGCGTGACCTTGGTCCCGAAGGCGTTGTAGAAATAGGCAAACTCCACGCCGATCGCGCCTGCGCCGAGCACCACGAGCGACTTCGGCGGCGACTTCCGCGGCTCGAGCGCCTCGCGCGAGGTCATCACGCGCTGGCCATCCACCGGCACATCCGGCAGCCGGCGCGGTTTGCAGCCGGTCGCGAGGAGCACGTTCTTCGTCTTGAAAAATTTCCCCTTATGTTCGCCGTCGATGATCTCGACCATGCCGGGCACGGTCACCTGCGCCTTGCCGACGAAGTAATCGACCTTGTTCTTGCGAAACAGGAACTCCACGCCCTTGGCCATCGTGCCGGCCACCGTGCGCGAGCGGTCCATCACCTTGGCGAAATCGAAGGACACGTCCTTCGCCACGATCCCGAAGCTCTCCGCCTTCTGCATCGAGCGCATGAACTCCGCGCTCTTCAGCAGTGCTTTCGTCGGAATACAACCCCAGTTGAGGCAGGTGCCGCCCGCCCGCTCGAGTTCGATGCATGCCACCTTCTTCCCCAGTTGTCCGGCGCGAATCGCGCCGGCATAGCCTGCGGGACCGCCACCGATGACAACGAGATCGTATTCCGTAGTTTCAGCCATCCCGCAAAGTCGTCACGGCCGAAAGCACCGTCAAACGGAAACTGGGACGGCGACCGTCCCCGGTCGCCTGCGTGATTCGGCGCGACCGCGGACGGTCGCGGCCTCAGTTAAATGTCGATCACGTCGTCGCGCTTCGGTTTCCGCTTGGCCGGCCGCCGCCGTTCCCGTTTGCCGCTCCGCACGAACCCGCTCACCAGCCAGTTCGTGGTGCTCACGACCAGCGCGCCGCCGAACGCCGACCAAAATCCGCCGACTTCGAAGCCTTTCACAATCTCGCCCACCAGCAGAAACAACAAGGCATTGATCACCAGCACCCCAAGTCCCATGGTCAACAAAATGAACGGCAACGTGAACAGCAGCAGCAGCGGCCTGAGGATCGCATTGAAGAAGCTCAACACCAGCACGACCGCGATCAGCGTCGGGCCATCGTCGCACCGGATGTTCGGCACGATTTTCGTCGCCAGCATTACGCCCAGCGCGAGCACCAGCCAGCGCACCAGGAGTTGCGTGAAGGGGGAGTTCATAGCGTGACGCATCACCGTTCGTCCCGACTTCGCGCCGGGCAATGAAAATCACGATCCTGCAAGATTTCCTCCGCAGCGGAGGAACCGAGCGCCAGGCGATCCTGCTCGCCAACGCCTTCGCCGCGGCCGGCCACGCGACGTCGCTCGTGACCTTCCGGCCCGGCGGCGCGCTCGCTCCGACGGTCGCTCCCGCCGTCGCCCAGCGCGTGCTCCAGCCGTTCGATCTCGGGCTCGACTGGTTCGCCCCCGGGCTCGTTGGCACGATTCGCCGGCTCGCGCCCGACGTCGTGCTCTGCATGGGCCGGATGGCGAACTGCTACGCCGGCCGGCTTCAGGAAAAATTCCCCGCGATCAACGTCTTCGCCACCATGCGCACGGGCAAACCCCTGCCGCGCCGCTTCCGCCGCTCGCTCGCCGCCGTCCGGCACATCGTCGCAAACAGCAAGGACGCGCGCGACACGCTGGTGAAGGATCACGGCGTCCCGCTCCAAAAAATCACCGTCATCTACAACTCCCTCGTCTTCCCTGCTCCGCCCGTCCCCGCGGCCGCCACTTCCACGGAAGCCGCGGCGTCGCCGCCGCAGACCGCCGTTGCCCCGGCGAACGTCGGGCCGCGGTCCGTGCTGCGCGAGCAATGTGGCGCCACGCCTGCGACCACCGTGTTGCTCTGCGTCGCGATGTTTCGCCCGGAGAAAAACCAGCGCGAGCTCGTCGAGATTGTCGCCGGACTGCCGGCCGGACTTGACTGGCAGCTCTGGCTCGCGGGCGACGGTCCGGCGCGCGCCGCATGCGAGCGGCTCGTGGCGGAGAAAAAGCTCGCCGCGCGCGTCAAGTTTCCCGGCTTTCACCGCGATCCCTCGCCACTCTACCGCGCGGCCGATCTCGTCGTGCACGCCTCGTGGAGCGAGGCGCTCTCGAATTTCCTCATCGAGGCACAGGCGCACGGCCTGCCCGCGGTCGCCTATGAGGCACAAGGCATCCAGGAGTGCTTCATTCCGGGTCGCACCGGCTGGCCGATCGCGCGCGACGATCGCGCGGCGTTTCGCGCCGCCCTGACGCGACGGATGACCGAGCCACCCCACTCGCGCGTCGCCGCCGCCGCCAGCGCCCGCGCGTTTGCGCGCGAGACGTTCGACCCCGCGCGCCAGGTCACCGCTTATCTCAATCTTTTCCATCGCCTCCAGTAGCGTCCGTTCCACGCATGACCAATCAGCAGCGCACCGCCCTCATCGAGCGCCACATTCGGGAGCACAAATACGCCGATCTCCACTCGCTCGCCGATCGTTTCGGCGGCTCGCTCTCGACCGTCCGCCGCGCCCTCGACTCGCTCGAGAGCCGCGGGATCGTGCGCCGGCACCACGGTGGCGCCTCGCTCATCGAGACCGATGCACTGGCGCAGGAGCACGATTTCCTTGTCCGCATCCAGCGGCAGGCCGATCGCAAATTCGTCATCGCCAGCCTTGTCGCCGAGCAGGTGCGCCCGGGCTCGAGCGTGATTCTCGACGGCGGCACCACCACCTATGCCGTCGCGCGGCTGCTCGCCGAGAAACGCGTGCAGGTGATCACCAACTCGCTGCCCGTCGCCAGTCTCTTCGGCGAGGTCGGCAACGTCGAAACCATCGTCACCGGCGGCAGCATCCTCGGCCGCCTCGGCACGCTCGTCGGCCCGTTGTGCGAGGCCTCGTTCGAACAGGTCCACGCCGACCTCGCCATCCTCGGCGGCACCGGCATCACCGAAAACGGCGTCTGGAATCACAACGCCCTCGTCATCGCCGCGCAGCGCAAGATGATCGCCGCCTCCGAGCGAACGATCTTCGCCCTCGATGCCACCAAGTTCGGCCGCAAGGCCCTGAGCCTCACCGCGCCCTTCGGTCCGAAGATCACCGTCGTCACCGACACGCGCCCCGCCCCTGCCGTGGAAAAGGCGATCGAGGCCGCGGGCGCCCGGCTGACCCTGGCCGGCAGGTAGCGTCGACCCCTGACACCGTTATGTCAGCAGAGCCGCCGCGCGCCGCGGTGCGAGTTGCGTTTCTGTTCACGCTTCACTTCGTGAACCCGTGATTTCTTCCGCCACCGTGCCAGCCCGTCCTCCGCTTGAGTGCATCCGCCTGCGCGGCGTCCGGCAGAACAATCTCAAGGGCTTCGACCTCGATGTGCCACTTGGCCGCTACATCGTCGTCACCGGCTTGAGTGGCGCAGGTAAATCGTCGTTGGTCTTCGACACGCTGCACGCCGAGGGCCAGCGACGTTACGTCGAGACTTTCAGCGCTTACACGCGGCAGTTCCTCGAACTGCTCGACAAGCCCAAGGTGGACTCGATCGAAAACATCCGCCCTTCGATCGCGATCCAGCAGACCAACACCGTCAAGACTTCGCGCTCCACCGTCGGCACGATGACGGAGCTGACCGATTTCTTCAAAGTGTGGTTCAGCCACGTCGCCGAATGCTTCGATCCCGCGACCGGAGAAAAGGTCGAGGACGACACGCCGCAATCGATCTGGGCCAAGGCCCACGCCGCCCATGCCGAACGCACCGTGAGCATCGGTTTCAAGGTGAAGCGGCCCGAAAACCTCACTTGGCCCGAAATCCTCCAGAGTCTGAAAGGCCAGTCCTACGTGCGCGTGATCGTCAGCGATCGCGTGCATCGGATCGATGACCTCCTCATCAACATCAAATCGCTCTCGAAAGTCGCTCACCTCTTCGTGGTGCAGGATCGCGTCACGTTGCGCGACGCGGAGAAGCCGCGCTTCCTCGAAGCGGTTGAAACCGCGCTGCACTTCGGCCGGAACGAAGTTCACCTTTTCACCCAACGGCAATCGCCAGTCGGCCATGAGGAAATAACGGAGCTGGGCCACTATTCGCGCGGCCTGCATTCGCCGAAATCCGGCCGCACGTTTCGCGCCGCGACGCCGCCGCTGTTCTCCTTCAACTCCCCGCTCGGCGCCTGCCCGAAATGCCGCGGCTTCGGCCGCGTCATCGAGATCGACTACCGCCTCGCGATGCCCGACCACTCCCTCTCGATCGACGCCGGCGCGATCAAGTGCTGGGAGAGCGAAGTCTACGGCGATTCGAAGAAAGATCTGCTCGTCTTCGCGAAGAAGAGGAAAATCCGCACCGACGTGCCGTTCGCCTCTCTGCCCGCCGAGCAGCAGCGCTTCGTCATCGATGGCGAACCCGGCTACGGCGAGGAGAACGGCAAGGCGTGGCCGAAATACTGGTATGGCCTCAAGGGCTTCTTCCGCTGGCTCGAGAAGAACACCTACAAGATGCATGTGCGCGTCTTCCTCTCGCGCTACCGCGCTTACAATCCCTGTCCCGACTGCGGCGGTCAGCGCCTGCAGCCCGAAGCCCTTTGCTGGAAATGGCAGGGCCGCACCCTGCCCGAGCTCTACCAACTCCCCGTTTCCACCCTGCTCGAACTCGTCACGACGAGTCATCTTGAGGATCTCAAACCCGATGCGCGCAGCGCCTCGCTCGCGTTCGATTCGCTCCGCTCCCGGTTGCGCTACCTGCAGCAGGTCGGTCTCGGCTATCTCACGCTCGACCGTCCGTCCAAGACGCTCTCCGGCGGCGAGGTCGAGCGCGTCAACCTCACAAGCTGCCTCGGCACCTCGCTCATCGACACGCTCTTCGTCCTCGATGAACCCAGCGTCGGCCTGCACCCGCGGGACATCGACCGGCTCATCGCGATCATCCGCACGCTCACCGACGCCGGCAACAGCGTCGTGGTGGTCGAGCACGATGAGGCGATGATTCGCGCCGCCGATCACATCATCGAGGTCGGCCCGGAGCCCGGCGCGCGCGGCGGTCACATCGTGTTTCAAGGCACCGTGCCCGGCATGCTCGCGTCCCCGAAGAGCATCACCGGCGCCTACCTTTCCGGCCGCGAGAGTGTCGACGTGCCTGCCCGTCGCCGTCCGGTGGCTGGAAACGCGGCTCCCACCCGCTGGCTCACGTTCACCGACGTCTCGAAGCATAACCTCGCGCAGCTCACTTTCCGCCTTCCGCTCCAGCGGCTCGTCTGCCTGAGCGGCGTGTCCGGCTCCGGCAAGTCCACGCTGCTCGACAACGTGATCTACCAGGGCCTGCTCACGCAGCGCCTCCAGCTCACGGAAGATCCCGCGACCTTCGCCAGCATCAAGAGCGACCTCGAATTCAGTGAAATTGTCCTCGTCGATCAGTCGCCGCTCTCCCGCACGCCGCGTTCCAATCCCGCCCTCTACACCGAGGCGTGGGAACTCGTGCGCGAGCTCTACGCGCAGACGCCGGCAGCTCAGGCCGCCGGCTTCAGTCCCTCGAGCTTTTCTTTCAACAGCGGCGAAGGTCGTTGCGATCATTGCCTCGGACTCGGCTACGAACGCGTCGAGATGCAGTTCCTTTCGGACGTCTTCGTGCCGTGTCCCGTCTGCGAGGCGCGCCGCTTCAAACCTGAAGTTCTCGCCATCGCGTGGAACGGACGCTCCGTCGCCGACCTGCTCGCGACCAGCGTCACCGAGGCGCTGCCACTTTTTGCCGACCACCCCGCGATTCAGACGCGGCTCGCCTCCCTCGACTCCGTCGGCCTCGGCTACCTCACCCTCGGCCAGCCCCTCAACACCCTCAGCGGCGGCGAATCGCAGCGCCTGAAACTCGTCCGTTACCTCGGCAGCTTCGCTGCCGAAGGCGGCTCCGCCGCTGGGAAGATGGGAGAGGGGAGTTCGGCCCAAGCCATTCATCTTCGAACTCCCATCTCCCATCTCCCCTCGTCGGCTCATCCAGCAGGAGCCTTGCTTCTGCTGGATGAGCCGACGACCGGCCTCCACCGCCACGACGTCAAACGCCTCCTCGCCGTCCTGCAGGCCCTCGTCGATCGCGGCCACAGCGTCGTCGTGATCGAACACAATCTCGACGTCCTCAAGTCCGCCGACTGGCTCCTCGAAATCGGTCCCGACGCCGGCGCCAACGGCGGCAAGATCGTCGCCGAAGGCCCGCCCGAAACCGTGGCGGCCGCCGACACCGAGACGTCCCCTTTCCTGCGCAACGCCCTGGGTATTTGTCATCCATTAGATGACAAACACGCGGAGCCCATGGCGACGGAGGACGCCGGAATCTACCAGACGGCACGCATGCTCGCCGCCGGCGACCTCACCATCATCGGCGCGCGCGAGAACAACCTCAAAAATATCTCGCTCACGATTCCGCATCGGAAGCTCAACGTCGTCACCGGCGTTTCCGGCTCGGGCAAATCCACGCTCGCCTTCGACATCGTGTTTGCCGAGGGCCAGCGCCGGTTCATGGAGTCGATGTCGGCCTACGCGCGGCAATTCGTCGAGCAACTCCCCCGCCCCGCGATCGATCAGCTCACGGGCATTCCGCCGACCGTCGCGATCGAGCAACGCGTCACGCGCGGCTCCCGCAAATCGACCGTCGCGACGATCACCGAGATCGCGCAATACCTGCGCCTGCTCTACGCCCGTCTCGGCATTCAGCACCACCCCGATACCGACCAGCCGGTGAAACCCCTCTCGCCCGGCGCGCTGAAAGCGCTGCTCGGCCGCGTGATGTCCGCGACGCCCAAGGCGAAAAAAGCCAAACACCTCTACCTCTGCGCCCCGCTCATCCGCGGCCGCAAAGGCCATCACGAGCCCATCGCGAAATGGATCCGCAATCAGGGCTACGAGCTGATGCGCGCCGACGGCCAGCTCGTGCATGTCGACGCGTTTCAAAAACTCGATCGCTACAAGGAGCACGACATCGAGGTCGTCGTCGCCGACTTGAAAAAAGAAGCGCGCCCCGGCACCGCGCTCGATGTCGCGCTCAAGCTCGGCAAGGGCTCGTGTTTCCTCCTCACCCCCCAGGGCGATGTCCTCTCGTGGTTTTCCACCACGCGCACCGACATCGAGACCGGCGAATCTTTTCCCGAACTCGATCCGAAAAATTTCTCCTTCAACTCCGTGCGCGGCTGGTGCCCGACCTGTCGCGGGCACGGTCGTGTGTTTCCGTGGATGCTCGAGCCCGACGACGAGGAAAACGACGATCCCGCCGCGCGCCTGCGCGAATTCGGCATCGATTCCGCCGCCGACATGGCGGACCACGGGCAGGCATGTCCCGAGTGTCATGGCGCGCGCCTCAACCGCGTCGGCCGCGCGGTGAAATTGCATTTTCGTGAAACCGCCACGATCCGTGATTTGGTAGGGCGAACCGTCCTCGGTGAGCCGTCGCGGTTATCACGAGCGCATCGCAACGGCTCGGCGGGGACGCCTCGCCCTACCTCGAACCCTCCCGCGCTATCGCTTCCCGCCCTCCTTCGCAGCACGCCTTCTCAACTCCTCGCCCACCTGCGCAACCTGGATCTGGATCCGCGCGGAAAACTCATCGTGCAGGACATCGTCCCGCAAATCGAGGAGCGCCTCAAGTTCCTCGACCACGTCGGCCTCGGCTACCTGTCGCTCGACCGCCCGACCGAAACCCTCTCCGGCGGCGAAGCGCAGCGGATCCGGCTCGCCGCCCAACTCGGCTCGAATCTCTCCGGCGTCCTCTATGTCCTCGACGAACCCTCGATCGGCCTGCACGCGCGCGACAACGATCGCCTGATCGAAACCCTGAAGGCCCTGCGCGAAAAGGGCAACACGCTGCTCGTGGTCGAGCACGACGACGGGCTCATGGAGCAGGCCGATCGCATCATCGATCTCGGGCCGGCCGCCGGGATTCACGGCGGCGAACTGCTGGCCAACGGCACGCCCGCCGAGATCAAGGCCAACGCCAAATCCCTCACCGGCCTCTTCCTCGCCAAGGGCATCGCGCATCCCGTGCGCGGCGAATATCGCCCGGTGAAGACCCACGCCCTCCCCGCCACTCCACCCGTGCGCGCGTGGTTGAAAAAGAAGCCGCCGAGCGGCCCCGCCCCCTTTCACCGCGACTGGCTCGAGCTCACCGGCGCGCGTTTCCGCAACCTGAAAAATTTCGATCTGCGGCTTCCGCTCGGCCGGCTCATCATGGCCGCGGGTCCCAGCGGCGCGGGCAAGTCCACGCTGTTTCGCGATCTCCTGCACCCCGCCGTCACCTTCGCCATCAAGGAACGAAAGGCCCGGCTTACCGGCCGCGAGTTTACCAAGGCCACGGGTTTCACCAACGACGACCTCGTCTCCGACGCCTCGACCCCCGCCTTCGACGAGCTGCGCGGGGCCAGCGGTTTCAAGTCCGTGATCGAGGTCGACCAGTCGCCGATCGGCAAGACCCCGCGCTCCACACCCGCGACCTACCTCGGCATCTTCGATCTCATCCGGCAGTTCTTCGCCTCGCTCCCGGAGTCCAAGATTCGTGGTTACACCGCGTCGCGCTTCTCCTTCAACACCGCCGGCGGCCGTTGCCCCGCGTGTGAAGGCGCCGGCCGAATCAAACTGGAGATGGCCTTCATGCCCGACACCTATCTCCCGTGCGACGACTGCCGCGGCTCACGCTACAGCGCCGAGCTCACCGACATCGCCTGGAAGGGTAAAAACATCGGCCAGGTCCTGCAGCTCACGTTCGAGGAGGCGGCGGGGTTCTTCGACTTCCACTCGCAGCTTTCGCAGGTCTGCGCGCTGATGGTCAACTGCGGCCTCGGCTACCTGACGCTCGGCCAAAGCTCGCCCACGCTCTCCGGCGGCGAGGCGCAGCGGCTCAAGCTCGTGACCGAGCTCTCCGCCGGTCTCGCCACCTATCGCGAACGCAGCCGCGGCGTGCTGCCGCGCAATCTCTATCTGCTCGAGGAGCCCACCATCGGGCTGCATCTCAGCGACTGCGAAAAACTGATCGGCGTGCTGCACTCCCTCGTCGATCAGGGACACACGGTGGTCGTGATCGAACATCACCTCGATCTGCTCGCCGAGGCCGATTACATCGTCGAGCTCGGTCCGGTCGGCGGCCCTGCCGGCGGCGAGCTCATGTATCAGGGCGAGCTCGCCGGCCTGCTCAAAACCAAGCGCAGCCCGACCGCGCCGTATCTGCGCGCCAAGCTAAAACGCTGAAATGGTAAACCGCCGATGCACGCTGACGAACGCTCCTAACCCGGATATTTCATGCTCTACTCGCGAGGGACCCTACACGGTGTGCTCGGATCAAGTCTACCGATTCAACCGTTTTGGCGATCCGGGCTAAGTGCAAAACCCCAAGCGGTTTTGCTTT
>Ga0163144_10026795_pt1 | contig 11189 bp, 8 predicted proteins | sample OliLak19BULKMAT1_FD_123175 | JGI IMG/M metagenome (GOLD analysis project Ga0163144, IMG submission 123175) | Freshwater microbial mat bacterial communities from Lake Vanda, McMurdo Dry Valleys, Antarctica - Oligotrophic Lake LV.19.BULKMAT1 | ecosystem: Environmental > Aquatic > Freshwater > Lake... | reverse complement strand
TGTCTGTTTTCGTCCTATGTGTGGAACCATGACCTTAATCTCGAAGTCGCAAGGCATATACGGGAAATGTCGCCGGATGCGCTGATCATCTTCGGCGGTCCGCACGTCCCAAAATACACTGGCGAAACTGAGGAGTTCCTGCGGCGCAACCCCTGTATCGATATCGCGGTGCTCGGGGAGGGTGAAGTTGCGTGCCTGGAAATACTCCAGGCATTGGCAGGATTGGGTCGAGACGGCCTGGCAAGGCTTGGCGCCGTAGACGGCATCGTTTTCTCTCACCACAATGACTTCACCAGAACGCCATCGCGGCAGAGAATCAAGGACCTTGCCGAGATTCCATCGCCGTATCTTACCGGTGAATTTGGACCCTGGTTCAGAGGCTTCGAAGTCACGGTTCTCGAGACAAATCGAGGATGCCCTTACGGCTGTACGTATTGCGACTGGGGGTCTGCCACGCTGCAGAAGATAACCAAGTTTCCGACATCACGCGTTATTGCGGAGATTGAATTCCTTGCGCACAGGGAGGCGCAAACCATTTTTATCGCTGACGCCAATTTCGGCATGCTGGAAGAAGACATTGAAATTGCGCAGGCGCTGGTGGACATCAAGAACAGAACGGGATATCCGCAGCGCGTAGAAACCAATTTCGCCAAAAACGGCGGTCGACGCCTGATGGAAGTTATCAGGATTCTGCACCAGGGCGGCTTGTTACCGACTGGAATTATTGCGCTGCAGACCACCGACCCCGCGGTGCTGGAAACGATTGCACGCGACAATATCAAGACGCAATCGTACGAAAAGATGATGGCATTCTTCACCGAGCAGAATATTCCCATGGCATCGGATTTGATGATCGGCTTGCCGGGTCAGACGGTCGACAGCTTTGCCAACGATCTGCAATTCTGTTTCAACTGGAAAGTATCTGCCACGGCCAACTACACGTCGATGATGCCCAATGCGCCTATGGCGGAAAGCAGTTACAGAAGAGAACACCTTATCGTGACTGATGACAATAATATGATTCAATCCACGGCCACATTTACTGCAGCGGACATGGATTATATGAAGAAGCTGTACACAACCTATATGTTCCACGTACGGTTCAGTGTTCTGAAGTATATTTTGTACTACCTGCAGGTTGATCATGGTGTGCAGGCGATTACCTTGTTGCGCCGCTGGCTGGATAGTGCGTTAGCGACTGACCCGCAGCTACCCATTTCGGCGCGGGTGACTAAAGAGATTTTTAAGGGTAGCACTCATAAAGACTGGGCAATGCTGAGCTGGGGAGAAAACGCAAACTTTCTGTTCGATAACATCGAGGCGTATTTCGCTGAGTTTCTCAGCTTCAGCATGCGTGAGTTCGGTATTAAACTTGGCGAATCCGAATATCGTACACTGTTGGCAGCTCAACAGTCCGTTATCCCGCGTGCGGGACGAGCCTACCCCTACACGGTGGAACTGGAACACGACATCAGTGCGTATATCGAGCAGATCAGGAAGACTGCTTCAGTCGATGAAGAAAAAAATGCCGACCTTCTTCCCATGTCCCGGTTCGGGCCGGGCACTCTCACTGTGGCGGGGGACGCCGATAGCTTAGAATCGACGGCCTTCAAGGTGTTCACTACCCACGCGGATGCCTGGGAGTTGCCGTCACCCTTGCGCTTTTACTGATCGCGCGTCAGCGACTAAAACTTCCAGCGCAGCGTCAGCCCTATCGTGCGCGGTTTGTTGATGGTTACCCGTTGGCGTGAGCCCCAGCGGTTGTTGAAAAACTCCTCGGCTACTTCATCGGTGATATTACTGACGTAGAGCGTGGCGCTCCACTGCTGCGCATCCAGGCCCACGCGTAGGTTACCGAGAGGATAGGAGGGTTGCTGGGTGGTGCCCTGGGTAAACACGACGGATTCAGTGCCGTCCAGCGAATTCACAGAATCACCCACATAGGGCCACTCCAGCAGCACCAAGGGTTATGCTTGGAACGGTGTGCCTGAGCTGGCATTATAGTGACATTAAAAATAGTCACATTACAATTTTTGGATAGAAAAACGGGGAGGGAGCCCGCCGTTATTCTTATGAACTCCCCGCAAACGCATTGCTCATCCTATTACGCGGCAACGTGCAACGACACCACGGTGTATCCACCCCTGCGCTCCGACGTGCGCTGTGATGTCTGTGTGGTTGGCGCGGGCTTTACCGGTATCGCCACCGCCTTGACGCTGGCGGAGCGTGGTTACAGCGTCACGGTGCTGGAACAGCACAAGGTAGGGTGGGGCGCTTCCGGTCGCAGTGGCGGGCAGATGATCGGCGGACTGCCCGGCGCGGCCCGTCTGGAAAAATGCTGGGGTGATACCCATGCCGATCTCCTGTTCGAGCTGGGCTATCGCGGGCACGAGATTATTGCCCGACGCGTGCAGCAGTACGCGATCGATTGCGACCTAAAATACGGCTATATCGATGTGGCACTCAAGCCGCGGCAGCTGGAACAGCAGCAACAATGGCATGAGGCACTCTGTGTCCGGGGCATGGAGAGCCAGGTGCGCCTGGTGGCCGCAGGGGAGTTGCCTGAACTGCTCGGCACTAATAAATATCTGGGCGGCCTGCTCAATAACCGCAACGGCCATTTGCATCCCCTTAACCTGTGCCTGGGACAGGCGCGGGCCGCCGCCGGGCTGGGCGTCGCCATACACGAGGGCAGCGAGGTGACTGGCATTGAGCACGGTGCCCGGCCGGTCGTCAGGACTTCCTCGGGCAGCGTGCGGGCGGATTTTGTGGTACTGGCCGGCAATGCGTATCAGCACCTGGAACCGGGCGCGCTGTCGGGCCTGGTATTTCCCGCCGGCAGTTATATTGTGGCCACAGAACCGCTGAGCGCAGCTGAAGTGGCGCACATCAACCCGCTGGATCTCGCAGTCTGCGACCAGAATGAGGTGGTCGATTATTTCCGGCTCTCGGCGGAGGGCAGGCTGTTATTCGGCGGGCGCTGCAACTACTCCGGTCGCGAGCCCCGCAGCATCGAGCGCAGCATGGCGCCGCGCCTGCACCGGATCTACCCGCAGCTGGCCCACAAGCGTGTGGATTACGCTTGGGGCGGCAAGGTGGGCATTGTCGTGAACCGGGTGCCGCTGCTGGGCCGCATCGGCGCGAATGTTTTCTATGCACTGGGCTACAGCGGCCACGGCGTCAGCCTGACGCACGCTTGCGGTGAGATCATGGCGGACGCCGTGGCCGGTACGTTTGAACGCATGGACGTCTTCGCCGGGGTGCCGCATCGCAGGATACCGTTCGGCCAGAAGTTTGGCAGCCACATGGTGGCGCTGGGGATGCTCTATTTTCGCCTGCGCGATATGCTTTGAAGCACCGTGAGCACCGTGCAGTGCAGGACCAGCACAGTCGAATTATTTTGCACCGGAATAGCGCACTGTGGCACCAAGGCAGTGCGTTCCCCGGCGTTACTCAAGCGACTGACCTCTGAAATGCCCTCCTCACCGTGGTACGAAAATTGCTAAATTTCACTACAAGTTGCGACAGTCGCCGCCGGGAACACCGCATAAGAAGTTAGCAGAGCATATGAATCAGTATTCTCCACAAGATCCGCACACCCTACCGATCAAGTCACCTATCCAGTCCTATCTGGAGGATTTGCATCGACAGATTGCAAACCTGTTCGAGGGGGAGATTGCGAGCTATATACCGGAACTGACCCGGGCCGATCCCGCGTGGTTTGGGATCGCGCTGGTGACCGTGGATGGCCATGTCTACCGGGTAGGCGACAGTTTACAGAGCTTTACGATTCAGTCCGTGTCCAAGGCCATTACCTACGGCCTCGCGCTGGAGGATAACGGCGTCGATGCGGTGCTGGCAAAAGTCGGTGTGGAGCCCTCCGGAGAGGCGTTCAATTCCATAAGCCTGGATAAGGAAACCGGTCGTCCGCTCAATCCGATGATCAATGCCGGAGCGATCGCGACCACTGGCCTGATTCACGGAAGCAGTAGCGAGGAAAAGCTCGCGCGTATTCTGCGGCGCTTTGAGGATTATGTTGGACATCCGGTGACGATAGACCACGAAGTCTATGCATCGGAGCGCGATACCGGGCATCGCAACCGGGCCATAGCGCACCTGCTGCGCAATGCCGACATCATCGAGGATATACCCGAGCCTGTGGTCGATCTCTATTTTCAACAGTGTTCAATCAATGTGACCGCACAGGATCTCGCCTTAATGGGTGCCTGTCTGGCCAACAGTGGTGTTAATCCGATTACTTCTGTGGTCGCCCTGAAAAGCAAATACGTGGAAAAAGTGCTCAGCGTGATGACCACCTGCGGCATGTACGACTATTCCGGCAGTTGGGTTTACAGCGTCGGTATGCCAGCCAAAAGCGGTGTGGGTGGCGGCATCATGGCGGTGCTGCCAGGGCAGTTCGGATTGGGTGTGTTCTCGCCCTTGTTGGATCCCAAGGGCAACAGTGTCCGCGGCTTGCGTGTGTGTGAGGCCCTGTCGCGGGATTTCGGTCTGCATTTGCTAAAGGTGGCGCGCGCCACTTCCACTTCTGTTGTCCGCGTGTTCTATGACGGATCATCGATTCATTCACGGCGCCGGCGATACGTCGAGCAGCGTCATTTCCTGGAGCGCGAGGGGCACCGCATCCAGGTCTACGAACTGCAGGGCGAGCTGATGGTTGCTTCGACCGATTCACTGATTCGGGACGTTGGTAAAAACTGGGACTATACTGATTTTTTGATACTGGATTTTCATCGCGTTGTCGACATTGATGCTGCGGCCACTCGTCTCCTATCCAGTCTTTTGGCGAATAACACGATGGGCACCAAGTGTCTGCTGTTCACTGGTACAGAGGACAAGTACCAATTTCGGCGCGCGCTGAGAAAAATGGTGGACGAGAGCCAGAACAATCAGATACACCGGTTTGCCGAGGCCGATCGCGCGCTGGAGTGGTGTGAGGATCAACTGCTGCAGCACCAGGTTCTGGCACTGGGCGATCTTCCCGATACCTCGCTGGAGCGACAGGATCTGTGCTACCAGTTTTCGGCGGCTGATTTCGAATTCCTCTACCGCGTCGGTATCGGCAGGCGGTATGCCCACGATGAGATTATTTTTCAGACCGGTGCCGCCGGTGATTCCCTGTTTTTCCTGTTCAGTGGATTGGTCGATACGGTGGTCACGACAAAGGGCGGCGAGGAGTTGCGCCTCATCACATTGTGCGCCGACATGTCCTTCGGTGAGTTTTCATTGGTGAGCGGAGAGCCCCGCTCCGCAGCCGCGCGCGCGGTCGGCGACGTGCATTGCCTGGAGCTGCCATTTGCTGCGTTGGATATCGGTATCAAACACAAGCTGACCTGCAACCTGGCGCGCGAACTGTCACGCCGCCTGAATGACGAGACGCGCGCGCTACGCATCATAGGCTGAGTGTCAAACTCACTGCGCCAGCAAACCAGCACGCAGACTCTGCGCCTGTTGCTTGATCCGACGGATATTGTCCGGCCCCATACGCAGTAACTGCTTTTGCAGGGCCGGTAAACCCTCCAGCCCGGGGTCGGCGTAGATGTACACCACAGCTTTGGGTTGCAGTGCAATGGGCTCACCTATCTCGGGAGTGGCCAGCACCAGATCCAGTGTGCGGATGACGGCGTTGTCGAAATCGCCCGGATCAAGTCCCAGGTACCCGTAGGTCTGTTCATAAATTGGACGTAAAAGGTGAAATGTATTCGCCAGGACACCGCTGTCAAGCGCTGCAATGGCGTCGGCAAAACCGTCGTAGCGCAGATAACTGGCGGGACTCATATAAATGCCATCGTCCTGTGCCACCACGCTGAAGGCCTCGCTGTGTAGACTGCCCGGCAAAAATTTGCGCAGGATAACGCCGTGCCCCAGACCATCGATTAGCGCTGCGCTCACTTCCAGGGGTTGCTGCTTGCTCAGCAACTTGAGGAGGATCGGTTTCGCTCCTGCGGCGGTCAGTTGCCGACGCAATAGCTCATCACCGTCCTGCGGTGTCAGTGGTGCCGCACTGGCGGGCTCGGGTGGTGCAAGCAAGGTGCCGTCTGCGCCCACCACGCCAGCGGCATCAGGCACTGCCACAGTGACAGCCTCCGGGCGCTGCGGAATATCCGGCGTTGGTGGCAACTCCGGCTGGGCTGCTAAGACCGCGACAGGTGGTACCTGCCCAACGGTTGCCACCGGTTTTTTCTCATCTGTCCAATACCAGAAAAATACCAGTCCTGCGATGACGCCCAGCGCCAGCAGTAGCTCGACGATGGGAAACCTGTTGCGCCCCGTGTCCAGGCGCACATATTCTTCGGGGTCTGCTCTCATTTACTGTCTTCCATCCGGTGCCGGGAATATATCGGCATAACTAAGGCTATCACTGATTATCATCAGATCAATATCAGTGGACGCGGAATCTTCAAAAGGGTAGCCATTACTTCCATGTTTCCTGCCAGGAGCGGTACTCTGAATACCGCAGTTTGTAGCGGGCAATATTGCCCTCGTGCAGGTACATTAACTCGGTTTCGGCTATCTCTACAAAGTGATGTTGGTTTAAAGCCGGTAATTGCTCGCTGGCATACTGCTGTAGATAGGCGGCTGCCGCTTTTTTACCCATGCTCTGGCGCACTACACGTGCAACGGCGTCAAAGAGCTCGCTGCGATAACGCAGGCGAAAGGGATCTGGCTCGCCCAATGTCTGGGCCACTGCGGAGTAGCGCGCGCACGATCTTTCATAGGCCCAGACAAAAACATCCCGCAGCAGCTGCACGCGATTCAACTCGTAAACGGCTAAAAACCCGTCGTTGTATGCCTGCTTAGGAACGTCAATAAAGGAGAGTGGCGACAGGTTGGCGCGGATAAATGGAATGTTGGCCGCCAGCCGGGAGACGCGTTGATTCACATCATCAAAGGGCTGCAGATACGGCACGTGCACCATCAGAAAAAAGGCCTGCTCAAACGGGTCCGCAATCGCCGCGACTGAATCCAGCAGTTGCCCGAAGCACTGCTCGATTAACTGCGGCGTATCCGATGGGTGAAAGGCCGAGCCACTGATCTCCACGATTTTGGTCCGCAATCGACCGCCCGCCCCCGGGTCGTCGAGCAGGTTATCGGACAGCAGCGCGTGCAGACTGAGCAATATATGGCGACTGATGCCGCTTTCGCCCGACTGCTCCACCAGCAATTCGATAGCCGATTTGTGATTCAGGATCATCTGCGCTTCCTGCGCGTTTTTACCCTCGGCGCTTTCGCCCTTCTCCAGCAGCAACTGCGTTTCGAGCAGGGAGTAGGTATTACCCTCCAGACGGCTGGAATTCCAGGACAGGTCGATGAGCAGACGGTTATAGATTTGCCGGGCATAGGTGCCCGCCGGCCGCTGCTGGTCAGGCGATTGCCCCATGGCTGCAAGTTTCTGGCGTAAGTCGCGCGAGAGGTAAAACGTTTCGTTAGGGCGGTACTGCGTCAGAAATTCCGGGTGGTAGCCTACCGGCTGGCGGTTCTGGATGGGCTGACGGACGGCTTGTTTGAGTGCTTCAGCCTGCGGCGAAATGGGGATATAAAATTCGAATGTGACTGAAGCCATGCGTAAGACAATTTCAGCGGTCGCCACGCTGACCGCTCGATCAGAAGGCAGTCGATAGTAACGCCCCCGGCCCCGGCCTTCGGCCACCAGTCGTTTTTGTTCAACCAATAATGCCAGCCGGCGCTGGAGCATCCGTGGCGGCAGATCAAAATCTAACCCGCCACGCACAATCTGGACCTGCACCCCGTCAGGGTGACGCGCCACGATCGCGATTATGGCCTCAAGCTCTTGCTGTGGAATTATTTTCGGCACGCTGCACAGTATATGTCGCTAAATGGCATTTAGCGACATATAAATATTTTATTTGTCGCCAATAATTGAATTTGACGCATACGTAATAGACGCTTTTGGACAATCAGCTCTGCCCATGCACGCGCTTCAGCAAGTCGGCCGGCGCGGTAAAAATGGCCGTACGGCCCTCAATGCCAGCAACCAGCAAGCCGAATTCATTTGCCAGTTCTATTAAATCGTTCCGAGCGGTCTGCGTGGCCACGCGGTGACTGTTCTGGTGGCTCTTGACCGTGTAGGTCTGGCCTGGATTCTTGAGCGCATGCTGTAACACCGCCAACTGACGGTGGTTGAGTTTGCCCGCCAATGCCGAATTACTGAGCAGTTTTTCGGTCTCTTTAACTTCAGCGCTTTTTTTGCGTAGCCGCTCTTTAAGCCCCTCGATCGCCCGCGTCACAACATCCAACTGGTGCATCAGGAAATAGGTAACATCACTTTCATCAGTCTCGACATGCAGGTATGCCTTGTTGTAGCTAGCCGGGGCCTTCTTGATCTGGGCACTGATCGACAGGTGCTCCATCAACCAGAAGCCCTCCCGGGCCATGACCCAGTAAAATAAGGCCCGGGCAGTTCGCCCGTTACCGTCGAAGAAGGGGTGATCATAGCCCAATATGAAGTGGGCGATGATGGCCCGCAATACCGGCGGTAGGAAAGCATCACCCCGCGTGTGGGTGGCGATGCCGACAGCTGTGCCGACATTGCCGTTGATGAAATTGCACAGCCACGCCAACCGCCAGCTCAGTTCCTCCGCTTTCGGTGGTTCATGCAGCAGCGCTCCGGTCATGTGGTCTTCGATCACAATGTGGTCTTCAGCTTGCCTGAACACACCTGCCCGGTCAGCCGGGATATCGGTGTCATCTACCAGTATCGTGTGCAGGGCAAAAATCATGGCCGGCGTGATGTCGTCCTCGATATGCTCCCTGATGAACAGCATCGCCTGATAATTGTTGAGTATCATCTGCTCGGAGACATCCTCCGGTTTCCGCTCGGTTCGGATCATCTCTCGTGCGTTGGCGCGAGTCGTGCTGGCTCCCTCCAACTGGCTGGAGTAAATGGCCTCGTCAATGAGCGAGTTGATGATGTATCGCTGCTTGGTCTTTTCGTCGGTCAGGGCGGGCTCTCCCACCAATGAACCACTGGCCTGCTCGCTGATCCAAAGCACTTGTGCGAGCAGCGGGTCAGGCATGCAGAACCAAATCGCGGAATTATATTTGTCTACAAAAGGTAGGTACCGTCGAATGGCGGCACGCGAGGCCTTCATCGCGTACCAGAACAGTTCCGGGGTGTAATGTTCAGGCGGCTCGATGCGTTTGAGTTTTTCCCAATGGAGGTAACGGCCTTTTGCATCCACTGGCCCGACTGCATTGCTGTAGATCTTCTGAATAGTGTCCCGCATGACATCCGGCCGGCCGCCCAAGGCCAACCCGTTCAAGTACCGCTCCAAACTGGGAGGTGATTCTGGAATTTTGGTCATGACAGTGTCTGTGCGCTAATCCAATGCTAATTAATTCAAAGTTAGCATATAACGTAGCCACGGATTTGTCTGCTAATTTGGTAGAAATTAGCACATAGAGCTTCAAGCTTGTTGAATCCCTTGCCACGCAGGGGTTTCCGTCGTGTCGTAGTTAGCACACGGCACTAAGGTCCAGCCGGCAGTGTCATCCCAGGCGACCTACCGGCTGCTGACATTGAGCCGCGAATTCGACGAGTGCGGCGGCTGGAGCGGCGCGGGACTCAACTCCTGCGCCCACTGGTGCCGAAGTGGTGTGGGGAAAATAGGGTGGTAATGTCGTGATTCGATATTGTTCTTGTCGAGTCGCTCGCCAGTGCAGAAATCGAGAGCCCCCAGACGGCATGCAACTGCTACCACACCACGTTGGCGGATACTCGCGCCCTTCGGCCGCTCCGCAGTCATCAGCTCTTCGGCGTCGCCCTGGTACTCGTCCAGCGCCTTGAGATAAATGAAGAAGGTCTCCCACTCGTAATTGTTCTGAAAGACGCGCCAAAGTGCTGTCAATTGCTGCTGCCCGTCGAGTAAATGTTCGAAAACGCGTCCTTGGATTTCCGGCGCGGTGGACAAGTACCGGGAAATAAATTTTTCCTTGTCGCCAACTTCCAGGATTAGGGTAATGCCCAGCGGGTGGGTGGAACGCGGCACGACTCAGGGCAAAGTCGTGTACATCAATTGCGGGTGGGTAGGGCTCTAACCGTTGGATGCGTCTTTTTGCAGGGCAGGTTCAGGAGAGGCAACAAGGCCGATTCTCTGGCGTACCATGGTCGTTATGAGAGTCTGGCGGCGCGCCTCTTCCACCAGCACGTTAGCTGAGCTGAAAAACGCATCCAGTGCTTTCCCGGTGTCGGTGTTGCAGCCGAAGGACTCGCGGCCCTCCTGTATCAGCGCCATTACCAGCAGCAATTCGCGCTGGTCCAGGCGGATGGTAGCGCCCCGCGCGGTGTGTTCGAGTAAATTAATCATATCAATGTCCTCTTGGCAGGTGCAGTGTTTAGACCAGTGCCCGTGTGCGTTGTTCCATGGTTGGCGCCAGGCCGCGAGCACTGATCTACCCAGTTTTTAACAGCCGCAGGGAGGAAAACAAAACAAAAACAGAAGAAATGTACAGATAATCGGGGATGGGCCGATAGTCCAGAGTTGCTGGCACCGGGGTGTTGGCGTCTCGCGCCAGAGGTGATTTGACCCTATTATGTATCCCTACCAACAGGATTGTGGAGGGTTCGTGGGACAACAGCCACCAGCACACGCCCAACTCATGCCACTACAGGTGGACATCGTCTCGGATGTGGTATGCCCCTGGTGCATCATCGGCTATAAGCAGTTGATGAAGGCGCTGGCGGCGCTGCCCGGTCAATTCGATGTGACGCTGAACTGGCATCCGTTTGAACTCAACCCGCGAATGCCGGAGCAGGGGCAGGATCTGCGTGAGCACCTGGCCCAGAAATACGGCACATCCCCCGAGCAGAGCCAGGCGGCGCGCACGCGTCTCTCAGCGCTGGGCGAGGCCTTGGGTTTTACCTTCGATTACTTCGACGGAATGCGCATGGTCAATACCTTTCGCGCCCATCAACTGCTGCACTGGGCCGGTGAGCAGGGTCGCCAGACGGAGCTCAAGCTGGCGCTGTTTGAGGCTTTTTTCAGCCGGCGCGAAGATGTGAACGATCCGGGCGTACTGGTTGCAGTGGCCGCAAGGGCGGGCCTGGACAGTGCGCAGGCGAGCGCGGTCCTGTCCACTGCGCGCTATGCCAGCGTGGTGCGGCAGGAGCAACAACAGTGGCTGGACCGGGAGGTCCATGCGGTCCCCAC
>Ga0163144_10026794_pt1 | contig 11189 bp, 13 predicted proteins | sample OliLak19BULKMAT1_FD_123175 | JGI IMG/M metagenome (GOLD analysis project Ga0163144, IMG submission 123175) | Freshwater microbial mat bacterial communities from Lake Vanda, McMurdo Dry Valleys, Antarctica - Oligotrophic Lake LV.19.BULKMAT1 | ecosystem: Environmental > Aquatic > Freshwater >... | reverse complement strand
CAATGCAGTTGCACGAAGGTGTCCTTCTCGGGTTCCTTTTCGTTTTTCACTCCAAAGTCACATCGACCAATCAGATCTGCACACAGAGTGTGCCAGGGAATGATTTCCGGTGTTGGCATTGGTGGAAGAAGTCCATGTTTCTTGGAGTTCTTTTTGCACAACTCGCAATTAGGACATGCCTCAATGACGCGTTGAACTGTTGGGCGCAACCCTACCCAAGTGCAGTGTTGGGCTATGGTGAACTCTGGTCATGTTTCACCAGGATGCATTGGGCAGTCGTGGCACCATTTAGCACACTTGTGCTGTGATGATGCTTTCGGGAGGAAAATCTTTCCACCCTTAGCAATTGTTTTTACCTTTTGTCTGAAAACTTGCACGGTGCCTTCTGGCACAATTCAGGATCGTTCTTGAGTTTCTTTTGCAAGGCCTCATCTTTGCCTTGTCGATAAGCAATGTCCTCATAGGAGAGAGGGAGTTCATTGGGGAATTTGTCATCGTCAGCTGCTAATTCTCCGTTGAAAGCATCTTGAGAAAAGCATTCTTCACTGATGTCCAATCGACTGAGTGCATCCGCTGCGATGTTGTTCGCCCCCTTGATGTGCGTCAATTGGGGTCCGAACTCTTCCAGAAGGAGTCGCCAACACATGACTCTTTCGGTGTTGAAGTGCTTGCACACTAGATTCTTGTGATCAGTGAACACTTTGATCGTCTGACCAAGGAGCATGTTGCGGTGCTCCTTCAAGGTTTCCACTATGCTGAGAAGTTCTCTTTCAGCAGCAGTGCAGCGTGTTTGCGCTGGGTTCAACTTGCGGCTGTAGAAAGCTATCGGCTTTTCTTCCTGTGAGACCACTGCTCACAATTGGCAGTGCCTGGCATCCGCATGGATTTGGAAAGGCTTGTTGAAGTCCAGATAGGCCAACAACGTTTCCTTTGCTATGACCTTCTTGGTCACAGCAAAGGCTTTCTGATGCTGCAGTTCCCATTTCCACTTCGTGGTTTCAGAGGCAAGTGCAGCTGATGGTGCCAACACATGGGATCATCTAATCCACATGTCTCGGCAGCAATTTGCTACTCCAATGAAAGATCGAAGTTCTTTTCGAATCTTAGGTTTGGCAATCTTCATGATGGCCTTGACCTTGTCGCACATGGGTTCAGTTCTGTTGCGGGCAATCCAGCACCCTAAGTGTTCCAGTTGCGAACGACTAAAGAATGACTTCGTGATGTTCACTTTGAGTCCTGCTCTTTGTGGTCTTCTCAGCACTGGTTCAAGCTTTTTGAGATGATCACTGAATGTTCCCCATGTTGGACACAGCAGGTCATCAATGTGTGTGCAAACGAATGCTAGTCCATCCATTAGTTCACTCATTTTCTCTTGGAAAATGTCTGGGCTGTTGCACAATCCCATCGGGATTGCCTGACATTCATGTTTGCGGAACGGCAGTGCAACAGTGCACAGTTGTTTGGAAGCAGGATTCAAGCAAATGTGATGGCAGCCCATGTTGAGATCAAGGCTAGTGGACCATTGAAATCCTTCTGGATTCAACAGCATGTCTTGAATGTTTGGAATTGGATATGACTTCTGCAACATCCTCTCATTGAGTTCTCAAAAATCAGAGATGAATCTCACAGATCCATCTTTCTCAGGAATGATGAAAGTTGGTGCGGGCCATTCAGAGCAATTGAATTTCTTCAGTGCACCTGTTTTGACGAGGCGTTCTACCTCGGCTTTTGGTGCCTGTGTGTGACATCGTGGAATGTTGTGGGCACGTGAATGACATGGTTTCGCTCCTTCCTTAAGTTCAAGTTTGACTTCTTGATCTTGCCAGCGTCCTAGCTGTCCATCGAACAGCGGTTCACATTTACAAAGCAGCACCTCTAGTTGACCTTTCTGTTCAACAGTTGACTCGGTCTGACTTTGACAGACTGTCTTAAGATCTGCCTTTTTGTGCTTAACGTTAAGAATTCTCTTCACGCGCGAGACAGCTTCATCCATGACGTCTCCTTCCGCTGTGTGACAAGCTTCTTTTGGAGTGGCTTTGCCATCCTTGAATGGAAATTCACTTCCGTCCCATTCTGCTACATTGTCTGTGAACCTCAGATCAATCTTGAGGAAGCAGATGTCCCTGCCAATTGTCATGTCACACTTGCCAAGGGCTTTGGCAACGTGCAGATTCCACTCTGTCAAGCGGTCCTCATGCAATTCTGGAATGGTGAATTGCGCTTTGACCTTCTGGTTGGTGCACATTTCTCCTCCAGGTGCAGTCCACACTGTGCTGGAGTTGCTAGACTTCTCAAGTCTTAGTCTCTTCACAAACTTTCCCGGTCACAAGAGATTCGGAACCTCCATTGTCTAGCAGAGCCTTTGCAGTCACCGGCTTAGGTTTCCCTAATGAGGTGTTGAACCTCACAAAGGCAACAGGCCGCCAATCAGAGGACTTTGATCGATTGACAGGGCAGCCTCGGATAAGATTGGCTGACGACATTGTTTCCAATTCACATGATTGATTGACACAATCATCAAGTGTTTCGAAAGCCGTTGTTGATGAAGATGACATTGAACTGCTGTCATTGTCATTCGTGCTGTCCAGTGCAAAAGTTTCTCTGCACTCTGGTTTGCCAACAGTGTTAAGAAATTTTGATGATGAATTTAAATCAAATTTGTCTTGTTTGACTCTCTTGGAGTTTTCTGTCTCATCCTGGCATGTCTTTCAGACAGACATTTCAGCAGAGATGGAGGCGTCATCGACGGATTGACACGGGTCTCGATGCCCGTCAACAAGTTCCCTTGCAACTTGATTTGTGAAGTGCTGGCGTTGTGTAGCAGGGAAAAGGGGAGAGTGCCTGAGATCAGATCATGTTCCAAACTCAGATGGAACAGCCGCTTGAGGGCGCCAATTTCACTGAAGAATGGTGATTGGGGCCAATTGGATGACAAATGAGAATGATCAGAACAAGGAAATTCTCGAAGGGGGAGAACAACACACTTGCACATGTTTGCTTTCCTTAGAAGAGCCCCCTGTGTGAAGTTGTGGGACATATGCAAGTTTCGCAAGATGGAAAGTTGTCCCAATTCACTTGGCAATGAAGCCAAAAGATTGCCATGGACACACAAAGTTTGCAGATCTGACAGTCTGCTGATTTCAGTCGGAATGAGATTTGCGCCTGATGCAGATGCCGACAGCCAATTTCTGCAGGCAAATGGTGAGACACATTGTTGGCAGAAGCAAGGAATTCTGTCATGTTGGTCAATCCAATGGCGGATGGTGCGCTGCCGGTGAGACTGTTGCTGGATGCAGCAAGTCTTGACAGCGCTGTCAGAAACCGGATCCTGGGTGTTGTGCTTCCGAAGATGTTGTTTTTGTGTGAGTCAAGATTGGATGAGGAAGTCACGAAAGCAATGTGGCTGGCCATTGTTCCTGAGATGACTTGACTCGACAGATCCAAGATCTGCATTGCGGTCAGAAGTCCCCTGAAGGATTTTGCCGGTCCCTGTCAAATCTGGGAATCGATCCTCATCTTCACAGTCAGATGTCTAAAGAGATTTTTGAATTGCGCCCATTCCACAAGTTTTCGCACAAAAGCAAAGAGCATCATTGAAAAAGCTTGTTTGGAGCGCTGCCTCCCGTTCCAAATGGTCTCCCCAAACTAAAGCAGGAGTGTCAAGGTTGGTTGGCAAATCTCCCGCCGGTGCACAGCAGAGGGCATGGCTAACGCTGTTGCTTCATCCTCCTGCCCTCTGCCACACACATCCTTTTTGGATGTCAGAGCCTGGCAACTGTTCAGTTGAGATGCAACTGGGGTCAACCAACAGCAAGAGTTCATCTGTGCTGTTCAAAGGGCTCTCACCAATGAATGCCACTAAATGCTAACCATTGCATCTGTGCTAAGAATTCCCGAATGATGTCACATGGACCTCACAGACCCTCCAAAGACTGCAACATGAGGGACAGCTGCCCCCTTCATCATCTCTCCACTTTGATGTGTTGCGGGGCACAGACATGCCAATTGTGTCATGGGAAGCAAGGCAGGGAACATCAATTGATCCTTCCTGTTGCCGCTCTGCCAGGAGAACTCACAGCTTTCATCTTTGTCCTGCTGTCCCTCAGAGCTCTTCATCTCACTCCAAGCAATGCCAATCGTGACAGCAAAGGAGCTGTTGCAGTCTTGTGATCCAACAAATTCACTCGTCAGCAAGTGCTTGGCCATCACGAGTGCGGATGGAATGATTGACCAAAGACAAATGCACAGACATGGCGTCATCCGAGGGCGTCCAGAGTGCAGTGCAAAAAGGGGGGGTTGACAGGCAAGGGAGAGGGAGGGAGAGGGAGGGAGAGGCGCGAGGGAAGCAGTCATTCAAGTTAATTGTTGATTGTTGTCCTGTTGTTGCAGTGAAAAGAGAGGTTCGAAATGAATGGATGACAGACCTTGCCAGCAGGAACTCCATACAAAACGCGCTTGAAACGCATCGAAACAGCGCCACACTCATCAACTCGAAACTTGCATCTTCATCTCTTGTTAACTCAATCTGGCAGCTATCGAATAGCAACTAGCTCTCCTATCTTTGCACTTAGCACGCCATCTCCTGACACATGCACAGACCAACAGCACATCTCGCAGCTGTGACACAAGGGGTCCCTTCAGATGCATGGGGTGTTGATCCGCGATCGGGAGGAGTGGCAAGGGCTGTGAACCACTAGCGCTCGGGTGTCCCGCAATCCATCTACCGGCAGGAATCTGGCCATGCTATCCCATTGAAGGATTATCAGAAGGTTGCCAATGCCAGAACCCCTTTTTCTGCAACTGGTTGTGTTTTGTTTGAATTCAAGATGAAGCGAGACCCAATTGTGTGCCTTTTGTTGAGCAGAATTAGGTTTCAGAGTGGCTTCGACGGTGTCTGAGGGAAGGTTCTCTCACAATCCGGCTTATGCAGGAGTTCGATGGGTGAGAGAACAATGTCATGGCCCCAATGCCACCATGTGCGTTATCATTTGGTGCTTTGCCTTTGGTGTCCTTGGCTTGATTCCTCTATGCTGCCCCTGTGACGACCGACAAGTTTACGTCATTGGAGGGCAGAAATTCACTTCAAATGGAGACCGCATTGGCTAAAGGAGCAACCGTGAAGCTGACATCGCCACCTTTGCGACGGGTGGGCGGCTGAAAGCAAAAAAGAACCACACCCAACCAATGTTGGTCCCACGCCGGTGAAAATACATTGATTCATCTGAAGCCTGTGTTGCTTATGCATATCATTAAGTTTTTTGTCCTAATTTCCAGCTAACAACCACACGCGACTAATGGTAGAACTTATAAAAAGGACTTCATACATAACCATAGCCCGCGCCTGCCCTCATCGCCCGCCCGATTCTTCAGCGATCGTCGCTTCCTACCAGCAATTATGGAACCTAAAAAAAAACTCTCTTGTTTTGCCACTGCTTGACTTTTCTCCACGTGGTGTGTTTTGGAAACGCACCGTTGTGGGAACAATCCATTTGTTCGTCCTTGCATTTCGATTATCTTTCCAGAACTAGCAACTTCCTCCGGGACTGGACGCGGCTCTTTCGTTAAATAGACCAGGCTGTCTATGATTTCAAACTCAGCGTTGCCTCGGACGGCCCCACAATGATCTCGGATGGGCACACTGGGGGCTGCTACAGTACATGTTGGCACTTTATTGTATCGATTGGGTGTCGGCGGTGGTAGATTTTGATGTGTCGTAGTCACGGGCATCGGGCATCATAATAAAGCAAACACAAAAGAATACAATACATGTGTAAGCACACTGGGAATCGAACCCACCACCTCTGCAAAATATTTTGGCCTGCTGACCATTCTTTTTTAAAGGCGAACAGCGGCTCCAAAAGAAAAATGAGGCGCAGGCCTCGCTCAAAGATACAACAACGTACTGTCATGCATGCATGCAGTGACGAAAACATGTTGAGAACCCGACCGCCATATTGCAGTCAACAGCAGCAACAGCAACAGCATCAAAGAAGTCTGTCGATCTCACAAAGATCTACATCGAACTGCTAGCTTGCTACTACAGTACTGTAGAGGAAACGAATCTCCCTCTGGTCTACTTTTCCCTTTTTGTTTTATCAAAATCTCCCCCTTCATAGAATTAATGTTCTGTCGACCCAGCTCCCGACTGTTACCCTTCTTGTTGACGACTGCCAACAGGAATGGTCGCAGTCTTTTAAGCCAGCAACGGCCTGCTGCAACTGTCACAAGATGGATGACAACCACTACACCCAGTGACAAGATTGACAAGGATTTGCATTGGAAGCCACCGCCTTCCGATGACAAGCCAATGCAAATTGTGGTGCTAGCAGACACAACCAGTCCTGCCTACCAAGCGATTGCTCAAATGAATCAAGGCCAACAATTGGAAGCCGCCCACAATATCGAATTATTGGTGGGAGATAGTGTCGACGGATTTGTTTCAGACTTTGGAAATGACAAACTGCGACAAACCGATGCTGTATTGGTAGTGCCTCCTACCGACATTCAAGTCTTGGACCAATTGTGGCAATCCCATTGGAGTCCCAAAGTCAAATGGATTCATTGCTTTTTTGCCGGCGTCGACAGTATGGCGGATTTTATGCAACAACGCCTTAACGGGGATGCTGTCACGGTGACCAATGGACGAGGGGCCTTTTCTTCGTCCCTGGCGGAATACATCATGGCGAGTGCCTTGTATTACAACAAACAAGTCCCAAGATGCCAACAAAACTTGCGGCAGAAAAAATGGGACAAATTCATCATGCCTGTCCTCAAGGGCAAAACGATGGGATTTGTCGGATATGGCAACATTGCCAAACATGCCGCCCAAATTGCTAAGAATGGCTTTGGCATGAAGATTGGGGTCCTCCGAAAAAATCCCAACAAACTCGAGTCGGAAAGTGAAGTGGCGGTGGATGTTGTCTTTACCGACAAACAAAAAGTCTTTGCCAATTCTGATTTTGTGGTATGCACACTGCCAGGGACACCGGAAACGCAACATTTTTGTTCGACGGCCGAATTTGCAGCCATGAAAGATGACGCTGTATTTATCAGTTGTGGACGGGGCGTGGCTGTGGATGAAACAGCACTGGCCCAAGCTTTGAATGAAGAGCGAATTTATGCTGCACTGGATGTATTCGAGATTGAACCACTACCTCAAACGAGTCCACTGTGGACAGTACCGGATGGTCGGCTCTTAATGACGGCTCACAACGCCGATTACACGACGGATTATTTTGAATTGGGCATTCAAGTCTTTTTGGAAAATTTGCATTGCTACAAAGATGGACGGCCTTTTCAAACCATCGTCGACAAATCGGCAGGATATTAAATATATAGAAGTAAGTAAATTACAATTCACAATCGTACCGAAGGCTGCAACTACGATACTATGATTCTTGGTGGCTGTTCTGCCGCATCGAGAAACCACGAGATCGATTGGCAGGAGAAAGTGGGGCCTTCATTTGTCCCAGCAAATTACCTCGACCATTCCTTTTAATACATGCCACAATAGAACTCTGGCTACAAAAAGTGGCGTGATGGTCCATTCTTCTTCTAGGTATATTTTTGATTTCTACATGCTGCGTCGGCACCACCACCACAGCTTTATATTCGCTATACAGGGTCCACTTGTGGTGCCACCACAAGCCATACTAGAGGCAAAGCAGCTCTACCAGTCTGATTGACGAGTTGGCCCGGAATTGCTTCCTGGTTAGCTAGCTAGTAATTACTTTTGTAGACTGCCTGGCGATTCCTAGCCTGGTATGGCACTGGCTACGCCTAAAGTAAGGAGTAGGGATGGGGAGAAAAAGATTCGAGAATCGACCCTTTTTTCGGGCGTCACCACATCTATCATTTCAATGACTTTTTCAAATGCAGTTAGCTATATTCCTTTTTCCAGTAGTAGACATTAGCAGTGCATGTTCAGCCAACCAACTAGCTACCAATTGCCACGGTGCTACGAATTATATATATATTGCTGCTGTACTATACGGGATGAACTAATGTCGGGCTATGGTTTCCATTGTCTTATTGGAATCATCATAGCCACCTGTGTTCGTAGCCCGAGGTCCATGGTGACATTACAAGCCTAGTAGACTATGATTGATTGCCGCGGGTATCCATTCAACTTTCGAGGTACCGGGGCAAGCAATAAGGTATGAATTTTCCAATGTGTTTTTTTTTAATTTTTTTATACTCTGAGCCATTCCATTACTTCAAGATGGCCACATTTGTTGCCACAAAGCTTATTTTCACGATCCGAACTATCCGTGACGAATAGGGAATGGTGAAATTTGCCCAAAAAAAGGAACTGGAACTAATTTGGAGGGTGCAAGCAAAGGAGCCTTGGGATCATCAGCTTGCCTACCACAACATGGACACTTAGCTCGTCGTCGTCGTCGTCGTCGTTGTGTGTGAATTGTGGTGTGCCAAACTTTTTCTTACTCTCTCTCTCGACCCATGTCCCGTCGAAACCGCCAAACATCTACAGTGCAGTGTCTTCCTCACTGCCACCCTTTTCCAGGCCGCATGCAATGCTTTTGACACTTCAGAAAGTCTGCAAAGGTTTCGGGTTTCTTTCCAGTCACCATTTCCAAATCCTACAAAAACGTAAATGAATTAGACAAAACGAGGATGACAGAAGAAACCGACCATGAAAACACATCAAATGAAAATCTTGTTCCGCATGTCTCTTGGCACACATGAAGGGCAATTCATCAAATCCCATGGCTTTCATTTGTTCAAATTCCGCTGAATCCTTCACTTGCCAAATCGGTAATTTACAAACATGTTTGCAATGCTCGACACATTCGTGACATCGGAGGGGCATGTGTTCAATCTCAATGGCAGGTTTGGGGGGTTCGCTTTCTCCATCGGCGGTCGTCATGTGCATGGAGGTTTCACTCAACAATTTGGTAACCAGACTGTCCTGGGTCGGACCTGGACCGGTCAAATTGTAGACTTTGTTGGCATGAAGATGGGGTCGCAAAATGACCATGGCGGCGGCATCGGCCACATCGTTGGGACTGACACAATTGACGCCCATGCCACAGGATGCCGTGCCATGTGTGTGACCATGCCGCAACAGATTGCCTTGCAAAAAAAAGAGAATTGGACATTGAATGGGCACACGTGAGAACACAGCAGTTCATGCTGGCACCACCTTGTCGTGTTGTTTGAATCAAACAGTCATCAAAGTTTCCATGAAAGGTGCAACAAGGAACGCGTTCTCGACATTGTTGCGCGACTTGACTGAAGGTTTTGGCGGCGTGCAGATCTCCACAAGCGGTGGTTCGTGCGGCAGGAGGCAAAAAAGAGACTTTGACAAATTGTTGAATGTTCTTGCACATGCATTTTCTGACAAATTTGGGAAAGACATGTTGCCATCCTTCGACACGACAAATCGCACAAAAGACCGTTTGGACGTCTTTGAGGGCGGTGTCGAAATCCACATGAGAAAAACCATTGTTGTGTTTGGGAAAAGAAAAAAGGCAATGAAATGTAGAAAGTGTGAGAGACAAGGCACACCCTCAAATGAAAACATGCACACACGCATGTGTGTGCATGCATGTGTGCACATGCATGCATGCACATGTGCACACACAAAATTGTTTGACAATGGCCAAGATTTTGGGCTACCAGAGCTGCTAAACGTTAAATCAAACTGCCCACAATGCACTCAGGGACTGCTGGGGTGATCACGATCGAAAGTCGCAAGAGATTGGAGCCGATTCTGGCAAGTTTCACCATCCAAGCGGGCAATGTTGTTGGATGTGGCAACAGCCATTTGCCTTGCTGCAACACCAAGATGCGTTTCACGCAGCGGCATGTCAGGTTGCCCAAGCTTTTCAAGGTCGGATTCTTCCTCTTCTGTCCAGGGTTCAGGCGGCGGCGGCTCTGGGTTTGCCATGTGCAAGTCAACAGTTGTTCTTTCCTTGTGAGGTTGTCGGTCTTAATTCGCTTCCACTTGCATGAGAGTTTGATGGTCTTGACTTTGAATGACTTGTGCGAGTCCGCACTCAACTGACCTTGAGTGCTCAAAACAGCACGGGCCTCTGTCTCCAATTTCTGAAGAAGAAGCCGCTTCTCTTTTGGTCTTGTGCTTATTTGGCCTTTTCCAATCTGCTTGCATGTTCTCTGGCCTGAAAAAATTCATCTGAATTTAGATGTTGACCACCAGTCGCGCAAAACATTTGGCCTGCACGTTTAGCATTCTTCATGGCCATGATGCGTTCTTTTGATTTGGGAACAGTGACAGCTGGAAGCTTCTTCCGTGACCTTGGTGCATTCTTCCTGAGCGGATCAGCAAAGAAACCAGAAACAGTCAAAAAGTCACAGTGAAAATGATCAAGGGTTTCAATCTGCTTCAACCGTTCGGCCTCTTGAGTTTCGGGTCAGCCATTGTTAGCACGTGCCATGCATGCTTGGATGACAGCCTTTCACTAGCCAAAATGGTTTCATTTGTTAGAGCTTGCATAGCTGCTAAATGATCGTTGAGTCCTTGAGCTCTTGCGGCGTTGGTTCCGTCGTCTCTGTTCACGGCACCTGAGCTGTTGCAACTGACGTGGCTCTAGCTGGTGCAGCTTGAACTGGCACGTTGTGGTTGAATCCACTTAGAGCAGATCCACAAGCAAACTGTTTTATCATTTGGTAACGCAATTGTCCGTTGTTGCTGTTGAGTCCTGCAAAGGCTCGTTCCACGTTGATGAACTCTTGGATCACATCACGGGCTGTTTCGCCATTTCCACCTTTCAAGATCTTGAAAGGGAACTTGATTTTTGTCAAGTTGGCGTCAGCTGGATCACTGAGTAGGTCGACTTGAGCAAGATCTTCCTTCTTGAGCACAGTCGTTGGTTCTGGGACCAATGGAAGCACAGGCTTCCTGTTTGCTCCAAACCGAAGTCTTTGGACACAGAACCTTTCATGGTCGAATGAAGTTGAGACAAAAAAATTGTTTTGCAACACAACGATTTGTGGTTTGATGTCAAAATGCACTACACTAAAAGCTACAGGCCTTTTGAGTTGTTTGTAAATGAAAATTATAAGCTTTAGAATGAAGCCAAAATGAATGTGATGTTTGAGAGAGGTTTAGCTCGAGATCCTCGCCACAGTCCTTTCTCTGCTGAGTTGAACGATGCTTCTGCGTGAAGAATCGGCATGCCAGTTGCACAGTTTGTTATGACTTTGTT
>Ga0163144_10026793_pt1 | contig 11189 bp, 9 predicted proteins | sample OliLak19BULKMAT1_FD_123175 | JGI IMG/M metagenome (GOLD analysis project Ga0163144, IMG submission 123175) | Freshwater microbial mat bacterial communities from Lake Vanda, McMurdo Dry Valleys, Antarctica - Oligotrophic Lake LV.19.BULKMAT1 | ecosystem: Environmental > Aquatic > Freshwater > Lake... | reverse complement strand
TTGCAACTGTTACACCAAGAATAGCAGCAAGGAGCCCGACCTGATGTGGAATTTAGATATGTATGCAAGGTTTGATATGGCTGATGCATGGGCAATCATTGGTCCTATTAATTGGTATAGCTGCAGCAGCAATTTAAAATTAATGTTTGATCGTTTGGTCTGTATGAATGGGGGCAATCCTGACGAAAAAACAATTAGTCATAAGAATGCGGAAGAGGCAATGGCATTAGAGCACACGGAGCAATGGAAGGAAATGAGCTTAAATCATTTGGAAGGAAGGACAGCAGGTTTCTTTTGTTATGGTGATGAAGGTGGTGATGAAATGGACGATACGGGCAGACCAAAAATTTTACAACATAAAAAGTATTTTGATTCTGAAAAAGAGCCTTTCGAAAATGAAAGAGATGCCTATGCTCCTTTAGTGTGGCAATGCCGTTACGGTGGCGTGGAAGTGCCTGATAATTTATGGACACATTGCACAAGTGGCAAAGGAAAAAAGTATAGCGATAACCAGGCAGAAGACATGATAAAGGAAAATGAGTTTATGCAAACATTCGATGAATGGGTAAATCAATTTGCAACCTTTGTTCAGCAAAAAGGTAAAGTGCCGCCAAATAAATACAGGGCTTATGGTCATGAACCACCAAGTCATTTTTGGGCAAATGTAAAGGATGGTATTCATTATTTTGAAATGATGGTGGGCAAACCGCCAAAAGGATCTTCACCGAGAATTCAACAAGACCTTGACTTGAATAAAGACGCAACATGGCATACTAAAAAAGGGGAAGGAGAAAAATTAAGAGACGATTAGTTGCTCACAGTATTTCTTTTATTTAACCAATACATATTATAACATGCAAAAATCTTTAGTACAACCTTTATCAACCGTTAGTAATCCGGAGTTGGAGGAGTTGGTGCAATTCTTTAATGAAACACTTGGTTTTTGTCCTAACAGTGTGCTCACTATGCAGCGCAGACCACATCTTGCAAAGGCATTTGTAAATCTTAATATGGCTGTCATGAAAAATGATGGCAGGGTAACCAGTTCACTAAAGCGGTTAATCGGCTATCTATCCAGTTATACTGCGGGTTGCATGTATTGCCAGGCACACACCATACGTGCTGCTGAACGTTACGGAGCCGAAGAGGATATGCTGAACAATATTTGGGAATATAAAACTCATCCCGCCTTCAATGATGCCGAAAAAGCAGCGTTCGATTTTGCTATTGCTGCCAGCTCTGTTCCAAATGCTGTTACAGATGAAGTAGCAGATAATCTTCGCCGGCATTGGGATGATGGAGAAATTGTAGAAATCTTAGGGGTTATTAGCTTGTTTGGTTACCTTAATCGCTGGAACGATTCCATGGGTACTCCACTTGAAAATGAAGCGCTGCAATCAGGAAAAACTTATCTGGAAAAAAAAGGGTGGAGGGCAGGAAAACATAGTTATTAGTAGCACAAACGGGATATGATTAATACGATTTTTGATAGTTATGGCGCACCAATTTTAATTGGACTGTTCATTATTCTGTTTATTGTTGAAACAAAATTTCAACTAAGAAAAAGAGTTCAGAAGAGATGGAAAAGGGTGTTAATTAATTTTATTGTTTCTATTCCTGCTTTTGTATTGCTGCGGCTACTGTTTATTCCTGCAATGATTTGGCTGGCAGTTAAAAATCAGCAATGGCATTTTGGATTAAATTATTTGTATGACCTGCAAATATGGATTGAAGCTATAATTGTATTCGTATTGCTCGACTACAGCAATTACATCTGGCATATTCTACTGCATAAGCTTCCCTTCATGTGGCGGTTTCATTTGGTTCATCACACAGATCTTGACCTTGATATAACCACAGCTTTCCGTTTTCATTTCGGTGAAATGATTGGTTCTATTTTATTTCGTGGTGCTGCTTTAATATTAATTGGGGCTTCACCCGCAATAGTACTTATTTATGAAATTGCTTTTGAAGCAGCTACCCAATTTCATCACAGCAATACAAAACTTCCGTTTCGGTTAGAAAAAGCATTGAATACATTGATTGTAACACCAAGAATGCACGGTATCCATCATTCCATGGTAAAGAAAGAAACAGATAGCAATTATTCCATTATTTTTTCTTTCTGGGACAGAATACACAAAACAGTTCGATTGAATATCCACCAACAGGAAATTGTAACGGGTGTTCCGGCTTATGCCGATGAAAAAGAATTAACCATTGGCAATTTGCTTAAGCTGCCTTTTAAAGCTGTCCGTAAATGGAAAGAGGGTGACAGACCAAACGATGGTAATTATAATCGCTTAAGAAACTGATACAACCTACAAATATTAAAACCAACTATTGCCTGAATTGTTGTTCATAAGAATTCAACAAACTAATATATGTTTAGAACTAAAAACTAATGTACAGAAGTTGCGGCAAACAGAAAGTCTGCTGGCATTACTTCTACAATCATTCCCCGGAAGTAAGATCAATTTCGAACTGTATGATTGTGATAAGATCCTTCGCATTGAAAGCCCACAGATCTGCATAGAAACAATACTTGACATCATCCGTTCAAACGGCTATTACTGTGAAGTGCTGGCTTTAGAATGCACTGTTCACCTGCATTACTACCGCTCATAAATTCATCTGCAGAATATAGTCCACCCTTTTTACCTTTAGTTGGTCACATGAGAATATCTGACATACCGTTCCGGCGATGCAGTTATTCATTCTATTATTTAACTGCATAAATCCAACTTGGAATGAGACGTGTTATCCTGCTCAGCTTTGTACTGCTGTTATCAGCATTCAGTATTTGTATCGCACAAACAATTCCTTCACCCAAAGAACATTTTGGTTTTAACATTGGCGACAATTACAAGTTGGCCACTTACACCCAAACAGAAGCATACTTTAAAAAAATTGCTGCGGTTTCTGATCGTGTAAAACTGGTTGATATTGGTAAAACGGAAGAAGGCCGTACACAATACATGATGATCGTTTCTTCTCCTGCTAATATTAAAAACATCAACCGTTACAAAGAAATTGCTCAAAAATTGGCAAGGGCTGAAAATTTGACGGATGCTGAGGCACATCAATTGTCAACAGAAGGAAAAGCGATTGTTTGGATTGATGGCGGATTGCATGCAACAGAAACAGTGGGTGCACATCAGCTCATTGAAACCATGTGGCAATTCGTTAGCAGAAAAGATCCTGAAACACTCCGCATATTGGATGATGCGATTATTTTATTTGTTCATGCCAATCCTGATGGACAGGAATTAGTATCCAACTGGTATATGCGGAATGCAGATACATTGAAACGTTCTTATAATAATCTGCCGAAGCTGTATCAAAAATATATTGGTCATGATAACAACCGTGACTTCTATATGATGAACATGAGTGAAACAAAAAATATGAGTCGTCAGCAATACATTGAGTGGATGCCGCAGATCTTATACAATCATCATCAATCGGGCCCTGCAGGATCAGTTGTTGCAGGTCCTCCTTACCGTGATCCTTTCAATTATGTATTTGATCCTTTATTGGTAACAGGAATTGATGGAGTGGGTGCAGCCATGATCAATCGCTTAAACGTAGAAGGCAAACCCGGTTATACACAACGGGCAGGTTCTGTGTTCTCTACCTGGTGGAATGGCGGCTTACGCACCACTGCCTACTTTCATAACATTGTTGGTTTATTAACGGAGATCATTGGTAACCCAACGCCTGCAAGAGTTCCATTGGTTCCTGCTCGATTAATTCCAAACGCAGCAACGCCGTTTCCTGTAACCCCACAGGTGTGGCTCTATCGTCAGTCAATTGACTATTCTGTTTCCTTGAATTATGCTGTATTAGATTATGCAGTGCGCAACAAAGAACATGTACTGTTTAATATTTACCGCATGGGAAAAAATTCTATTAACAGGGGTAATCAAAATAACTGGTCGCTCTCACCAAAAAAAGTGGAAGCTATTACAGAAGCTTATAAAAAAGATCAGAAACAACCTGAAGCTGCAACAACAGAGCAACGTTTTGTTGATACCATTCCTTCAAAATATTTTGATGTAGTGTTTACAGATCCAAATAACCGTGATCCAAGAGGGTTTATCATTCCTGCTGACCAGGCTGATTTTTCTACAGCAGTGAAGTTTGTAAATGCACTCATCATGTCGGGTGTTCGTGTACACAAAGCAAGTGCTGATTTTACAGTAGAAGGAAAAAAATATGGTGCCGGTTCATATGTAGTAAAAACCAACCAGGCATATCGTCCGCATGTACTGGATATGTTTGAACCACAGGATCATCCCAATGATTTTTTATATCCGGGTGGGCCGCCCGTTCGTCCGTATGATGCTGCAGGATGGACTCCCGCTTTTACAATGGGTGTTCAATTCGATCGTATTTTAAATGGATTTGATGGACCGTTTGAAACCGTTGCTTATGGTGAGATTCAATCATCCAGAGGAAAATTTACCAACTCATCTGCAGGATATGTATTGGATGGACGCAGCAACAATTCATTTATTGCTGTGAATGATTTATTGCAGGCCGGTGTTGAAGTGGTTCGTTTCAGTACAGGCACATCTATGGGTTCCTTCTATGTTCCCGCCAATGCAAAAGCAACTGCGGTATTGGAAAAGGCAGCCAAAGATTTTGGTGTGACTGCAACTGCTGTTACAAAAAAACCTGAAGGCTCAACAGTAAAAGCTTCAGCATTACGTATTGGTTTGTGGGATACGTATGGAGGTTCCATGCCTTCCGGCTGGATGCGTTGGATATTTGAACAACATCATTTTAACTATACATTAATTTATGCGCAGGATATTGATGCAGGTAAACTCCGTGAAAAATATGATGTGATTGTATTTGTAAGTGATGCTATTCCATCCCTTACTGCTGGCAGAGGTGGGTTCAGGGGACCAAGAGCTGAAGATATTCCGGTTGAATACAGGAAAACATTGGGTCGTATAACAGCTGATACGTCTATTGTGCAATTAAAATTATTTGCAGAAGCTGGCGGCAGCATTGTTACTATTGGCAGCAGTACCAATCTTGCTTATCATTTTAAGTTACCTGTAAAGAATGCATTGGTTGAAATTAACAATGGAAAGGAACGCAATTTGCCTGGCGAAAAATTTTATATCCCCGGAAGTGTGATGCGTGTAAAAGTAGATGCAACACAACCTGCCGCATGGGGTATGGGAAAAGAAGCTGATGTATTTTTTGCAGCAAGCCCTGTGTTTAAACTTTCGCCCGATGCTATTGCTAAAGCAGAAGTAACTCCTATTGCATGGTATGCAAGTGATAAAACATTACGCAGCGGATGGGCATGGGGACAGGAATACCTGCAGGATAATGTTGCAGCTTTTGTTGCAAAAGTGGGTGCCGGTAAATTATATGCATTCGGACCGGAGATCACTTTCCGTTCACAAACACATGGAACGTTTAAGTTTTTATTTAATGAGTTGTATTCGCTAAAATAAAATATAAACCCTTTTCTCATGAACAAGAAACAAAGCTTGCTCCTTGCTGCTGTCCTGCTCTCGGTTTTAGCTTTGCTGATGATGTATCTTGGATTTACTTCTGCAGCAAAGATTCTATGGCCGCCGGTGATTACAGGTGTTGGATTTTTGATCATTGCATGGGTATTTTCAGTGCAACGGAAAGAATGATCAATGATGCACAGCTGTTAAGGTTCAGGTACATTGTACAATCATTAAAACAGTGATGAATGAAATTGCTGTGTTTAAAAGTTTTATATTTAATGCATATAGATAGTGACCTGTTTTAATAGTTGATAATACCTTTAACACAACCATGGAATCAATCAATGAACTGCGGCTGGCCATCCTGATCGATGCCGAAAATATTCCTTATGCCAACATTAAGGAAATGTTTAAGGAGATTGCCAAGTACGGCACACCAACGTTTAAACGCATTTATGCCGATTGGACAAAGCCAAATGTTAGTGGCTGGAAGAGTGTGTTACTTGAAAATGCTATTACACCCATTCAGCAATACAGTTATTCCTCCGGTAAAAATTCAAGCGACAGTGCCATGATCATTGATGCCATGGATATTTTATACACCGGCAAAGTGGATGGTTTTTGTATTGTTTCAAGCGACAGTGATTTTACAAGACTGGCTGTACGATTAAGAGAAGCCGGGATGATGGTGATTGGTATTGGCGAGAAAAAAACACCTGCTCCTTTTATTTCTTCCTGCGATAAATTTATTTATATCGAAATCCTCCGGGTCATTGAACCTGCACCCTCATTAAAGAATGATCTCAAACGAAATAAAAAATCCGATCCAATTGAAGCGGCACCGATCAAAAAAGCTGATCAGGAACTGGCCAAATTGTTATACGACAGTATTGCAGATCTTGCAGATGAAAACGGCTGGGCCTTTTTAGGTGGACTGGGGCATTTGATCTTAAAGAAAAACCCCGACTTCGATCCCCGTAACTATGGCTTTACAAAGATGCTTCCACTGATCAGAAGCTTACACAAGTTTGAAATTGACGAAAGACAGTCGGGAAAAAATAATAATGTACGACATGTTTATGTAAGGGTGAAATAATGCTTGTTACACCTGCTGCATCAGTTATAACTGAGTTTACTGTTCTTTCTTTTTCTTCCTGAACAAACCTTTTCTCGTTTTTCCCGGTTTATAAATCAATTTTGCTTTTTGTACCAACGTCATCATTTCCTTTTGCCAGTAATCATCGGGGTTAACAGCTGTTTGCAATAAACTGATCAGCTCCTCCCAACCGGCATCTTTTACATACATAGATCGCTTTAATAATAAACCAAACATGGCAACTGCCGAAGCAAAGCGATAAGTACTATCTACCTGTTTCAGATTGATATAATTATTTTCCACATGATATTGTTCTGTAACCTTTTCTTTATGATCAGATGGCTGGTAACTCAACTCTGCTGTAGCAATGATTTCTGCTTCCGGAATAATCATATCTGTGAACCTTACTTCAAAGACGGCTGTTATGGTATGACCTGTTCCTATTTCACCTCCTTCGAGTGAACTGGTACTGTCGGATAATGCATCAGAACGATTATCAAAACCAATCAAACGATACTGTTTTACATATTTCGATTGAAAGCTTACATTGAGATAGGTTTCGTTGGCAACTGCATACAATGTTTGCATAAGTTCTTTTACCAATACTTTTTCAGCTTCCATTACATTATCGAGATAAGCAAAATTTCCATTTCCATTCTTGGCCAGTATTTCAAGTTTAGAATCTTTGTAGTTACCCATCCCCACGCCCAAACAGGTTAAATAAATTCCTGTTTGCTGTTTTTGTATGATTAGCTGCATCAAAGCTTCTTCACTTACTTCGCCTACATTAAAATCACCATCCGTTGCCAGAATAATACGGTTGTTTCCTCCTTTGATAAATTGGCTTTGTGCAAGATTATATGCTTGCCGTATTGCAGATTCGCCCGGCGTATCTCCACCTGCAGCCAACGAATCAATAACACCCATGATTTTTTCTTTGTTGTTACCCGATGTTGGTTGCAGCACAACAGCTACTGTACCTCCATACACAACCATCGAAATGGTATCAATTGTTCGCAGGTTTTGTACCATCATACGGAAGGCCGTTTTCAGCAAGGGCAGGCGGTTCGGCAGATCCATTGATCCGCTTACATCAACAAGGAAAACAAAATTGCTAGGCGGCAAATGATCATAGTTGATCTTCCTTGCTTGCAATTGCAGGAATAATAATTTATTGGCAGTTGACCAGGGGCAATCGGTTAACTGCGATTGTACATGGAATGTTTTACCAGCCGGAGGCTCTTTATATTGCTGGGGAAAATAATTCAGCATTTCTTCGATCCTTACGGCATAAGGCGGTACTGCTGAGTTCATATTGATGAAGCGACGGATATTGCTGTAAGATGCTTTATCAACATTCATGGCAAACCCTGTTGTAGGATACTGCTGTGTATTATTGAATACATTCTCCATTTGTTCCGAATAGGTTTCACCCGAAATGCCATGCCATGTGTTCCGGTCGATCTGTTTATCTTTTGTAAATGAAAGGAGTTTCTTTTTCTGGCTGCTACCGCCCGAAGTGGCCCTGATAATAATATGGTTGAATTCTTTACTGTTAAGCACAACGGTTTTTTCTTCATACCCATTCAGCAGAAGGCTAACGGTATCTGTTAGCCGTGAAGAAGGAATGCCGAAATTACCGCTGGCTCCTGAATAATAAAATGAATTGGTTGAGTGCACATGAATACGAACATGTGCCAATACAAACTCCCTCGTATCCTTTATTTCACCACGAAAATAAAATTGTGATTTCGCATTTACAGCGAAGAAGAGTAAGCACCACAAAACTAAACACCGTTGGTTCATATACAAGTCCTGCTCCACCGGTTAGTAAATGGCAGAATCAGGCTGGAGTGTCATCGGTCAACTGGTAGATCTCTTTCAGGTTGCGTCCAAGACCATCATAGTCTAAGCCATATCCCAGTAAAAATTTATTTGGTACAGAAAACCCAAGGTAGTCAATTACAATGGGATACTCTGTTGCTTCCGGTTTATGTAATAATGCAGCAATTTTTAAGGACGCAGGTTGCTGATTATACAACTGCGGCAAAAACTCATTCATTGTTTTACCTGTATCAATAATATCTTCCAATACCACAACGTGCCTGTCAACAATATCTGTATCCAATCCAATGGCAGTGATTACCTGTCCTGAAGATTTGGTTCCTTTATAGGAAGCCAGTTTAATAAAACAGATTTCTGATTCGATGCTGATGTATTTAAATAGATCAGATGCAAACATAAAAGAGCCGTTGAGAATGGCAATAAACAGGGGCTTCTTACCATCATAATCCGTATCAATTTGTTTTGCCAGTTCCTGCACCCTTGACAATACGGTGGCTTCGGTCATGTAAGGAATAAAATATTTATCGTGCACTTTAATTACTGACATGCCTATTGTTTATTGATGATGAGCTCCATTCCTTCTTTCAGATCCGTTCCTGTAAGATGGTTCCATTGCTGAAGTTCGGCTAAAGACACTTCATATTTTTTAGAAATTGCATACAATGTTTCTTTAGGCTGTACAATATGAATAAGTATATCTGATACAACAACAGGATTCAGTTCAATTGTTGATTGCTGCACGCCTGCTGTATTTTTTTTGTTACTTAGTTTGGGTGCAGCAGGTGCCTGTGCCTGTAAGTACAATTGCTCTCCTGCGGCAGGTTGCTGATTGGCAGTTAACATATTGAGTTGCATCAATGCATCTAAACGTATACCCTGTTGCTGGGCTATATCATATAACGATTCACCTTCGGTAACTGTATGGAATTGATTAGCTCCTGTTTTGCGTTTCCGCTGCAGGTAAATGAGCTGGTCATTTTCCAAAGCTTCTGTTTCTTTTAGATCGTTGAAATCAAATAACCATTTTAACTGCACATTATATTGTTGAGCAATGCCCAGGAAGGGTGTGCCTTTCGTTGCATATACTACTCTTGTTTCATTGATTTTGAATTCACCCACAGGATAAATAATTGCAGGCTTCCTCTGCTCAGTTTTTGGAGCTGTAACAACCTGCGCATTGGGTTGATTTATTGCCGGTTGCTCTGTTTTTGCGAAAATTGGTTCATCGGTATTCTTTTTACCCATTGCAATCAATGAATAACTATTGAGGCTGTAAGTTTCAATATACTTGATGAGTAAATCGGGGTAGCGGGGATTCGTAGCGTAGCCTGCTTTCTTTAATCCATGAGCCCATGCTTTATAATCAATAGGGTCCAATGTAAACAGAAAGTCGTAGTGCTTTCTTGTACGCAGGAAGTTTGAATGATCAACATACGATTCTTCAGCATTGGTATATTTTCTGAAGCATTCACCCGGAGCATCATCGTCATGGCTTACAGAAGGACCGGTCCAGGTTTCCTTGCATTTAATACCGAAATGGTTATTTGATTTTTTTACCAGCTTGCTGTTACCGTTTTCGGTTTCTACAATTCCCTGCGCCAGTGTAATAGATGCAGGAACACCTGTTCGGATCATTTCCTGGATGGCAATTTCTTTGTAGGTATTGATGTAATCTTCAATAGAAATTGTTTGGGCATTGACCGTTGCAGTAATCAATAAGCCAATCAATGCATAAACTGCTGTTCGCTTCATAGTATATTTATTTTTTACGAATGAGAAACAATCCGTCTCTCAGTGTTAACATGATTTTTTCTACTTCATCATCAGCCTTGATCATTTCATTAAAAGCATGAATAGCTTTCGCATTTTTTCCTTTGATCTCTTTGTCCAGCACGTCTCCATGAAACAATACATTGTCGGCCAATAGTAAGCCCCCGCTTCTTAAACGGGTTTTTAACAGTTCGTAGTATTTAATATAGCCCGGTTTATCGGCATCTATAAAAACAAGATCCCATGTTTCGTTCAATTGAGGAATGATCTGTAAAGCATCGCCCACATGCAACTGAATTTGTTCATTTAATCCGGCTTTGATGAAATTGTTTTTTGCCATGGCTGCATCCTCTTCACGCCACTCAATGGTATGCAATACGCCATCATGTCTCAACCCTTTTGCCAAACAAATGGCACTGTACCCAACCATGGTGCCAATTTCAAGTATGCGCCGGGGCTGTATAAGTTTGCTGATGATTTCAAGGAACTGGCCCTGGAGATGACCGCTCATCATATGCGGTTGGGCATGTGATTGAAAGGTATCTGCTGCAATATTTTTCAGCAGTTCATCTTCAGGTGAAGAAAAAGTTGCTGCATAAATTTCTGCCTGCGGATGAATCAACTCCAAGTAAAAAGTTTCGGCAAAGATAGAGCAGATGCTGCAAAGGGCAAAGGCAGAAATCAGTTTAAAGTTGAAGGTTTAACGTTTTCATGATTGCAATTTTAATGCCGACGAGACATATTAAATAGTCCAATCTATTTAGTAGCTATTCTATGTCTTTCGGCTCAGTCGATAAAGGTCTGAGTCCGACATTTATCGTCGGACATTATACCGGAAGATTTTGGACTGACTTATAAATATATTTGGTATAACTCGTGTTAAACTACACGATTTTATGCGATTGGTTTTGCTTTATGTGAAATGATCCATAAGCCAATAAAGGTTAACAGTCCATTGATGATGAGTAATTCAAGTCCAACCTCAAATGATCCAAATA
>Ga0163144_10026792_pt1 | contig 11189 bp, 14 predicted proteins | sample OliLak19BULKMAT1_FD_123175 | JGI IMG/M metagenome (GOLD analysis project Ga0163144, IMG submission 123175) | Freshwater microbial mat bacterial communities from Lake Vanda, McMurdo Dry Valleys, Antarctica - Oligotrophic Lake LV.19.BULKMAT1 | ecosystem: Environmental > Aquatic > Freshwater >... | reverse complement strand
CAAGAACTGGAAGTTCAGCCTTGCGGATGTGAGCGAGCGGATGCGCTGGGATGATTACATGAATGCGTATGAAGCGTCCTGGAGGCCGCTCGACGGAGCCCATCATTGAGCGTCTCGCAGAACCATTTGCCAGGTTCTTCAAAATCCAGGCGGCCGGTGGTATCCTACTTCTGTCCTGCGCAATTATTGCGCTGGGAATCGCCAATTCTCTCTGGGCGGCGCCGTTCGCCAGCTTCTGGCACACGACGGTCGGGGTGACGGTCGGAGGCTTTGCCCTTGAGCTTTCGTTGCAGCGCTGGATCAACGACGGTGCGATGGCCATTTTCTTCTTCATGGTCGGCCTCGAGATCAAACGCGAACTGGTGCATGGGGAATTGCGCGAGCTCCGCAAGGCCGTGTTGCCGGCGGTGGCGGCACTCGGCGGCATGCTGGTGCCTGCGACAATTTACCTATTTTTCCAGCACGGTGAACCAGGGGCAAACGGATGGGCAATCCCCATGGCCACGGATATAGCTTTCGTTGCCGGATTCCTGGCACTGCTTGGATCACGGGTGCCGTTTGGCCTCAAAATTCTCGTCTTAACTCTGGCGATCATCGATGACATCGGCGCGGTGCTGGTCATCGCCGTGGCATTCACGGACCAAATTTCACTGCCGATGCTCGGTTGGGCGGGGGCTGGTTTTGGCGCCACACTGCTGTGCCGCTGGGTGGGCTTACGTGCCATACCGGTCTATGTCATGATCGGCGTGGGCATCTGGCTCGCGGTCCTGATGGCCGGGATTCATGCCACGGTTGCCGGCGTTGCCCTGGGGTTGCTCACGCCGCCGAACCCTTGGCTCACCGAGCGGAGTCTGCTGAAGGTGATTTCCGGGACGGAGAAGCAGCTGCGGGAGGACCGGGTAGAAGGCAACGAGATGGCGCATCATGCAGAGGCGGTGCTGCTGCTGGGGGCCACCGCCAAGAAAACGCTCTCACCCTTGGATCGGTTTGAAACCGCCCTGCATCCGTGGGTGGCTTTTGTCATCATGCCGCTGTTTGCTTTGGCGAATGCCGGGGTGCCTGTGGACATGGCGGCATTGGCAAACCCTGTTTCGTTAGCAACTGCTGGCGGGCTGGCGCTTGGGAAACCACTGGGGATTGTGACATTCAGCGCAGCGGCGGTGAAGCTGGGATGGGCGAAACTTCCGGAAGGTGTGAACTGGAAAATGCTGACTGGTGCGGGGTGTCTGGCGGGCATCGGTTTCACCATGTCGTTGTTTATCGCCGAACTGGCTCTCGACGAAAAACTGCGGGTGTCCGGTAAGATCGGTGCGTTGCTCGGATCGGCCCTCAGCGCGACTGTCGGCTGCACGCTGCTGTGGTGGTTTTTGAGGAAAGTATCCCCGCACCGGAAATGATGCTCCGTGCTGTTGTTTCTGCGGTAGAAACCATGCGGCGCGTGATCTTCAAGCACACGAAAGGGGCGAACGGAAAACCGCTGGTCTCGGGCCGTCGCGTGACCGGTTTCACGAACACCGAGGAAGAGGGCGTTGGGCTCACGAAAGTGGTTCCATTCCTGATTGAAGACATGCTCAAAGCCAATGGGGGTCTTTATGAAAAGGGCCCGGATTGGGGTTCTCATGTGGTTGTCGATGGCAAGCTCGTCACCGGACAGAACCCTGCATCGTCAGAAGCCGCCGCAAACGCGCTGCTCAAGCTCCTGCGACAGTTGATTTTCCCAATGGGGGTTACACCCCATGGCGACCACGGATAACCCGCTACAAACTAAAACGATGCATACCAAACTAACCCATACCCGGAACAGCCTTCCGGAAAAGACACGCCTCGAAATATCTGCATTGCTGCAGGCGCGGCTGGCCGATTCCATCGATCTCATGATGCAGGCCAAGCAGGCCCACTGGAATGTGAAAGGGCCGCATTTCATCGCGCTGCATGAACTCTTCGACAAGGTTTATACAGACACCGGTGTGTATGTGGATCTCATCGCCGAGCGGATCGTCCAGTTAGGTGGCATGGCACAGGGAACGATACGCGCAGCCGCAAAGGCGTCGGGCATGCCCGAGTATCCGTTGGACATCTCCAACGGGAAAAAGCATGTCGCCGAACTGGCACATGCGGTTGCCTTCTACGGGGAAACGATCCGCGAGGCCATCGAGCTTTCCACCGTACTGGGCGATGCCGGCACGGCAGACCTTCTCACACAGATTTCCCGTGGAGCAGACCTGAACCTTTGGTTCGTGGAAGCCCATGAGCAGGCGGAACACTGAGCCGGGAGCCAAAACTATAGAGGCTTCCATGAATTCCACCAGCCAACTCATCGACACCGCACAGGCTCTCATGGCTGGCCAAAAGGGCATCCTTGCTATCGACGAAAGCAATGCTACCGGCAACAAACGATTCGCCGCGCTGGGCATTCCACAGCCTGTGGAAGCCCGGCGGGTTTGGCGTGAGTTGTTGAGGCGGCGTTGTTGCATCGCGCGCTGCAACCAGGCGGCGCGGCAGGGAAAACTTGTCGCCACAATGAAAACGGAGCTGGCATGACACGATCCGCATCTCTCGAAATGTGTTGTGCGCTGGACACTTCGCATGTGGTTGGCATCGCCGCCGATCACGGCGGTTATGAGTTGAAGGAGTATCTGATCAAGATGCTCCGCAGAGCCGGGGCCGAGGTCGTTGATTTTGGCTACCACCTGATGAAGCCGGATGATGATTACCCGGATTTTGTGATACCACTGGCCCGTGCGGTCGTCTCCGGTCAGGTGAAACGGGGGGTCGCCATCTGTGGAAGCGGAGTCGGTGCGTGCATCGCCGCCAACAAGATCCCCGGGGTGCGTGCGTGCCTGATCCATGATCCGTTTTCCGCGCATCAGGGAGTCGAAGACGACGATCTGAACCTGATCTGTCTCGGCGGCCTCGCGGTCGGCCATGCTCTCGCGTGGGAACTGGTTAGAATATTTCTTGTCTCGCAATTTTCCGGGAAGGAACGCCATCGCCGCCGTCTGGAAAAAGTCCCGTATCTCGAACATCACCCATTCCCGAATGCCATCAGCGCACCTGAGAAAACTGGTGCCCCTAAAGAAGCCGCGTCACTGAAACTCTATCTCATCCGTCATGGCGAGACGGATTGGTCGCTCTCCGGCCGATACACCGGCATTTCCACTCATGCCGGGACTTCGCGTTTTGTGTCTCATCCATCATTTTTACTGCCTCTCCGGCAGAACATTACAAAACTGTAATCTCCGGGAGTGGCGGGGGGTCATGAATCAGGGGTCTACTTATATAGAAAGGCCCCGCTCCGGGGCGCTTCCCAACAAAATCAAACCAACTAAAATCATGAAAACGAAACGCATCACCACTTGGATTGCCATCACCCTGCTGACCGTCGGCACCGCGCTTGCCCAAGGCGGACCTGGCCGCAGCGGCAGCGGATATGGCACTCCGCCGAAAACCGACGAAGAACGCGCTGCCCGTCAGGTAGAGCGCCAACAGGCGAACGGAAACAACCGCCCAAATCGCGGCAACCGGGCCGGCCAAGGTCAGACTTGGGGTCGTGGTCAAGGCCGTAGCAATTGCGACGGCACCGGCCAAGGCCGCAAACGCGGCAATGGTCCACGTGACGGTAGCGGACCACGCGGTGGAACCGCCAACTGCCCCGCCGGAACATGATAGAATTCGAATCACAGGCTCAGGCGTTCCGTGAGGGGCGTCTGAGTCTCACCTGCATCCCCTTTTACCCACCAATCATCATGAAAACTACTACCATTCTCGCGCTGGGCCTCCTGGCATTTTCGCCCGTCGCCCGCGCTGCGGGGCCGAACGATCTGATCCGGCTGTATAAAGAAGAAATCCTCGCCCACGACTTGTATCTCGCACTGGGCAACGAGCATCCCGACATCATGCCGCTTCGCAACATTCCACGCTCCGAGCGGATGCACCGGGATGCCCTTGCCGCCATTCTCAAGTCGGAGGGAATCAAGACACCAACCCCGGCCCGTGGCCGCCGCTTTGTTTCCGCAGGGCTCGATGAAATCTTCGTCAGATGGCTGGCTGAAGGAAAGAAATCCGCCGGGGACGCCTGTCGGGTCGGAGTCAGGCTCGAGGATTTCGACATCGTTGATCTCCGCAAAGCGCAAGCCGATTTTCCCGTCCACAAGGAAATGCTCGCTCAGCTTGAAGCCGCATCCAACAATCACCTCCGCGCCTTTCACCGCAACCTAACGGCGAGAGGCGGGGAATATTCCCCCGAAGCGCTGACAACGGATGACCTCCAAGCCATCTTGAGCGGTGCGAACACCGGAGCCTGTGGCAGTGCCTGTGGTAATACCTCCGCTTGCAATGCTTCATGCAGCGGCACGGGTAAGCAATCCAATCGCCCTAGAAACGGAAACGGGAACGGCAAAGGAAGACGCTGGCGGGGAGGTCGTTGAATCCACTATGGTGTGCGCAGACTGGCTTGGTCCGATCCACCAGACTCAAGCGGTCTTTTCGATTCACTTGCAATCGGGTGGTGAAGAATGCGGGCGAATTTGAATCATACCGTCCTCGACATCAAGGATGCGGTCGAAAACATCCAGCGTGCGGTGATCGTGGGTGACCACGATGACACCCGCATTTTTCTCGTGAGCGATTTTGGCGAAGAGCTCCATGACTTGCCTGCCTAACGGGCCGTCGAGCGCGGCGGTGGGTTCATCGGCGAGGATGAGGCTGGGTTCGTTGGCCAGGGCGCGGGCGACGGCGACGCGTTGTTGTTCGCCGCCGGAGAGGGCGACGGGCAGGTTGTTGGCGCGTGGCCCGACACCGAGGTAGTCGAGCAATTCCATGGCGCGTTTGCGGGCGAGTTTGGGAGCGGTATCATTCACTTCGAGCGCGATCTGCACGTTTTCCAAAGCAGTTAGAAACGGGATCAGATTGGCCTTTTGAAATACGAAACCGAGGTGCTGGCGGCGGAAGGCGCGCAGGTCCACGAGCGCGCGCGGTCCGTCCATCACGGGTTGGCCGCTGATGGAGATCTGACCGGAAGTCGGCGGATTGATCAGCGCCATCGCCGTGAGGAGGGTGGATTTTCCGGAGCCACTAGGGCCGAACATTCCCACGATTTCACCCGGCACGATGCTCAGCGTGGCATCGCGCATGGCAACGACTTCCGTATGGCCACTGCCATAAACCTTGCGCAGGTGGGTGACCTCGACGGCGGGTGGTGGTTTCATGCGGAGAGAACGGTGTTAGGTTCCACGTTCATGGCTTTCCAGATGCCCAGCAGGCTGGCCAGCGTGGAGATGACGACGACGATGATGGCAAGGCTAACGAGGTCCGCGGGATCGATCAGCACGAGGCGCGGAAACTTGGGAAACGCATACTGGCCGATCCACCATGCCAATGCATATCCGAACGCCCCCATCAGCAATGCCTGTTGGAGAATGAGCCCGCCGATGACTCCGTTGCGGGCTCCGATCAGTTTGAGCATGGCAATATCGCGGATCTTGTCGAGTGTTAGAGTATAGATGATCAGCGCGATGATGATGGTGGAGATGATGATGAGCAGTGCGCGGAAAAGACCGAGTTGACGTTTCGCCTTGTCCACCATTCCTGAAAGAAGAAGGTCTTTCTGCTCCTGCGTGGAATAGACGGTGATGTCCGGCCAGGTGGCCAGGGTGCGGCGGACGGTGGCGACATCCGCGCCGGGCCGCAACGTGACCAGCACAGCGCTGACTTGCGGCGGGGCGAGCGCGGGAATGCCCTCGGCCATTCCATCAGCCCGATCCAACAGCAACGGTTGAAGGCGTCCCAAATCCACGGCTTCGACCCGTGCGCGGCGTGCGGCACGCTCCAAGCGCGTCGCTTCTCCCGGTTGATCGAACTGGATCGCCATCGCATCGCTGACGGTGAAAAAGGTGAGTCCGTCGCCGCCGGTGCCGACCATGCCGCGGGTAAGTCCTACGACTTGATAGAAGTCCTTGCCCAGGCGGATGTGGCTGCCCAGCGGGAGTTTCAATGACTGATCGGCGATCATTTCATAATGTGCCTGCCGCAACGGGCGCCCCGCAACGAGCGTGATCCAGTCACCGCGATCCTCCGGCCATGAAAGCCCTTGCACCACCATGCGCAGCGGCTGGCCCTGATGCTCGCGCTGGATGGTATGGGAAACGAAACGGCGGGCTTGTGCCACGCCCGGCACGGCCCGCACGCGGTCTTCGAGATTGGCGGGGATGCGGGAAATTTCCGCGAACGGACCGCGGGTGCTGCCCTGCACGATCCACAGGTCCGCCCCCACGCTATCCACCAGCAAGGTGGCCTCATGGATCAAGCCTCGATAGATGCCGCCCATGCCCATGACGATCATGAGCAAGAGCCCGATGCCCACACTGGTGAAGGCGAATCGACCGGCGTTGTGCCGGATATCCCGAATTGCTAGATTCATGGAAGTTTGATGCGCTGGCCTTCTGTGAGCGGGGTTTTACTGCGATCCGGCAGGCGCAGCACCTGGTTGCCCGCGCTCAGTCCCTTGATCACGGACATATGGTCGGTGCCGCGCAGGCCCGGTGTGATTTCACGCCACTTCGCCTTGCCGCCCGCGTTGATGAAAACTCCTGCGCGCCCGTCTTTCCAAAGAACAAAATCCGATGGCAGCAGGATTACATCGGCCTGTCGCCCGGTTTCGATAAAAACCTCGGCCCGTTGGCCGATGGTCCAGTTCTCCGGTAATTCGGTGGCCCGCACGTCTACCAGAAATTCGCGGGTCTCGCGGTCGGTTTCGCGGCCGAGACGGGATACTTTTCCCGGGTAACTTCGAGCCGGTGTGGAGCGAAACGTGATGCGGGCGGGTTGGTCCACTCTCAAGGAAGGCATCGCCGTTTCATCCACCCAGGCACTCACCCAGATTTCATCGAGCGAGATGATCTGCATCAAAGACGCTCCCGGAACCAGCATCTCGCCGGCATCGCGGTCACGGCGGATGATGAGTCCGTCATACGGCGCGTGGATTTCAGTAAACGCGAGCTGTTTCTGGCGGAGCAGCAGGGATTTCTCCGCAACCACGATTTGGCCGGCGGACTCTGCGATCGCCGCGTTCGAGCGCTTTAAATCCGCTTCAGCGACCAGCAGTGATTCGGCGGATTTGTCGGCATCTGATTGGGAAACCGCTTTGCTGGCGACCAGCCCGGTCATGCGCTCATGATCGAGCCGTGCCTGGGTCAGCACCGCCTCGGAGCGGGCGAGATCCGCATGCACTCGCCCCGCGGTTTGCTTGGCCGCCGCGAGCGTGGCCGCCGCGATGGCGACTTGCTGTTTTGATTCCGCATCGTCAAGCCGGGCGAGAAGTTGACCGGCTTTCACCATGTCTCCCTGATCGGCCAACACTTCTAACAAACGTTCCTGAATGCGGGCGCTGACCGTTGTTTTCACCCGTGCCTCCAAGGTGCCTGTGCCCATGGCTTCGGCGACGATTTCGCCGCGAACCACGGTGTGTGCGATACCCGGAACCGGCGCGAATTTGAGTTTATAAAACGCGAACCCGGCGAGCGCGGCAACGATGAGCCAAGTGAGGAGACTGCGGATGGATGGGCGTTTCATGGTAAAGTTCGAGTCAGATAGAAGTGGCCGGATTCTCCGCCCATCCAGCGGCTTGCAGTTTCAAGCGCAGTTCAAAGTTCGTCCACCCGGGTCGGCTTTCTAGCAGCTTCAATTCCCCTTCATGTGCCAGCACGATTTCGCGGGCAAGGCTGAGGCCGAGACCGAGTCCGTCCACTCGACGCTGCCTTGCGGCGTCCACGCGGTGGAAACGGGTGAATACTTGGTCCTTTTCGCCTGCGGGAATGCCGGGGCCGGAATTGCCGATGGTGAGCACGGCCTCGTTTGCCAACGCTTCGAGGCAGACGCGAATCGTGCCGCCGGGTTCGTTGTATTTCACCGCGTTCACGAACAAATTGAGCAGCGCGGTGTGTAGCAAGGCGGGGTCGGCGGAAATGGTGATTCCCGGCCCGAGTTCGACCTCGAAGACCAAGCGACTCGCCGCTGCAAGGATGCGGGTGTCTTCGATGATTTCCTCCAGCGTGCCTGATAGATCGACAGCCTCCATGGTGGGCTTGAGCTGGCCGGCATCGGCGCGGGCGAGCAGCAGCAAGCTGCGGGTGATGGTTTTGAGCCGCTGGGTTTCCTCTAGCAGATTGCTGAACACCTGCTGTTCCCGGGAGCCGGGCAGCGCGTCCTGCAAAGCGTTTTCCAACTCGCCCTGCATGATGGCGAGCGGGGTTTTCAGCTCGTGCGAGGCATCGGCACTGAAGCGGGTCGCCTGATGGAAACTGTTTTCCAGGCGGTCCATCATCCGGTTGAGCACCTGGATGACGCGTGCGATTTCCGGATCCTCGTTGGAAAGAGGAATGCGTTGGTCAAGGCCGCGGGAGGTGACCAGCGCGGCGGTTTCCGCAATCGCCCGCATCGGCCGCAGGGCGCGTCCGGCGACGAGCCAGCCGCCGAGCCCGACCAGAAACAAGGCGAGCGGCAGGGCGAGCAGAAACGCGTTGCGCAGGCGATCCAGCTCGGCGCGGGTCGGGCGGGAATCCAGCCCGATGACCAACGTGGTGTCCGCCGTGCCGAGCATGCCTAATCGCCATTGGCCGGTGGTCATGAATTGCGGAATCTTGGTGAATTCCGCCTGCCCGCCGCCGCCGGGTCCCAGACCACGTCCCATCCCACCCCAGCCCCGGCCACCCCGGGAGCCGCCATCATCGATGGGTTTGACCCGCGTGTCCGGGTCATCTACGAGTTCGTTGGTGAAAGGTTTGATTTCCTTCGGCCAGCCTGAAGAAGTGTGACGCACGGCTCCACCGCTGTCCTGGATCATCACGATGATATGCTCCCCGATGCTCTCGTCGAGCCGCTGGAAATCGCCGCGGCTGTTGATCCATCCGGGATGTCTCGCGGCGATGGATTGTATTTCCGTGTCCAGACTTTCGATCTTCTGCCGGGCGATCATGAAATACGCGGCCAGCCCGAAGCCCACCAGCACCACTCCTGAAATCACGGCGGAAAGCAGGGCGATCTTGAGGCGGAACGGCAGGAATTTCATGACTCCGATTTCATGCGATAACCGACGCCGCGGATGGTTTCGATGAGTTTCCGCTCACCCTCGGCTTCCAATTTTTTGCGCAGGCGCTGGATGTAAACCTCCACCAGGTTGGTGCCGGGATCGAAGTCATAATTCCAAACCCGTTCGCATATCTGTGGGCGTGTCAGCACCCGGCCCGGCGATCTCGCGAGATGCTCTAACACCTCAAACTCACGGGCGGTCAGCTCGATTTTCCGTTGCCCGCGTGCCACCTCGCGGGTGAGCAGGTTCACCGTCAGATCAGCGACGGCTAAAATACTCTGGCTCGCGCCCGAGGCCCGGCGTGTGACGACGTGCAGGCGGGCGATGAGTTCCTCGATGTAAAACGGCTTGGTTAGATAGTCATCGGCACCGAGATTGAGGCCTTCGAGGCGTTCGTTCAGCTCGCCGCGGGCGGTGAGAAGGATGACCGGTACTGGCATTTTCCGCTCACGCAGACTGCGCAAAATACTCAGTCCGTCGCGGCCTGGCAGCATGATGTCGAGCACGATTGCATCGTAGGGCCGGGTCGTCGCAACGGTGAAGCCTTCATTGCCATCGTGGCTGACATCGACCACGAAGCCATGCGCCTCAAGTCCTTTGCGGATGAATGAGGCGATCTTTTTTTCGTCTTCGATGAGCAGTATTTTCATGGAGGAAGCATCATTTCACCCAACTTTGCCAAAGCACGAAAGTGCCGGTGGCGATGACCATGAACGCGAATGCCTGCCGAAGCCGTGCAACCGGTAACCGTTTGGCGAAACTCGCGCCGAGGATCACTCCGGCCGCGGCAATGGTGGCGAAAACGAAGGCCATGGACCAGCGCGGCGGTGCTTCGCCGAAGTGGCTGACAAAGCCGGCCACCGAGTTGAATGAGATTACCGCCAGCGAGGTGCCGGTCGCCACCCGTAGCGGCAGCCGGGCGAATTTTACCAGGGCCGGCATCAGTAAAAAGCCGCCGCCCACGCCGATGAATCCCGTGAGGATGCCGACCCCCAGTCCGGCTAACAGACATTTCCATGGATGGCAGTCCGAGCCTTCCGGATGATCCTGTTTCGATCCTGCCAGCATGTTGATGGCGACCACCAGCATCAGTACGGCAAAGATGATCATTAGCACACGCGCCGAAACCAGCGGTGTCAGTTGCGCCCCGCCGGCCGCGCCTGCCATGCCGGAGATGGCGAACATCATCGCCGCCTTCAGGTGGAAATCACCCGAACGAAAACGCTGGAAGGCACCCACCAGAGCGGCGGCTCCCACCACGAACAAGCTCAACCCGACCGCCTCTTTCGGCGGCACGACTGCTAGATAAACCAGCACCGGCAATGTGATGATGCTGCCGCCAGCGCCGCTTAGCCCGAGGGATAAACCGATCAGAGCGGCACCGAGAAGAGCGAGGGTATTCATGATCTTGCCTGATCAGTTTCCGGCAGGGAACGTGATGCTCCAGAGCCCGCGCAGTTCACCGGCCTTGTAGCCGGTAGCCTTGTCATCGGGATAGAGTTTCCGGATCGCGGTGAGTGTCGCTGGCGCGATGTCTTGGCCAGGCGCGCCGTGGCATTGAAGATAGAGTGGATTTGAAATGATGATGGGCGCGAACAAGGTCGTGCTTGTATCAGGATTCTTGACGGACTTCGGCTTGGGCGGCTGCTTTTTTTCCAAGTCAGTTGCGAAGGCTGCGGTAACGTTCCAATGGAAGTTATGAGTCTGAAGATAGAAGGTGTAGCTGTCCGCCAGCAGATTCGAGAGCCCTGCGGCGATTTCGGTGGGGTGGGCTTCATGGATTCCTGTGTTGATTTTCACAATGGTTGGAGAGGGATTGGCGTGGTGAAATCCTAAGCGAGGCCCTTCCCGTGGATGGCGTAGCGTGAATTTGTCCACTTCCAGCCAACCGTCGGCATTGGCGAGAGCGCTGGATCTGACAATATCCGGCGGCCCCATCGGTGGGGTGACGTGGATCATGTCGTAGGAGACGACTTTCTGCTCCTTGGTATCGAGATTTTAGGTTCATGATGGTATTTGCTAGATTGATGATTCAAGGACGGTAACCGCTTTGCAGGACCGGACCGGGAGGATCATTGGCTCATTTGGGGTTGGGCGGATTTAT
>Ga0163144_10026791_pt1 | contig 11189 bp, 9 predicted proteins | sample OliLak19BULKMAT1_FD_123175 | JGI IMG/M metagenome (GOLD analysis project Ga0163144, IMG submission 123175) | Freshwater microbial mat bacterial communities from Lake Vanda, McMurdo Dry Valleys, Antarctica - Oligotrophic Lake LV.19.BULKMAT1 | ecosystem: Environmental > Aquatic > Freshwater > Lake... | reverse complement strand
CTGCTCGACCTTGCCTGCTTCTTTGCATCCTTCTTGGTTCTATTTTTGACCTTTAGACGACTAGCCAAGGATAATTCTTCCGCATTTACGTCGGCGTTGGTTACTTTGACTCTTCCATGGATTTTCGCACTTTCCGGTGCCATTGATCTAAGGCTGTGGCTACCAGAAAATATTCTAGTACACTCTCATAATTTCTTCCCTAGCTTGCCAGTTCTACGTTCAATCTACACACAAGTTAGCTATCCGCTATTTTTTCTAGTACTTGGAATTACTTCGGCAAGATTGATGAGTGGTTCAATTAAATGGCGGTCGATGATCCTGTTGGGGGGACTTTCGGGAGCTTTGATATATGTCTATTTATTTGCATGGGTGTCGATCGTTTGCATTGTTTTTACAATGCTAGTTATTAATCAAATTTTGAATCCTAAAAATAGAGGATTAAAGAGATTTGCCGCAGATGTTTCTAGCTATTTCGCAAGTATGCTTGCTGTCGCTGCTTTTGGAATTTCGCTGCTTTTTGGAGGCAATAGAAATTTTACTCCTGGGCCTGATGATATCGACCTACAGTTACAACTAGCGCGAATTTTTTCGAAGTATATCTACCTTTCGCCCATCATATGCATCGCTCTTTTGGTAGTCCTATACCTAGGTGTTCAAGCAAAACGCGCGATTGAAATGCATGCCCAGAATGGTATCGACAGCAATGGTCAAGATAGATCTCGGTTTGTCTTGCTGATAATGGTAGGCGCCTGTCTTGCTTCGGAGCTGATATTGATGAACATTCAGCCGTTGTTAGGCAGATGGATTACATCATACCACTTTCCTCTGTTTTATCTGCACCCAGTGCTTGCTGGATCTGGAGTACTTTTGATTCTACACTTCTTTCGAGATCGATGGATGCGAAATGTTGTAATGCTAGGCCTAATCTCGTTATCTAGTGTTGGAACCTTCACTAATGTTGTCGCCGTTTTTGCAAATTCCCGGCCAGATTCGGTCTCTTCACTAATGTCTTACATAGATAGTGAGCTTCCACCCCAATCTTCTATTGCTGCTGTACCGTTTGCAAAGGCATCTGGAACGAGCGGCGAAGTTGCAGTACTGCAGACATTTCCATACTGGATAACGGTATTTACAAGGGCCGAGGCATTTCCTCAGTTAGTTAGTGTAGGACCTGAAAGGGAACATCTCATTCGTGCGGAGCTTCTTGCCTCCTGGCTATTTACGGGCAATCTCGACTTGATCGGTCCCTGTCCAAGTTCGTTTGATACGATCTCCGAGCAATCAATTGCTGCTGGACTCGGGTTCTTTCAGGTGCTGCGAAAGTTCGACTGCGCGCTGTTACCTATCATCCTTTCAAAGACCACAGTCTGCGATCTTTTGCGGGAGTTTAGAGTTGATTATCTAGTTTTAGAAAGTGGACTTGGATTTAGCGATTATGCTTGCCAGCAGCGATTCTCTAATATTGTATGGCAATCAAATAAGGCAGAGTTTACACTAATCAAATTCGACCAGGCTGGGGCCATTGGCGAATATTGCAAATAAGCTTAGGGTAGCATGCGCAGAATCCACTCATTTCCCTAGGTTTGATTTCGTATGACTCAAGTATTGACCGTTTTAACCTGTGTATTCAATGAAGCTGAGTGCTTAGCGGACTTCTGTGCACGCGCCAAAATCGTTTTGAATGACATGCCCGAGAATGTCATCGCACGAGTACTATTCATAAACAATGGTAGTACCGACGAATCACTGAGCATTATTCAGCGTCAAATATCAGAGGATCCCCGATTTGGCGTGTTGAGTCTCGCTCGTAATTTTGGTTATCAGGGAGCGCTTGTCGCGGGATTCAGTGAGATTGAGTCCGATCTATACTGTGCAATTGATGTGGATTGTGAGGATCCACCGGAGCTACTGCCACAGTTTTTAGACAAAATTCGGCAGGGGGCACAGATTGTATATGGAATACGATCAAATCGTAGCGAACCCAGGCTTTTGACCTACCTTCGCAAGCAATTTTATCTATTGAATAAATTAGTCGCTGATTCCGAGGTTGTTGTATGGATGTCAGAATTTGCGATGATTACTAAAGAGGTTCGCGATAGCATTCTAAAATCACGTACTACGTACCCGTTTCTTAGAACAGAGCTCGGATTTGTTGGCTTTCATAGAGTGGGGATTGATTATAAGCGTCAGGCTAGAATTGGAGGACAGTCACACTACAATGCTCTAGCGCTAATTCAATTTGCGATAGGAGGTATTCTAGCTGGTACTACCCTGCCCCTACGCCTGCCATTATATCTTTCACCACTGTTTCTCGCGGCATTCATCGCCGCGATCATCCATAGTCCAAATCTTCAGTATGTTGCAAACTGCGCCGTCATATTGCTGTTTCTGTACACGTTGCTGACCTTGCCATTTGTCGCCGTTTACCTTGCACGCACCTATAAGAATGGCGTTGAGCGCCCTCTGTATGTAGTGGACCGAACTATAACGAAGCTATGGAAGTAGAATCACATCTCTGCCCGATCTGTTCGTCCGCCACCCGTTCCCAATTGTATCAGGGCGTAAATGCTGACAATCCGTCTCAACCATCCATTGCAATAGTGCGTTGTAATGATTGTACTGCCATATACTCAGTATCTAACGCCATTGCCTCCATTTCAGATTCGAAAATTGATTATTACGGCGCAGGATACTACGGGGAAAAAAGCGCCAAAAATCTGTTGAATCGCTTAGCAATTGGCCTTTTCCAGATTGAGCGTCGACGAAAAGCTTTGGGTGGTCGTAAGGCAGGAGTAATACTTGATATTGGGTGCGGAGATGGGGAGTTTCTGGCCGGAATAAGTACCAACTGGCGACGCTACGGTTATGAACCATCACCAGCAGGACGGCTACTTTTGCAGAATAGATCCACAATCAGTTTAGTCGATCCATTTTCAGCCGAGGTTAATGAAAGATTCGACGTAATTACTATGTGGCAGTCTTTAGAACATATTGAGGAGCCGGGACTTATATTAAACCGTGCCAAGGAGCTTTTATCGAAAGATGGCATACTTTTTCTGTCTGTTCCAAACATTGATAGTCTTCAGGCAAAACTATTTCAGGGTATCTGGTTTCACTTAGATCCAAACAGACATCTGACCCATTTTAGCATTGATTCATTGAGCGCCTTGGCCAACAGCTGTCAAATGGAGGTCATTGATCACGACTCATTTTCACTTGAGTATGGCGTCTTTGGTTGGCTTCAAAGTCTGATGAATGCAATCGGCTTTGACTTCAATTTATTATACAGAATGCTAAAGCAACGTGGTCCAGTGGGTGAGCGGTCGCCAAAAGTAATGCAACGCACCGCACTCATTGCTCTATTCCCAGTGCTTTTTACTCTTTCAATAGCACTATTTATAATTGAAAGTTTGCTAGGTAGTGGTGCGGTACTGAACGTTAGGTTAGCCCCTAGCCCCAGGACAAAGCACCTGGTCCAGCTTTGAGCGATCCCCCCACGCTTCAGGCGCTTCATACGAGCGATTAGGTAATATTCCAAAATTAAGTTTCAAAGGCCAGTTGTATTCCTTGACCCAGCCTTCGACTAACTCTCTGATTGCGATAGGGTGTCCGGAACAGATGTTAACTACTCCTTGATTGTTGTTTGCTAGCGAGAGAGTAACAAGCGCTTTGGAAACTTCGGTTACTGGAAGGTAGTCGCGTAGCTGCATCCCGCTTGAAAGATCAAACGAGCTCTGACCACTTTCAGCAGCAGCTCTGAGCTGTTGAAAAAGGGTGTTGTGATTCTGGCCCGTTCCATAAGTATAGAATATTCGAGTCCAGACTAGTTGATAATCCTTGGTGGCCTGAAGATCCTGGAGCTGGCGCCTAAGAGAATCTTTTGCTTTGCCATAAGCTGTATCGGGAGTAACCTCTAGCTCCTCAGTTAGTTTTCCACCAAGCATTCCATACTCCAGACATGTACCCGCGACAAGTAGTCTCGGCAGACCATCACAAACCATCTTAGAAAGTAGCGCATAATGCGCTGGAAGCTCCTGTGATAGATGATGTTGCGACGAATAGTTTGGCAATCCGCCCCACGCCAAATGTAATAGAGCATCAGGCCGACCCAATCGTTCAAAGTTATTATTGGGGGCGTTTTGAATGTCAAGAATAACCCGTTCCACCTGGTCGCAGTTGGGCAAATCATTGTTGAGATCCCTCTGTAAGAGTACAATCGTGACATCACGTTGCAACAGCTCAGCCAAAACATGCTGACCAATAAAACCGCTAGCACCGGTTAGGGCAATTCGCACATCCCCTCCACAACCAATTCTGGAACTGCTGTTACAAATCGACCATTCCAGCCCCTTATATATCCTAATTGTCGAGTCACCTCTTCACGAATATTCCAGGGGAAAATGACTATATAATCAGGTTTTGTGCTCCTTAAAAACTCTTCGTTAACTATCGGAATGTGACTACCGGGCATAAACTTACCCTGCTTCGCTGAACTTCTGTCGACAATAAAATGTACTAGGTCCCTACGGATTCCGGCAAAATTCAAAAGTGTATTTGCCTTGGCAGCCGCGCCGTATCCAGCAACACTTTGTCCGTTCTTACACGCGTTTATTAAAAAGCTAACAAAATCTATCTTTATCTTCTGAACACTTAACTGGAACCCATGATAAAACGCCTCCGAGGTAACTCCTGCCCGCTCTTCCTTCTCTAGAACATTACGTACAGCTGCTAACGTTTCAAATCTGCCAGTTCCAACATGCTGTACATAAACCCTTAAGCTTCCACCGTGTGTTTCAAGTTCCTCTACATCGAATATCTCTAGATTTCTGCTGGAAAATAATTTCTGCGCGGCAATTAGGGACAGATACGAGAAGTGCTCATGGTAAATCGTATCAAACTGGGCGCCTTCAACTAATCTCAATAAATGGTGAAACTCAAACACTGCGACGCCATCTGCCCTCAGTAAGATACCAACTCCATTGATGAAATCATTGATGTCCGGCACATGCGCCAATACATTATTTGCAACAATAAGATCAGGCTTGGGCCCCTCACTTACAAGTTGACTAGCCAAGGCTGAAGAAAAAAAGGCTTCTAAAATCGCAAGTCCTCGGTGACGCGCCACGGCGGCTGTACTTGCGGTTGGCTCAACACCAAGACATGGAATGGAACGTGTTTGAAAGTACTGCAAAAGGTGACCATCATTAGCCGCTAACTCAACGACCAAGGATTTACTATCGAGCCTGAATCGTCGGGTGGCTTCGATGACAAAATTTTCACAGTGCGCAAGCCAAGTAGTTGATATTCCACTAAAATAAGAGTAGTCGGCTGTAAACAGTTCACTCGCTTGAGCAAAGTCCTCGGTCTGAGCTAACCAACATCTCTGGCAAACCATCACCCGAAGAGGATACCATTTTTCCGGAGTTTGTAACGATTGATCATTGAGATATGCATTCGATGGCGGGGCGCTTCCCAGATCTACCAATGATAAATGTAGAGAAGCAGCACAGTGACGACACTTTGTCATAGCACTCCCATAAACTCAGCGGATAAGGCTTGAAAAGATTGATCGCGCTCTGAAACTTCGGTAACCGCGAGCGGCCAAGTAATTTTTAACCTTTGATCGTCAAACTTTACCCCTCCTTCACTACCGGGTGCATATCGTGCGGTATGCAGATAAAGTAGCTCACTTCCCGACTCTAGTGCTTGGAAGCCATGTGCGCAGCCTTCAGGTACAACAAGCATTAGGTGATTCTCTGGAGAAAGCTCAGTGGCGTACCATTGTAGAAACGTTGTCGACCCCCTTCTCAGGTCGAGGGCCAGATCCCAGACACGCCCCTTTAGACAGGTAACAATCTTCATCTCGCTATGTGGCGGGTGCTGATAATGTAACCCTCTAACGGCACCGACCGCCGTTGTCCGGGATAAATTCATTTGTCGAATTTGGCGCGACTGAATAATGGATGATAACTCCTCGTCACAAAATATACGCGCAAAGCTACCACGTTCATCCGATCTCGGAGTAAAGCAAATCAACTGAACGCCCTCAATTGGTGTCGAACTTATCCTCATTCAATTATCACCAAATCGTCCGAGGTAACAATAACGCTGGATCTGCAAACGAGTTAATACTTCCATATCAGAATTATTCACCCAGCCTTTATACCACTCAACAGTTTCACGAAGTGCCATATCAAGATTCCGTCGTGGTTGCCAGCCAAGCTTTCTGTTCGCCAGCGAAGCATCTAATCTCAATTGTTGTACCTCTTTAATCCGAGCGGTACCCTTGTCATATTCGATACTAGCTCCAGTACCCCAAAGTGTGGCCAATTTTTCGGCAATCTCTGCAACGGTTGCATCGCTAGACTCAGCGGGACCAAAATTCCAGGCACGCGAATACTCCTCAGATGTCGATGCCATTAGCTTTTCTGCCAACAGCAGGTATCCACTCAACGCTTCAATTACATGTTGCCAAGGCCTAATTGCTGTGGGGAATCGAAGCTTAACCGGGCTTCCATTCCTAAATGCACTGAGACAATCGGGAACAAGCCGATTGGGTGACCAGTCCCCGCCGCCAATTACATTGCCAGCCCGAGCTGTCGCTATTCTAACTGAATTCTGAGTAGTACTTTGTTGAAAATAGCTGCTTCGATAACATGCGCTGACCATTTCGGCAGCGGCCTTGCTTGCACTGTAAGGATCTTCGCCGCCTAAGGGATCCGATTCCTGATGGCGATGTGCTGATTCCGTAACCTGATATACCTTATCAGACGTGACGATTACTACGGCCTTGACGCACTGTAACTCACGAAGTGCCTCGAGTAGATTGACAGTACCCAAAACATTTGTCTCAAATGTTTCAATCGGGTTTATGTATCCTTCATTGACAAATGCTTGGGCCGCCAGATGAAACACGACGCGTGGTTGAGCAATATTTAGCGCAGCTCTCAGATGAGCGATGTCCTTTAGGTTAGCTCGCGTATCTGATTCCACTTTTTCACTAAGTCTCAGGGTATCAAATAAGTTTGCTCCACCGAGCGGATCGAGCGCATATCCATGAACTTTGGCACCTAGCTCTTGAAGCCAGAAAGATAGCCAGGAGCCCTTAAACCCTGTATGTCCAGTAATAAAAACCGGTACTCCATTCCATAAGGGACTAGAGAGGATCACCATGTTTTCCACGGGGCGCTTCCACTCTTCCAGAGTTCCTCCAGGTAGTTCTTATCTCTAAGTGTATCCATAGGCTGCCAGAATCCTAGATGCTTAAATGCCATAAGTTGGTCGTGCTCAAGCAACTTAGGCATAACACCACGCTCCCACTCTGTAGAATCCCCATCAATTAGTTCTAAGCAGGCCGATGAAAGCACAAAGAATCCACCATTAATTAATCCTCCATCGCCATCCGGCTTCTCTGAGAATTCCGTTACCCGATCTCCATTCAATCGCATAGCCCCAAATCGGCCCGGAGGACGAACAGCTGTTACAGTGGCCGACATTCCATGCTGATTGTGAAATTTAATTAGTTCAGCAATGTTAATATCGGCAACGCCATCACCGTAGGTTAAACAGAAAGAGCTCTCATTTTGCAAATATGATGCAACCCGCTTTAACCTACCACCGGTCTGAGTCGCTTCGCCGGTATCAACTAAAGTAATTCTCCATGGTTCAACCTGATGCTGATGAACCTCAACCTGGTTATTCTTCAGATCAAATGTGACATCAGAGTTGTGTAAACGGTAGTTGGCAAAATACTCTTTGATTAAATAACCCTTATACCCACAGCATACTATAAAATCACCAATGCCATATGAAGCGTATATCTTCATTATGTGCCATAAAATCGGCATACCACCGATCTCTAGCATCGGTTTGGGCTTAAAGGTGGTCTCTTCGGAAAGTCGCGTACCGAGGCCACCGGCAAGAATGACGGCTTTCACTTAATGTCTCCCATATACAAGTTGGCACCCATTCACAGAATATGCCCGTTTAGGGGCGACAAGAAAGGATAATAGGTATTGAAATGTCAAGAAATGAGACAATTCTCCAAACTTTTTAATATACCCACCCCCCTGAACGGTTACGTCTTTTGAATCTAATCACTATAGTTAGCTGTATTAATTCGCTTTCGCGACTCTATAGCTGCTTGTAGTAACCGTTCACGGGGATAGATATTCTTAAGACTCTTGGTGTATTATCTCATTGTTCGGCATTTCAAGACCTATTTAACCTTTCTTGTCGCCCCTGATCGGGGCATTTTTTGTGAACGGTTAAACATATGGTCAGACACTCGCTAGCTCGCGTCAGCAATTTCGGGCCTATTGCGCTGCGCGCGAATGCCCGCCCATCCGGGGGCCGCTTTCCTCCTTCGCCAAGGCTACGGCGAGACAAGCCAGCGGATAAAAATGCACCCAATTTATTAGTTTGCGAAGATTCTTGCACCCCCCGTGAACGCTTACTGCTTGTAAAAGCTATGCGGACCAATGGAACCCGTTATAGCCATACAGCCCATTGATTACTCTCAAGATATGGCAGAATCGTCGAGGGAAGCAATTCGCCTCGGGGCGCTGGAACACTCTGTCAGATATTCTGTCCTAGCTGCTGAACCGCCGTGCCAAATTTCAGTCGGTTAGCGTAGCAAGGGCTTTGAGAATATCACCATGGATCACACTTGGTATAACGCCTCAAAGAACATTTTCTGAACAGCGTGCCTACGATGAAATACTTGATGCCATTTTACGGGAATTGGATACTCGTTTTCCTTTACTATCATACGATTAGAGTAGGCTCGTGATTTCCTCCATTGCTTCGTATAAAATAATCCGCTCGTAACTCTGTCAATTTCAGCTAAATAGTTAGAAATTTGATCAAATGTCATCTCATGCAATGAGCTTATGTTTAAAAAGAGATTGATACTATCCTGAGGCAATAATGAAATTTGATGTGACATCAAAAAACGAATGCGGCAAGACTCAAATTCAGATTTGATCTCATCATAACTTTCAAATGGCCGTGCACGAAAAATCCTATCTGTTCCAAACACCTCCGATAAATATTCCTGTGCTACCAATAGAGCAGGAGGTATATCAATGACAGTATAGGTTGCCCCAGGGATAGTTTTTAAAAATACATACGCCAACCTTCCATACCCCGCGCCAAGTTCGGCAATACTCAGTGAACTTCGATTTTGCAGTTGTGTGCAAGCAAAGGCTGTATGAAACTCAAGGACAGAGTTGCTCAAATCCTGAGAAACTCTCTGCCCTTGATATAAAATCACAAATGGATTGCCTATAGACGGCTCCTCTAAGCTAAGGGCGACATCTGCTTTGCAAATGGCCTTACAATACTCCCAAAACATCGCAACATATGTTTTGTAAAGCCAAGATGACAAAATGTTAAAGCCATAGACTCCTTGAATCTGCTTCTTGTATGCAGGAAACTTTGCCTTGAAAATGTTTGTTGTGGGGTTCCTTACCCAATGCAACGTGATCGGGAGTATTTGATGGGCTAAAATTCCAAGCATATTCCAGTTAAAGTAGCGCATATTGACTGTACGCTTAAAATTCTGAAACCCGGTCTGATGAAGTTGATATGCCCCTTGCTCCCCTAGTTCTTGCCAAAACTTGGACGCTTGATAAATTTGCGGGGCTTGCTGCATTGCAGTAAGCAGGGTATCAAGCTTATGACTAAAATCATCTTTCATCGAACCTACATTGCCCGATCAAGACTCTTTTTCCAATAGGTAATTGCTCATTAACCCCGGGGGGATTTTTCACAAAGAGTACAGCGAGCACAGTGAGGGGAACAAAAAATATAATAATCTCAGTGACCTCGCTGTCTTTTTGTGAATCAGAAAATTGCAACAACTCGCATCTACCCGGACTTAATGAGTAGTTATTCCAATTGGAGATAACCTATTGAAATTACTTTGTTGTCTTGGATTTTTTATTTAGGACGAGAGACTTTGGTAGTTATTTATTTTATTGGCATTTGTCCTTTCTTCGTGCCTCTAAACGGCGCATTTTTTGCGAACGGTAACAGACCTGAATTAGTTAGTCCTCCCATACGGAGTTCTTATTCCCCCCAATAGTCCCAACTAATTAGGCTGAAAGCCTACTCATGTAAGGTCGAGTACTGGTGCATTATTGTGTGCGCCCCAGTCTCTGCTCCTATAACTTCACAGGCATATGGCGCCACTACCATAGTGGTTTTCAAAAGTCGCGGGCGATATAGTAGCTTTTCCAAACCGCTATACGATTCCAAAATAATCTAAAAACTTTCTCCGCAGGACTTTAGCTTTGCGCGGGGAGTGCTCCAATGTCAGCGTCGCCTGAGCTGAGGTCTTGATCGTTTCGAACTCACGAATTCTACCGAGATCGCTTTTTGAACGAACCGAGCGGAAGAAAGTATCGATAGCGTTGGTGGTCCGCTGATCCAACTTGACCGTAAGAATATAATCATCAATTAGATCATAGTTGGTGGAACGCTCATTCTCAAATGGGCCCTTCGCATATGACCACTCGTAAACTTGGCGAGACCAGTACTTAGTAGGAAGGCGATCAATAAAAGAATCATTGCCGAGGATCATGTACATCTTATTCCCTGCGACCTTCATAGCCTCCTGTGCCTCAAGGTCCTTTTGAAAGTGCACGAGATCAAACCAAAAGTACGGCACCCAAACAAACATGCGCCGTGATTCGGACAGTTCAAAGAGCAGAAACATTAACTGGAGCCAGAGCCGATCTAGGTGCTGAAGGTCGCGAAACTTCCAGCTTACCCGTTTTCCGGTCAGAGGAAGACAGTGACTCAAAGCTGCTGGCTCTACAGCCTGTGAGTAGAATCTCTCAGAAAGTTGATTTAAACTCAGAATCCAGGTCAGACTTAGTGAGTAATTCCCCCCTACTCCAATCACTATCCCCTGCTCAACTAGCTTTGCGACCTCCTTATAAACAGCACGCTGTGAACAACCCATGAACTGAGCATTGATAGCTCTGTGAAGTCTCTCGATCCGCACGGTTGGAGTTGTCGCAAACACTGCGAGGATCGCCTGGGCGATAGTTTGAGGTGCTACTGCGAGCATCTGGCGCTACCTAAAATTGAACTAAAGGTGCAATTACTATTAATCCTACCCTGAATCTCAGCATATCGCTTAAAATTTGACTATCCTGTAACCGTTCAGGGGGGGGTACGAG
>Ga0163144_10026790_pt1 | contig 11189 bp, 4 predicted proteins | sample OliLak19BULKMAT1_FD_123175 | JGI IMG/M metagenome (GOLD analysis project Ga0163144, IMG submission 123175) | Freshwater microbial mat bacterial communities from Lake Vanda, McMurdo Dry Valleys, Antarctica - Oligotrophic Lake LV.19.BULKMAT1 | ecosystem: Environmental > Aquatic > Freshwater > Lake... | reverse complement strand
TCCGCGGCCCCGGCCCATCGCAGTTCGTCAACTGGGAGCACCCGCACGTCCACCCGATCGACACCACCCCTGATGGGCAGTTGTTGCTCGTCGTGAACACGGCGGATAACCGGCTGGAGGTGTTCTCGATCGCCTCGGGCGTGCCTGTCCGGCTGCGGTCGATCCCCGTCGGTGTCGATCCGGTCACGGTGCGAGCGCGGTCCAGCACCGAGGCGTGGGTCGTGAACCACATCTCCGACACCGTGTCGATCGTGAACCTGACGACGGGCAATGTCGTGCGGACGATCAAGACCAAGGATGAGCCGTGCGACGTGGTGTTCGCGGGCGGGGTCGGCCTCGCGGCGACACGGGCGTTTGTTTCCTGCTCGGCGGTCAACACTGTGCAGGTGTTCGATCTGGCCAATCTCGCGGCCGCGCCCACCAACATCGCGATCCTCGGCGAGGACCCGCGGGCCATGGCCGTGAGCCCCGACGGCACGCGCGTGCTGGTGGCGGTGTTCGAGTCGGGGAACCATTCGACCGTGTTGGGAGGCGGCAGCGCATCGAGCACGACGATCGGGTTCCCGCCCAATGTGGTCAACGACACAACCGGTCCGTGGGGCGGCGCAAACCCGCCTCCGAATGACGGCGGCCTGTTCGAGCCGCCCATCGGCGTTGCAAACCCGCCGAAGGTCAGCCTGATTGTGAAGAAAAATGCGCTGGGCCGGTGGATGGACGACAACGGGGGCGACTGGACCAACATGGTCTCCGGTCCGGCGGTGCCCCCGGCTACAGTCAACCCGTCGGGGCGCGTTCCGGGCTGGGATTTGTATGACCACGACCTGGTGTTCATCGATGCGGGCACGCTCGAGACGTATTACGCGACCGGCCTGATGAACCTCTGCATGGCGATGGCCGTCAACCCGGCGACGGGCGAGGTATTGGTGGTCGGCACGGATGGGACCAACGAGAAGCGCTTCGAGCCGAACCTCAAGGGAACCTTTGTGCGGGTGCAGGCCGCGCTCGTGGCCGACCGTATTTCTGCGGCTGTGATCCCGACGACCCAGTGGAACGTCGATCTGAACCACCACCTCGCGGACATGAACTACGCCGCGGGGACCGTGGCGCAGGCGCTGCGGGACCAGTCGATCGGCGATCCGCGCGCTTTCGTCTGGCGCGATCTGGGCGATGTGGGCTTTGTCGCGGGAATGGGCTCGAACAACGTCCTCGTCATCGACGCCTCCGGCGAGCGCGAGACTGCGGGCGGCTCAGCGATCATCGAGGTCGGGCAGGGTCCGACGGGCCTGGCGCTCGATGAGGCCCGCTCCCGCCTCTATGTCCTGAACCGCTTTGACGCGACAATCTCGGTGGTCGATACATCCTCCCGTGCGGTCGTCGCCAACGTGCCGTTCTTCGATCCCACTCCCGTGGCGATCCGTCTTGGGCGACCGCACCTCTACGACACGCACCGGACCTCGGGTCTCGGGCAGGCCTCGTGCGCATCGTGCCACGTCGATTCGCGGTTTGACCGGCTCGCGTGGGACCTTGGCGACCCCGAGGGCGCGAGCATCGCGGTAACCTCGACGAACTACAACCTGGGCATGAGCGTCCCCGGCCTCAACACCGGGTTCCAGCCCTTCCACCCGATGAAGGGTCCGATGACCACGCAGACGTTCCAGGACATCATCGGCAAGGAGCCGCTGCACTGGCGCGGCGATCGTCTGGGCATCCGGGACTTCAATGGCGCATTTGTCGGACTGCAGGGCGATGATCAGGTCCTGACCATCCCGCAGTTGCAGGAGTTTGAAAACTTCCTGGCGACGATCACCTATCCCCCCAACCCCTTCCGCAACTTTGACAACACGCTGCCGACGAGCCTGCCGCTGCCGGGGCACTTCACGACCGGGCGGTTCGCCGCCGCGGGCCAGCCGCTTCCCAACGGGAACGCTGTGACTGGCTTGGCCTCGTACCGCGCCCAGGGCGCAGCCGCTCTCGACGCCGGCGCGATCGCGTGTGTCACATGCCACACACTGCCGACGGGCGCTGGCAGCGATTTTCGACTCCAAGGCTTCACCTTCGTGCCCTTCCCAGTAGGGCCCAACGGCGAGCGGCACCTGGCGCTGGTCTCGCAGGACGGGCTCACGAATGTCTCGATGAAGATACCGCAGACCCGGAACATGCAGGAGAAGACGGGTTTCAACGCAACGCAGGTGCGCAACACCGCGGGCTTCGGGGTGCTGCACGACGGATCGGTTGACTCGATCGAGCGCTTCGTCTCCGAGCCGGTCTTCTCGGTGACCTCCGATCAGATGATCGCGAACCTGACGGCCCTGATGCTGGCCTTCAGCGGCTCAGAGTTGCCCCTCGGCTCGACCAACCTCGCGCTCCTCGAGCCCCCCGGTCCCCTCAGCAAGGACACGCACGCCGCAGTCGGCGCTCAGACCACCGTGGTGACCACCGGGACCGCCGACACCGCGCTCATCAACTCCATGATCGCGCTGGCAAACGCGAACAAGGTCGGCGTCATTGCCAAGGGAGTGGTGGGGGGCGTTGCCCGCGGCTGGAAGTACAACGGCGGCGGCGTCTTCCAGTCCGACATCGCAGCGCAGACGCACACGCAGGCGCAACTGCTGGCCCTCGCCGCGCCGGGTAGCGAGATCACGCTCACCGTGGTCGTGCAGGGGACGCAGGTCCGAACCGGCATCGACCGCGACCTCGACGGCTGGTTCGATGCCGACGAGTCATCCGTGTGCGCCGACCCGGCGGACGCGGCGGATCATCCCGGCTCGCCTCTGTCCCTTGATGTCAACGGCGACCTGGTGGTCAACGTGCCCGACATCTTCGCGTTCCTCACCGCGTGGTTCGCGGGGAGCGCAGACTTCGACGGCTCGGGCACCACGCTCGTGCCGGACATCTTCGCGTATCTGTCGGCATGGTTTGCGGGTTGCTGAGAGATGTCTCTTGATTGATGTGCCAACACGCACGCGTCTTGCGCGTGGCCAGTATGCGTGATGCGCGAAAAGTTCCGCACATGAGCAGGGGCGTCCCGGGCACTGCGGAACGATCCCTTACGCACCCCCCGCGAACCACGCGCTCAGGAACGCGAAGATGTCGGACACCTCACGCGTGCCGTTTCCGTCGAAGTCGGCGCGGGGGTCGTTGGCAAACCAGGCGCTCAGGAACGCGAAGATGTCCGGGACATCGAGAGTCCCGTCGCCATTGAAATCCGCCGCACAGCCGAGGCCGACAAAGTGCGCAGAATCGTCGAGATTGATCCAGCCGACGTTGCTGCCCCAGGCAAACCCGCGAAGCCGCCGGGCGCCGGCGTCGTAGCGGGCCTGCTGTCCGGAGGCGGTGAGCGAGGGCGCGGTATCGAAGTTGACCCAGCCGATGTTCTCGCCCCAGCCGAACCCGAAGAGGTTGCCCGTTGGCGAGAGGTTCACGCCCGAGTCCGAGCCGTCCGTGTTGGCGTAGTGGACTCCGCCGGTTGGGGTGTTGTCGCCAAGGTGCATCCATCCGACGTTCTCGCACCACACAAAGCCGGACAGGCGGTTGGTGCCGATGCGTGCGCCCTGCGCGCCATCGGGGTCGCCGGCATCACGCCAGTTCATCCAGCCGATGTTCTCGCCCCACGACCATTTGTTCGTCGCGCTGACATTGGTGGGCTGGGCGCCGGCGCTGGCGGCGAGGGTCAGGCCGAGCAGGGTCGTGGCGATGTGAGCGGTGCGCATATGGAACTCCGGTGGCTGGATGAGGGCTTAGTACTGGATGTTGGCGCGGGGGTCGCAGCTCTGCTGCATGGCCCCGGAGTCGATGATGCGGCCCACCGCGTTGCCGGGCTGGACGACCGAGAAGGCCCCGAGGGGCCCGAAGGTACACGAGTTCGAGATCACAAGGTTGCCAAGGCCCTCGACGAGGATGCCGCCGGCGTTGCCTGTGCAGGAGCAGGCCTCGATCTTGCCGCCGGTGAAGGTCGAGAGGCACTCGAGGCCCCTGCCGCCGCTGTGGCCCGAAAGAACGCAGCGCAGGACCTGACCGCCAACGCAGTTGCTCAGGCTCATTCCCGCCAACGAGTTGCTGGAGCAGACACAATCCACCGAAGACCAGGTGCAGCTCACGCCTGAGGAGGAACCGCAGGCCATGCCCGGGCCGGTGTTGTTGCTCGCCACGCACCGGTGCAGCGAGACCGAGGAGCAGTCCGTGAACAGCATGCCACCGCCGGTGACGGCCGGGTTGGACCCGTTGAGCTCGGCGACGCACTCGGCGATTGCGCAGGTGCCGTCGGAGCAGCGGATGCCAGCACCCCCGTTGCGGCGCGAGGCTCCGCCGGTAATCGTGAGCGTTCCCACGACGCTCACGCCGTCGCCGCCGTTGCGGTTGCAGACTGTTGAATCAAGGACGAGGCAGCCCGACTCGAGGTGCAGCCCGTCCCCGCCGTTGTCCGCCACGTCGCAGGCCAAGCCCGAGAACCTGCCCGGGCCGCACCGCATCCCGTGCGAGGCGTTCTGGTGGACTGTGCAGCCGGTCATTGAGCCAGCGCTGTCGAAGGGTGAGCCGACGCGGATGTCGAGTCCGAACAAGCCGTTGCCGGAAAGGCGGGTGGAGGTCATGTCCACCGGGCAGTCGCACTGACACCCCGACCCGACGTTGGAGCTGCACACGGACGACTCGAGATGGAGCGAGCCGCCGGTGAGGGTGAGCGCGCGGTCGATGCACGTCATCGACACGCCGTCCCCGCCGTTGCCGACGCAGCGCAGGTGCGAGCAGGTACAACTGACGCTTGATGTGGCGGAGGCCCGGACCTCAACACCATTCCCTCCGTTGAAGGCGCAGCGCATGTCCACGATGTCGACGCCCAGGATGCCCGTCCCCGGGCGCTCGATCGACAGGCCCGAGCCGATGTTGCTCGAGAACGTGCATCGTCTCGCGGAGACTTCGAGGGCGACCGTGCTGGACGGGCAGGTGACCCGCAGCCCGCCGCCGCCGTTCTGAACAACGTGGGCCGCCTCGTGGGCAAGGCGGGCCGAGGTGGGAGGGGTTGTCCACTCGTGCAGGATGCCGTCGAGGCTGCACAGGCTGACATCCAGGCTGCTCGACGAGGCGTCGGGGCAGTCCACGATGTGCAGGCCGTTGCCCCCGCAGGCGGTGATGCTGCACCCCTTGTTCACAGTTTGTGCCAGGTCGGACCCGGCCTTGAACTTCAAGACGGAGATCACCGAGATGCCGTCGCCGCCGCAGAAAGAAGCGTCGCACGCGCCGATATAGGTGATGTCGCCGCCTTCGATGTGGAAGCCTTCCTGCGTGCAGGAGGAGCAGGTGACGCCGTCGAGGTGGAGCTGCGAAAAACTGCTGACATCCACGCCCCGCAGACAGAAGTTGAAGGAACTGATGCTGACCTTGCAAGAGGGGAACGGGACGGAGGAGCCTTCGCAGTGCAGCCCAGCGCCGGCGCAGCGGTCGGCGCTCGACCCCGAGCAGTCGCCCGACCAGCCCAGCAGGTGGATGCCGTCGCCGTTGACATCGCCCACGGCAACACGGACCACCGAACACTCCGGCCCTGCCCAGCCCGAGGCGCACTCGCAGCGGACGCCATCGCCGGCGCAGCGCATCACGCTCAGGTCGCTCATGCTGACCTTGCCGGTGCCCAGGCCCCCGCCCGCCCCTACAGCCTCCACATGCACGCCGTGCGATGACGAGTCTGCGACCGACGAACGGGTGATCGTGACATCGCAGGTCCCGCCCGAATCGGTGCTCACATGCACGCCGCTTCCGCCGGTGCATCGCATCACGCTCAGGTCGCTCATGCTGACCTTGCCGACGCCGAGCCCGGTCGCACCCTGCACAGGCCCGCTGACATCGACATCCACGCCGCCGCCGCCGCAGGTGCGTGCACGGATGTTACTGATGATGCACATGCAGTGGTGGTGCGACACCACGCGGCAGGCCGCGCCGCCGCAGTCCGTGATCGTCAGGCCGCCGATATCGCAGACATCGACGTCCGAGATGTTCATCCCATCGCCGCCCCAGGAACTGATGCGGCCGTTGACCTCGAGCGCGAAGCGACCGCTGGTGAAGGTGCGCTGGCCCGTTGACTGACCGCTCGGCCGGTCGCGCACGACCACGCCGTGCAGCGAGCCGGGGACACCGTCGAGCGAGAAGCCGTTGAGGTCAAGGACGACCGAGCCGTCGCAGGTGATCTCGATGCCGCTCTTGCCCGGCAGGCCGCGGATGTCCGCCGTGACGACGTACACGCCGGGCTGATCAATCAAATGCACCGCGGTGTCCGAGCCGGCGAGCGAGTTCACGATCCGGCGCGGCTCGATCTGGTCCAGCCGCTTCATGCTCGTGGAGACCGGCCCTTGCGGCGGAGTGAGTTGCGCGTTCGCAACGCTCGCGCCGAGAAAGATGGCCGTCACCCAGAACGACACCATCCGCGCCGCGCGAAGAGATCCACCATTCATGAGTCAATCTCCATTGTTATTCCAGCCTTGCCATGTGCTAGAACAGAACATTCCGCGAGATTATCGAGCGATAAGGACCGTAAACGATCGGTGAAAGATACCTCAGACTGAGGCTCTTTGCAAAGAGGGCGGTCTTTGTTCGCAACTTCCGCACGAACGCTGTAACTCATTGTGGGGCCAGCAGATAAAGAGGCAGAGCAAAGTCATCCGCAGTCGCGCGGTTGCCCCGAATGAGAAGATTCGGTTCGATAACTCCCTCGATGTTCAGGGGCAGGACGCAAACCACGCGGACAGGAACGCGAAGATGTCCGGAGTGAACACCGTGCCGTTGTTGTTGAAATCGGCACGCGGGTCGCCGGCAAACCACGCCGACAGGAACGCGAAGATGTCCGGCACATTCACCACGCCGCTTCGGTCAAAGTCGCCCGGGCAGATGAGCCTGAACTGGCGCATCATCTCGTGGTCCTCGTGCTCCAGCATGTGACAGTGGTAGGGGTACAGGCCCGGCGCGCCATCAAACCGCGTGATGACACGGGTGATCAGTCCCGGCGGAGACTGCACCGTGTCCTTCCAGCCTGTCTCGGATGGGGAAGGCGGCAGGAGCGGTCCGACCGCGGTGACGTTCTCCCCGAACACGACGAACGCTTGCCGGTTCAGCACCTGGAACGAAACCAGGTGCATGTGCATCGGATGCACGATGTCGGATCGGTTGATCCAGGCCCACGTCTCGGTCGTCCCGATGAGCGGGAACTCGGTCAGGTCGTCCCACATCAGGCCGTTGATCATCCACACGCCGTCGGTGTGGTCGGGGCAGTTGGCGTGCGCCGGCAACTTGACGAGTTCGAGATTCCTCTGGCGGATTGATTCCGAGGCAGGAATCGCGGGCACGCTCGAAAGCGCAGCCGGGATCGGCGCGGTGTGCCCCATCGGCGCGGTCACGATGAACTTCATCACCTCGGGGATGATGCTCTCGACCGGACCGTTTGGGAAAGGCGCGACCGCTGAGTTCGTGAGCACCACCTGCGCCCCCGCGCTGTAGCCGGCGAAGTCGATCACAATGTCCGCCCGCTCACCCGGCGAAATCGTCAGCGACTGCACGGAAAGCGGCTCCTGGAGGAGGCCACCGTCGGTGCCGATCACCAGGAACGCGACACTGTCGGACAGCGCGAGCGTGTAACTCCTCGATCCCGAGGCGTTGAGAAGGCGGAAGCGGTACTTGCCCCGCTTGACGTTCAGGAACGGCCACACCTTGCCGTTCACCAGGATGAAGTCGCCGAAGAAGTGCTCACGCCAACGATCGGTGTGGTAACGCAACGAGCCGTCTGGGTTGAACGATCTGTCCTGGATCGCCAAGGGCACCTCGAACTCGCCCTCGGGCAGGTCCAGCGCATCCTCAACGCCGTCTCGCAGAAGATAGAACCCCGCAAGCCCCATGTACACGTTCAACCGGGTGATGCCCAGCGCGTGATCGTGGTACCACATCGTCGCGCCGCGCTGCCCGTTGGGATAGGTGTACAAGTCGGACTGCTGGCCGGGAGGGAACGTGAGGTCCGGGTGGCCGTCACTGTCGGTCGTGGTCTTCGCGCCGTGCAGGTGAACAACCGTGACGGGCACGCCGCCGCTCATTTCAGGCCCGTGCAGGCACTCGTCCACGCTCAATACATGGCCAGATCGCAGCTCGCCCGTCTCGAGCACACGCAGGTCGTTGATCCAGTTGACCGTCACCGGCTGGTCCGTGTGCGCCTCGATCGTCGGACCTGGGAACGTGCCGCCGTAGCCCCACAGTCGCGTGGGTGGCAGGTCGCGGTGGAGCGTCTTGGTGAACTCGATCATCGGCATGTCGTAATGCGCTGCGCCCCCAGGCACGCCCGAGACCGGCTGGGCGATCGGCGGAACGGTCAGCGCATCGACGAACGGCTCGAGGATGGTCGGGCAAACGACCCCGGCGCACGCCGCCGAACCCCCAAGAAAGTTGCCCTGCTGGGCCGTGCAATCCGCGACGGTGAGTTGCACGCACACCCCCAGGGGCAGGCAGCAGGCGCCAAAGGGTTGCGGGCAGGGGTTGGGCGCGCAGAGAGCAGACTGTGCATCGAACACGCCCCCCTGCGTCGCGCACGCCGACTCGGTAAGCACCGCGCACGCGCCCTCGGCAAAGCAGCACGCCGCGCTCGCCGGGACGAGCGTGTACGTCACCGTGAGTTTCGGCCTGGTGGCGGGGTCCGCGAACTCACGCGAGGCAAACCGGCGCTGAGAACCCGGTGTGCCCTCATCTCCCAGCACCGCCCAGCCGCGGTTCGACACGGGTGTCGCAAGCCATCCCTGCACATCCGCCCGAAGTTGCGCGCCCGTCCATGTTCTGGCGCCTGTGCCGACCCCCGCCGTTGCGGTCGCGCTGGGGGCAGGGTCGAAGTCTCCGCCCCCCCCCGATGCGCCCCAGAACGAACTGGCGAAGAAACGGTGCAGCCACGTCGCATCACCCGTCTCGGCCGGCGCGCCGGAGGTCTGCTGCCCCTGCGCGGTGGAAGCCCCCTCGCCCCACTGCGCATTGACGCGATGCAGTGAGACAACGCGCTGGAGCACATCATCTGTGAGCGTCTGGGTCAGGCGGAGCGATGCATCCAGCAAGCGAGCAGCGGCGGGCACGGACGAAAGGTCAAACGCCAAGAGTCCACGACGCCGCTGTGCGGAGTCCGAGCCCAGACCCGCGATAAACCCGTCGCCCGCGCCGTTGCTGATCGAGCCCGCAGCATCCTCGTAGAGCGTGTTGTCCTTCTCGGGCGCAAACTCGATCGTGGTCTGGCCGCACGGGGAGGGCGCGCACGCTGCGCTGTCTCCGATGTAGGCGCCGCCCTGGATATCGCAGTAGAACCGGGTCAGAACTGTGCAGCCCCCTCCACCCAGACAGCACGCTCCCGTCGGCGAGTTGGGCGGTGTGAACGTCACCACGAGTTGCGGGCGGTTGGCGACGAGCGTCGCCTCGCTGCTGTCGAAGCGCTTGGCGCTGGCGATCTCAATCTCGTTGCTGCGGACGATCCAGCCGAAGTTCGTGGCCGGCGCGCTGAGCCAGCCCTGAACATTGCCGACCATGCCGACGCCAGACCATGAATAGAACGTCAGTGTGCCGGCGATCGTGGTCGAGGCGCTGGAAGCAGCGACGAAGTCCCCGCCGGGCGTGGTCCAGAAGAAGGCGTCATAGAACCGGTGCAGCCAGGTCGCGTCGCCGTACGTCGCGGGCGCGCCCATGCCCGTGCTGCTCAGCGCGGCCGATGGCCCCTCGCCCCAGTCGGCGAGCACGCGATGCGAGGTGACCGAAAAGGTGTTCCCGCGAGTGCGGTTCAGCCGCAGCCGCAGAGTCGCGCCGGTGATCGTTGATCCCGGGGGGATGGTGTTGAGATTGAACCGGATCAGCGCCCGCCGGATCGTTCCCGCCTGGTCCGTTCCCGCGAAGATGTCCGGGCCCTGGCCGTTGCTCACATCGCCTTGGGCATCCTGGTACAGCGTGTTGTCCCGCGCGGCGCCCAATGTCACCGTCATCTGAGCCGCCGCACGCGAGCTCGCCCCGCCGCCGCACACAAGCAGCACGAGTCCGAGAACCAATCCGCTCACTCGCACCCTAGGCAATCTGCGCTACTCCCTTCTCGCGAGATCCAAAGCACCTCAGCGACGCCTGCGTGCCGCGGCCATCCCCGCGAGCGCCAGCACGCCCGCGCCCGCCGGAGCCGGCACAGCCGTGTACTCGATCACCAGCATCGGCCGTCGTTCCGCGAGAGTTTCCTCGCGTGTTGCAAACCTCTTGGCCGTGCTGCCCGTTGTCTCATCCCCGAGAATGATCCACCCGAAGTTGCTCAGGGGCGAATCGAGCGCCGCCTGAACATCCGCCGCAAGCCCGGCAGAGGACCATGAATAGAACCCCGCCGCGCCGACCGGCGACGACGCACTCGCGGTGCCTGCGAAGGCACCGCCCGGCGCTGCCCATGGCGTCCCGGGGAAACTGCGGAATAGCCACGTCGCATCGCCCGGCGCTGCCGGGCCGCCATTCCCGCCCCCCGGCCCGCCCCCGGTCGAGGTGCCTTCCCCCCAACTCTCCACGACGCGATTGAGGGTGATCGGGGTGACGCCGTCATTGGCCGCCGAGTTGTGGAGCATGAGCGTTGCGCCGGTGATCGTCGCGCCCGCGGGCACCACCGCCGCGATATCGAACCACACCACCGCCCGCCGGACGGAGTTGCTCCCCGCTGCGTTCCGCCCCGCGAACATCGCGCTGCCAGCGCCGCTGGCGATGTCGCCCTCCGGGTCCATGAACAGCGTGCCGTCCCGCGCGGACACCAGCGTCTGTACGTCCGCCCTGGCGCCACCGGTAATAGCAAACGCGACGGCGATCGCGCCAACACGAAGGTACGGATAGTTGGTAATCATGGAGAAACGGTCTCGGGCGCGCAGAGGTGAAAATGCGGGAACAGCGGGCGGCAGATCAAGGGCGCATCGCGGGCGCGGACGGACTGGAACACTCTGTACGCATGAAATACGAACGCGGATCGCCCCGCGCCCGGATTCGGTCCTTGAATCTACCCGACCGCCGCCCGGTTGCCACTCCCGGGTTACGCAAAGGCTGGAAAGACGGGTTGACCCTGCCGTTTGCGATGTCCCCCGCGCAAGGAGCCCGCACGTCGGCACGGCGTCCGCGGCAAAGCCTCGCCTCTTGATCTACGGGCACCCCGCAAACCACAACGACAGGAACGCGAAGATGTC
>Ga0163144_10026788_pt1 | contig 11190 bp, 9 predicted proteins | sample OliLak19BULKMAT1_FD_123175 | JGI IMG/M metagenome (GOLD analysis project Ga0163144, IMG submission 123175) | Freshwater microbial mat bacterial communities from Lake Vanda, McMurdo Dry Valleys, Antarctica - Oligotrophic Lake LV.19.BULKMAT1 | ecosystem: Environmental > Aquatic > Freshwater > Lake... | reverse complement strand
GCCAGCGTCACCGTCGGGGTCGGGCCGGTGGCGAGCGACGTCGCGCCTTCCTTCCAGACGTAGCTCACGATGCTGCCGTCATCGGTGGACCCCGCGCCATTGAGGATCACCGGTTCCGCGCCGCTGCCATCGGCGTCGTTCACCGTCTGGTCCGCCCCCGCATTCGCCACCGGCGGCTGGTTGGCCGTTTGTACGGTGATGGGGAACGTCGCGGCTCCGTCCCCGGCGTCTCCGGTCTCATCCCCGGTGTTATCCGCCGAAACCCCCGCGCCGGACATAGTGACGGTGCCCGGTGTACTGGGGGCGGTCCAGTTGAAGTTCCAGGAGGCCGATCCACTCGTGAAGGGCTTGGGTGCGCTGTGGACAACGTCGGTAAAACCCCCGGAGGTCAAGAGCTTCGTGCCCTGCCCGGTGATCGAGCTGAGCGTGCCTGCTGCGACTCTGATGTCAAAGCCTCCCGCGACCGCCGGTCCGCCGGTGGCCGTGACGGTGTATTGACTGGTGGCACCGGGGCTGACAGACTGCGGGCCGGTAATCGTGAGCACCGCACCCGTCAGGTCGCTGTGGCAGCCGCTACAGCTGGTGGTAGCCCGGCCGCCGGAACTAAATGCGGGGTCGTGACTCCCGGGGCTCCCGGGGCCGGCGAGTTCCCCCTTCCCGCAGGCGGTAGCGAGCAGCAGAACCCAGAGCAGTGAACTCGCCTTTCGTAAGGTACGCATCGGTTCGTCTCCCCTTGCATGAGTGGCGGATAGGAATGTCAATCGCGGCCAGCGGAACCGGATATCGCAAGACGTTTCGCGCGCATTCGAGGCTCGACCGGGTGGCTTCATGACCGCGCTCTTTGAGCGCTCAGCGGGAGTGTTGGACGGGGCCCCACGGGGTGGGGGCATCACGCGACGCTCCGTGGCGCAAACTACGCGGCCCGAATGAAGCGAGCTCGAAGATTTCGGGAAACTGCCTTCAGGCCGCGGGTCGCAGCCGAACGGTACATCCACGCGCTCAGGCAGCGAGTTCGAGCGGCGGACCAGTTCGGGCGGCTCGCAATGCGATGAGGACGGCAAAAGGGGAGGGACCAGATCGCACCGCGGAGCAGATCGTCGCCAGTGAGCCGAGGGGGGCCGTACCACGGCATTGCCTGAACTTGGTACGCGACTGATGCCTGGAGTAACCGGCCGATGTGAAGCAAATCCGCCGTGCTCAGCGGGATCGAGGTTCAGGAAGCGGACGATCTCACGCGTTCCGTGGCCGCGTGAGCGGTTGGGCGCATGCTCCGGGCCGGCCGCGAGGGTCACTGCAGGTAGGTCAGCATCACCGCGTTCGCGGCGATGGCCACCATTGCGGAAGCGATGAGGCCCGGAAGCGCGGGAGCTGGTGAATGCGCCCGATGGCGACCGCTGTGGTCCAGAGAATCCAAGTGACCCCAACCAGCTGACGGGTGAGGTCGATCCACCGAGGCAGATACCAGCCGCCAGAGAGTGTGGCCCGCCCGGTGTCGAAGATCGACATCGACCGCACCGCGCCCGGGGCGCCTGCGCGCGTGCTTCTGGCTGCCGCCGAATATCGCTCGCGTGTGTGTCAGGCCCCGTGAGGCGTGGGTGAGAGTTGCTTCACCGCGCCGGGAACGGGAAATCCTCGTTCGGGAAACAGCGCGCCCCCCGCCTCATGTGAGGGCGGGGGGCGCGGGGCGATCCGGTTCAGGGGCGCGGTGGCCGTCAGTATCCGGCGCCAGGCGTCCCGCCGTAGAGCATCCGATAGAGGGTGAGATTCCTCTGGATGATGCGCACGTAGTCGCGGGTCTCCCGCGGGCCGATCCGCTCGGCGAAGAGCTCCACATCGGCGGCGGCCAGGCGGATAGCCCACAGCCCGGTACGCGAACCGCCGACGTTGTATGCGGCCAGTGCCCGGGTCGGATCGCCGTCGTACTTCCTGAGCGACTGGGCCAGGTTCCAGGTCCCGAAGCGAAGGTTCGTCGCCGGCTCGAACAGCTGTTTGGAGTGCCATCCCCGCTCCCGAACCGCTCGCGCGATCAGTCGGCGAGTGCGGGGCATGACCTGCATTGGGCCGACGGTGCCAACCCGGGACCGGGCGCGGGACTCCCAGCTCGACTCCTGCCGGATCAGCGCGATGACCAGCAGGGGGGCAAGCCCGGGGTCGGTGGCATGGCGGTCAAGATCGTCCTCGAAACGCCGGGAAAAGAGCGGGCGATAGGTCCGCGTGTCATGCGCGGCGCCCAGCGCCAGCACGCCACGCGCGGCCACCATGGCGGCGGCAGGCTGCTCGGCGCGCCGGAAGGCATCCGCGATCGCCAGCACACGCTCCGGCGAGCCCCCGCCCTCGCCGGTCAGCCAGCTGACTTCGTAGCTGACCTCCTGGTCCATCCCGAGGACGCGGAGCTGCCGCACCCGGACCATCGCGCTGTCAACGTTCGGGGACTGGGCAAAGCGCTCCAGCGCCGGCTGAGGACGCCAGATCGCCACGTCGAGGCGGCGGGCGCTGAGCAGGGCATAGTAGGACGAAGAATCACGCGCGATGACCGACGGCCACAGGCCGCCGGCACAGCGCGGGTCCCCGGACAGGGCGACTGAGAAGCAAGCAACGACCTCGCCGGGATCATTGCACTCCTCATGTCAGCCATCGCGGAAAACTGCGCGGCGGTCGCCCTGGACCTCGAAGCCGGCCTGAAAGCCGCTGGCGCCGGGCGTGTGCACGAGGACGCGGGAGGGTGAGCCTTCGACTCGGGCCCGGGGTACTTGCGGAGGTGGGCTTGGAGGTGAGCGATGGGATCACCGATGTCCGCGAGGTCGCCCCGGACGATGTGGAGGTCAGGAGACATGATGGAGCTCGAGGAAGCGGCCTAACGGCCGCGCATGACCCGCGGGGCGCGGCGCCAAACAGAATGCTTGCCTCCAAGCAGCTCCGAGCGCTCGCATAGCGCCGATCCCTCGACGCGCCACGGCTGGCGCATGCGCTTGTTAGGCGGCGTCCGCAGGCAAGCCAGCGGCGTCCGCGGGCGGCCAGGATCAGGCGATGAAGGGAAGGAGGCGACGCCAGAGACCTGGGTGTTTCTGGACGAGGTACGAGCCTGCCAGAAGCACGGCGAGCCCGTTGGCCACCACGATGGACCACCATGGCAGGACCGGACGCATCGGGCTCGTCAGCAGGCCGACCCCGATAATCGTGACGACGAACCCCATCGCGATGGTGAGCCCCACGAGGTGCGCGCCCGCGGGCCGTCGCTCCGCTTGGGCGACAAGGCGAGTCACGATGAACCCAATGGCCAGCGAGGTCAGCAGATGCAAGCCGTTGTACAGGACCATTGCCACCAGGTCATGCTGAAAAGGCAGCCGCAGGACCGCTGGGTCGCGCAAGCCTCTGAACACGGCCTTACCGAGAAGGTCCAGCGTGTAAAGCGCTCCACGCGCCGCGAGTAGATCGAAAGCCGCATAGAACGCCGCCACAGCCACGTAGGCGACAAGCCCTGCGACCAACCCCTCTGGCACCGTGCGACTTGCGGGCGTCATGGTGACCTCCCCGGTCAATCCCGTCGTCGTTCCAGGTCAGCACCCGTTCGTGGACGTCGCTAAAATACCAGGCACCGCGCTTCGGTGTACCTTGCCCACCCTGCCCGCAGTTCAGCACGCCACGAAGTAACCTACGTCTCGGGAGCAGGAGCGCCAGTCCTGGCTGGGTCAAGGTGCCGCCCCGCGGCGGACCCGTCCGTGCCGGCCTTCCGGAGGGGCGTCAAGGTGAATACCGGGGCCCCAACGAGGCGACAAGGGCTGGTGAGCGCATAGGTCTGGCACAGAGCTGTGGTGCAGTGGTGAGTGACGGAGGAGCGCCTCGACAGCCGCCTAACGGTCACGCACAAGCTGCGGGCGGGCGCATCGCCGTCCCTCACGCGGTGGCCGGCGCCGCCCGGGGCCGGCACGGACGGCCGCCCTGACGGACAGGCGGCGGCGCCCGCCCGGCAACTTCATGCGCGTGTTAGGACTCGCGGATGCACATTGTTAGCGCAACACGCCGGCGGGTGGAAGAGGCCACCTGGGGCGCGACGCGCAACACACTGCACCGACGCTAACCTGGCAAGCAATCTGCGGCTGGTCCCACTCGCCAGCAACGCGGCACTTCGCCGCTTGCTAACGCCCGCGCACAAGCCGCAAAGTGGGATTGCCCCGATTTCGTGGACCCCGGGTTACGCGGCGTTCGCCCGCATGCCGGGGGACTCCTCGTAGGCTGCCGGACTGAGATAGCCCAGGGTGGAATGCCGCCGTTGACGATTGTACCATACTTCGATGAACTCGAACAGCTCGTGACGGGCGGTGCGATGATCCGCCCAGTCGGTGTCGTGCACCAGCTCGACCTTGAGGGTCGCGAAGAAGCTCTCCACGACGGCGTGGTCGAAGCAGTCGCCGCGCCGGCTCATGCTCGGGGTGCCCCCGTGCGCGGCCAGGCGGGCGCGATGCGCATCCTCTCGTTCATCACCCAATCCGCCGTGATCGATCAGAACCTCGCGCACCTCCGGACGCGCGCCGCCCGCATGCCGCATCGGCGGACGCGCCCGACCACGAACAGCGCCAGCCCCGCCCGAGCGCCCCCGCCCACCGCCCGCACCGACGGCCGCGGCGCGGCGCCGGGATGGGGGCTACTCCTCCCACCGCGATTGGATTTCCTATCCGGCCGGAACTGTTCAGGCCGGCGCTCGAGGGGCTTATCCGCGCCAGAACGCCAGCAATTCACCCAACAGAGCAGTATTAGTGGCCTCGGGCCTGCATCAGCCGACTGCATTCGAACGTCCCGCGTACGGTCCACGGGAGTCCCTTTGCGTCGTGGTACGGGCCGATCAAGAACGAGCCGCTTCGTTCATCCGCGTTGATGGTGACGGACGCGCTACCGGAGTCCGTGCGCACGAACTGGTCCCACATCCGTTGACCCTTCGGCCGGAACTGCCACGCCTTGGCGACCTGACGAGGGCCCCGCACCCAATGCTGCGAATAGGTCCGGGCACCGGTGTACCGGATCCCGCGATCCCACGAGTACCCGCCGACTTGCAGCGAGAGCTGGGCGCCCTTCGCACCGCCCGCCGACAACCCCTCCGGCCCGAACGACGCGTTGACTTCCACGGTATAGGTCCCGCGCGCCCGGTTGCGCGCGCATCCCTGCAGGCGGACCGGCACCGCCACCTTCCGCCCGGGTACGGGGGCGATGCCCTTGTACCGGAGCGGGAAAAAACCGGCCACCATCGACTCGGCGGCGGATCCCTTGACGGTCATTCCCTGGAGCAGCTCGTACGTTACGCGCACGCTGCCTGAATCGCTCTGTGCGCGAGCGAGGTGGGGCAGCAGGAACAGGGCGAGCAGAAAGGCGGGTCGCATCGGCAGCTCGAGAGAGTGAGTGTCGTCCCGACAATATGTCGATCCGCGCTTCCACCGCGCAACGCGGGCGCTCGCGGCAGCGGTGGCAGCGCACGGTTAGCAGGCCCGTGCGGGAACCGACCGGGCCGGAGAAACGCAGCCCCTTCAGCTCGCGCCTCTACGGGGTCGAGATGCTGTCAATCGTAACGAACGGCCCCATTTGGCAAACGCCGGACATATCGGGGGCATCACGAAGTACGACGCGAACCGAGAGTCCGTCCGTGCGAAAGGCGGCACCGAGATTAACTGGCTCGTAGCGATGGCTTGGGGCGGTCTCGATGACCCAACATCCGCCCTCGAGATTGACGAAGCGGATCGTGGCGTTGGCTGTGAGGACTTGACCGGGAGCAAGCGGGGACGCCTGGTCGGTTGGGATCGGGGCCGAAGCGCCGCATGCGAAGAGGAAGCCGGCTGAGAGTCCGCCAGCGATTCGGTGGATGGAACGGTTCACGGTGTCCTCCGGGACAGGGCGATAAGGGCGGTGCGGGTAGTCATGAGCCTCCTAATTCTAATGTGTATGCGAGATGACCGACACCGGCTTTGCATGCACAGGTGAGCAGATAGTGTTACGCCCTGACGGCTGTGCACAAGCCTCATGGACCGGCTCGCTGTGGCCAGTGCCGATGCCGCCAGATGGCCGGGCCCGGTCGGCTTCATGCGCTTGTCAGGCGCTAGCGCAGGCTCCGGGTGGGCCGGCGACCAGGCTTTGGGGGTACCGCGGGTCGCTTGCGACGAATGATGCCGGCGAGGGCACCCAATGCTCGTAGACGGCCGCCGGGCCGGGAAAGACCCCGGTAAAGTCCGCGTCCAGCACGACAATCTGCGCACCGGCCAACCGCGCCGCATGGGGGTTACGGCGGGCGTGGCTGAAGTCGTACTCGGGAAGCTTGAAATCAGGAAGCATGGCCCGCATGGTGGCAAGTGAGAGCCTGTGACGGTATGCGCCTAACTCGCTATCGGGAGCCTCCGACACCATTGCCGGAGATCCCGCGACCTCCTTACCGATAGGGCTCCACCAGGGCGGAGCGGTTCGGTTCAATGGCGGAGCCGCGGTGCGTGTCAGGCTTCAAGGTGCCGGCACCCCAAGATCGCGGCATATCTCGCGCGCCAGGAAGTCGTTGATCTCCCGATGCCGGGGTAGAGTCGAGGTCTTCCAGCCGCCCGGTTGGTGTAAACAGAATGGCTGCCACCCTCGCGCAGAAGTTGACAGCCATGACTCTCGAGATGGCGGATGAGGTCGACGCGCTTCACGCCGCCGAAATCCGCAGTGGCTCCCGGATCACCCGCTGGCCCCGGAGGCCATCCTCCGCGAGTGCGCGGTTCGCCTCAAGCACCAGGTGAACCGCTTCGACGAGGTTGGTGCGGGCTTGGTCGAGCGTCGCCGCCTGGATATTCGCCCCCGGGAGCTCCTCGACGAAACCGATATAGCCTTCAGGCACCTGCTGGAACACTGCGGTGAGTTCGATCTGCATTGGCCTCTCCTGAGTTATCGCAATCTAGCGACGCAGCAACCGGGTCGCACCCGTGGGGCCTGACGGGAGTCCGCCGGAGGAACGTCGGTGACGATGGCGGACCTGTCTCCCCTTGATATCCGAAGCGGGAGCCCCGGGACACACCACCCCGAAACCCCCGCACTCTGCCGCCGATCGCCCGTCCGCCGGCCCTACCCCGACAGCCCCACCAGCTTGCCGTTTCCGTTCCCGCGCAGCACGCCACGGGTATCCAGCACCAACTGCGATTCGGCGAGCACATGCTTGTAATCCACTTCGGCGTGGTCGGTCACGATGATGACAAGGTCCGCCGCGCGCAGGTTCGCGTCCGTCAGCAGCACGCTGTGCAGCGGCAGCCCCTTGAGCAGCGTGTGCCCATCGTCGGCAATGCTGCCGACATGCGGATCGTGGAACTGGACCGAGGCGCCTTTCTCCTGCAGCAGCCGGATGATGTCGAGCGCGGGGCTCTCGCGCAGGTCGCCGATATTCTTCTTGTAGGCGACACCCAGCACGAGGACCCTAGTCCCCTTCACCGCCTTGCTCCGCTCATTCAGCGCATCCGCCGCCTTGCGCACCACATACGCCGGCATCTCGGCGTTGATCTCGCTGGCCAGCTCGATCATCCGGGTCTTGAACTGCAGCGTGCGCATCTTCCACGAGAGGTAGTGCGGATCGAGCGGGATACAGTGACCACCAAGCCCCGGTCCGGGAGTGAATTTCATGAAGCCGAACGGCTTCGTCGCCGCCGCCTCGATGACGCCCCACACATCCAGCCCCAGCTTGTCGCACGCCTGCGCCAGCTCGTTGGCCAGCGCGATGTTGATCATCCGGAAGGTGTTCTCGTAGACCTTCACCAGTTCGGCGGCCTCGGGGCTCTCCACCGGCACCATGGTGTCGAACACCTTGCCGTAGAACGCCAGCGCCAGATCGTTGCACAGCGGCGTGATGCCCCCGATCACCTTGGGCGTGTTCCGGGTCCGCCAGGTGGGATTGCCCGGATCGACCCGCTCGGGACTGAAACAGAGCGCGAAGTCCTTGCCCACCGTCTGCCCGCCATTCTCGAAGATCGGCAGCAGGACTTCCCGCGTGGTACCGGGATAGGTGGTGCTCTCGAGGATGATCAACTGACCGGGCCGCAGCGTGTTCCGGATCGACTGCGCCGCGGCAACGACGTAGGACAGGTCGGGATCCTTGGTCTTGTTCAACGGGGTCGGCACGCAGATCGAGATGGCGTCGCACTCGCCCAGCCGCTTGAAGTCGGTGGTGGCCGAGATCAGACCGTCCTTCACATGCCTGGACAGCACCGCCGCCGGCACATCCTCGACGTGGCTCTCGCCCCGGTTGATCCCGCTGCAGACCGATTCGCTGATGTCGAACCCGAGGACCCGGAAGCCACTCCGGGCAACTTCGACTGCCAACGGGAGACCCACGTAACCAAGGCCAATGATCCCGACTGTGGCATCACCCCGGGCTATCCGCTCCCGCAACTGCTGCAAACCGTCCGCCATGACCGCTCCCTGCCCTGAAGGAAAGTGAATGTGCCGCAACGAGATGGAGCCCTGATCGTCGGAAGGTAGCGGGACCTACGGGTGTTCTGCCACCGTCCCATAAGCAAACGTCGTGCGCGGCGGGGACCGCCTCCCACCGGTCACCGCCCGTCCCAGGGTGACGCTTATTATTTCACCGGTCGGGGCGGCATGCATGCGATCCTTACCGACCCCTACTTGTGAAATATTTCACATTTGATAATTATACAGGGTCTATTCCCCACAGGCTGGTACCGGGTCTGCCCGCATCACACGGCGGAGCCCGGTTTGATTTTGACATGATCCTGCCCCGGCGCCTACTATGGAACGCGTCCGGACCGCATCGAGTCACCCCCAGGAGATCCACCATGGCCACCAGCGCGCCGTCCGTCAGCAAGAACGCCCTGTATCCCGGCGATGAGCTCGCCACGCTCCTCGCCCCCGCCGAACAGGAGCAGCCCGGCACCAAGCTGCGCCGCCTGCTGCACGAAGCCCGGGACAAGGGTTCGTTCATCCATTCCGCGGGCGCGTACGACGGCTACACCGCGGCGATCATGACCCGCCTCGGGTTCAAGGCGCTCTACGGCAGCGGCTGGCAGCTCGCGGCGGTGAAGAACATGTACCCCGACATCGGTGTCTACCACTCACACCAGATGGTGGAACTGGTCCAGGAGCTGTGGAAGGGCATCGAAGGCGCGCGCCACACCCATTACTACGACACGGAAGGGAAGGAGCTGCTTTCCGTCCCGCCGCAGTTCGTGGATATGGAGGCGGGCTTCGGCGGGCCAACCCAGACTTTCACCCTGGCCACCGAGCTCATCCGTGCGCGCGCCGGCGGGGTGCACCTGGAGAACCAGGACCCGTCGAACCGGACCTGCGGCCATATCGTCAACGTCGGCAAGTCCAAGCGCGACAAGGTGCTCGTGCCCCGGGCGGCCTGGATCGCCAAGCTCAAGGCGATCCGTGCCGCATCGGAGTGTGCCGGTCAGGAGCTGGTGATCATCGCGCGCACTGACTCCATTGACGGCGCACTTCCCGGCGGGACCTCAGGCGGGATCCAGATGGCGGTGGAGGATGGCTGGGAGGCGGCGGAGCTCGGCTGCGACGTGATCTGGGCGGAGTTCAACAACGTCGACATCGAGCAGCCCCTCGCCTTCGCGGAGGGGGTGCGGAAGTACTACCCCAACCAGATGCTGGGCTTCAACCTCTCGCCGTCGCTGTACTGGGGGAAGGCCAAGAAGGCCGGCACGATGCTCACCAACCAGAAGCTTGCCGACCTGGGCTACACCCTGCAGTTCTCGACCCTCTTCAACTTCCGCACGGCCGGCCTGGCACTGGACAAGGGCCTGCGGAAGTTCCTCACCTCCGGTCTCGACGCCCTGGCCGATCTGCAGATCGCCGAGGACGAGGCCGAGGGTGGGTATCCGATCACCAAGATGCACCAGAAGTTCGCCGGCATGAACCGCTGGCTGGTGCTGGAGCAGGTGCTGTCGGGCAAGGAATAAGGCCAGGGGGCACCTTCTGGCCCGCAAGCGAGACACCGCGGCATCTTGCGGCATACCACTTCCCGAGCCCGTATGCGCCGATTCGTCGTCCTGGTGTGCGCCTTCAGTCTGGTGGCTTCTCACGCCGCCGTCGCACAGAAGAAACTCATCGAATTCGGCTGGGACCGGCCCTCGCCCGCGTTCGTGGCCGCCAACGTGGCCATGATGGAACGGCAGCCGTTCTCGGGAGTGGTGCTCCAATTCGCGGTTGGACCGCGGGTATTCAAGGTGACCGGTGTGGACACGCTGTCGCTGAACCGGGATGCGGCCCTCCTCGCCAACACTCAGTTCCATCGCTTCACCGACAACTTCGTCCTGATGGGACTGACGCCGGATTCCACGTGGGACTGGTTCGATGACACCACGTGGAAAAGCTCGGAGAGCGACATCTGGCGCTACGCCCGTGCAGCAAAGGCTGGAGGGCTGCGGGGTGTGGCGCTTGACTATGAACCCTATGGGCGGAACCCGTGGGACTTTCGCAAACTTCCGCATGGTGACGGGCGCACGTTTGATGATTACGCCGGCCAGGTGCGGGCCCGGGGCCGCAGGGCGATGCGCGCCCTGCAGGCAGGATACCCGGACCTGACGATCCTCACCTTTTTCCAGATGAGTTACTTCGACCGGGTGGCCGCGCTGGCGCGGGAAGACGAGCGCAATCGGGCGCTTGCGGAAACGGATTATGCACTGCTGGCGTCGTTCGTCGCCGGCATGCTGGAAGCGGCCGCCGGCAATACCCGGATCGTGGACGGGAACGAGGAAGCGTATTGGTATGCCGACAGTCTGGCGTTCTGGAAGGGAAAGCAGGCGATCAAGGAGGGAGCGTTGACGCTGATTCCGCCAGCCATTCAGCCGGCCTATCGCGCTCGCGTCCAAGCCGGTCAGACGGTCTTCGTTGACTATTTACTGGGCATCTTTCAGCGAACCCGAGACACGGTAGCAACGCGGGTCGCGCCCGCCAACCGAATGAAGTGGTTGCAGTACAATCTCTATCATGCCCTGCGGAGCTCCGACGAGTATGTGTGGGTGTATTCACAGAAGGTGAACTGGTGGAAGCCGGATTCCCTTCCATCGGGCCTTGTCGACGCGGTCACGCATGCCACGGAGGCCGCCAACGGCGGCACCCCGCTTGGCATCAGTCCCGGGGATCTGTTTCGCTGATAGCCTACCCCGCCTTGTCCACCACGCTATCCCAGGTCCGGATCACCAACCCTTCACGCCG
>Ga0163144_10026787_pt1 | contig 11190 bp, 5 predicted proteins | sample OliLak19BULKMAT1_FD_123175 | JGI IMG/M metagenome (GOLD analysis project Ga0163144, IMG submission 123175) | Freshwater microbial mat bacterial communities from Lake Vanda, McMurdo Dry Valleys, Antarctica - Oligotrophic Lake LV.19.BULKMAT1 | ecosystem: Environmental > Aquatic > Freshwater > Lake... | reverse complement strand
GTGGCGCCCCAATACCAAAGGCTGCAGATGACAAAGTTCGCCAGCACGATGACGGAGAATTCGTTGGAGGAAATCCATTGACGGACATGTGCAAGGCCGTGTGCCGACGTCCAGGCGACGCACCATTCCTGCTGTGGCATCCACCCAAGCACCGCGCTGACCGCCAGCCCCAGCAGAGAGGAACTCCATGCCGCCCAGTCAGGACTTCGCCGCGTGAAGAAACACCAGACCATGGGGACCGCAATCGGCGCGGCCAGCATAGCCATGAAATTCAGCATCAGGCTAAAGACACTCATGTTTCGCCAGGTGCTGTAGAGCAATGCAAGCAGCAGGATGACAACACCCAGCGCCACCGTGCAAATTCGGCCCACAATCACCTGCTCCTCCTCGCTCGCCCGCGGACGGATGAACGGCAGATAGACGCTGCGAACGCAGATGCCGGCGTTCCGGTTCAGGCCATGATCCATGGCCGAAAGCGTGGCACCGACTATGCCGACCACCAGCAATCCCAGCAACCCCGCGGGCAGCAGATCCAGCGCCATCGCCGCATAAGCGGCCTCGGATGGATTGGCCAGCTCGGGGAAGCGCCCGGCGATGTCGATGCCCAGACTCCGGGTGGCCAGGGGTGGAATGAACCAAACGGCTGAGCCGAGGATAAAAAGCACGGCCGCCAAGATCGCCGCGCGCCGGGCCGCAGCTCCGTCGCGCACGACCAGAAACTTCCACGCGCTGCCCACCCCGTTCTGCAGCCAGCCGCGCTCCAGTGTAATTGCGATCACCCAGATCAAGCCAAAGCCCGGCGAAGCACTGGCAGTGAGATCCAAATGAGTGTTCGGCAGCCCGGACAACAACGGCCCCAAACCACCTGTCCGCTCCAGGGCGAAGCCCGCGGCGAGCAGGGTCACGGGCACCAGCAGCAGGGCCTGCATGAAGTCGCCCGCGACGACCGCCCATGATCCACCAAGCGTGGCGGTAAGAATCACGAGCGTGCCACTGAGGATGATGGTCAGGGTGAGATTCCAGTGAAAGATCGGAGCAAGAAAAATGGCCATGCCATAGAGCCCGATGGCAGAGACAATAATCGAAAGGGGCACCGCTGTGCCGACCGAGAACTGTTCATTGAAACGGCCGAGGCGTTCACGGACGACCTCCATCACCACAATCGCCCTGGTCTGCCGCATCCAAGGCGCAAACAAAACCGCCGCCAGCACGAGACAAAGCGCGTTCCCCCAGTAGATGACCAGCACGGCGAGGCCGCGGTCGTGCGCCATGCCGGCAGCACCGGTGAACGTCCAGGCACTGAATCCACTCATGAACACGGAAGCTCCGACCATCCACCACGGCATGCGCCCGCCGCCCCGGAAAAACTCGCTGCTGGTCGCGGTGTCTCGCCGGAAATACCAGCCCAGCCCGATCATGAAGACCACGTAGAAAGCGATGACAAGGTAATCGAGCGAATTTAGCATCAGCGAATCGCCGGCGCATCAAGAGGGCAAGCGGATGCCTGCTCAAAGACGAAATGCCTCTGCCAGATTGCTCCGGTCCGACGTATCCCCGGGCCCAGGGAAACGTCCGACCGTGGCATCCTGAAGCGAGAAAATCTGGCTCCGTTCATCGTCGTGGACGCATGGCACTCCAAGTCACCTGATCAGCATTGTCCCGCCAGCAAGTCACTTCGTCGATGAACACGCTCTGCTCGGTTCGACACTCTGCCCGGTGGCCGTAAGGGTAGTCCCCGCTCCAAGGCGGCGCCTTCCAATGATACTTGTAGAGGCCCCATTTCATGTAGGGGCCGCGCGTGATGTCCGCCGGGTAAGTCTGGAAATCGGTTTCCTCGAACAACCTGCCCTTGGGATGGGCCGCATCGACAATCCAGCAGCGGACAAAACCCGCCTTCCCACCGGCGCCATCAACCGACCAGCGGATCTGCAAAACGAAATCAGTCCACTCCCCCAGCCTCACGGGCAAACCCGGCTCGTTGTTGCGCGGCCGGGACCGGGAGTAATAGCTCCTCCCGCCCTGCTGCCGGGGAGGGCCGAACCGGTCACTAAGCGAAAGCACACGCCCCAGCTCGGCAAACTCGCGCATGACAATCTGCCAGTGCGGAGTACCGATGGTGCCGCCCTGCTCCTCTTGGTGAACTTCGACTGCGATGACTGGCGACAACCCGCGGGCATTCTCGGTGTCGGCGTGATGCCACTGGGCGAAAATCACCCCGGACTCATCCCGCACATTGCAGCCCGGTGTCGGGAAAAACAGGGGTGCGTCCGCTGGCACGAAAATGCTGAAGGCATACCACATCGTGTCACCGACGGTCTCGCCCTCGTTCAGGCGCAATTCGGCCCGGTGCCCCTGGTGCAACTGGGGATCACCCGGGCAGAGGGTAAAATGAGCCGCTTGGCTGCCGGTCCGGCCCGGCGGCATCGCGGGCGCAGGTTCGACTCTACCCCGGGGGGGCGCCTGATAATCGACTCCTTCCAGAAAGTGCACGGCGACGGACCTGCCACCGCCCTCGGCCCCCGGTGAACGCATCAAACCGTCCTCATAGTCGGCTTGAAATACGATTTCAGCTGCACCCGGGTTGGCGCCACCATGCAGTTGGTCAGCGCCGGCACCCAAGCCGGCGGCCATCAGGATTAGCCGTGGGATTTCTGGCCGCATCGTTACCGGAATTCTAGGTGGAACGGTCATAAATTGTCAGTGTCACGGGCGCGATGATTGGCGTACCGCGGATAAAGCGCGCCAGGTTCTCAAGAGCGAGTTCCCCGCAGAGGTGCGCCCGATCCTCGGTCGGACCCGCCACGTGGGGAAAGAGCACGGCGTCGGTCAGCCCCCGCAACGGGGAGTCGGCGGCGAGCGGCTCCGCCTCGTAGACATCGAGCGCCAGCCGAAGGCCGCGCTCGGCGGCCACTCTGGCCAACGCAGCTTCGTCAACCAGCGCGCCGCGTGCAACGTTGACAAACACGCCGTCCCGGCGCAGTCGGCGAAGCAGCGGCTCGCCGACGCATCCACGATTGGATGGAGTGAGCGCCTCCGCCTCCACCACGACATCCGCCCAATCAAACAGTTGTTCGAGCGAGTCGGCGCGCTGCACGGCGTGCTCGACAAAGCAGGAATCGGGCACCCCGGTGGCATAAACGAGAACCGGACATCTAAAGGGCTTTAACATGGGGAGCAGATGACGCACCACGGCGCCAAATCCGTGGATGCCCACCCGCCGTTCAATCAGGCTGAGTGCGCCGGACGGCGCCCACTGCCAGCCGCGGTCGCGGTGCATGATGTCGCCGAAGTATTGCGTCCGGCGCAAAGCCGCCAGGATCATGGCAAACGCCGCCTCGGCCACCGTGTCCGCCACCGTTTCACCCCAATTGCCGACCACGACCCCACGTTCAAGCAGCGCCCGTGGAACGTGCCGTCGCACCGAACCCGCGATGTGGCAGACATAGCGCAGGCCTGGGCACCGATCCGGAAGCACAGGCGTATGCCAGCCGGTCATCAGAATTTCCGGGCGGATCCGGTGCAAGGCTTCGCACCATTCCGCGTGTTTGCCCGGTTCGGCCTCGATCAGGTGCGCTTCGGGCAACAGCTCCTGCAATTCGACACGAAGCGAACCTGGAAAGAAAAACGCGAATTCACGCTCGGTGAGGGAAATAAGTGCGGTTGGTTTCATCAACAAGCGTTCCTAGACTAACGGCGCAGGATGGTTTGGCGACTGATCCCACCGTTCGTCCAGCGTCACGGCCTCGGTTTCCCAGGCCGCGTCCCACAAGCGCGGCACCTGCAACATCGGCCACGCCGAGTGTGCCTCGTGGCGGCCCGAGAGACGATCAATGACCACCCCGGACACCGCCTCAAACAGGCCCCAAATCGCCACGCCCCGCGGATAAAAGCAAAGCCGGTTGCCGCCAAATGACTCGAAAAATAGGTGCGGTCCCTGCTGGTTGGTAAGCACTTGCCACTCCCAATAACGGCCGGACAGACCGAGCAGATCTACGCCGCGCCGCAGCGCCGCCAAGTCACGTAACATATTCATGGATATCCATCCGGGTTCGCTGGATGCCCCCATGAGTCCGCCCATTCCCATCTCCGCAGGCGGGGCGGCGGCATAATCGGTATGAATGCACCCGTATTCGCGAAGACACCTGGCTGTCGCATTGACCAAATCGAGACGAAGTCGCTCTCCGTTCAATCCGACGTCAAATCCAACCATATCCAGCAAGGGCAGCACATTCGCGGTGTAGATATGCGGCGCGTCCCAACCGCAGATCTCGGCATGGTCGGACCACTCGCCGGTCCAGGGATTTTTCAGCCGGCCCGAAGCCTCGAGCAAAACGGCGTAGTGATCACCTCGCCAGCCCTTCTCCTCGATCGTCGCCAGAATGCGCGCAGCGGTCGATTGCCACTCCGCCAAGATCGCCGCCGGCTGCCATGGCTGAAGCATTTCAGCGGCCACCCTCAGCGCCACCTGCGTCTTCATTGCCAAGTAAATCTGTCTGCGGCCATACTGGATGGCGGGCGACCCGTCGTCCACCGTGTTGGCCACGCCGAGCGCGGGGACGCCTGAACCGTCGGTGTCGGCGGCGCGGAGGAAACCGGCCAATTGAGCCAGCAGCGTCCTGTGCGACTCGATGATCGACCGATGCCCACTGCGGCGCGAATGCACAAACACGAGGATGAGAAAATTCGCCGTCTCCTCCACCTCCATAGGGTGGGGATAAGCCGCCAAGCCGACTTCGGCGTAACGCCCGAGATCATGCGGCATAAAGCGGGTTCCCGCCATGGCCGAACCCATGCCGGGATCGCTGGCGCAGGATTTTTCCGCCCATTGTCGCAGCTGCATTCCCAGTAGCTCCGGCCACAGTGCGAGATAGAACGGCGCCTGGGTGTACTCCACGTCGAGGGTGGAATGGAAGTAGCAACTCCCCTCCCAGATGCTCAGCCAAGGAGTGTCGCCAGCCCCTGCCAACCAGGTGTTGATCAGCCAGGAATGCAGCGTGTAAGCATGGAGATGATCGACCGCAGGGCCGAGATTGTGGGCCTGAACCATGGCATCAACCCGGGCGGCATTGAGCGGGAGCTCTGCACCACGGTTGCGCACCCAGTCGATGACCGCGGACTTTCGGGGGAATTGCCGAGCATGCCAGAAAGGCGACTCCACGCCGTCCAGACGCAGCGCCGGACCCGGCCAGGCGCACCAAAACACCTCAAGGGCGAGTGGAGAATCCAACGGGACGATCCTGCTGAATCCACGAGGCAGGCGCCCAGCCCCCGGGGCCACCAAGGTGTCACGCTGCATTCGCCGATCCTCGGTGCGCCGCGGAAACTGCGGATCATTGTTCGGTCGCAACCAACTCACAAACTCCACATCCAGTTCGTCGGAGGCCGCACCAGGCATCGGTTGCAAGTCTCCGTCGCCAATCTCAATGAATAGTTCCACTGTCTCCGGTCTGGGCCCGGTCTTGGTCCAGCGAAACTGCCCCGCCAGCTTGGCGACAGTCAACCGGAGCTGAACGACCGGAATTGAAGAGAACGCCAGGTCCCTCGGCCGGAAGGGAATGATCGCGGTCAGCGTGACCTTCAGGGCCGCTTCCGCATCAAGCCCGATCCAGCAAATCGTGCACGGCGTCGTGCGCTGATCGATCAGGTCGAAGACCGATCCCTCCCGGGTCAGAGGGAATACGCGCTCACGTCCCTCCAGCCTCAGTCCGGCCCGCAGTGCGAAGCGGGGTGCCTGCTCAAACGTATCGAACCGCACCAAGCGGCAATCGCGCCCGAGCGGATCAAAAACCACTCCGTGGCGCGAGCCGAGCACTGCAAGCGCATCGCACAGTTGCTGCATGACGATCCCAGTAGGGCCGATTTAAGATTTGGCAGCAAAGCATCAGCAATTCAGTCTATTGAATATGCCCCACCGCATCACGCACAAGGCTGTCGCCCTCGCCGCCAAGGTGGACTCCTCGACCGTCTGCCTGGCGCTTAACAACAGCCCTAAACTGCCCGCTGCGACCAAGGAGCGCATCGTCGCCATCGCCAGGAAAATGGGCTATCAGCGCGATCCGATGCTGAGCGCGCTCGCGGCCTACCGTCGCGCTGGTTCCAGCCCGGTATTTCACGGCATGCTGGGCTGGATCGTGAATTCACGCAGCGGTTACGACTGGCAGCTCCCGCCCGAGTACCGGGACTATCACGCGGGGGCAAAGGAGCGTGCCGCCCACCTGGGATACCAGCTGGCCGTCCTCGACCTCAATGATTACGAAAGCAACCCCCAGCGGCTCGTGGACGTGCTCCGCGCCCGGAACATTCGCGGTGTGCTGGTCTGTCCGCAACCGGACGCGCACACCCTGCTCTCCCTGAATTTCGGCGACCTGTCCGCGGTGTCATTCGGATACACGGTCAAGAGTCCGCTGCTGCACTTGGTGACCTCCCACCACTACGCCGCCCTGCGGATGGTGCTGGGTGAGCTGAGGGCCCGGGGCTATCGCCGCGTAGGCTACGCCATCCCGGATTCCCACAACGAACGCCTCGATCACAATTACATGGCGGGATACCTGCTGGAACAGCGCACCTGGCCGGCTGACCAGCGGCTGACTCCATTCGTCGGCGAGCCACGGCTTGGGCCATTCCGCCAATGGCTCCGGGAGGAGCGTCCTGATGCCGTTGTCACCACCCACTATATTTTCCCCGAGATGATTGAGGCTTTGCGGATCAAGGTGCCGCAAAAGCTTGGCGTGGCGATCATCTCACTCGCGGACAGCGTGCGCAACTACGCGGGGATTGATGAGGACTCAAGGGAAGTCGGCCGGGTAGCGACCGGCTTGCTCGCCTCCCTCGTGGAGCGTGGCGAGAAAGGCATACCGGAGCGGCCCCAGCGCGTGCTTGTCCGGGGCGCATGGCGCGAAGGCGCGACCCTGCAACCGCGGCCTGCGTGAGCCTAAGATAAAACGGGCCCGCTTCGCGGCGGACCCGGAATGACAGGACTCTATCGCTGGCTCAGAAAGCCATCGACAGCGACATGGAAACGGTGCGCGGATTGATGAAGTAATACACGTCCTTCACCCCGGTGGTGCTATTGGCCTGATTATAGATGACATTGTCCTCGTCGAACAGGTTGGCCACGTTCAACTGCACCTTGTATTCCACCTTTTTGCCAAACGTGTGGCGCATCCTCTCGTAGCCCAGCTTGAGGTCCGAGATCCAATAGCCCCGGCCGAACACCGGACTGCCGCGTCCAGTGGTGCCGACGTAGGCCAGTACATTATTGCCATAGCCTTTGAGGCCGTAGCCGGCGCTGAAACCTCGCACGGCCCCGGTGCGGAACTTGTAATTGGTGAAGATCGTGAAAACTTCGTCGCGCACTCCGCGGCCCTGACGGCCTTCCGCCCGGGCATCTCCAGCGAGACGAGGATCAATCACATTGGTCAGACGGGTGGCAACGGTGTTGTCGGTCGTGAGGTTGGGTATGATCAGGTTGGCATTGGCGGCCGAGGTCCAAAGCGTCCGGAACTCCTCGATATAGGCCTTGGTGCGCGGGTTGATGTTACTCTGCACATTGCGGGGTGTGGCGTAATTCATCCGCACCGACCAGCTGTCGGTGATATTGCCCACGAGTTCATATTCCCAACCCTTCGAGGCATCGTCCCGGGTGTCCTGCGTGCTGATCTGATCCAGACGGTGCGGTCCGCTCGGACCTTCGATGGCCTCCCAAATCCGGTTGATATTGGTGACGGTGGTCAGGGAATTGAAAGCCCCGCGGTTCTCCGAATTGCTCTCGTAGTAAGTCGCGGTGGCGTAAACCCGGCCATCGAGCATCGACCAGCGCGCCCCCACGTCAAAGCCGTCGCCCTTGATGTTGCCGAGGGAGTTTCCCTTGATATCAATCGGAGTCTGCGGCTGGAAGGTTTCCGCGGTGTTATAGGCCAAAGCGAGGCCGCGCCAAACTTTCAGTACAGCCCCCAAGCTACGGGTATCCCCCGAAGCGGAACGTTTGGCCCCGAGGACACCGGAAGACACCACGCCCTTAACCGGATCAATGGTCTCGACGAATGGATTCTGATCCACATCGTCCGTGCGGAAACCATAGGTCACGGCCAGCCGGTTCTTCATGAAGTAACTCTGGCCGCCCAGCAGGGTGCTGGTGACGACTTCCTTGGTGGGCCGGACCGCGGTGGCCACGAACTCCGGGGTCACTGTGCCAACCAGACCGTAGGTCGGATCAATTATCGCGTAGGTCTTCTGGTCGGCCCAGGGATCCGCCTTATAGCTCCGGTGGCCGCCGTTGAAATTCAGATACGTGCGGCGGTTGATGTAGTTGGCCTCCGAACGCAAATTGGGGAACAAAGTCGGGTTTAGCGGAGTGACGTTCGACTCGATGTAATCGAGGGTCAACGTTTCGAGCTGCTCGCGACTGGCGAGCGCCACCCAGCGATGGCGGCCCATCCAGTTCGCGAAATCCTTTTCGTAGGTCGCCGTAAGGCGAAGGTTCTTCAGATCCCGGCTACGGACACGCTGGACGGCCTGGTCCTCGATGTAAAAGGTGCCTGCCTTGGGGTTAGGCGCCCCCCCGGGGAGGAACGCGTTCGGGTCGGCGAAGATGCCGGCGCGACCTTCCTGCACGGGATTACGCCAGTCTCGCTTCTCCCATTGGACGTTTCCCGCCAGTTCAATGAAAAGATTATCAATGAGCTCCTGCTCGATATAGGCTGAGTAGGTATACAAAGGGTTGTTGGTGGTGGCCGCGGGGCCACGAAGGTCGACCGTTTTGGGCACAAAATTGAAATCGGTCAGCGGGATATTTCCGGGAGGATTGGGATTGGCACTGCCGACCGATTGGTTCTGCCAATTGACCGCCGTCCCCTGATCGTAGTCGAGCGTGAGCCTTGGCGTGGTGGAGTTGGCGGACAGGCGGGCGGTGCCGGCCGGATAGACCGCGCCACCGGAATAAACCGGTTTGCCCGCCGTCACCCAGCCACCGAATCGATTGCGGCCAGTGAAGGGCAGCGACACCAGCTGATTAATGTCGGCATACTCGGCATCAAATCTAACCGTCGTTTTTGCCGTCGCCAGCCATGTGCCCGCCAGATAGGCGCGCAGCTGATCCTTGTAGGCAAGTTCTCTCCAAGTCTTGCCGTCCTCCGCCAAGCCGGCAAAACGCAGGCCGAATTTATCGGAAATGCGCATATCGACGTCAGTGGAGACGCGCACCGATCCATGTTCGTCAAATCGGAAATTTACCTTGGAGCGATTGGTAAACCGGGTCTGCATGGTGGTTGTATTCACAATGCCACCGGGATCGCCCAGTCCGAAGAGAATGGAATTCGGTCCACGCGAAAAAGTGATTGACTCCGTGTTGTAGGAGTCACCGTTAAGGAACCACGTAAAATAGTTTCGTGAGGCCTGACGGAAACCGCCTCCGGCAAAACCGCGCGCCTGAACATTGAAATCGTTTTCCTGCTGGGGGTTGCCGCCGGCATTGGTCCGATCCTCCTGAAAGTTAACACTGTATTCGAGCGCCTTCAGGACATTGCCCGCATCAATGTCAGCCAGGAATTCCGGAGTGAAAACCGAGATGGATGCGGGTGTGTCTGCCAGTGGCGTATTGAGGCGGCTACCCGCAAGTGTGTTCTGTGCAAGGTAGCCGACGTCCCTGCGAGCGTCCACTTGAAAGGGAGACAGGACCACCAAGTCTTCCGGTTTCTCGGAGGCAAGTGCGGACTCGGCAGGTCTGGCCGGCTGGGCCAAGAGGGTGACTCCACACGAGTATAAAATACAAAGGGTCAAGATGGCAGAACGTCGAAGAACGGCGGGCAGGGATGATGACGAGCAATGCATGGAGGGTAGTTTGGGTTGAGGGTTCTGAATTTCAGCCTTGGCAATGCGCAGTTCGCAGAGAGTAACCGGACAACTTGCATCTAGTGTTCGCGCGGGTGCGTGATCAACCAGCAGGCCATTCAGTCAATTGAATTCGCCCGGTTCTGCCCGAGATGATTCCGCCCAAACAGACAGGCTTCATCGAACCAAAACAGCGCTTTGCTTACCCGGATATTCCGGACGCGTGCAAAGCGTGACGTTGGATGGAGAGTGAAGGGTGGATTGAGGGTCGCTTGACCAAGCCGCAACCTATGCCGGTCACACCTCAACACTCCGTCCAAACTACATTGCGACCTGGCGATCCGGACGTCGTTTTCGTCAAGAAAGGTCTCTGACGCTCCTGCTCGACTCGCTCTACCACGCCATCCACGAAGTCCCTGACCGTCGGCCAGCCGTGGCAACTTGGGGCCTCAGCCGGCCTTGATTTTTTGGCTGGGGCACAGTCTGCTCGACCCATGCCCCCCTTCCTTTTTCGCTCCAGCCTGCTTGCCCTCGGCGTGACCCTCGTGTCCACCAGCGTCGCCGAGCCGACGCGGGTGCTGCCCCCGGCTGATTTCACGCTGAGCCCCTACACCGGCTACACCCGGGCTCACTGGCTGGAGATCACGGAGCAGATCATCGCGGGCGCGATGCCCTGGCTCGATCCGGTCACCGGCATGCCCGCTCTGCCGGAATATCCCGAGCACAAGCAAGTCGAGCTCAGCGACGCGATCACGGTCAAGAAGGAGGCGCTCGAGCGGATCCTCACGGCCGTCATCTTCTACACAACGGCCACCGGGCGCGACACTTTGCCAGGTTATACGGGTGCCTTGTCCGCGCCCTTTATCCGGGCCATCGCGCGGGGCGTGGATCCCAGCGACCCGGCGTATTGGGGGCTGGCGCAGGACTACGACCAGGTTGGCTCCATTCTCGCGCTGGCCGTCTACCTGAACCCTCGATTGTTTTGGGACCCGTATACCGCAAAGCAGAAACGCCACCTGCTCGAATATCTCCAGCGGCAGACTGTCCTTAAGACCTACGACAACAACCACCATTACTTCCACATGGTGCCGGCGTCGTTGCTGGAGCGCGAAGGCTACGACGCCCACCGGCCGCACCTGACCGCGATGTTCCAGCGGCTGCTGGGCTGGTATCGCGGCGACGGCTGGTTCATTGATGGTAGCAATGGCGGCTTCGACCACTACAATGCGTGGGGCTTCCAACTCTACAACGGCGTGCTGTACCGCTTCGACGAGCCGTGGCGCCAGCAATTCGGCGAACAGATCCGCGCCACCACCGGCCGTTTCCTGAGCGGGCTGCCCTGGCGACAGGGCCGCGACGGCG
>Ga0163144_10026786_pt1 | contig 11190 bp, 9 predicted proteins | sample OliLak19BULKMAT1_FD_123175 | JGI IMG/M metagenome (GOLD analysis project Ga0163144, IMG submission 123175) | Freshwater microbial mat bacterial communities from Lake Vanda, McMurdo Dry Valleys, Antarctica - Oligotrophic Lake LV.19.BULKMAT1 | ecosystem: Environmental > Aquatic > Freshwater > Lake... | reverse complement strand
GGCGTCGCTGCGGGCGCGCTTCGCGTCGGCGCGCGCGGTCTTGGCCTCGGCGGCGAGCCGCTCGGCCTCGGCGACAGCCTCGGCGGTCTCCTGCTGCTGGCTCGCGGCCTCGGCCTTGGCGGCCGCGGCCTCCTTCTTCTGCTGCGCCGCCTCGGCCTTCGCGGCCGCGGCCTCCTTCTTCTGGAGCTCGGCCTCGGCCTTCGCCGCGGCCGCTTCCTTCTTCTGCTGGACCGCTTCCTTCTTCTGCTGCTCGGCCTCGGCCTTGGCCGCGGCGGCTTCCTTCTTCTGCTGCGCCGCTTCCTGCTTCTGCTGCGCCGCCGCCTGCTTCTCGCGCGCGGCCTCGGCCTTCGCGCGCTCGGCGTCGGTGCGCGCGGCGTCCGCGTCCTGCTGCGCCGACTTCGCGTCGCTGCGCGCGTCGTCCGCGTCCTGCTGCGCCGACTTCGCGTCGTTGCGCGCGGCGTCGGCATCTCGCTGCGCCGACTTCGCGTCGCTGCGCGCATCGTCGGCGTCGTCGGCGTGCTTCTTGGCGTCGGCCTTCGCCGCCTTCGCCGCGTCCTTCGCGGCCTTTGCCTCGGCCTTCACGACCTCGAGCTCGGCCGCCATCGTCTCGACCTGCTGCTTGGCGAGCTCCGCGGCCTCGCGCGTGCGCTCGGCCTCGGCCTTGGCCGTGGCGACCGCCTTGCTCGTCTTGTCGGCGTCCTTCTGGGCCTGCGCCAGCGCCTTCGCCGCGCGATCGGCCTCGGCCTTCGCCGCGGCGAGCTCCTTGGCCGCGCGCTCCTGATCCGCCTTGGTCGCCTTGTCGGCCTTGGTCGACTTCGCCTCGGCGTCGGCGAGGGCCTGCTTGGCCTTCTTCGCCTCGGCCTTCGCCGCGGCCGCCTGCTCCTTGGCCTTGGCGGCGTCGCCCTCGGCCTTGGTCTTGGCCGTCTTCGCCGACTCGCTGTCCTGCTTGGCCGCCTCGGCCGCCTTCTTCGCGGCGGCGAGCGCCTCGGCGTCGACCTTCTCCGGCGCGGGATCGCGCGCGACGACGCTGACGACGAGCTCGTTGCCCTTCGCCTCGACGTCGTAGCGGCCCGGGTGGGCGAGCGTCACGACGATGCGCACGAGCGCGCCGCCGTCGTCGAGCTCGTAGGCCGCGACCTGGCTGACCGCCCAGCTGCCGACGGCGATCGTCGCGCCGTTCTCCTGCGCCTTCTCGACGGCGCTGCCGAGCTCGGCCCCCGACACGTCGATCACGACGCGGTTCGGCCGCTCGAGCTTGTAGACCGTGAACGTCGGCGTCGCGGTGCCACGGATGTGGATCGTGGTCGACTGGCCTTCATCGGCGAAGTCGAGCTTCTTGATCTCGTTCTTGTCCTTGTCGTCGGCGTCGGCGACGCGCGCTGCGCCGACCGAGGCGGCGAGCGCGACGAAGACAGGGATCCACGTGCTGGGCTTGGTGAGTGACATGGCTGACGACTCCTCGAAACGAGGCACACCTCTCCCGTGGCGCCGGAGCGACGCGGGGACCTTCACGCCGGACAGCCGGCGATCACGGCAAAAGAAATTGTCGCCTCGGCCGTCCGTCGATCACAACTTTTCGACGGCGCGCGGCGGTGAAAGGGTGGAACGACTACGGTGGGCCGGGCGGTCCGCCCGGCGGTGCGGCGGGAACGGTCGCGGGCGGAGGCCCGCTCGGCTGCGTCGGCTCGGACGGCGCGAGGATGTCCGGCCGGGCGGACAGATCGATCTCTTCATCCCCGGTGTCGGTGATCTCCTCGGGGTACAGCGCGACGCACTTCTTGACCGCGACGGTCACCGCGGTCGCGTCCTGCGGCTGCTCGGGGAGGACCTCGTAGCAGACCAGCGAGTCGCCGATCTCGACGACCTTGCCCTTCTCGCGACCGAGGCACTTGCCCTTGTCGACGATGTGGCCGACGCCGCGCGTGTCGCGGAACTGGGCGAACCGCTTCTGGCCGCGCTTGACGATGCCGATCAGGTCGAGGTCGTCGATCGCGAAGTTCGAGGCGATCAGCTGCAGCTTCGCGCACTGCGGGGTCGGCGCGGTGACCGGGCCGATCGGCAGCGCGGGGCCGGTGGTCGACGTGTCGTCGACGGCGACCTGGGGCAACACGAACGACCGGAACGGATCGCGGTTCTCGGTGGCGGAGAAGTCCCGCGTCGTGAGGACCGGGCGCCGGACCAGCGGGTTGCCCTCCTTGTCGACGTAGGGCTTCACCTTCTGCTCGAGCGAGACGATGTACGAGACCGGCTCGGGCTGCTTCTTCGGCTTCTTCGCCTTCTTCTTCGCGTCGTCCTTCTTCTTCTTGTCCGCCGCCTTCTTGGCGTCGTCCTTCGTGCCGCCGCCGCCGCCTTCGTCGTCGCTGCAGGCCTGCGAGGCGAACACGGCGATCACGATCGCGGCGAGGTTCCGGGTGGAGAGCGTCGTCATGGCTACATCCCCTTCTTGACGCCGTCGACACCCTCGGCTTCGGGCTCGCTCGGCAGCGTCGAGTCCGAACCGCCCGCCTCGCGGACGCGCGCGTCGGACTTGTCGACCGCTTCCTCGACCTTGTCCTTCACCTTCGCGGGCAAGCCCTTCTTGGCCTTCTTGTCCGCAGCCTTCTTCTCGGCCTTGTCCTTCTTCGCCTTCGCCGCCGGATCCTCGTCGTCGACCTGGAGCTCCTTGCGGAACGTCGAGGCGCGGAACGTCGCGGTGAGGACCAGCCCGTCCTTGGTCATCTCGGGATCCTCGATCACGAGGTTCTCGATCGTGAGGATGCGGCCGCGCTCCTCGATCTTGAGCTTGTCCGCGGTGGCGGCCGACGCGGCGGACGCCGAGCCCGAGCCGCTGCCCGCGCCGGTCCCCGGCGTCGTCGGCGCGTCACCGGTCTTCTCCTTCTGGCTCACCTTGTGGAGCAGGTAGAAGAAGTGCTCGATCTGGAAGTACGTGCCCGCGAGCTGGATCTCGACGGGCACCTTGTACACGTCCTCGACAGCGATCTCCTTCTCGTAGACCCAGCGACGGACCTGCACCTGCGCGGCCTTGGCCTGCAGGTTGAGCAGATCGAAGAACCCGGGGAGCTGCGCCGCGGTCGGCAGCGCGTCGGAGTTCTCCTTGATGATCGCGTCGAGCTTGGTCTTCTGCTCCATCAGCTGCGTGTACTCGACGATCTCCTCCTTGATCTTCTTCTGCGACGAGATCAGGCTGACCTTGCTGCCCTCGGCGGCCTTGATGTCGCGCCGCATGCTGGCGAACACGAACTGGTAGTAGAGGAGGCCGAGCACCACCGCGACGGCGGCGAACACCGCCGCCTTGAACTGCGGCGGCCGCTTGGCGAAATCCGCGAGCGCACCGGCGGAGGCCATCAGTACACGACCTTTCCGATGATCGAGAACGAGTAGTAGGTGATGCCGCTTTCCTTGTCCGTGATGCGGGCGCCGCCGTTCGGGTTCACTTCCTCGAAGAACACCGAGGCCTGCATCCGCTTCGCGAGCTGCGTCACGTCGGCGTCGGACTCGGCGCCGCCCTCGAGCGTGAACTGGCCCTTCACCTCGGTGAGCCGCGTGATCCACACGTGCTGCGCGTTCCACAGCGGGTCGATCCGGTAGGTCTCGTTCTTGGTGTCGAGCACCTTGTTGGCGACGTCGGGGAGCATCGTCGGCATGTGGCCCGGCGTGAGGATCTCGCCGAGCTCGTGGAGCATGTGCGCGGGCACCGCGCGCGCCGCGCTGAGCTTCTCGATCGTCGCGCCCTGCTCGGTCGCCCGCTCCACCTGGGTGCGGAGGTCGGCGATCGTCGGCGGGCCCGCGATCTTCTTCTTCTGCCCGTCGATCGTGCTGGCGAGCGCGTTGTTCGCGTCCTTGACGTCGTCGAGCTTGGCCTTGGTGGGACGGTGCAGGCCGAAGAACACGGCGGCGCCGATCACCAGCAGGGCGAGCATGCCGATCGCGAGGTCCTTCTGACCGGGCTCCGCCGCACGCTTCGGCTTGCGCTGGGGAAGTAGGTTGATCTTGATCATCGGGGGTTGGCTCCTACTTGTCGTTGGGGCCGCGCAGCGCCAGCCCCAGCCCGACCATGGCCTCGGGGGAATGGGCCATGAGGTAGTTGCGATCGAGCCCGGCGCCGATCGTGACGCGCTTCCAGGAATCCACCACCTCGACGGTGAGCCGGGACCGTCGCTCGACGGCGCGCTGCAGCGCCGCGACCTTCGCGGTGCCGCCGGCGAGGGCGATCCGCGAGACGTTGGTGTCCGCGGTGGTGGCGAGGAAGAAGTCGAGCGAGCGCTGGAACTCGCCGGCCATCACCTCGGCGACGCCCTCGATGATCCGCTCGACCTCCTGCGGCACGACGCCGTGCTCGTCGTGGCTGCCGCCGATCTTGTAGGCCTCGGCCTCGTCGGCGGACACGCCGAGCTGCTTCTGGACCTCCTCGGTGAACGCGTTGCCGCCGATCGTCACGTCGCGGGTGAACAGGCTGATCCCGCCGCGCACGATGTTGATGTTGGAGATCGCGGCGCCGACGGTGACCAGCACGATCGTCTCGCGCGGGTCGCTGGTGTAGTTGGCCTCGTAGCCGTTCTGACCGGCGAACGCGGCGACGTCGACGACGTGCGCGGTCAGCCCGGCGTCGCGCACGACCTGCGTGTAGTCGGCGACGACCTCCTTCTTCGCGGCGACGAGCAGGAGCTCGGTCTGGCCCTGCGCGTTCTGCGGCGTGACCACGTGGTAGTCGATCTCGACGTCCTCCTTGGAGAACGGGATGTGGTGCTCGGCCTCGTGCCGGATCTGGTTGGGGAGCTCGTCGAGCTTCATCGCCGGCACCGCGATCTTCTTGATGATGACCGAGTGACCCGCGATCCCGATCGCGACGTCTCGGGTCTTGAGCCGGAGCCGGCTCCACAGCGCGCGGATCGCCTCGACCACCGCGGCTTGATCCATGATCGTGCCGTCGACGATGGTCTGGGGGACGAGCGGCTGCATCCCGAAGGCCTGGAGCTCATAGCCGCCGCGGCCCGCCTTGAGCTGGACCGCTTTGATGCTGCTCGAACCGATGTCGAGCCCGATGCACGTCTTGGCCATGGAGCACTCCTACCTACGATGTCCTACATGGTAGGCACCGTAACCACACGATCGCAATTTTTCGACCCTCACAACCCGTACTCTTTGATCTTGTAGAGCAGCGCTCGATGACTGATCTCGAGGAGTCTCGCGGCGTTGGTGCGATTGCCGCCCGTCGACTCCAGGGCGCGTCGGATCAGGTCCAGCTCGAGGCTGCGGGTCGCCTTCTTGATCGAGAGCGCGTCCGGATCGGGCACCTCGGCGGGCATCGGCATCATCGGCGCGGCGCGCAGGTGCGTGGTCAGGAACGCGGCGTCGATCTGCTCGCCCTCGTTGAGCACGAGGGTGCGCTCGATCGTGTTCTCGAGCTCGCGGACGTTGCCGGCCCAGCGCTGGCGCGCGAGCAGCGCGTACGCGTCGTCGGTGAACTCGGCGGCGTGGCCATGGCGGCGGCGGTGGCGCTCGACGAACGCGGCCGCGAGCTCGGCGATGTCGCCGCCGCGCTCGCGCAGCGCCACCACCTCGACGGGCAGGACGTTGAGCCGGTAGTAGAGATCCTCGCGGAACAGGCCGGCGGCGACGTCGGCGTGAAGGTCGCGCAGCGTGGCCGCGATCAGCCGGACGTCGACCTTCGTGCTCTCGGTGGCGCCGACGCGCCGGATCTCGGACTCCTGGATCGCGCGCAGCAGCTTCACCTGGAGGTTCATCTGCAGCTCGCCGACCTCGTCGAGGAACAGCGTGCCGTGGTCGGCCTCCTCGAACAGGCCCGCGCGATCGCGGACCGCGTCGGTGAACGCGCCCCGGACGTGGCCGAACAGCTCGCTCTCGAGGAGCGCGGGCGGGATCGCGGCGCAGTTGACGGCGACGAACCGGCGGCCGCGGCGCGCCGACTCCTCGTGGATCGCGCGCGCGACCAGCTCCTTGCCGGTCCCGCTCTCGCCGCTGATCAGGACCGTCGAGCGGTGCTGCGCGACCTGCCCGATCGCCGCGCGCAGCTGCGCCATCTGCGGCGACGAGCCGATCAGGCGCGCGACCCCGTCCGCGGACGGCTCGGCGTCCTCGGGCGGGACCACGGGACGCAGCCGTGCGAGCCGGTGCAGCGCGAGCGCGACCGCAGACTCGTCGGGGACACCGAGCAGGCAGTCGAGCGCGCCGTCGTCGAGGGCGCGCAGCGCCGCGGCGAGATCCCGGGGCGGCGTCAGCGCGAGCACCGGCGGCCCGAGGCCGCGCACCGCGGGCACCGTCGCGCCGTCGACGATCACGAGATCGCAGCGGTTGTCGTCGAGCCAGCGCGTCGCCTGCTCGGGCTCGACGATCGCCACGACCTGGATCCCGCGACGATCGAGGATCATGTGCAGGGCACGCCGCTCCCCGTCGTCGGGACCGACGATCAAGACGCGCTGGAGAGGCCGCCCTGGTGGCGGCGCCCCCTCCGCCGCCGCCTGCGACGAGGTGGCCGCCTGTGGCACGGCCAGATGCTACCAGGCGTCGTCGAGGACGGCCAATATGGGCCTCGGGACCGCCGGTTCCCTTGCGGCGTCCCGAGACGCTGATCTAGTATTCGCGAGCACATCGACGCGCGGCCAACGGGGTTGGCAGTGCCAACCGGGTTGCACATCGTCGTCACGCCAAGCTCACGGAATCACATCGAAGCGATCTGGCCGGGACCTTGCTGATGACCTCTCCGCTCAGTTTCGGCATCCTCGGAGGACCTATGCGGACTTTGCTCTCTTCGTTCCTTGTCGCCGGCTCACTCGTCGCGATGGCCGGCTGCCCAGACCGCGAGGTCTCGGTGGTCGATCCACAGCAGGACAAGGAAGAGTTCAAGGACATCCCCGTCCAGCTCAACCGCGACGTCGACATCCTGTTCATGATCGACAACTCCGGGTCGATGGAGGAGGAGCAGAGCTCGCTGGCCGCGAACCTGCCGCAGTTCATCAACGTGCTCAGCACGATCGAGGGTGGCCTGCCGAACATCCACCTCGGCGTGATCTCGTCGGACATGGGCGCCGGCCCGTTCAACATCTCGAACTGCTCGGGCAACGGTGACAACGGCCAGCTCCAGACCCAGGCGCGGGTGACTGGTTGCTCGCCGCCGACCGGCGCGTACATCAGCGACGTCAGCGACGGCGCGGGCGGCCGCACCACGAACTACTCCGGCGGACTGTCCGAGACGTTCGCCTGCATCGCGCAGCTCGGCATCAACGGCTGCGGCTTCGAGCAGCACTTCGAGTCGATGCGCCGCGCGCTCAACGGCTCGAACGCGTTCAACAACGGCTTCCTCCGCGAGACCGCGTTCCTCGCGGTCGTGTTCCTCGCCGACGAGGACGACTGCTCGACGCAGGACAGCCAGATGTTCGACACGTCGCAGAACTCGACCTCGGACCCGCTCGGACCGCTGTCGTCGTTCCGCTGCAACGAGTTCGGCATCGACTGCGAGACCGGCAACAACGATCCGCGCGCACCGGGCCCGCGGCAGAACTGCACCGCCAAGGAGGACTCGCAGTACATGTACGGCGTGCAGGAGTACGTCGACTTCCTCAAGGACGTGAAGGGTGACGACGGCCTCGTGATCGTCGCCGGCATCCTCGGCAACCCCACGCCGTACTCGGTCGGCGTCGACCCCGAGCGGCCGCAGAACCCGGCGATCGTCCCGTCCTGCACGTCGGCGTCAGGCAAGGCCGATCCGGCCGTGCGGTTCCAGAACTTCCTCGACCAGTTCCCGAACCGCAACACGTTCACCACGATCTGCAACGAGGACCTCAGCGACGGCATGGCGCTGATCGCGCAGCTGCTCAAGGAGGCGATCGGCAATCCGTGCATCGAGGCGCTGCTCAAGGATCGCGACCCGGCGACCGAGGCGCTCGACTTCGAGTGCACCGTGTCCGACGTCGTGAACCCGGGCACCGACATGCAGGAGGAGACCGTCCTGCCGTTCTGCAACGCGGACGAGGATCTCGATCCCACCGACCCGCCGAGCTCGACGAACCTGCCGTGCTGGCACCTCTCGGAGGACCTGACGTCGTGCCCGATGACGCCGACCAACCTCAGCCTCGTCGTCGAGCGTGGCGGCGCGGGCGCCCCGACCGGCACCCACGTCCAGGCGCGCTGCGTCACGTGCGTCGACGGCAACGACAACCTCGTGTGCGACGAGCTCGAGTAGCACCCGAGCTGACACGATCCTGACCGATGGCTGCCACGTGGCAGCCATCGTCATTTTCGGCCGGTTTCGGACGTGGAAGTCACCCACCGGATCCGGTAGGTTGCCGCCGTGACCAGCCCCACGAAGCCTCGGAAGCCGCTGATCACGGCGAACCTGGTGACGTTCGCGCGCCTGGTCCCGATGCCGCTGCTGGCGTACTGGATCTACGTCGGCAACTGGCGCATCGCGCTGGTCGTCGGGACGATCATCGCCTGCACGGACTTCGTCGACGGTTACCTCGCGCGCAAGCAGGGCCCGACGGTGTTCGGCGGCCTGCTCGACCCGATCGCCGACAAGGTGTTCGTCGCGCTCATCTACCTGTCGTTCGCCGACCTCGGCGTCATCCCGGCGTGGGCGTGCGCGCTGATGTTCGTGCGCGAGTTCGTGGTGACCGGGCTGCGCTCGGCGTACGAGCAGCGCGGCCTCAGCATGAAGACGAGCTACCTGGCCAAGGTGAAGACCTGGACCCAGATGCAGGGCATCGGCGTGATCCTGCTGTTCCCGATGCTGAGCGAGGCCGTGATCCCGTGGGTCCTGTGGATCGGCGTCGCGCTGCCGCTGATCGCGATGGCGATCCTGTACGCGGTGAAGAAGAAGTTCTGGAAGGGCGCGCTGGTGATGTCCGGCTCGTTCCTGTTCCTCGCGCTGATCCACCTCAAGAAGGATCCCGAGCTGTCGGCCAACGCGATCATGGTGATGATCGTCGCGCTGACCTGGGTCAGCGGCATCGATTACCTGATCGGCGGCGTGAAGAAGCTGCGCGAGCACGGCGACTTCGGCCGCGCCGACCTCGTCCGCGTGCTGAGCGGGATCACGATCCCGGTGATGGTGTTCCTGGTGATCACGCAGACCGAGACCACGCCGTGGCCGCTGCTGCTGATCCTCGCGTGCGAGCTGTCGGTCGGCGGGCTCGACAACCTGCTGTCGCATCATCAGAAGGCGAGCGGCGCGCTGGTCTGGGGCCTGCGCACCGGCGGCGTGACGCTGCTGCTCGGCGGCGCGATGCTGGCCGGCGGCGAGACCGCGATGCCCACGCACGCGACCTGGTTCGCGGTGTTCGCCGCGGCGCTGTCGTCGACCGGCGTGTTCTGGGAGTTCTGGCGCGGCCGGGACTACTACCTGGAGGCGCGGCTGCGCGAGAAGAGCCCGGGCGGCGCGCGCGTCCTGCACATCCAGTCCTCGGGCTGACTTCTGATATCGTGGCTCCCCGTGAGCTACGACCCGTTCTCGCGCGGCCCGCATGCAGTCGGCGTGTCCACGGTGGAGCTGGTCGACCAGACGCGCGCGCGCAAGCTGCCCGTCGAGGTCTGGTACCCGGCGACCGCGGCGTTCGCTGGGCAGGATCTCGCGCCGGCGACGCGCGATCGCTATGTGCTGTTGCCCGGGTTCCCCGAGCCGTGGCAGCTCGCGGTGCGCGGCGCGACGCCGGAGCTCGGGCGTCGGCCGCTGGTCGTGTTCTCGCACGGCTTCGGCGGGCACCGGCGGCAGTCGACGTTCTTCACGACGCACCTCGCGAGCCACGGCTACGTGGTCGTGAGCCCGGACCACACCGGCAACACGTTCGTCGACCTCATGATCAACCGGTCGGGCGCGCCGGCCGACGCGTGGCGCAGCTCGATGGTCGATCGGCCCGCGGACGTGCGGTTCCTGATCGACGCCGCGCGCGACGGCAGGCTCGGGGTCGACGCGGACAGCGCGCGGGTCGCGATCTGCGGCCACAGCTTCGGCGGCTGGACCAGCGTGCGCAGCATCGCCGAGGAGCCGCGACTCGCGGCCGTGGTCGCGCTCGCGCCCGCGATGGGGATGCCCGGCCTCCGCCAGGCGATCGACCTCGCGTGGACGCGCGACGTCCCGACGCTGGTGCTCGCCGCCGAGCTCGACTCGATCGTCCCGCTCGACACGATCGAGCGCGCGTTCGCCGAGCTGCGCCCGCCCGCCGACCTCGTCGTGCTCGCGCGCACCGATCACCTGCACTTCTGCGACAACGCCAGGCTCGTCCACGAACAGTTCCGCGCGATGCCGGTGCAGCTCGTGCCGCTGACCCGGCCGATCCCGCCGTTCGCCGAGCTCGCGCCGGTGGAGGCGGGCACGGAGCCCACCTGCGGGCTCGGGCTCGCCCACGTCGACGCGCACGTGCGCGATCGCGCCGACGCGCGCGCGTGGCTCGAGGGATCGCTCGCGGACCGACTCGCGACGCGCGGGATCGAAGCGCGCGAGGTGCGCCGGCGATGAGGCGCGCGGTCTTCCTGCTCGCGCTCGTCGCGTGCGCCAAGGACAAGCCCGCCAGCAGCCCCGGCTACGGCGGCACCTACGAGGACTGGGACTCGTACGACGACGCGCGCGTGTACGTGAAGGAGCCGGTGATCACCGTCGACCGCGAGGCGGGCCAGGTCCGGATCGAGGCCGACGGCTACTTCCCGACGGTGGTGACCGTGAACCCGGGCGCGAAGACGCCGTTCCAGGCGCGCGGCATGCTGCTGTCGCGGATCTCGCGGTTCTATCAATCGATCGGCGCGGGCGCGTGGGATCCGACGACCGCGCTCGTCCAGATCGAGGTGCGGCGCGAGCCGTCCGGCGAGGCCCTCGACGGCGTCACGATCTCCGTCAACGCCGCCAAGGGCTACCGCCGCAACTGGAACGGCGGCTGGTCGCCCACGACGGTGACGGGCGAAGGCGGCGCCTACTTCGCGTTCCCCAACGTCGTCGTCAGCGGCGGGCTCGCCGCCCTCCAGGTCCGCGCCGCCGGCGTGATCTGCAAGCACCCGCCGACGATCCACCTCGCCGCCGGTGAGGTCGCGTTCGCGCAGGTCACCTGCACGCGCCGCTAACTTAGGGCCCGCGAATGGGTAACTCGGTCGTTCTCGCGGCCGATGCATCCCGCCTGGCTTCGTCGCGCCTCGGTTTCAGACGGAGAGTCTGCGCCCTCCTCGCTCCTCGCCATCCGGGCGCCT
>Ga0163144_10026783_pt1 | contig 11192 bp, 7 predicted proteins | sample OliLak19BULKMAT1_FD_123175 | JGI IMG/M metagenome (GOLD analysis project Ga0163144, IMG submission 123175) | Freshwater microbial mat bacterial communities from Lake Vanda, McMurdo Dry Valleys, Antarctica - Oligotrophic Lake LV.19.BULKMAT1 | ecosystem: Environmental > Aquatic > Freshwater > Lake... | reverse complement strand
GGCGGCGGCCGTTCCCCGCGGCGCGGCGGTCGTCAAGTTCGGGCAATATATCGGCGCTGCCGCGTGCGACATCGCCCCCGGCGAGTGGGTGCATACGCACAATGTCGAAATCGGCGCGGCGAGCCGCGAGTATGAAAAATCGACAGCCGTTCCCGCCGCTCCAGTGCCGCTCACTGGCCGCACGTTCAACGGTTATCGCCGGGCCGATGGTCGCGTGGGAACGCGCAATTATCTGGCGATTATCTCGAACGTGAATTGCTCGGCCTCGGTCGCCAAGCAGGTCGCGCGGCGGTTCGCGCGCGAGGCACTCAGGCAATTTCCCAACGTGGACGGCGTGGTCGCCTTTAGTCACGGCAACGGCTGCGGGATGCAGCACCAGGGAGAGTTTCATCGGCTGCTCAATCGCGTGATGGCGGGGATGGCGCGGCATCCCAACATCGGCGGGTATCTGATGATCGGCCTGGGGTGCGAAACGGCCACCATCGGCGGCATTTTGGAAGCGGGCCGGCTCGTGCAACTAGAAGGACTCAAGAATTCCTCTCCGCTCAGAACATCAAGTGCATCAGGCACTTCTAACAGCGTCACGGACCGCCTTCCCCCGATCCTCGTCATGCAAGACCTCGGGGGCACCCAAAACACGATCGACGCCGCGGCCAACAAAGTGGCCGAGTTGCTCCCGCGCGTCAACGCCGCGCGGCGCGAAACGTGTCCCGCCGGCGAACTGATCCTCGGCACCAACTGCGGCGGCTCCGACGGCAATTCGGGCATCACGGCGAATGCCGCGCTCGGCTTTGCCAGCGATTTGCTCGTGGCGGCGGGGGGAACGACGATCCTGGCCGAAACGACCGAAATCTATGGCGCCGAGCAAGTCCTCACCCGCCGCGCCCGCACGCCCGCCGTGGCCGATAAACTGCTCGAACGGATCCGCTGGTGGGATTGGTACAGCGGCGTCTTCGGCGCCACGCCCGACAACAACCCTTCGCCCGGCAACAAGCTGGGAGGGCTGACGACAATCTACGAAAAATCGCTGGGTGCGATCGTCAAAGGGGGGACCAACGCTGTGAATGCCGTTTATGAATACGCCGAGCAAGTGACCGAGCGCGGGCTGGTGGTCATGGACACGCCGGGCCTTGACCCGGTGAGCGTGACGGGGATCGTGGCGGGGGGAGCGAATTTGGTGGCGTTCACTACGGGGCGGGGATCGTGCTTTGGTTTCAAACCGAGTCCGGTCCTCAAGATCGCCAGCAACACGCCGATGTATGAACGAATGACCGCCGATATGGACCTCAACGCCGGCGCGATTTTGGAAGGACGCGCGGTAAGCGAAGTCGGTTGGGAAATTTTTCACGAACTCTTGGCGATGGCGAGCGGCAAGAAATCGAAAAGCGAGCTACTCGATCTTGGTGACGAGGAATTTCAACCGTGGATGTTGGGACCGACATTATAAACCCGTTCGACGCACGAGGAGCCGCTGCCGCGAAGCGTTATTAGGAGTTACGCACTTGCATGGTTTTGGAACCACATATTGTGACAGCATTGTCCATGCAATCGCAAGATATTGAGCCAAATTCGTGCAAGTGCGTAACTCCTAGTTATTTCAAGTCATTTAGCGTCCACGCGCCGTCGATCAACCGCCAGGTCTTGCCGGTGGGATTGGCGTCGCGCAACAGCGGCGGCAACCGTTCCGGCCGCACATTGTCATAACAATGCAACGCCGCGAACCGCCTCAAACCGGCCGGCACGCCGACCGCGGTAAAACCGGCGTGACCGGTCGCCGGGTAAGGTCCGCCGTGGTTCATCGCCGCACAAACCGCCACGCCGGTCGGCATTTTGTCATTGAGCAAGCGACCAACCTTGTCACGCAGAATCGGCTCGAGCAGCTCATAGGCGGCTTGGTCGGCGACCGCGTCCGGGCCATCCTTCGCGCTATAGATGCTCCCGGTCAGGTTTCCTTCCAGCGCAGTCAAGACGGCCACCGTTTCGTTGGCATCCGCGGTCACCACGAAGAGCGCGGCGTTGCCGAATGCTTCGGTTTGCAATTTTTCGGGCTGCCGCAAGAAGCCCGCGCCGCTCGCTTTGAGCAACGTGTTGGCGAATGAATATCCCTTTCCGCCGCCGGGCGTGCCGCCGCAGAGCAACTCGGCCCCCGCCGCGCGCAATACGGCCGCGCTTTCGACCAGGCCTGCTTGCACTTTCTTCGTCAGCAAGGTGCCGGGCGTGAGTGACTTGAACTTCGCCACGACTCCCGCGATGAATGCGTCGCCAGCCTTTCCCGCCGGCAGGACGACCAGGCCGGGATTGGTGCAGAACTGCCCCGCTCCCATGGTGCAACTGCCGACATATTCTTCGATAATGGCCGCGCCGCGCTCGGCCAACGCGCCGGGCAGGATCACGACGGGGTTGACGCTCGATAGTTCGCAATACATCGGCTTGCCCGCGGCATCGGCGGCCCGTTTAAGCGACAAACCCGCGCTCCGCCCGCCCGTGTAACCGATGGCGGCGGTGCGCGGATCGCCCGCCAGGCGTTCGCCGTCGGCATGGCTGGTGCGATAGAGGAGTTGAACTGTGCCGCGCGGCATTCCGGTCGCTTGCGCGGCCCCGTTCGCCATCTCGGCTAGCATTTTCGCCGTGCCAGGGTGACAAGTATTCGCTTTGCCGATCACCGGGTTGCCGGTGGCGATGGCGGCGGCGAAATCCCCCCCCGCCACGCCGTTATAGGCAAACGGAAAATTGTTCGGCCCAAAGACCCAAACCGGACCAATCGGGCCTAGACACGAACGAATCTTAGTCGCCGTGTCGATGGTCGGCAACGCCCACGATCCGTCGCGGGCGGCAGCCGCCGATTGCTTGAGCTGATTGACGGTGCGGGGGAGTTCAACTTCGCACAGCCGCGGCTTGACCGGCAGGCCGCTTTCCAGATTGGCCAGCGCGCAGAGCGCGTCGGCGTTCGCCTCCAACGCGTCGGCATAGGTCTCGAGGAACCGCGCGAGCCGCTCCGGCGGCAGGCGGCGCAATTCGAGATACGCCTGCGCCGCGGCAGTGAGCGCGGCATCGATATCGGCCCAGGCACTGATCGGGTATTGCTCCGGCAGCCGTTCCATCGTGGCCGGGTTTTCGGCCTGAAAAGAACCGCTTGCGTTGGCCGCGCGCCATTCGCCGTTGATGAGGATGGGTTGCATGATGGGCAGTGGGGATTGGGGATTGGGCGTTGGGGATTGGGGGAATCAGTTGGGCGGCAGTGTAAAAGTGCAAAGTGAAAATTGGAAATTGTAAAGTGAAGGCAGCCGATAAACCCATTTCGTCATTTTAGATTTTCGTCCGTTGGCAATCTCTCCCGACCATGCCCTATGTAGGATTCTCCTTGCTTCATTTTACACTTTTCACTTTGCAATCTTCACTTTTCACTCCCGTCTGCCATTCCCTCCTGATCTCCTGTTCTACTCTCACCTGCTCTACCCCCCTGCACCACCGAATTCACTAATTCGCCGATCCCGTCGATCGCGATCTTCACCACGTCGCCGGGTTGCAGGGTGAATTCTTCGGTCGGGACGATGCCGGTCCCGGTGAGCAGGATCACGCCGTGGGGAAAACTGTTGTCGCGGCCCAGCCACTGGATCAGATCCTCGAACGTGCGGGCCATTTGCGCAATCGAGGTCTCGCCCGCGAAGACCGTTTTGCGGCTGCGCATCACGGCGAGACGAATGCCGATTTCCTCGCGCGGCGGCATCGCGTTCGCCAAGGTGATCCACGGTCCCAACGCGCAGCACCCGTCATAGACTTTGGCCTGCGGCAGATAGAGCGGGTTTTCGCCTTCGATGTCGCGGCTGCTCATGTCGTTGCCGATCGTGTAGCCGACCAGCCGCAGCCGCGCGTCGAGCACTAAGGCCAACTCCGGCTCGGGGACATTCCAGGCCGCGTCGCAGCGGATCCGCACCGCCCCCCCCTGCCCTACCACGCGATGGGGGTTGGCTTTGAAAAAGAGTTCCGGTCGCGGCGCCGCATAGACCAGATCGTAAAACCGCGCGGCCCCCTCGGACTCTTCCATCCGCGCGACTTTGCTCCGTTTATACGTCACGCCCGCCGCCCAAACCTCGTGCCGTTCGATCGGCGGCAGCAGCGTGACGCCCGCCAGCGGTACCTTCGCCCCGCGCGGCTTGAGCGACCGCGCGGCCGCCGCCACATCGTCGGCCGCCAGCAGCGTCCCGAGTCCGGGGATCGCGTCGTTCCAGGCGAACGGCGTGACGGTCCCCTCGTCAATCACCCCCAGCCCTTCCTCCCAAGTGCCATACCGAATTCGGGCCAATTGCATGATCAAGAACTCGTAACGCGAATGTTGTAATCATTATTAGGTGAAACAGATGTTATCAATTTAACAAGTTTAGGAGTTACGCACTAGCATGGTTTTTGAGCCACATATTGCGATAGCACTGCCCATACAATTGCAAGATCCTGAGCCAAATTCGTGCTAGTGCGTAACTCCTAAAGTTATGCAAACATGCACAATTCAGCGTGTATTCGATTCGTGAAAATACAAGCGAACGCAGATGCCGCTGATGAGACTGATTTTCGCAGATCAGCGGAAATCAGTAGCATCAGTTCAATCTGCGTTCGAATCACTTCTATGTTTTAATCGCTTTTGTCAAGCTAACGGCAGCGCGAAGATGATCGCCGTACCCTGTTCCATCGTCGGATCGACCAGCGCTTGGCCCGCGTAATGTTCGACGATCTTTTTGACGATCGCCAGGCCCATGCCGGTCCCCTTGGGATGGGCCGAAGCCAAACGCCGGCCGGGGATAAAAATTTCTTCCCGAGCGGCGGCCGGAATCCCCTGCCCATTGTCGGCCACGCAGAGCCACGCGTGATTGTCACCCGCAATGGAATTGGCGGGGAGCGCGGCGTTGCGGATTTCGATCCGCGGCCGTTCGGCGGCGCAGCCATGCTTGGCCGCGTTGCGAATCAAGTTCGTCAGCACTTGCTTGAGCCGCGCGCCGTGGACCGCCAAGAGCGGCAGATCGGCGGCGATCTCCACCTCAATCCCGCGCGCGCTCAACAACCGCCGCTGTTCAAAAACCACTTGCCGCGCCGTCTCGGCCGGGTCAACCGTCTCGGGCTGCATCTCGATTGTGCCGGTCCGCGCCAACGTGAGCAGGTCGTTCAGGAAACGGTTCGACTGCCGCAGGCACGCTTCCAGATGCGTGATGCTCTCGATGGCTCGCGGCTTCTCGGGAAGCACGGATTCTTGCTTGAGCGTTTCGACCGAGCTTTCCATGACCATCAGGTTCGCCCCCATGTCGTGCGAGATGGCCTTGAGGAAATGGTCCATGTCTTGCTGCATGTTTCGCAGCTCGCTTGCCGCGCGCGTTTCTTGCTGCGTCGTCCGCGCGGTCTGGAACGCGCGGCGGAGGGCGTCGCCCAGCAGCGGGCCGCTCATTTTCATTTTGGTCAGATAGTCACGCGCGCCGGCTTGCAACGCCGCAACGGCGACCGCCTCGCTCCCCTGCCCCGTGATGAGCACGCACGCCTTATCGGGCCAGCGATTGGTGATTTCGGCGATCAACTCGGTCCCCAGTCCGTCGGGCAAAATCTGATCGACCAGCACGGCATCGCAAGCCTTCCAACGCCCCAACTCGGCCAGCGCTCCCTGTACCGTGCCGCAAATCAACAGCGCGCAGTGGTAACCTAACTCCTCGCGGAGCAGTTCCAAGAACAATTGCGCCACGCACGGATCGTCCTCCACGATCAACACTCCCGAAAGAGCGCCCCCGCTTGAGACTTGACGACCGGCTGGTAACAGGCTGACGGGCATAGTAGGGGTAACTCCAGGGCGTTCCGTTGCGGTAATTCGCCGCCGCAATCAGGCCCTGCAAGGCCCGCGGCCAATAGACGGATCACGCCACAGGGATTAAGATCGAAACGTTCACCCCCCCTCGCCCAACTATTTTCTTTTGCCCAAACGGCAAATTCCACGAATTCCGATTCTTCCGCGCGGTTAGCACGGCTGATGCCGATTGTGCGGGCGGGGTGTTGCTCGGCGCTTGCCACTATCTGGTTCAAATATCCCATGCGTGCTTTGCTCCCTTTGTCGCTGTTCATGCTGGTCGCCGCGCTCCCTGGTTGCGGTTCGTCGAAAGATACGGCCGACACTGCCGTCGTCAACAACGGGGCGGCATCCTCCGCCGCCGAGACGCCGCCCATCGATCAAGAGAAGCTGAAAAAGCGGATCGATGCCGTCCTTGACCACACGCTCAATCAGCGGCGGCTCAACACGCGCGATCACGCCGCGTGGCAAATCGTTCATGCGATCCTGGCATTCGGCCGCGACTTGCAGCTCGAAGATAATGGCCAACTGGTCAACGCGGTCGATTACATCCTCGCGAACAAACCGTTGACCGGTTGGAATCTGCGGATCGGCGACCGGGGCATTTTGGTTCCCGTTGAGGAAGCTTCCAAAACCGGCCAAGGGCATCCGGACCAATGGTTGGGGTATCTCTCGCAAACGGGGCTAACGCCTGAGGATACGATCACGGTCGCCGGTCAACCGCACAAAATTCGCGAACTGATGACCCAGGCCCAATGGGATCTCACGCCCGGCTTGGAGGCGACTTGGACGCTGATGGCACTGAGCCACCCCGATTTTTGGCCGACCGGCGAACGTTGGACGGCGCGGAACGGCGAGACCTGGACGTTGGAACGGCTGGCCGAAATGGAAGCCAAAGCGCCGGTCGTCGGCGGATCATGCGGCGGCACGCACCGGCTCTATGCGTTGGCGGTGATGGTCAATCGCTATCGCCTGGAGAACAACGTGACCGATCCGCAGGCGTTGACCGGCGGCTGGGCGGTCGCGCATCGACGCGTGCGCGAATTCATGGACCAGGCCCAACGCCAGCAAAACAGCGACGGCACGTTCTCGGGCAATTACTTCGCACGGCCGGGCGAGGCGACCAAGATCGACGACCGGATCGGCACGACGGGACACATCTTCGAGTTTCTCACCGCGGCGATGACCGACGCCGAGTTGCAACAGCCATGGATGCTGCGGGCCTGCGAACGGCTGGTCACGCTGATGGAATTCGCCCAAGACGAATCCTTGGATTGCGGCGGCCTATACCACGCGGCGCACGGGTTGTTGCTGTATCGCGAGCGACGCTGGGGAGCGGAGTGAATTGCAAGGGAAAGTTGCAAACATTTGAAAATGTTGGAGGTTGGGGAGAGTAATTTCATCCGTTTGACCGGTGTTCTATTTTCGTTAGAATCAAGTTTAGAGCGTACAGGAAATCGAATTTGCGATTCAACAATTACCTCAAAACGAGTTGCCCAGCTCAGGGCTTGGCTGGTGGAACATCATGCCGCGCGTTGGGATCAGCAAATTAAAGCGGATATGCAAGGCGGCAAGCTTGATGCGTTATTACCCGATGTGGAACGCGAATATCTATCGGGACCAATCGCACCGTTATGAACCTGTTGGTTTGATTTTTGATTGCTCAGGTTTTGACGGCGCGGCTTTCGGTTCCCTCGGCGCCGCACGCGGCGGAGTCGCCGGCGGTTGTTGCTGCCGCTGCAGCAGTTGCTGCAACTGCATCGTTGGAAATAGCATGAATCCGGGAATTTGCAACTGTAGTGGCGGTATAAAAATTACCTGTCCTTGCGACTGGAACACTATCTGCCCCTGCGACTGAAACATTAATTGTCCTTGAGGCTGAAACAACATTTCACCTGGCGACTTTATTAATACCTGACCTTGCGAATCGATCTCGATAGAGTAACGCAGTTGTAGAGACTGGTCGGGCAACTTATGAAAAAGTTGCATTTCGCCATTCGTCCCCTTTTTGTTGCTTCCCAGCACGGCCATGGTTTCAAAATTGTCGTTGACCAACACGATTCGTTTGGCGATCACCTGCTCCTGGGGAATTCCCACGCCCTCGAAAAAATCGATCTTCTCGCGGAGCGCCGTTCCCAACGCGAAAAATAACAGCGGATAAACGATCCAACGTTCGCGTTCGTTCATAACTAGTCCAATCGTGCTCGAAAAAGTGCTGCGTTCAATCCATTGTGAAGTCGGGTGCGGCTAACAAACGAGAATTATCCGCCGTTCGCCTTGCGGCGGCGAATTTCTTCCAAGCTGGGGGCCGCGCGCTCGGCGCTGCTCCCGCTGGTTCCTAATTTCGGCGCTGTCGAGTCTGCCGCTTCGTTAGTCGGTTGATCCGCCGGGCGTTTCAACACCAACTCACCAGGCGCGTCGCGCGGCGCGGCAATACCCGCGTCTTGTTCCGCTTTGAACCGCGCAATCCGTTCTTGCAGCGGGCTAATGGGCGGCGGGCCATAACCCTGCGGTCCCGGCCATGGGATGTTGAGCGAAGGATAGATCACCGTCGGCCCGGTAAAGCCGGCTCCATAGCCGTTCACCACGGGGATCAAACCCGTCACGAACGGCCGCTGCGAAGTGGCCGAAAAGAACGCCGGGTAGCCGTTCAACGAAGTCACAAACGGCGTTTCGGAAACGAGCGAGCGGGTGTTCCCCTGGCCGGCGAAAATATTGATCCCGCCGCTAAAGCCGTTGCCGTTGACTTGCCAACCGAGTTGTCCGCCGTTGACTTGGCCGTTGCCCCCCACCGCCGGAGCAAGTCCCCCGGCCGGTCCGCCAAAACCGAATTGAATTCCTTGCATCGGCAGACCATTAGGACCAAGCCCCACGACCGCGCTCGGCCCGCCGTCGTTATTGAAGCCGAACGGCGGCGGCGTGTTGATCCCAAAGTTCCACCCGACGCCGATCCCTTCTTGAAAATTGTCGTTCACGCCGTTGAACGGCGCGGCGATGGTGACCTGCTGCGCGAATGCGGAAAGCCCAAGCGGCCAGAGCAGCACGGCGACCGCGACAGTTGCCTTACTCATGACCATGATTCGCCGGTACATAATATTCCTTCGTGGTACGAAGCCGAGAGGTCAGGGGGTCGGGAGTCTTTGGCGGAATGCGACTTCCTGATTGATCGTGTCTTTGCCCGCCAAAGACTCCCGACCCCGTCTCGTTCAATGTATCGCGCCGCAAGCGTTTCGACAGCCGATTAGTCTCTGCTGGTACGACAATTTCCAGACTACAACCCACAAGTTTACAGTACGATTCCGAGGCGAGCAGAAGTGAAACTCAACATGAATCGGCAAAAGAATTGGCAAATGCGCGGCCGAAAGGCCAAAATCCCCACGGGATCGGTATTGGCGTGCATTCCCCAGGGAGTGTTATAATTCAACTAGCCAAGTCGCGGTGCCGCCTGGAGTTTATTCCCGCCGGTTCGACCGTGTTGGTGTCCGTTTGCCTTGTTGCACCGTTGGCATTATTTCAGGAACGCTCATCATGCGCCACGGTTATTGTCTGCTCCTGCTGACCGCTTTAGTTTTCGCTCAACTGGCGAACGCGGCCGAACCGCCAGTGGTAGCGGACGGCACCCCCCCGACACCGGCCGCCGCAAAAGAGGCGTCCGCCGCATTGCCAAATGCGGCGGCCCCCGCCGCGATCCACACTCCGGAACAAATCCAAACTTGGATCGCCCAACTCGACGCCAACGAATTTTCGCTCCGCGAATCGGCGATGCGGCAACTGGCCAAGGCGGGACTTCCGGCGATCGACGTCCTGGCCGCCGGCACGCAAGCGCTGAGCCTGGAACAATCGCATCGTTGCCTGAGCCTGCTGGAACATGCCCTCCTTGCCGAAGACCCGACGGTGGTTGAAGCGGCCGAGTCCGCGCTGGAGCGCGTCGCCTCGCGGCGCGTCACCTGGTTCGGGCAACGTGCCGAGAGCGCGCTCAACGACAGCCGCCTGCAACGCCAAAAAATGACCCTGGCCAAACTCAAGGAACTCGGCGCTGAATTTGATACGATCGCCGGCGACGACGGCGAAATCATTCAGCTCGAAATGCTCCTCCGCTCCGGCAATTGGCGCGGTGAAGACAAAGATCTCCGCCTGCTTCGCGCTTTGCCAAGCATGCGCCGCGTGAGCTTTTTCGGCGCGGTCATCGGCGATCAGCACGTCGCCGAATTATCGGAACTCAAACAAGTCGCTCGACTGGAACTCTACGGCACGAAACTTGGCAACGACAGTTTGACGGCGCTCAAAGCGGCGCTCCCCAACGCCGAAATCGACCGTCGCAATGGAGGCATGTTGGGTATCTCCGGCGATCCTTCCAGCGTGGGGGGCTGTTTGGTCAATACCGTCCAACCCGATTCGGCCGCGCAAGCGGCGGGGGTCGAACCGGGCGACGTGATTCATAAAATCGACGGCCGCGCCGTCGAATCTTTCCGCGATTTAACATCGATCATCGCCGAGCGTTACAACGGCGACAAAGTCAAACTCGAAATCGAACGGAACGCCGAACGGCTCACCAAAGAGGCGACGCTGGGCGAATGGAAGCCCGAACATCTCAAACTCAATAGCCGCGGCGGCACGATCATTATCAATAACGGGCAGCGGATTATTATTGGGCGATGATTGAGGTTGCAACCGGCGTCGTCGATCTGCATCTGCCATTCGACGCTCGCATTTTATGACTGGATCCTCGCCTGCTGCTGAATTACTTCATCCAGCAGAATCCGTTCCGGCCGGGTCCACTTGAGCGATCTACTCCTTATGCACGGGACACCAATCTGGCCCCGGCATCTTTTTCTAGTATAGAATGGCACAAACCATTTCACTGGCGGGACGCCAGTGGCACACTTTCTGTACTCCCTGAATTCTTCCCGCTATGTCTGCTTCTGACGATCTCCAAAAAATCCTCGATTGCGGCATTGTCGCCGTGATCCGCGCCGAATCGGGCGAGCAATTGACCGAGGTCGCCGAGGCGTTGCTGGCCGGCGGCGTGAACGCAATCGAGATCACGTTTACCGTGCCGCGCGCCGAGCGCGTCATCGAAACGGTCGCCGACCGGCTGGGCGACAAAATCTTGATCGGTGCCGGCACGGTGCTCGATCCCGAAACGGCCCGGATCGCACTGTTGGCCGGGGCGCGGTACATCGTTTCGCCCTGCGTCAATTTGGCCACGATCGCAATGTGCAAGCGTTACGGCAAAGTGGTCATGCCCGGAGCGATGACTCCCACCGAAGTTCTCACCGCCTGGCAAGCGGGGGCCGACGTGGTCAAAATTTTTCCCAGCGAGTTAACCGGACCCCAATATCTCAAAGCACTTCGCGGACCGTTGCCCCAGGTC
>Ga0163144_10026782_pt1 | contig 11192 bp, 6 predicted proteins | sample OliLak19BULKMAT1_FD_123175 | JGI IMG/M metagenome (GOLD analysis project Ga0163144, IMG submission 123175) | Freshwater microbial mat bacterial communities from Lake Vanda, McMurdo Dry Valleys, Antarctica - Oligotrophic Lake LV.19.BULKMAT1 | ecosystem: Environmental > Aquatic > Freshwater > Lake... | reverse complement strand
CCCGCCTGCAGGCGGAACAAACCCCGCTCCATGACGGATGCCCTGGAACAACTCGAAATCCTCTCCCCGCGGCCAACCTTTTTCCGCCTGAAGGCGGGACTACATACACACCACATGAAAACAAACCTCCTCACCATCGTCGCCGTGCTTCTGCTCGGCGTCTCCAACGCGCTTGCCCATGGCGGCGTCGAACTCGGGCCCAATGGCGGCCGCATCGTCGAGTTTAGCACCAACGAAACCCTGCATGGCGAAGTCACGCTCAAGGACGGCCGGTTCCACGTCGCCCTGCTCGACAAGGCCATGAAGCCCGTCGCGCTGAAGGACCAGACGTTGTCCGTAAGCGGCGGCGACCGGGCCAATCCGCAGAAGCCCGCCGTGCAAAAGAAGGACGGGCACTTCGTCTTCCCCGCGCTCAAGGGCGACAGCTACCTGCTCGTGCTCCAGCTAAAGGCATCGCCCTCGGCCAAGGCAGTCACCGCGCGCTTCGAATACGACGCCACCATCTGCTCCGCCTGCAAGAACTCCGAATGGCTCTGCAAGTGCGGCGAGAAGGACAAGAAGGACGACAATAAGAAATAGGGCGCGGGAACGATGACGAAGTGGAGGCCGTCGCCCCCAAGTCGGGGCTTCCAAGCACATGCCGATTGGCTTACCGCTTCCCGGCAAGACCCATTCCCCACATGCGCCTCACAAGTCTTTTTTTCCTGGCCCTGGCCTTCGTCGGCGTCACCGCTTCCGCTGCGGACGCCGCCAAGACCAAGCAGCCCAACATCGTCTTCATCTTCTCCGACGACCACGCCTACCAGGCCATCAGCGCCTATGGTGATCCGCGGAAGCTGCTCGATACACCCAACCTCGACCGCATCGCCAAGGAAGGCGTCCGCTTCGACCGTTGCCTCGTGCCGAACTCCATCTGCGGCCCCAGCCGTGCCACGGTCCTCACGGGAAAGTATTCCCACCTGAACGGCTTTCCCAACAACTCGAACAGCCGCTTCGACGGAACCCAGACCACCTTCCCCAAGCTCCTCCAGAAAGCCGGCTACCAGACGGCCATCTTCGGCAAGTGGCACCTGATGAGCGACCCGACGGGCTTCGATCATTGGCAGATCCTTCCCGGCCAGGGCGTCTACTACAACCCGCCCATGATCCGCATGGGTGAGACCATCCAGGAGCCTGGCTACGTGACGGACGTCATTACCGAGCGTTCGCTGGAATGGATGAAGAAACGCGACAAGACCAAACCCTTCCTCGCCATGATCCAGCACAAGGCGCCGCACCGGGAATGGTCCCCCGCCCTCCGCCATCTCGGCCACGACAAGGACCGCGTCTATCCCGAGCCGGCCACGCTTTTCGATGACTACCAAGGCCGCGGCTTCGCCGTCAAAGACCAGCACATGACGATCGAGAAGATCATGACCCCGTTCGACAACAAGCTGACGGCCATGCCCCGTCTCACTCCAGAACAGCGCAAGGCCTGGGACGCCTACTATGTGCCCCGGAACGAGAAGTTCACCAACATGGCGCTGACCGGAAAGGACCTGGTCCGATGGAAATACAACCGCTACCTGCACGACTATCTCGGCACGGTGAAGGCCGTGGACGAAAGCGTCGGCGCGGTCCTCAAGTATCTCGACGAGGAAGGCTTGGCCGACAACACCATCCTCGTCTACTCGTCCGACCAGGGCTTCTACCTCGGCGAGCACGGCTGGTTCGACAAGCGCTGGATCTTCGAGGAATCCCTCCGCACACCATTGCTGGTCAGATGGCCGGGCCACGCGAAGGCCGGAACCGTCAACAAGGACATCGTCTCCAACGTCGACTTCGCCCAGACGTTCCTCGCCGTGGCCGGAGTCGCCGCGCCCAACGACGTCCAGGGAGGCAATCTCCTTCCTGTCCTCGCCGGCAACACCCCGGCGAACTGGCGCAAGAGTTTTTACTACCACTATTACGAGTTTCCCGAACCGCACCGCGTCCAACCCCACTACGGAGTCGTCACCGACCGCTACAAGCTCGTCCGCTTTTACGCCATGGGTCCGGACTACATGGAACTCTACGACCTGCAGAAGGACCCGAACGAGATGAAGAGTGTCTTCGGCGATCCCTCCTACGCCAAGGTCACCGAGGATCTGCAGAAGGAACTCGCCCGTCTCCGCCAGGAGCTGAAGGTGCCGGAAGTCGAACCTCCCAGCGTCTTCGGAGGTTCCGCCAATCCCGCGAAGAAGAACCAGAAGAAGGCCAAGGAAGCCGCGAAGCCCAACTGAACCGCAGGAACACTATGAAAACCTTTCTTGGACGGATTTCCGCGGCGATTGCCTTTGCCACGGTCCTGATCGCCGCCGTCGACGGAGCGGACGCCAAGCGGCCCAATGTTCTCTTCATCGCCGCCGACGATCTGAACAACGATCTCAGCGCCTACGGACATCCGCTGGTCAAATCGCCCAACCTCGACCGCCTCGCATCGCGCGGAGTGACGTTTGACCGGGCCTACTGCCAGTTCCCGCTCTGCTCGCCCAGCCGTTCGTCGCTCATGACCGGCCTGCGGCCCGACACCATCCGCGTATTCGACCTGAAGTATCGCTTCCGCACCGGTCTTCCGGATGTGGTGACGCTCTCGCAGCTCTTCAAGAACAACGGCTACTACACCGCGCGCGTCGGCAAGATCTACCACTACGGCAATCCCGGGGACATCGGCACCAGCGGCCTCGACGACCCGCAATCCTGGGGTGAGTTCTACAACCCGGCCGGCCGCGACAAGACGGCCTTGGAGACGGACGTCATCAACTACACGCCCAAGAACGCGGGACTCGGAGCGTCCATGGCCTACCTGAGCGATGCATCCGGCAAGGACGAGGAACACACCGATGGCAAGGTCGCGACCAAAGCAATCGAACTGCTCGGAGCCCACGGCAAGGAACCGTTCTTCCTCGCCGTCGGTTTCTACAAACCGCACTGCCCGTTCATCGCGCCAAAGAAGTATTTCGACCGCTACTCGATGGAGAAGATCACTCTGCCCGACATCGCTCCCGACTTCAGCAAAACGGCCCTCGCTCCCGCTCTCGCTTCGACAAAACCCTGGCCATACAAGGGCGTCACCAAGGAACAGGCCCGCGAGATCAAACTCTCCTACTACGCGACCATTTCCTTCCTGGACGCCCAGATCGGCCGCGTTCTCGACGAGCTCGACCGGCTTGGACTCCGCGAAAACACCGTCGTCGTGTTCTGGAGCGACCACGGCTACCACCTCGGTGAACACGGCCTCTGGATGAAGCAGAGCAACTACGAGGAATCGGCCCGAGTCCCCATGATCATCTCGGCTCCCGGCTTCAAGTCCGCCGGCGTCCACAGCCCCCGCACGGTCGAATTGCTCGACCTGTTTCCGACACTGGCCGATCTGGCCGGTCTGCCCGCGCCGAAAGGCCTCGAAGGCGCCAGCCTGAAACCCCTGCTCGAGAATCCGAAGGCCGCCTGGTCCCGCCCGGCCTTCACCCAGGTCCAGCGCGCCAACTTCCCCGGCCACAGCATCCGCACGGAACGTTTCCGCTACACCGAATGGGATTTCGGGACCAAGGGCGCCGAACTCTACGACCACGAGAAGGACCCGCAGGAACTACGCAACCTCGCCGACGATCCCGCCTACGCCACCTTCCGCGCCGAACTGCGGGCGGAACTCAAGAAGGTCCATCCGACGAAGGTGACGGGCGGACAGTAGGGGCGCGGAACGATGAAACGAGGGCTGAAGAGGGTTCTTTGCGTGTCGGCTTTCCTGCTGGTCAGTCTGGTGGCGTTGCTCGTTTGGCGGCCTTGGGTTCCCTCAGGGCCGGTTTACCAAGGGAAGATCCTCACTGCTTGGGTCGAACAGTGGTCAACAAACCACAAGGATTTCGGACCTGCTACTGACGAACGGAGAACCGCCAACCAGGAGGCCGAGTTTGCAATCCGACAGATTGGAACGAACGGCATTCCGTTTCCTCTCGGTCTGATGGGGAAAGAAGAGTCCGCCGCTAAAAAGTTGCTCCACGCAATTGTTCCCGACGCTCTAAACCCGATACTCCAGCTAGAAGACAACGTCCGAGGATTCAAATGGCGCGGGGCATTCGGATTGGCGGCGCTGGGCACCAACGCGGGACCTGCAGTTGCTGAACTGATGAGACTTCTCTCGGTTGAAGTGAATCGAAACCCGCCTGACCCTACGGGTGGGTATCTGCCCCTGCTGACCCTTGGGTATCTTGGCAACACCGCCGCTCCAGCGATTCCTATGCTTGCCCAATGTTTGACGAACCAAGAATCCACCCTTCGTATGTGGGCCGCATACGATCTGGGGCTGGTTCACCGCCAACCTGAATTGGTGGTGCCGGCATTGTTGACTTACCTCGATGCATTGCCCCCTCAGATCTACCAGGGCCGCGATGTCGCGATCACATCGATTGGGGAGTTCGGGACCAATTCTTCAACAGCCTCGCCTGTTTTGGTCGAACTCCTAACCAATCCGAATCCTCACTTTCGCCGAATCGCCACGAACTGGTTGCAAACCGTCGATCCCGCCGCAGCTGAAAGGGCCGGTATTCCAATCGAACGGAACCGTTGAACTGGAAAAATGGCGGCCGCCAGGCGACATGAACCTCCAAACGGCTCTGGAATTTTCCGGTCGTTCCGCCACCTTCTGAGCGCATTCATGAAGTTTCCCGCCCTTGCCACGACGTCGTTTGTCCTCGGCCTAGCCCTGCCGCTCGTGGCGGCCACATGGGAACCCGGCCAGGGCTTCCGCTCGATGGCCTTGACCCCGGTCGGCGCAGGGAAAACGGGCTTCACCCTCATGCCGAACGCCGCGCTCGGCATTGGCTACACCAACTACCTCGCCTACGACACGGCGATCACGAACCACAACTACCTCAACGGCTCCGGCGTGGCCCTCGGGGACTACGACGGCGACGGCCGGCCGGACATCTACTTCTGCAACAAGAGCGGGCGCACCGCCCTCTATCGCAATCTTGGTAACTGGAAGTTCGAGGACGTGACGGAGAAGGCCGGTGTCCTCCTCGACAACTACATGGCCAACGGCGCGGTCTTCGCCGACGTCAACGGCGACGGCAAACCGGACCTGCTCGTTTCAGGCTTCGGAACATCCAACCAGCTTTTCATCAACCGGGGCGACGGCACGTTCACCAACATGACCGAAGCCGCCGGGCTGAAGTCGAAGAACGGCTGCCAGTCTTTCGCCCTCGCCGACATCGACGGCAACGGCTCGCTCGATCTCTACGTGGCCAACTACGGCGAGATGTCCGTCCTGCGCAGCGGCGGGGAGATCAGCGTCCGCACGGTCAACGGCAAGACCACCCCGTCCGGCCGTTTTGCGAACCGCATCCGCATCATCGACGGCAAGATGATCGAACTGGGCGAACCGCACTTCCTCTACCGCAACGACGGCAAGGGCAACTTCACCGCGGCCAGTTGGCGCGACGGCACCTTCCTCGACGAGGAGGGGCGGCCGCTCTCGTTCGCTCCGATGGACATGGGTTTGTCGGCGGCGTTCCACGACATCAACGGCGACGGCGCGCCCGACCTCTATGTCTGCAATGATTTCCAAAGCCCCGACCGCATCTGGCTGAACGACGGCAAGGGACACTTCCGCGCGATCCCGCGTCCGGCCATCCGCGCCACGCCGCACTTCTCGATGGGCGTGGACTTCGCCGACATCGACCGCGACGGACATGTCGACTTCTTCGTCTGCGACATGCTCAGCCGGTTTCATTCGCTGCGCATGACGCAGTCGAGCTCCGAGCCGCCGCCGCGCAGCCACACGTTCGAGCCGGATTCGGAACGCCCGCAGAACCGGCGCAACTCCCTCTTCCGCTCGCGCGGCGACGGGACCTACGCGGACATCGCGCAGTTCGCCGGCGTGGACGCAAGCGACTGGTCGTGGTGCCCCGTGTTCCTCGACGTCGACCTCGACGGTTACGAGGACCTCCTGGTCAGCAATGGCCACGCCTTCGACACGCAGGACTTGGACATGGCCGACAAGGTGCGGGCGCTTGGTAGCAGCCGCACGCCGAGGCAGAGCTACGAACTGCTCCGCATGTATCCCGCCCTCGCCACGCCCAATGTCCTCTTCCACAACCGGGGCGACCGCACATTCGAGGAAGTCGGGCATCAATGGGGCTTCAACTCGAAGCTTGTCACGCACGGCATCGCCCTTGCCGATCTCGATAGCGACGGCGACCTCGACGTGGTGGCGAACACGTTCAACGGCCCGCCGCTCATCTATCGCAATGATACCCCCGCCACACGCATCGCCGTGCAACTGCGCGGCAATTCGCCGAACACCGCCGGCATCGGCGCCAAGATCCGTATCCTCGGCGGACCCGTTCCCCAGTCGCAGGAAATGATCGCGGGCGGACGTTACCTCTCCGGCGACCAGCCCATCAGGACGTTTGCCGCGGGCAAGGCCGCCTCGCTGTCGATCGAAGTCACGTGGCGCAACGGCACAATCAGCCGTGTCCCCGACGCGAAGCCAAACCGCCGCTACGAAGTGGACGAAGCCGGCGCGCAGACGGAACCCTCGATCGCCAACGCAGCCAAGCCGGTCCCGTTGTTTCAGGACGTGTCAGACGCGCTCAACCATCGCCACACGGACACGCCGTTCGATGACTTGGCGCGCCAGCCATTGCTGTTCCGAAAGCTCAGCCAAGCCGGTCCCGCGATTGCCGTTGTCGATCTCGACGGCGATGGACGCGACGATCTCGTCATCGGCTCCGGCGCGGGCGGAAAGCTCGCCGCATTCCGTAGCCAAGGATCTGGCAAGTTCTCACCACTTTCCGGCCCCGCACTCGATGTAACTGTCGCCCGGGACCAAACGGGAATCGCCGCATGGCGCAGCGGTGGTGCGGCCCATGTCCTCGTCGCCAGCTCGAACTACGAGGACGGCGACACGTCGGCACCGAGCCTCGTCGAGTTCACCTTCGCGAAGGACACCGTGACGTCGAAGCCGATCTTGTTGCCGCTCCCCAAGTCCATTGGACCGCTCGCACTCGGTGAACTGACGGGAGGCACTCCGACACTCTTCGTCGGCGGGAGTGTTCTTCCGGGACGTTATCCGGAAGCGGACAAGTCGATGCTGCTTCGCCGCCAGCCGGACGGTTCGTGGGGCATCGACTCACCAAACTCGGCCAAGCTCGTCGGCCTAAGGATCACGCGCGCGGCTGCGTTCGCGGACTTGAACGGCGACGGCCTTCCCGATCTGGTCGTCGCAACCGAATGGGGCGCGGTCCACATCTTCCTCAACCGCGCCGGCGTTCTCGAAGACGCCACGCAGGCTCTCGGTCTGGCTGGAATGACGGGCTGGTGGCAGAGCCTCGCGATCCTCGATGCCGACGGCGACGGCCGCCTCGACATCGTCGCGGGCAACTGGGGACTCAACAGCGGCTACCGCGCATCGCCGGAGAATCCCGCCGGTCTGTTCTTCGGCGACATTGGCGGACTCGGCGCGATGGATCTCGTCGAATACTATTCCGAACTGACTGCGGGCACGCTGGCGCCGCGTCGCTCGTTGGCCGCCCTCGCCAGTTCGATGCCCTTCCTGCGCGACACATATGCGGACGCGAACTCGTTCTCCAAGGCCCGGCTTCCGGAACTTCTCGGTCCTCGTGGGAAATCCGCCCGCAGCCTCACGGTGACCACTCTCGCTTCGACCGTTTTCCTGAACCGTGGTGATCACTTCGAAGCACGTCCCCTTCCCAGCGAAGCGCAGCTCTCGCCCGCCATGGGGTTGGCCGCTTTCGACGCCGACGGCGATGGCTTTGAAGATCTGGTGATCGCCCAGAATTTTTTCCCTCTTCATCCCGAGCAATCGCGGCTGGATGCAGGGAGAAGTCTGCTGCTGCTCAATCGGCGCAACGGCGACTTTGCTCCCACGGCGGGCGCGAATTCGGGCCTGATCATCTACGGCGAACAACGCTCCGTCGCCGTGGGAGATTTCGGCGGCGACGGCAAACCATCCGTGGCCATCACGCAGAACGGCGACGCGACCCGGCTGCTGTTGAACCGTAATGCAAACCGCTGGCTACAGGTTCACACCTCCGAAACCGGCACCGGAATCGGGGCGACGGTCGTTCCAGTCTCATCCGAGGGAAAACCAACCGGACCCGCCAGAGCACTAGGCCCCGCCGGAGTTTGGATCGGCGGCACGCCTGCCGCCATCCGGATCACAATGCCCGGCGGCAAATCGGAGGTCATTCCTGCCGCCGGCAAAACGGTGATCAAGGTGCCGTAACCCGACCTGCTGGGAAACGAGGGGGATCAGCGCTACTTTGCGCCGGGGGGCCGAAGGGGACTCACGGTGGCGTTGGTCGCCGTTCGCGAAGCGTTCATGGCTTTGGCCAGGGCTTGGATCGCGTTGGGCATATCCGGCCGGAGCTTCAGGGCGGCGTTCAACGAGTTGGTCGCCATCTGGAGATTCCCCAGGGAGAGATGGGCCACGCCAAGGTTGACGAGGGCTTCGGTGTAATCGGGCTGGAGACGGACCGCCTCGTCGAAACGTTTGGCGGCCTCGGCATACTTTCGCTGCCGGGCCAGGGCGGTCCCGAGATTGTTGTAGCCGGACGCGGTGTCGGGCCGGAGTTCGATGACGGATTCGAGCAGCGGGATGGCTTCGTCGAACCGGCTCAAGCTGACGTAGAGGTTGCCGAGGTTGTTCTTGGCTTCGGCGTAACCCGGGAAGATTTCGATGGCCCGGAGGTAGTTCGTGATCGCCTCGCTGATCCGCCCGGCGCGGGCATAGACCGCCCCGCGGCTGAAGAAGATGTCCTCGTCGTCAGGCGAGTATTCCAACGCCTTCTCATAACGGGCCATGGCCTCCTCCATCCGACCCTCTTCGAAAAGCCGTGCGCCTTCGTTGACAAGGGCGGTCGCCCTTTCCTTGGGCGTTGCCGGCACGGGCGCCGGTCCCGGCTCGGGCATCGGCCCACGACCGGCAGACACACCGCCTGCCGAAGAGTTGGGCACAACGGGCGCAACGGCCGGAGCAGCCATCGACGACTCGGTGCGGCCTTGGTCCAATCCGGAAGTAGACTGCGGGACGGCGACCTTGGGCGGCATCATCATCCAGAAAAGGAGACCAGTCAGGACGATGATGGGCAGCCCGATCGTGACGAAAACGACCCAGCCCGATGCGGGCGGCTGCGCCTTGCCTTCTTTCGCCTTCGAGACGGACTTCTTGGAGCTCACCCCGGCAGTTTCGGACCTGCGGCCGGCGATGGGCAAACGGTTTTTCCTGAGTGTGCATCACAACGCACGCTCCGGACCTGCGCCAAGGCAGTGGACACCGCACCGGACGTGACTAGTGTTTTCCTCAGTTCCATGCGACTCCGCCACGCAACATCGCAGACTGGCAATCCCTCCCACTCAGGACACGATCGCCGCGGGTTCACGTTGACGGAGCTTCTGATCGTCATCGCCATCATCGGCATCCTTGCCGCCCTTTTGATGCCGACGTTGACCGGCGCAAGGGAACGGGCACTTCGGACGACCTGCCTGAACAACCTCAAGCAGCTCCAACTCTGCTGGAACCTCTACGTAACGGACAATTCCGGGAAGGTCGTCCCGAACAACTTCGTCTACACCCCCACGGGCTCGCCAATCGAACGCGACATCACCTGGTGCGCCGGTCTCGCGCCCTATGACACGGACACGAAGTTCATCGAGAACGGCGTCCTCTGGAGCTTGAACACGTCGCCGGCGATCTATCGCTGTCCCATGGACCAGTCCAAGGTCCGCGACCCGCTCACGGGACTCGAGACCGCCCAGATCCGCAATCGCAGCTACAACATGAACGGCACGGTAGGCTGCACTGCGACTCCCTGGATTTCCGCCTACACCCGCATCGACCAGATGAAGCGGCCCGGACCTTCGGGGATCTTCGTCTTCACGGAGGTCCACGAGGACTGCATCTTCGACGCCCATTTCGGCACCGCTCCGGCCTCCAATCCCTACGTCTTCAACCAAAACCAGCCGCAGGATACATGGGGCGAGATCCCATCCGATCGCCACAACCGTGGAGCCAATTTCTCCTTCGCGGACGGGCACGTGGAGTATTGGCGCTGGAAGACCAAGAAATCTCCCGGCATATGGGGGCGCAGGGTTTCCGGGACGGACGAACTGCAGGACCTTCGTCGTGTGCAAAAAGGAATTTGTCCGGGACCGACTGAAGGCGTGGGCTGGACTTACTGATCCGCCTGTTCGACCACGACGAGCTTCCGGATCTCTGCCATCGAGACCCCCTGCCTCGTTCCTCCGGGCCAGATCACTTCGACAGAATCCACCTTCGTCGCCGCTCCTAGACCGAACGTGACCGGCAACTCCGATGCGGATTGGTAGCTTTTAGTCGGCATCACCTGCCGCCACTGCGTGACGCCGCCGGCCGTGAGCTTCACCCAGGCCCCGATCGCATCACGGTTCGCCTTCTTGCCGATGAGCTTGAAACGCACCCAGCCATTGCCCGACTTCAATGCTTCATTGCGCAGCAGAAGCGGAGCGCCGTTCACCTGCGTCAGCACCACGTCGAGGTCGCCGTCGCCGTCGATGTCCGCGTAGGCCGAACCGCGGCCGACGATGGGTTTGAAGAGATCCGCGCCCGCCTTCTCCTTCGGCGTGGCGACGAAACAGCCCGTCTTGTGCGGCCCCGCGTTCCAGAAGAGCTGGGCGGGCTGGGCGAAGGTCTGGCTCGCCTGCACCTTGCCGATCTCGTCCTCGATGTGGCCGTTCACCGTCAGCGCGTCGAGCCGTCCGTCGAGGTCGTAGTCGAAGAAGAAGAGCCCGAACTTCAGGAGAAGCCGGCTGGCGGGACCGATGCCTTCGACGATGGCTTCGTCGGTGAAGCGCAGCGGCTCGCCCGGCTGCGAGACGTAGAGCGCGTTCATCTCGTTGGCGAAGTTCCCAATGCCGATGCCGAGCGCGGCGTCGTTGCGGAAGCGCGCCGTATCGATGCCCATAGCGCCGCGCGTCGCGCCGTAGCTGTCAAAGGCCACGCCGCTGATGCCGCCGATCTCCTTGAAGGTGCCGTTGCGCTGGTTGAGGAAGACGTGGTTCGGCGTCGTGTCGTTCGCCACCACGATGTCGATGAACCCGTCGCCATCCAGATCGACCGGCGCGACCCCGAGCGACTTCGCGGAAGGCACGCCCGTGGCCGTGTTCTTCACCTG
>Ga0163144_10026781_pt1 | contig 11192 bp, 7 predicted proteins | sample OliLak19BULKMAT1_FD_123175 | JGI IMG/M metagenome (GOLD analysis project Ga0163144, IMG submission 123175) | Freshwater microbial mat bacterial communities from Lake Vanda, McMurdo Dry Valleys, Antarctica - Oligotrophic Lake LV.19.BULKMAT1 | ecosystem: Environmental > Aquatic > Freshwater > Lake... | reverse complement strand
ATCAAAGCGCTCGCCGATCGCGCGCTCCGCATCTACGCGGTCCATCTGATGCTGGTAACGATCGCCATTGCGCTGCTGGCTGCGGCTGCCACGACCTACGACAATCCGCTTCTGCTCGAATGGCACAATGCGGCGACGGTTTTCTACGACCCGATCCGGGCGCACATTGGTCTTGTCACGCTCAGTTACCAGCTCGGCTATTTCGACATCCTTCCACTCTACGTCGTCCTGACAGCGGCATCACCGCTCGTTGTCATGCTCCATTGGTACGCGCCGCGCGCGTTATTGCCAGCTTCCGTTGCGCTGTACGTCTTCGTGCTGGTGTTTCGCGTATCGATCCCGACTTGGCCAACGCAAGGGACGTGGTTCTTCAACCCGCTCGCCTGGCAGTTGATCTTCGTGCTCGGCTTCGTCCTGGCGCGAGATACGGGGGCTGGTGCATTCGTCCGGCGCCACATCAACGCGCTGGTGAAACTGGCGCTGCCGATCGTAATCGCGACGTCGATCATGCAGTTCTGGAACCTTCATCCTGATCCGACCGGGATGCCAGAACCAAAGCTGCTGTTCGTCGACGTCAAGTCGTTCCAGACGCCGATCCGCCTCTTGCAATTCCTCGCATTGGCAGCGGTCATAGCGGTAACGTCCAAACGCATTATGGCAGTGCTACCACCCGTTACGCGCGTCCTGTCGCTGCTGGGCCGGAAATCGCTGGTTGTGTTTTCGGTTGGATCGGTGCTGTCGCTCGCCTGCCAGGTCGTCCGATACGTCTATAAGGCCGAGTTGCCGCTCGATTTTCTGCTTCTTGTCGTAGGACTAAGCGTGATGATTTTTTCTGCCTGGCTAGCGGAATGGCCAAAATCTGCCAGTATGAGCAAAACTCAGGCAGGCAACCGGATCGCGTAATGCCGCTGTACCGACGACGATCGTTCGTGGCACTGTCGACGACGCTGGTAGGCGCATCTGCAATCGCCGTCGCCAGTGCGGGCGCTTTGGTGTCGGCAAAAGCCGAACCAACCCCCCCACCGTTGTCCAATGACTGCCAGACGCCGGGCGTAAACATTTCGGGAGCGATTCCGCTCTCGAACGTTCAGCGTGCCCTGCGCGAAACTAAAGTCATCAAGATACTTGCTATCGGCGCGTCGGCCAGTGCCATGATGCGGCGCACGGGCGAACATTATTTCAAAGTCATCGAAGGCGTTCTGGAACGAACGATCCCCGGCGTTGACGTGCAAATCATCGATCGTGGCGTGTCGGGCGAGCTGGCACGGAATGCGGCCGAGCGGATCAAATCAGAGGTTGCCCTCAATCGCCCTGACCTCGTGTTGTGGCAGGTTGGCAGCAGTGATGCCGTGGCAGGGGTCCCTGTCGACCAGTTCGAAACCGAACTCGATGACACGGTGGCTTGGCTCCGCGGCCACGGGATCGACGTCGCCCTGGTCGGCTTACAGTATATCAGAGGGCTGGCAAAAGACGCCCAGTATCAGGCGATCCGCAATGCGGTGAACCGCGTGGCTGACCGCAATCAGATTTTGCGGATCAGCCGATATGAGGCAACGCAAGTCATTGAACAGGTTGAAGCGCAGAAGTCTGGCGAGGCGCCGAACGCGTTCGCCATTTCTGAGCAAGGGCACACGTGTCTGTCGGAATATGTCGTGCGCGCCATTTCAAGTGGCGTCTTTCTGAGGCCGGTTCGGCCGCGCTGAAGTACGCCCGATTTTAATCCGCGTGCTGGTGCGAACCAGCTGCCTTCCCTCGACCGTGTTAATCCAGTATGGTGACCGGGGGTGCGTGGACGGAGACCAATACCTGACGACCACTCCACAATGGGGGTAGTTTGCGTGTCTAGACCATTGCTGGTGACGCTGGTTTTAGTGGCAGTTTGTATTGCAGCAACAGGCAGCCTAAGTGTCGGCCAGAAACGCCCACTGGTTGCAGCCAACGTTGCGCCACAAGCCGCGACGCCGACCCCGACTGTGACCGTGGCGAGCCGGATTGTCCGCCAGAACATCAAATCCGCCACCCTTAAGCGAGACATGCCTTTTTCGGTGTACCTTCCAGCAGGATACGACGGCGGCACCGAGCGGTACCCGGTGTTGTACTTGCTCCATGGTGCTGGGGGTGACGAGAACGACTGGACCGAACTGGCCAAAGTGCAGGATATCGCCGATCGGTTGATCGCGACCGGCGCCATTCCTCCAACCCTTATCGCCATGCCGGGATTACCCGGCTGCTGGTGGGTGGACGGCGCCAAGGACAAGGCCGAGACGGCGTTTTGGTCCGATCTGGTACCTTTGGTCGATCAACATTATCGCACAATAAAGTCGCGCGACGGCCGTCTCGTGGCCGGATTGTCGGCCGGAGGTTACGGTGCCATCCGCTTCGGCTTGAAGTATCCCGACCGGATCAGCGCCGTTGCCGCTCTGAGCCCGGCTGTCTATGCCGATGCGCCGCCGCCGCTATCGGCTGCCCGAAATCAGCCGCCGTTTCTCAACGCTGGCGGAGGTTTCGACGACGGCTTATGGGACGCCAACAACTACCCAAGCCTGTTGCCGGCCTACTTTGCTCAGTCGAATCGGGTCGCGATCTATCTGGCTTCTGGTGATGACGACAACTTGGGGATCGCATACGAGACCGCCCTGCTGCACAAGCGTCTCGTTGATCGGCAGTTCGGTCTGACCGAATTTCGCATCCTCGACGGCGGGCACGACTGGACGTTGTGGTCGTCCGCGCTGAGTGACGCCATGGTTTATGTGTTTCGTTACGCCAGTCCAAAATTGTCGGCTGCGGGGACGACCGCATCACCGGTTCTCATCAAATAAGACATGCCGACCCCGCCAAGCCTCGTGCAGGGCCGAACTGCAACACGCGTGAAATCAAGTTGCACCAAAGACTTGGATAAAGGCTTTCGCGAGTTTCGCGACGGGAGTATTGAACTTAGAGTCGTACGGCGCGTTCATCAGTGGTTCGGCCAACGTCTCGAGTTCTGCGTCGCACACTTCGATGAGGTGCCTCATGGCACAGACTTCTGTCGCCGAAACCGGCACAGCACACGACACGCACGGCAAGAATTACTGGGCACTGACGCTGGGCTCGATCGGCGTCGTTTTCGGCGACATCGGCACCAGCCCGCTTTACGCCTTCAAGGAAGCGCTCCACGCTGCGGATGTCGCGAAACTTCCGCATGTCCCGGCGGTCTACGGCATTCTGTCGTTGATTTTTTGGACGCTGATCTTGATCGTGACGCTCAAGTACGTGCTCATGCTGTTGCGTGCCGACAACAAGGGCGAAGGTGGAACCTTCTCGCTGATGTCATTGGCCCAACAGGCCGCCCCCCAATCCAGTGCACTCATCTTCGGCCTCGGCATTGCCGGGGCCTCGTTCTTTTACGGTGATGCCGTCATCACGCCAGCGATCTCGGTTTTGTCGGCGGTCGAAGGCTTGAAACTCGTCCACCCTCACTTTGAAGCCGTCGTCGTCCCCCTCGCCCTCGTCATCCTGTTCGCACTGTTTTATTCGCAAGCCTCTGGCACGGCCAAGGTCGCGCGATACTTCGGTCCCATCTGCGTCGTGTGGTTTTTCGCCCTCGGGCTCGGCGGTCTCGTCCATGTCATAGCCAACCCGGGCATCATTATCGCGCTCAACCCGATCTGGGGCTTCGACCTCATCCGCGATTACGGGTTCATCGCTTTTCCAGTCATGGGGTTGGTGTTCCTCGCCGTCACCGGTGCTGAAGCACTCTATGCCGACCTCGGCCATTTCGGACGTAAGCCGATCCAGGGCGGTTGGGTGTTCGTGCTGGCATGCTTGCTGCTCAATTATCTCGGCCAAGGCGCGCTGGTCCTCGCCGACCCGTCGGCTGCGAAAAACTCGTTCTACCTGCTCTATCCCAAAGAGTTGTTGATCCCCATGGTGCTACTCGCCACCATGGCGACCGTGATCGCCAGCCAAGCCGTCATCACTGGCGCGTTCTCGTTCACGCGCCAGGCCATTCAACTCGGACTGCTGCCACGGCTCGGCATTGTTCACACGTCCGAGAGTATGGCAGGCCAGATCTACATGCCCCGGGTCAACTGGATCTTGTTCAGCTTCGTCGTCGGCGCCGTCGTGATGTTCCAGACGTCCGGCAAGCTCGCGGCCGCATACGGCATTGCCGTGACCGCCAACATGGTCCTCGATAGCGCGATCCTGTTTTTCGTGGTGTGGAAATTGTGGAACCGGCCGCTATGGCAGGCCGCCGCCATCATGATCCCGTTGGTGTTGATCGAGCAGTTTTTCTTCCTCGCCAACATGACCAAAATCTACGAGGGCGGATGGTTGCCGTTGGCCATGGCCGCGGCCATGGCGCTGATCATGCTGACGTGGCGGCGCGGCTCATCAATCCTCGCCAAAGAGACGCGCCATGCTCAAGCCGACATCGAGTGGCTGGTTCGCAAACTCGAGGCCAAACCACCGCACCGCGTACCCGGTACGGCCGTGTTTTTGACCGCCGACCCCAACGCCGCCCCCACCGCGCTAATGCACAATTTGAAGCACAACCGCGTACTCCATGAGCGCAACATCATTTTGACGATCAAGACGTCGGATACGCCGCGTGTCTTGAACAGCGAGCGTATCAAGGTCGAGCCGATCGCCGACGGCTTCACCCGCGTGACCGCCCGATTTGGATTCATGGAAACGCCGAACATCCAAAAGGTCTTTACGCTGTGCCGTAAGAAGGACTTGAACATCGACATTGGCGGAACGAGCTTTTTCCTGTCGCGGCGTTCGCTCAAGATTTCGAAGAAATCCGAAATGCCGATGTTTCAGGACCAATTGTTCATCGCGCTCGCTCGCCAAGCCGAGGATGCCACGACCTATTTCCAGATCCCGATCGACCGCGTCGTCGAGGTCGGGACGCAGGTCGCGGTTTAGGCTAGCGGCTGCGTCGGCCGGTCATAAAGGCCGATCGTGCAAAATCGGTTGTCGCGTAATCGTCACAGATAACCGCGACAAGTGTCGGCGAAATATCATCGCTTGAGGAGCCCCGATGCCCGTTAAAACCAGCCTTGTCCTGACCGCAGCGACGATCGCGCTCGTTGCGTGGGCCGTCTCCGGTGGAAACCCCCAAACTGCACCTGGAGACGTGACGCCAGTGGCGGGCGATACTGTCGTCCGCACAGTTGCGCCATTGCCATCGGGGGCCATCACGGTCGCCCAAGCAACGAACACACCGCCCGGCGCACCTCCGGTAGCAGCACCTGCCGCGCAAACGACCACACCGCCAGCGGTCGCTGTGCCCCCGGCAGCCGTCACGCAAACCCCGATTGCACCTGCCCCGACTGCAGCAGCACCGAACACGCCGCCGATCGCCCCCGCTGCACCCTCGCAGCTGGCTCCAGCCGCCGCCCAAAGTACACCACCCGCCCCGCAACCAGCGCCACAGACCGCCACCACGGCGGCACCGATCCCACCAACGGCGACCCCGGCCCCGGTCGACACCGCAAAACCCGTGGCGCCGAAAACGGCAGCTGTGACCGCCTCGAACGTGATCTTCTTCCACCCCGACGGCACAGGGCTCAACCACTGGAACGCTTTGCGCACGCTGACCAAAGGCCCTGATGGCGCCCTCGAGTGGGACGCCCTGCCGGGCATGGCGGTCTACTCGGGCCACATGAGTGACGCGCTCGCTGGAACGTCGAATGGCGGCGCGACGGTCCATGCCTACGGTGTCAAAGTTGCTGCCCGGTCGTTCGGCCTCGACGGCGAAACACCGATCGTTGCCGCGTCGGGCAAACCGGCATCGATCGTCCAGGAAGCACTCGCCAGCGGCCGCGCGACGGGTCTCGTTCAAACCGGCCACATCGCAGAGCCGGGTACGGCTGCCTTCATCGCCTCGGTGAAGAAACGCAGCCAATACACCGAGATCGCCCGGCAGGTCGTGCAGTCGGGTGTGCCGGTCATCCTCGGCGGCGGTGAGGCGATGCTGCTGCCCAAAGGGGTCGCTGGCCGCCATGGCGACGGCATGCGCGAAGACGGCCTCGACCTCATCCAGTGGGCCAAAGGAAGCGGCTACACGGTCGTCTACACGCGCCAGGAGCTCGCCGCGCTCGATCTGTCGAAAGTCGACAAGCTGCTCGGCCTATTTGCCCGCTGGAACACGTTCAGCGACAAAACCGAGGAGGAAAACGCCCGCGAAGGGCTCGGCCACTATTTGTCGTCCGCGCCGACGGTTGCTGAAATGTCGAGCGCCGCGCTGCAGATACTGTCGCGCTCTCAAGACGGGTTCCTGCTTGTCGTTGAGGAAGAAGGCACCGACAACATGGCCAACAACAACAATGCGTCTGGCACGTTGGAAGCCCTGCGCCGGGCCGACGAGGCGGTCGGCGTGCTCCACCGGCACGTGAAAGACAACCCGAATACCCTGCTGCTGATGGCGGCTGACAGTGACGCTGGCGGCATGCAGCTGATCGGTCCCGGCCCTGGCCGCGAGATGGAGCCCGGCAAGCCACTGCCGGCAACGTCCAAGAACGGCTCACCAGCCGACGGCGTCACAGGAACCGCGAGCGTGCCGTTCCTGTCGGCCCCTGACGCAAAGGGCCAACGCTGGCCGTTTGCCATCACCTGGGCGACCGACAACGACGTCCACGGCGGCATCCTGGTTCGTGCAGCTGGCAAAAACGCCGATAAGGTCAAGGGCCGTATCGACAATACGGACATCTACAAAATCATGTACCAAACGCTTTTCGACCGTCCGGTCGGCAACTAAGCGGATCGCGATCAGTACGGGCTCCACGTGGTGCCGGCATATGGCACTGGCGAGGAGGCTTGGCCCAACGGTAGCGTACGACGCTGGAAACCGGCAGAAGTTGCCCAACCTGCCCGCAACTGCGTTCCGTGATCTTGCCCCGGCACGCAAACGTATCCACATCCGGTAACAAGCCGATAGTATGCCCTCTATCGCACACCGCGTGGGGCCGCGCCTGACCTGGGATCCGAGCCTCGATGTCCACTGAAGACAACCGTTTTACCGCGCGAGCGGCCCGCTACGCCCGCGTTGGCACCAACGTTGGCGCGGTGGCCGCCAAGGTTGCCGCTGGTCGCCTGTTTGGCCGCGACCTCGACAACCGCTCGGATGCCGCAGCCCTGGCGGCCGCGCTCGGGGGCCTCAAGGGTCCCCTGATGAAGGTCGCGCAATTGCTGTCGACCATCCCCGAGGCGCTGCCGCCCGAGTACGCCCGCGAACTCGCCCAGCTGCAGTCGAACGCGCCGCCCATGGGTCCAGCCTTCGTGCGCCGCCGTCTCGTCGCCGAACTTGGCGCAAACTGGCGCGAAAAGTTCGGCTCGTTCGAGGAAGAGGCCGTGGCTTCGGCCTCGCTCGGACAGGTCCACCGCGCGACGACGCATGACGGCGTGCCGCTTGCGATCAAGCTGCAATATCCCGACATGCAATCGGCCGTCGAAGCCGACCTCAATCAGCTCAAGGTGATCTTTGGCATGCACGCCCGCATGGGCGGCGCGGTCGATACCCGCGAAATGCTGATCGAAATCGGCGATCGTCTGCGCGAGGAACTCGATTATCGCCTCGAGGGCCGCCACGCCCGCCTTTACCGTTACATTTTCCGTGACGAGCCCCGCGTCCGCGTGCCGGACGTGTTCGAGGACCTCTCGACGAACCGCATGCTCGCCATGGGCTGGCTGCAGGGGCGCAAATTGCTCGACTACAAGTCGGCCTCCATGGAGGATCGCAACCGACTAGCCGAGGCGATGTATCAGGCGTGGTGGTACCCGGTCACGCACTACGGCGTCATCCACGGCGACCCCCACCTCGGAAATTACACCGTCTTCGAAGAGCCCGGCAGCGCGCCGGCCGACGGCAGCATCGGTCGGCCGATGGGCATCAACCTGCTGGATTACGGCTGCATCCGGAAGTTCCCGCCGACGTTCGTCAACGGCGTGATCGACCTCTACAACGGCCTGCTACGCAACGACCGCGCGCAAGTTGTACACGCCTACGAGACCTGGGGCTTCAAGGGCCTGTCGAGCGACCTGATCGACGCGTTGTCGATCTGGGCGAAGTTCATCTACGGCCCGCTGCTCGACGACCGCGAGCGTACGATAGCCGATGGCACGGCGCCGGGCGAATATGGCCGCAAGGAAGCGTTCAACGTCCACCAGATGCTCAAAGAAAAAGGCCCGGTCACGATCCCGCGCGAATTCGTGTTCATGGATCGCGCCGCAATTGGCCTTGGCGGGGTGTTCCTCCACCTCGACGCGCGGCGCAACTGGCACCGCATGTTCAATGAAAACATCGCGGGCTTCGACGTGGCAACGGTGACTGCCCGCCAACAGCAGGCTTTCGAGGTATCCGGGCTCGCGGACCCGCTGCCACCGGCGCCCGCCGCAGCAGCAGCTTGAACGGTTCACCCGATCGACTATGTCGGACCTACCGGGTATTCACGTTCGGACGCGTCAGCCGCCTCGGGTCACGCGTCGAGAAAACATAAGGAGTGGCGCGGCGACCGCGCCGGACACATTTGACAGAAGTTCTAATCGTCGCCGTTCTCATCCTGTTGAACGGCGTATTCGCTCTGTCTGAACTGGCCGTTGTCTCCTCCCGATCCGGGCGCTTGAAGGCTCTGGCGGCAGCTGGCCAGCCGGGCGCCGCAAGCGCACTGGCCCTGAACGCCAACCCTGGCCGCTTCCTGTCATCGGTCCAAATTGGCATCACGCTGATCGGCATCATCAACGGCGCGTACTCTGGCGAAGCGTTCGGCGAGCAAGCCGCGAGCACGTTCAGATCCATCGGGTTATCGGACGCAGTCTCCGCTCCCGCCGGCTACGTGCTCGTGATTGCTGTCATTACCTACCTCTCTGTGATCATCGGCGAACTCGTCCCCAAAAACCTCGCGCTGAAAAATGCCGAGCAGATCGCCTGCACCGTCGCCCCGCCGATGGTGCTGTTCGCCAAATTTGCTGCTCCCGCCGTTTGGATACTCGACCAGTCCACAAAGCTCGTTTTTGCCGCATTTGGGCAGTCGGTCGAAAGTGAATCGCGGGTCACGGATGAAGAAATCCGGACGCTGGTATCGGAAGCCGAGACCGCCGGCGTGATCGAAACCGGCGAGCGCCAGATGATCACCGGCGTCATGCGCCTCGCCGACCGCGCCGTCGTCGGCATCATGACGCCGCGCACCGACGTCGATTGGATCGACGTGACCGGCGATGAAAGCGCTATTCGCGACCGGCTGATTTCAACCACACATTCGCGGCTTCCAGCTGGCGAAGGTTCGGCTGATGCCATCATCGGCGTCGTGCAGACCCGGGAAATTCTCGCCGACCTGCTGGCGGGAAAACCGCTCGACGTTGGCCGCCACGTGCGCAAGGCGCCAGCCATACCGGAATCAACATCAGCGCTCGATGTCGTCAAGATTCTGCGCGAGTCCCCCGTGCCCATGGCGCTTGTTCTTGACGAGTACGGCCACTTCGAGGGTCTCGTGACGCCAGCCGACATCCTCGAAGCCATCGCTGGCGTGTTCAAATCCGACATGGACGGCGTCGAACCCTACGCGGTCGCGCGCGAAGACGGATCGTGGCTCTTGTCTGGCGCGATGCCTGCCGATGAGATGGCCGACACCATCGGTTTCAAACTGCCCGACCAACGCGGCTACGAGACGGTGGCGGGTTTCGTGCTCGCCGAAATGCGGCATATCCCGAAAACGGGCGAATACATGATCAGCCACGGTTGGAAGTTCGAGGTGGTCGACCTCGATGGCCGCCGCATCGACAAGATCCTCGCGGTCAAGGTCGACCCGCCAGCGGTTTGAACGTAAGCGACGAGCAAGCCCGACCCGTTGTCACGCGATCACGCTTTCCCCACGCCCGCAATCCACGCCATGACTTCGCCGACGTTGTGGGACGCCCACAGGTGGCCGGCGCCTGGAATTTCGGTCAGCTCGCAGCGCGGCAGCGCCGTGCTGAGCGCGCGGACAGCCTCGATTGGAACGTTGCGGTCCTCAAGCCCGATCCAGATGCGGGCAGGCATGTCGGCGCGGCTTAGATCGATGCCCCACGGCCGCGCGAACAACGCCATATCGGCAAGAGCGCCGCCCACGCCCGGCTCCATGCCTTCGCGAAACGTTTTCGCCAACCGGTCGCGCACCGCCGGGTCGGCGACGGTCTGGCGGTCAACGCCCGACCGGGTGTTGGCCAATCTCAGCGCGAGGGGTGGCGACACGCGCAACGCCAAGCGGAATGCAAGGAAGGCCAGCGACAATGCGCCGGGCACATTCGGCAAGGTGCGGAAGCACAAGCGGTGAAACGTCGACAGCGCTGGCGACGGTTTGATGCCAGCGATCGGCCCGACCGGCGAGATCAGCGCCAGCGTGATAACCCGTTCGGCGTAACTTGCAGCGACGGCCGCAGCGAACGGCCCGCCGCCAGATATGCCAACGACGTGATACCGGCCAATCGCCAGTTCATCGGCCAGATTTGCGATGTCGGAGGCAAAGTCGCGCAAGGTGCCGCCGGGCCGCGGCGAGGTCAGCCCATAGCCCCAGCGGTCGACCGACACGATTCTAAGCCCGTGCTTCAGGCCCGAAACGTGCGCGCTGGCGAATTTGTAGCGCGAGCCCGGTGTGCCATGCAGCGCAATCACGGGTATCCCGTTTTGCGCGCCATACAGCCGGTAGCCCATCACCCGGCCGTCGCGGAGCGTGACGATGCGCGACCGCGTGAGCGAGGGGCTCGCGCCGACGCCATGCGTCCGTTGCGGAGCCTGCCGCATGCCTATTGCAAGCTGCCGCAGAACCGCTGGATTCGCCGACACGCCTCCTCAAGTGCTTCGGTCGATGTGGCGTAGGAAATGCGGAACGCCGGGCTGCCGTAGAAAGCCGCGCCGTGAACGGCAGCAACGCCTTCGGTCTCGAGCAGCGCCGTCACAAAGTCCTCATCCGTGGCGATCACCTTGCCCGACGGCGCGGTCTTGCCGATCACGCCGGCACACGACGGATAAACGTAGAACGCACCTTCCGGCCTGGCGCACTTGAGGCCCTTGGCTTGGTTCAGCATCGACACCACGAGATCGCGCCGCTTGGCAAAGACCTCGTTGTTGCGGGCGATGAAATCCTGCGGCCCGTTTAACGCTTCGACGGCCGCCCACTGCGTGATCGAGCAGGGGTTCGATGTCGACTGCGATTGAAGTTTGCTCATGGCCT
>Ga0163144_10026780_pt1 | contig 11193 bp, 9 predicted proteins | sample OliLak19BULKMAT1_FD_123175 | JGI IMG/M metagenome (GOLD analysis project Ga0163144, IMG submission 123175) | Freshwater microbial mat bacterial communities from Lake Vanda, McMurdo Dry Valleys, Antarctica - Oligotrophic Lake LV.19.BULKMAT1 | ecosystem: Environmental > Aquatic > Freshwater > Lake... | reverse complement strand
CTATTTTTCATGCGAAGGCCGCGAACGGAATGCGGTTGAGCAGCGTCACGGTCAGGCACACGGGGGCTTCGGCCCCGCCGGCGAAACCTGCCCAAGCTTTTTCGTCAGCGCCGCGGTCAAGGCGGCGCGCCCCTCGTTGTTCGGCAGATACACCAGCACCCGGTGGTGCTTGAGGTCGAACGGGACATCGCCCGTGGACTGCGAAATCGGGATGACCAGCTTGCCCAGCGTATGCGCAATGCCGGTTTCATACATCACGTTCGGGTTGCGGCCCGTGAAATCGACAATCACCACCGCGGCCTTCAGCAGCAGGGAGAAAATGTCCTGCATGATGGTGCTGTGGTCCCAGATGTCATCGGCCCGCACGCAGCGGTAGCCCGCCGCCTTGCAGGCGTCCTTGATCGACTGGTGGACGGGCACGAACTCGGCGTCGAACGGCATCATGACCGCCGCAAGGTCCGCCTCGACGCTGATGCCGTCGGGCAACTCGAACACGTTCGGAGCGAAGGTGATTTTCTTCACCGAGGGGCGCGCCGACACGAAATGCGTTTCATCCGGGTATTTTTCTGCGAGTACCTTGTCGATTTCATCCAGCACAGCGGGGTCGCGCTGGGCCAACTGCAGCAGGACGGTCTGGACATTCTCGTCGTAGTCTTGGTCGCCCCAATCCAGGCTCCGGAGCAGACGCGGGTGGTTTTCAATCAGCGCGGAATGACCGGTGCGGAGCCCGACCTCGCCCCAGTCGCCCGCGGTGAAATTGGCGGCGATGTGGTCCCGCATCTCAAGGATCCGCTTGCCGAATTGCTTGGCCTGCTCGTCGGGGTATCCATTCATCGGGCGGGGACCGGGAGGTCCTTGGGCGGCTGGGGGGCGCGGGGCATCCCGCCAGTCAAGGCGACTCGAGCGCGCAGCGCGACGTTTTTTGGCTGGGGAACGGCCGAGGGCCGGCTGATGACCCCTGAGGGTATCGTTGACACGGTAAGTATGGTTTTTAGACTCTCGGCCAAAACATGACACAGGAGTTCACACCAGAGGAGTTGCTCGGACCGCTAAATGATGTGGAGAAGCGTCGGAGCCCGAAGAAGCTTTTCGTCGCGGGCGACTGCAAGCTGTTCGACATTCATCCCCGGGTGTCGGTCGTGGGTTCGCGCAAGGCGTCGGCTGACGGCCTCAAGCGCGCGGCGAAAATTTCGCGGCTGCTCGTGGAACGCGGCGCGGTGGTGGTGAGCGGTCTGGCGGAAGGCATCGACGCCGCGGCCCACCATGCGGCCATCGAAGCGGGTGGCAAAACCATCGGCGTCATCGGCACGCCGCTCGATAAGAGCTATCCGCGTTCGAACGAGGCGTTGCAGGCGGTTATGATGCGCGAGCACGCGGTGTTGTCGCAGTTTCCCTCCGGCTATCCCACGATGCTGAAGAATTTTCCCATCCGCAATGCGACGATGGCGCTCATCGTGAGCGCGTCGGTGATCGTGGAAGCGGGCGAATCCAGCGGGGCCTTATCACAGGGCTGGGAGGCGCTGCGCCTCGGCCGGATGCTTTTCATCATGGAGTCGGTGGTTAACAACCAGAGTCTGAAATGGCCGAAGGAAATGCTGGGTTACGGCGCGCAGGTGCTGGCGAGCGACAATCTGGACGCATTTTTCGACGCCTTGCCTTCGGGTCGCTTGAGCGTCGATGCCGTCTTTGCCTGAGATTCCGTTCGGGTCTTTTCTCGTCTACGGGCCCCAGGGGACGTCGCCGGTGTCGCGGCGCTCGAAAGACATCTGCTCGCTGGTGAAGCAGGACGGGCTCGGCCAGGTGGGTAACCCGCCGAAGCTCGTCCGGATGATTCCCTTTTTGGTCCGCCGCCTGAGCGGGAAAGTTGCCGGCTCGGTGCTTGCCGATTGGTTCGGCGACCAAGCGGTGTTGGTGCCGGCGCCCCGGAGTTCACCCGTCAAGCCGGACAGCCTTTACCCGACCCGGCTGATCTGCGAACAGCTGGTCGCCAATGGCCTCGGTCAGGAGACGCGGATGCTGCTGGAGCGAGTCACCGCCGTGCCGAAGGCCGCGTTCTCCCGCCCGGCCGACCGCCCGACGTTTCAGGCACATTACGATTCGCTTCGCGTGACCGACGAACTCTTGAAACCGCGGAGTATCGTCATCGTAGACGATGTGGTGACCCAAGGCACCATGCTTCTGGCTTCGGCTACGCGGCTGCACGAGGCGTTCCCGCAGGCGCGGCTGCGGGTCTTCGGACTGATCCGCACGATGAGCCAGCAGGAAATTGTGCAGATCGAGGACATTTGCACGGGCAAGATCCAACCGCGCGGCGAGCGGGCCGTGCGCACGCCATAGACGAACAGGCCGGGCGCCTGAATTTGGATCGAAGCCGGCACGCATTCTTCAGTTGCGCGATCGAGGACGTCCGCTGGCTCACCCTGACGCTCTGGGTTTGCCTAAGTTGCCGGGCTCGGCGATACGGTTCGGCAGCCCATGAACATTTCGAGACTAGTTGTCCGGGACTACCGGAATTTTTCACTCTTGGACGTGCCGATCCAAAGAGGCGTGACCTGCGTGCTCGGCGAGAACAATGCCGGCAAATCCAATCTGTTTCACGCGCTCCGGCTCGCAATGGACGTCAACCTGCCTTCGAGCCAGCGCCAGCTGACCGAGAATGATGTCCATGGCTGCGCGGGCCTAGCCAGTGCGCGGCAGATTCTCGTGGCGGTCGAGTTGACCGGGTTTACCGGCTCGCCGGAACAATGTGCAATGTGCGGGCTGTGGGAGGTTTCCGAAGATCTGGCGCGCGTGGTTTACCGCTTCCGTCCTCGGCAGGCGGTGCGCGAGGCGATCGAGCGTGGCGAAAAGGATGGCAACGCCCTGACGAGTGAAGATTACGCTTGGGAGCTGACGGGCGGCGGCAGCGGGCCGGGCAGCGACCCGGCGATCGTCGGCTGGAAGGACGCCTGCGGCCAGGCGATTCGGTTTCAGGATCTCCAGGCATTCAAGATCGATTTCCTGCCGGCACTGCGGGATGTTGAAAACGACCTGCGGCACTCGCGGATGTCGCCCTTGAGCCGGCTACTCGCCGTGCTCGACATCCCCCAGGCCGAGAAAGAGGCGCTAGTTGGAATCATCAAGACGGCCAATGACGGCGTCGAGGCCAGCCCGACCATCCACGTCGCCGGCGCCGCTGCCAATTCTTCCTTCGCCGACACCGCCGGCGAAGCGTTCGCGATGCCCCTGCGGCTGGGCATGATTGCCCCCACGTTTCATTCCATCAGTCGGAATCTGACCGTGCTCCTCACGAACGGGCCGGTCGTGGATTTTGAACCCGCGCGCAACGGGCTGGGCCTGAACAATGTTCTCTACGTGAGTATGCTGCTGGAATATTTCCGGCGGCGTATCACGCGGCCGGACACCGCTGGCCAGCTGCTGCTGATCGAGGAACCGGAAGCTCATCTCCATCCGCAGCTGCAGCACGTCCTCTTTTCAAAACTTTGCGGCAGCCCTTTTCAGACCTTCGTCACCACGCACAGCACGCACATCAGTTCTGCCGCGTCGCTGGACTCGCTGCTCTGCCTGACCAATACCGGCGGCGTCGCCACCGATGCCGTCGCCGCGCAGGCCATGCCGGGGCTGACCCCGGCCGACAAGGCCGACCTGGAGCGTTATCTCGACGCGACCCGCTCCACGCTGCTGTTCGCCCGCAAGGTCATGCTGGTTGAGGGACCGGCGGAACTGTTCTTGATCCCGGCACTGGTCAAGCAGGTGATGAACATCGACCTTGAGCGTCTCGGCATCGCGGTGGTGCCAATTCACGGGGTGCATTTCGGGCCTTACGCCAAGCTCTTCTCGACCAGCGGGCTGCGGAAGAAATGCGCCATCGTGACGGACGGGGATTTGCAGCCAGCCGATGCGACGGCGATTCCGGCGGACGAGGACGAGGAGGCGGAGGACACGCCGGAACCCCGGCGCAGCGACACGTTGGCCGCCTTCGAGAACGATTTTCTCAGGGTCTTTGCCTGCGAGACGACCTTCGAACGCACTCTCGCCATCTCCGGCCTCTTGCCTGTGCTCGAACGAACCTGCGCGGAGCTCGGCGCGCCGCGGATCCGGGCGCGATTGCAGGAGGCCGCCGTCGCATTGGAGTTCGTGGAGACAGCGGAAGACCTCGGCGCCGCACTGGCGGGCCTCGACAATTCGGTGCTCAACACCGCGAAGCGCTTCGGCAAGGCCCGCTTTGCGCAGGTGGCCTCGAAGCATGCGTCGCTCGCGACTGAGCTGCCGGCTTATATCCGGGACGCCGTCACCTGGCTCATCGCGTAATGGATCTGACACCGGAACAACTTGCGGCCGTCCGCTGCGACGAAAATCTGTTGCTTGAAGCCTGTCCGGGCAGCGGCAAGACGAGGGCCATTGTCGCGAAAACGCTGCGGTGCCTGGACACGGTGCGCGGCACGCCGCGGAAGATCGCCGTCATCACCTATACGAACGCGGCGGTGTATGAGATCGAGAATCGCCTGCGGATCTACAGCGCGACCGAGGACCTCGAATGTTGCGAGGTTTCCACCATCCATTCCTTCTGCCTGAACTATATCCTTAAGCGGTTCGCCTGGCGTTGCGCGGAATATCCCGCGGGATTCACGCTCCTGCCTTCCGACTCCGACGAATTCCAGGCCATCGTGGCGGCGGTCTGCACCGCGCACGGGCTTGCACGCGACGCCCGGGAGGAGTTCCAGAACCTCAACCGCGATCTGAACGGCGAACCGATCCTCGGTGCCGGGGCACTGGTCACCGCCGCGGCGGCCCACGCCTTCTGGCAAAAGCTGCATGAAGCGAAGGCGGTCGATTTCGCGACTATCATCTACCTGACCAACCGGCTGCTGACCGAATATCCGAGCCTGGCGCGGGCGCTTTCATGCCGGTTCCGCTGGGTGCTCGTCGACGAATTTCAGGACACCACCGTCCTGCAGATCGAGATCCTGAAGAAGATCCATGCGGCCGCGAGGAGCAGCTTCTTCCTCGTGGGCGACCCCCACCAGTCCATTTTCCGCTTTGCGGGCGCGCGACCGGAACTGAGCGAAGGGTTTGCCGCCCAGATTGCGGCGCGGCGTGATTTTCAGTTGTCGCAGAATTGGCGGTCGAACCCGCAGATCGTCGCCCAGGCCGGCAAGCTCCGCCCGCGGCCGGTCGCCATGACCTCAGCGGGGCCCATCGCCCAAGACACGGTTCAGCCGGTCTATGTGCATGCGGCGACTCCCTTTGAGGCGATCGAGCAGCATTTTCTGCCGGCGCTGGCTGCAAACGGAATCGAGATCGGCAATGCCGCCATCCTCGCGCCGTCCTGGTTCGCCTTGATCAACGTCGGTCGGTCCCTGCGGGCCTCCGGCGTTCCCATCATCGGCCCCGGCGCGCGCCCCTATCAGCGCTCGCAACTCTTCGCGCGATTGGCGGAGTATGCGTGCGAATACATCGAACGACGGAACCCGCGGCTCTTGCGTAACCTGCAGCGCGAGCTGCATCGGATGGTGTCGGACGCTTCGGAAACCGACCGCATGGACATTTTCAGCCATGCCGGTCGCACGACAATCTACCGGCTCCTACGGATCGCGGCGGCACTGCGGGACGACAATCCGTCGGCCGAACACTGGTTGGGTGCGGCCGCCACGCAGTTCGGCGCGCAACTGGTGGCCGATGGATTCCTGCCTGCGGCCGCGGCGGCCCTGCTCAGCCAATCTGCGACCGCAATGTGCGCACAGATGCGGCGGAATTACGTCAATCCAGCCGTCCTGACCGTCTCTGACCTCGGCTTGTTTGCCGCGACCGACCGCAGCCTGCGTCTGCTGACCATGCATGCGGCGAAGGGCCTCGAGTGGGATGCGGTCGCGTTGATCGGCCTCAATGAAGGTCAGCTGCCTAATCGTCGTGCGACCAGCGCGGCGGATTTGGATGAAAGCTGCCGTTTGTTCTACGTCGCCCTGACCCGCGCCAAACGATTCGTGCTCTACGTCTCCGACCAATCCAATTGGCGGAACACTCCCAGCCGGTTTCTCGATGACCGCGGCCTGGACTTGGTCGCCTGACCATCGCGGTCGGGCCGTTGGCTAATGAATGCTGAGGGTGCCCTCAAGCGAAGCAACTGCGCTGAAAGCGCGCTCCTGAGAAGTTAGAATACCACAGCGTTGTCGCCGGTCACATAAGTGCCGGAGAAATTCGGAATGGTTCGAACCCATCCGAGGCCGGTAATTGTGCTGAGGGGGACGATATAGCCGCTGGCGCGGCGTCCATCGCCCATGCCGCATTTATACCTGATGCCGGATTTGCCGCAGTGTTGCTGGACGAACTCCAGCATCTTGGCGGGGTCGAAAGCGACTAGTGTGTCCGGTTGGGCTTGATAGTGGGCCCAAACGTCCACTTGGCCAGTGGCCAACGTGAGTCCGCTGTCGCGGCCGCCAGCTCCCTTGTTCTCCAGGCAGATTTCAGCCGATGGAAAAGGGGACCATTTGATTTCCAAGCATTGAGACTTCTCGCGGTGGTAAAGGACTCCATCGCCACTCGGCTGGCCTCCTCGTTTTCGGTGGTGAACTTCGCGATCTCCTTAATCGTCGGGTCGTCGGACATGCGCAGCATGGCCGCACAGCTATTTAGAAGCGTCAAAGTAACGGCTCATAGTTGGACCGCTCCCAGCTGGCACGATACTCCTCCACAGCACATCGGCGGCGGGGTGCTGGCCACTGCCCAAGCCAGAAGTATGTGGCCCAGACCCGCAGCACCCCTGTCCTCTGTGTTCCTGACATCACCGCCGGGCACTTTCGGCGGGACTTTCGGATCCTGCCAGCCTGCTGCGTGGTGGGCGCCCCGGGCCGGCTTAGTGGCGTGCCCATAGGAATTACCCCTGCCATAGGAATAGACCAAACGCGACGCCGGCCGACCGATGGAAGCCGGTACTACCGAACTCTTCGGCGTGGCTCCATGGTGGGGTGCGACCATCGAGAGGAAGGACTTCCCCGGGGCGCAACTGCCCACATACCGATACTGGGCATCCGCCGGGAACAACATCTGCAAGCCCTTTCCTTTCTCCTTCTGACTCAGTGTCACGGCCAGGCCACTGTTGTTACGCCCGGTCCCCGTGCAGCGCTCAAGCATGAGGCGCCCGTAATGCCGCGGAGGAAAAGGCGAGGAAATGAGCAGCAAACGCCCAGTGGACAGAACTCGCGCGACCACGGCAGCCTGAATCGCACCAATCGACTGGCGCGGAGCGATCCAAGTCTGGTTGAAGGCGGCCGGAGCACGCCAGGCCGACGACCAGTGGTCATGGTCCCAGTGCGAAAGTATGATGACCGGGTGACGGGTGAAGCAGAATGACTTCAGGGCCGCAGGAAAGCTGAAGACATGGGCTCCCGCGCCGCCTCCGATATCAAGGTAGGCCTTCACGAAGTCATCCGTCCCGTAGAGCCCTGCGGCGTTGCCCTGGCCGACATCATAGGCGATGGCATAGGGAATTGGTGACTTCCCCACGGGCAGCAGTGCGGCGTCCAGCTCTTCGTCGGTCGCATCGGGCAGATGGTCAAGGTTGACTGTCTGCTCCAGCCGCCGGGCGCGGTCATCATCCACTCGCCCGATCTTGTCGAAGGCCCGGTTGACGGGCTCCTGAAACAGGTTGGCGTAGACGTAAAGGGGCGTCCCCCCGCCGCCCTTGTGGGAATAGATTTCGACCCAGGAGGTCTGGGGCTGGTCTGCCGTCTCCACGTAGGTCATGAATTCGCCCATCCCCTCCCGGGGCGTGCGGATTTCCAGCAGGGCCAGACGCGCCTCGCGGTAAAGCTGCGGCCGGCTGTCCGGCTCCAGCGACCCCTGGTATCGGTCGAACCAGTCCGCCTCGAAGGCCTCAAAAAACAGGGCGAAGGTCTCCGGCTCGTCGTTCTCGTCCGTCATGGCTTCGGCCTGACTGAAGCGGGCATAGAACCGGCCGTTGCCGGGTAGTTCCGCCCCGGCGGAATACTCCAGCTTCGGCACGAAGAGGACGTTTTCGGACTCCATCGCTCAAGGAACGGACTGCGGATACGGCCAAGCGCGGGGCGGCGGCGGCTTGGGCAGGTGGTCGGCGGCATGCTTGCGCAGCGCCGCATCGCACACGGCATAGCCCCAGTTGATCAGGCGCTCCTGAAGTTTGTCATTCATGGCTTTGAGCCGGGTCGGAATCCTCGCGAGATCAGCCGTGCGATCCGGCGGACAAGGTAGAGCGTTCGATAGTCGATAGTGGGCGATGGCCGTCCGAATGCCCCAATAGGTTCCGTCATGGAGTTTGGTATCCGACTTGAATGCCTCGATGATCTGGCGCTTGCGCAGGGACCGGACCTGGTTGTCAACCATGTCGAGCACCCGATAGGCGTGGCGTGCCCAGTCCTCCTTGGGCTCGTCCTCGGGTGCGATCTTGGCACCGGCATCGCTGACGAACACGGTCCGCAAGCTTTTCCACGCGGTTTCCAGTCCTAGGTTGTCATAGACGCCGCCGTCGCTGAGGACTACCCGGCTGGTAAAGGGCTCCCGTTGAAGTGGACAGCCCGGGTCTTTCTTAAAGAGCGATGAATCGAGCTCGAAAATCGCCGGGGACAAGACTGGAGGAAAGGCCGACGAAGCCGCAACCGCGTCGGCCAGACTGAATTTCGGCCGCATGATCCGTCCGACCAGATAATCTCCCATGTAAGGGCGGGTGAAGCGCCAGAGCACGCCGCTCTGCACATTGGTGGCATTGATCACGAAGAGCGGCGCCTTCTTGGGGAAGGGCAGGTCCTGCAGCGTCGCGTCCCCGAAGAGATGCTTGGCGTAGGACTTCGCGATCTGCTTGCTCGCGGTCTTGACCGGCAGGGCGCCGATCAGGACGGCGCCGGCATCGATGGTTACGCCCGCCAGTTTGCGCACCGGGTCGATTACCTCGGCCATCAACCCCTCGGCAAACCCGTCCTTCCGGAACCGAAGTTTGCCCCATTTCAAGCCCAGCATAGCTGCGGTGATGGAGCCGCCCGAAACGCTCGAAATCCTCGCCAGTCGGCCCAACAGGCCCAGTTCATTCAGGCGGATCAGCGCCCCAAGGTGGAAGACCATCGCCCGGTACCCGCCGCCGGACAGGCACAAGGCCATGCCCGGCTTGGGGACCGGTTGCTTTTTCTCGCCGGGCAGGAAACGGACCGGCTGGCTGACGGTCACCCGCTCGGGGGGAAGCAGGAGGGGATCATCGGTTGCACTCATGGGCTTAGGTCCGGAGTGAGCCTAGTTGTCGAGGTCATTGCCCACCATGATGCTCACGGTGATGGGGAAGTGATCGCTGTAATTCCGGCGATACATCAGGAAGTCGCCGTTGGCGGCCAACTCGTGATGCACGGTCGCGACCGGCAGGATGAGCAGGCCTTTCAGCGAAGCAGACGCGAACAGGTAGTCGATCTGTGAGCCTGGGAACAACGGTGTGCCCTTCAACCGCGTCGCCAGGTAGTCGTCACCATCTGGCGGCGCCAGCGCCGCGAACTTGTAGCCGCCGCTGTCGAAGTTTTCCCAAAAGTCCTCTTTCTTGTTGTCGTAGTGGCTCGCGTTCAAATCGCCCCCCACGAGAATGTCCTTCTCGTTCCGCAGCGCCGGCCGGGCCTGACAATAGGCGTGCAGCTCCGTGCGAAACCGCTCCATCGCCGCATTGTGGTTGGCCACCTTATTCTGGCCGGACGCCAGATGCAGCGCAACCGCCAGAAAATCCGTGGCTGGCGTGGAGCCGCTGCGCCGCACCCGGAAGTAACCGACCAGCGGATCGCGGTCAAAAATATCATCTCCCTCAACGTCGATGTCCGGCACGGTCAGCTCATCGATCGAGATCGCCTCGACTCGCGCCTCGTCATACAAAATCGCCACCCGCTGCGCCCCATTGATACCGCCCGAGCTGCCGATTGCGTATTTCCAAGTGGGACCGAGCAGCGCTTTCAGCCGCTCCAGCTCCAGTGAAGTCCGCTGTCCCGGAACGCCCGCGATTTCACTCAACATGATAACCGCAGTGCCCAACTGGTCGCGTATGGCGTCGGCGATCTTCGCATAGTCGCCCGGGGTCCGCGGCGGCAGCGCCTTCGGCCCCATCAATTCGGGAAACCCCCGCGCCGCGCCGTCGTGCATGTGCTCAAGGTTCCAAGCTCCAATGATGAGCGAGGGAACCTCCGTGCCTTCGTCCCCCGGCGCTGCCAGTGCGACCAGGTATTTGCCCAAAATCCATCCGCGCTTGGTGCTGGCCTCGACCTGCACGGCATTGCCCTGCACGGCGACCACGACGCCGTCCGTCTTGTCCGGCCAGCGGAAATACTGGCTGTCGCCGGGTTGGTCGCGCACGGGAACGCCGGCGGGATGCTGGGCGGCAAGCTGGACACGGTCACCAGCTTGAAAGTCGGCCGCAAGGCCGACGAAGACCATCGAACAAAACCAGAGGACGAAACAGGCAGATCGTTTCATGGGCAGCAAGGGTTAGACGTGCCGGCCCAAGCATGTCGGGTTGAGTGTTACGCCTGGCTGAAGTACGAAGCAAGGAGTTTAGCTCCGTCCGGCAGCCGGAACCATGGGATTTCCCGATTCTGTAGCACATGCGTCCACTGTCTCTCACCACAAAAATCGCCCCGGGTTCCCAGGGGGCCCTTCTGGCCCGTTGGAAGGAGACTCGGGACGGTGTGCGGTCACGCCCGCCGTGGCCGCTTGCGCCGTGGCCGAATGGAACGCTTCCGTTCCAGCATGGCCGGTAAAGTGGCAGTCAAGACAGTCGCGACTGCGCCGATTGATGCGATGACGACCGCTTCAGTGGGTATCCAATTCATGGTAGCAGCATAGCCGGTCAGCTTCCGGCAAATAGGGGCATCAAATCGCGCCGGATTTCATGTCCCTCAACGCCTCGTCGCCGGCGGCCTGGAGTTCCCGCATCCAGACGCTGTAGCGTTCCAGCGATTCCGGCCGCTCGTGTTTCGGGAGGAACGGGAAAAACTGCCGGAAAAACCTGACGGCAGAGCAAAAGGGGTCAGGTCGAGTATATTGCAGTTGACGGAGAAACTGTCCGACCCTAGCTGGTGGTATGGCGCGCAAGCTGCGATTGGAATTTCCCGGGGCGTGCTACCACGTGATCAACCGGGGCAACTACCGGGCGGATGTCTTCAAAACGGAAGGGGCGAAGGCGGCGTTTGAGGCCTGCCT
>Ga0163144_10026777_pt1 | contig 11194 bp, 1 predicted proteins | sample OliLak19BULKMAT1_FD_123175 | JGI IMG/M metagenome (GOLD analysis project Ga0163144, IMG submission 123175) | Freshwater microbial mat bacterial communities from Lake Vanda, McMurdo Dry Valleys, Antarctica - Oligotrophic Lake LV.19.BULKMAT1 | ecosystem: Environmental > Aquatic > Freshwater > Lake... | reverse complement strand
TCACCGTTGTGGCGCCGGCCAGCGTCGTCGTGCCGGTCACCCCGAACGCGCTGTTCGTCGTCGCGTAGGTCCCGTTCAACGTCGCGTTCTCACCGTAGCTCTGTGCGCCCGTCGTCGTCACGTTCTGCAGGCTCACGGTCCCGCCCGCATCTGTCGTCAAACTGGTCAGCGCCGTGCCACCACCGACTGCCGCGCTAAAGAGCGTCGCGCCTGTCGAGTTGGCGGCGAGCGTTTGCGCGCCATCGACCGCACCGGTGAACGTGATCGCGCCCGTGCCCGTCGTCACCGTGGTGCCCGCGGTCAAGGTCGTCGTGCCACCCACGCTAAAGCCGCTGTTTGTCGTCGTGTAGGTTCCGCCGTTCAACGTTGCGTTCTCACCGTAGCTCTGCGCGCCCGTCGTCGTCACGTTCTGCAGGCTCACCGTCCCGCCCGCGTTCGTCGTCAAGCTGGTCAGTGCCGTGCCGCCGCCGACGGCCGCGCTAAAGAGCGTCGCGCCTGTCGAGCTGGCCAATAGCGTTTGCCCGCCGTCAACCGCACCGGTGAAGGTGATCGGACCCGTGCCCGTCGTCACCGTCGTCGCGCCGGCCAAGGTCGTCGTCCCGGTCACCCCGAACGCACTGTTTGTCGTCGTGTAAGTTCCGTTCAGAGTCGCGTTCTCACCGTAACTCTGTGCGCCCGTCGTCGTCACGTTCTGCAGGCTCACCGTTCCGCCCGCATCTGTCGTCAAACTGGTCAGCGCCGTGCCACCACCGATGGCCGCACCAAACAGCGTCGCGCCCGTCGTGTTTACCGCCAGAGCTTGCCCGCCATTCACCGTCGAGTTGAGCGAGATATTTCCCGCCGCAGTGCTCGACAGGGTGGTCGCCGCGCCGAGCGTCGCCGCGTTGTTGTAGGTCTGGGTGCCGGTCGTTCTTACCAACATCGCTGCATTCACGCCAGAATCGCCGATCGTCGTGGTGCCACCTTGATAAGCAGCCAGTGCGCCCGCGTCGCCGACCAACACGCTGGTGAGCGCCGTTGTGCCGCCGACTTGGTCGCGGAAGGTTGCCACCGAGCCAGGGCCGACGTTCACGGTCAGGCCGAAACCGCCATTGATGGTGCTATTGAAATTAATATTGCCGGCGTCCTCGAAGGTGGAGTTGGCCGCCAAAGTGAGGGCTCCCCAGTTTTGGGTGTTGCCGCCGCTGCGGATCGTGCCGCCGACGGTGGACGCGCCGGTGACGGTCAGGCTGTTGAGCGGCGTCGTGGTGCCGACCCCGCCGAGCAGGCTCACGCCGCCCGCGCCAGCGTTGAGGGTCAGATTGAACGTGTTGGCCGAGGGATTGAGCGCGGAGTTGAACACGAGCGCGCCTGCGCCGCCCGTGAATGTGGCGTGGCTCGTAAGCGTGGTGGCGTTGTTGAACGTCACGCCAAAGCCATTGCTGGTGAACGCAAGCGTGCCGCCCGTGACACCCATCGAGACGGTGCCATTGAAAATCGTCGCGGCGTCCAGTTCGATGTTCGCGTCAAAGACCATCGGTCCCACAATCGTCCCGCTCATCCCAAGCGTGGCGCCAGGGGCAGAGAACCCGCCGATGGCGGACAAACCGTTGAGAGAAATCTTACCGCCGGCGGTGATGTTCACCGCACCCTGCGTCGTGCCAGTAAGCGTCACGGTATTCGTCTCCGCGAGGAAGCTGTTGCCAGCGCCTGCGCCTTTGTTGAACGCAATCGTGTCGACCGCGGTCGCGACGCGCGTGGTGGCGTCGACGCCGACGGCGCCGAGACCGTTGAGGTTCAACGTGGCGGCCGAGATCGTCTTGCCCGCGGCTTGGGTCAGCGCACCGCCGTGATCGAAGGTGACGGCGTTCGTGCCGGCATTGACGTCCTGCTGCAGCGTGAGGGTGCCGGTGCCGAGCGTGGTGGCGGTGAGGTTCCGGCCGAGCGTGACCGTGTCGAGCGTGAGCGCGTTGGCGTCGGTGATGGAAACATCGAAGGCGCCCGTGTTGCTGAGCGCGACCGCGCCAGTGAAGTCGTTGCCCGTATTGGTCAGCGCGACCGTGCCGACGTTGCCGTTGATGGTCACGGCGCCTGCGCCGGCGACCTGCGTGACGGCGGTGCTCGCCGCCTGCGAAATGCCGGCAGCGTTAATGCCCAGCGTGCCGGTGCCGACCGCGACATTGCCAAGGACGAGTGCGTTGGAATCGGTAATGGAGACGTTGTTGGCGCCGCTGTTCGATACGCTGACCGCCCCCGTGAAGTCGTTGCCGGCGTTGCCGAGCGCAACGGAGGCGGCGCCCGCGGTGACCGACGTGGTGCCGCCGATGACGGCCGCGGCGTTTTGCGTGATGGCGCCGCCATTGGAGGTGACGCTCAAATTGCCGGAGGTGCGAAGGGCATTCAACGCGGTGCCGCCCGTCTCGTGGAGCGTAATGTTTCCGGCCGCATCGGCGGTGTCCGCCGCGTTGCGCGCCTGCGCGCCGACGGAGCCGAAGGCGTTGGAATTGGTGCCGAGCGTGATGGCCAGCCCCGAGTTGTTGAGCGTCTTGAACGACGCGGCGCCGCCGACGGACAGAGCCTCGGTCTGGGTGATGGCGCCTGCGGTGGTCGTAGCGGAGAGAGTTCCCGCCACTGTGGATACGCCGGTGGCCGTGCCCGTGCCATCGCCGAACGCGATGCCGCCGGCACCGGTCGATTTGAGCGCGGCATTGTTGGCGGAATCGATGACGACTTTGTTCAGGTTGTTGTTTTCCTGGAGATCGATGTCGTTGGCGCCTGCGATGAGGCGGAGGATGCCGGGGACGACCAGCGCGGTGGCGCCGGTCTGGACGATGTTGCCAGCCGTGCTCTGGACAGTGAGGTTCTGGCCGACGTTGGCCTGGCCGAGAGTGATGCCGCCCACGTCGTCGCGGACGACGACGTTGTTCGTGCCGGTGTTGGAGAGCCCGACCGAACCCGTGAAGTTGTTGTTGGTATTATTAAGCGTGATCGCGCCGGCGCCGCCGATGAACGACGCCACACCCGCGCCCGCCGTCTGCACGATCGTGGTGCCCGTATCCTGGCTGATGCCGCTGGTGTCGGTGGTGCCGCCGGCGTTCGCCGTGATGGTCAACGTGCCGGTGCCGACCGCGATCGCGCCGAGCTTCAGCGCATTGGTGTCGGTGACGGCGACATTATTGGCGCCGGTGTTGGACACCGCGACCGCACCCGTGAAATCGTTGCCAGTGTTGGAGAGGTCGATCGCAGCGGCCCCGGCCGTAATGGCCGTCGTTCCGCCGACGATCATCGAACCGGTTTGCGTGAGCGCGCCAGCGTTGGTGGCGAGCACAAGGTTCCCCACGGTGCGGAGGCCCGCGATGACGGTGCCGCCGGTTTCCGCCAAATTAATTGTGGCCGTGCGGTCGGCGGAGTCATCGGCCGAACGCACCTGCGCGCCGACGGAGCCCAGAGCGTTGCCGGCGTTGGCTAGCGTGACGGCGGCGCCGACATCGTTCCGCGTCTTGAAGTTTCCGAGGCCCGCGACCGTGAGGTCGCCGGTCTGCGTGATCGCCCCGCCCGAGGTGACGGTGAGCGAGTTGACGTTCAGGGCGGGGAGCGCGACGGCAGTCGTGTCGACCAGAGTGACATCGGCGCCGGCCGCGACGGTTAGGGCGATCGTGCCGCTGAAGGTGTTCGTGCCGGCCGCGGTGAACGCGGCGTTTGCCGTGTCGAGAGCGACATTGCCAGCGGTGGAGGTGACGGCGAGATTGCCGGCGACCGTCAGGACGCCGGAATCGGTCACGTGGCTACCCGCGACAACCGTGAGGTCGGCGCCGGCGTTCACTGTGCCGAGGTTGATCGCGTTGGCATCGGCGATGGAAATATTGTTGGCACCCGTGGTCTGGAGCGAAACGGCGCCGGTGAAATTGTTCGCGACATCCGCGAGCGTGATGGCGTTGGCGCCGGCATTGAGGGTCGTCGTGCCGCCCACGGAGAGGGCTGCGCCGCCCTGGGTGATGGCCCCGCTTGCGCCCACCGTCAGGTTGCCGGTCCCGGTGGTGCCCGCGAGCGTGGTCCCGCCGGTAGTGCTCACGAAAGTGTCTCCCGCGGTCTTGCCCAGGACGAGGGCGGAAGCCGCCGTCGGAAGCGAAGTGCCGCTGGTGCCGACCGCGCCGGCGCCGTTGAGCGTCAGCGTGCCGGCGACGATGCTACCGGTCGTGGTCGTGACGGCCGCGCTGTGCGCCAGCGTGGCGGCACCGGCGGCGACGTTGATAGTGTTGCCACCGAGGGCGAGTGTCGTGCCCTTCAAGTCGACCGAACCGGCGTTGACCGTAGCGCCGACCGTCGTCGTGCCGGTCGCGGCGTTGGTCTGCGAGAGCGCGCCGGTGAGCGTGACGACGCCGTTGAGATTGAGGGCACCAGAGTTCGTGATCGTGAGGGCCGTGCCGTTGACCGCGCCGCCGAGGGTGAGCGTGCCAGCGTTGGTCGAGAGCGTGGGCGAACCGGTCAACGTGATAGCGGTGACGGAGTCGCCGAGCGACAGGGCGGCGCCAGCCGCGGTCGCGGCCACTGTGTTCGCGAGAGTGACGCCCGAGGAGGCGGTGGCGGTGGCGCCGTTGGTGAACGTGACGCCATTGAGGGAGAGCGCGCCGGTGTTCCCGTAAATCGTGCTGCTTGTGACGGTGCCGCCGAGCTGGTTGATGGCGATCGGGTTGGTGCCCGTAGTGAGGGTCGTGGCGGTGAGGCCGCCGTTGAAACTGGCGGCGCCGGCCGCCTTGCTGGAGAGGTCGACGGTCGTCGCTGCGACGGCGCCGCTGAAAGTCGCGGCCTGGCTGCCGTTGATCGTGAGCGTGCCTACGTTCGTCGTGCTGGTGCCGTTGACGGTTCCGGCGGTGCCAGGTGTGAGCACGAGACTGTTGGTCGCACCGGTGACGGCACCGATCGCGATGGCGGCTCCCATGGCGGTGGTGCCGGCCTTGGTCGTGTCCAGGGTGGCGGTGCCGGTGAGCGTCGTCGCGCCCAGCGTCATGGCTTGACCATTGGTGCGGACGTTGCCGCCGACAATGGTGCTCGAAGGATTGCTCCCGCTGCCCGTCGTCACGACACCGCCGTCGAGATTGAGCGTGTTACCCGAATTGCCGAGCGTGACCGTGCCGGTGTTGAGGAAGGTGACCGCGTTGGTGACATTGGTGGTCGAACCGACGAAGGCGACGTTGTAGCCGGCGTTGGCGGTGTTGAGATTGGTGGCGTTGATCACGCCGCTGAAGGTCGCGGTGCCGCCCGTCTTGCCGTTCAGATTGACGCTGGTGGCGGTGACCGTGCCGCCGAAGTTCGCGGCACCGGTGCCGCTGACGATCAGGTTGTCGGCGACGACGCCCGCGGCGGTCACCGTGCCGCTGCCGGGGGCGAGGGCGAGATCGAGTCCACCCGACGATGAGCTGACGGCGCCGATCGAGATGGCGCTGTTGGTGGTCGTCAGGGTCACGTCGGCGCCGAGTGTGACGGTGTCAACGATGTTGATGGCGCCGGTGGTCGTGATGCCGGTGCTGTTGATGCGCGTGGCGCCGCCGTTGTTGGCGGAGAAGCTGGTCAACGGCGTGGCGCCGCCGATGGCGCCATTGATGGTGGTCAGGCCCGCGGCGTTGACCGCGAGGGTGCTTGCGCCATTCACGAGGCCGTTGAAGTCGATGGTGGTAGCGCTGGTCAGCGTCGTCGCCGCGCCGAGCGTGACGTCGTCGCCGAAAGTCTGCGCGCCGCTCGTGCTGATGGTGCCGCCGTTGAGGGCCGTCGTGCCGCCGCCGTTCGTCGTGAAGCTGCCGGCGGCGACCGTGTTCGAAATCGTGGTCGTGCCCGTCGTGTTAAGGCCAAGCGCGCCGAGCGCGTTGCCGGCGCCGACAGCGCCGGTGTGGGTGATGGCGGCGTTGCCGGCGTTGACCGTGAGATCGCGCGCGGTGGCGTTGGCCGAATTCACGGTCGAGCTAAAGCCAACCGCGGCGTTGGAGGTGTTGAGGGTCGTGGTGGCGCCGAGTTCCACCGCATCGATGTAAGTCTGGGGTCCGGCCGTAGTGACAGTGCCGCCATTGATGGCGGTGGTGCCGCCGGCGTTGGTGCTGAGGCTGGCAAGCGGCGTGATCGTGCCGACCGGGTTGCTGAAGGTCGTCGTGCCGCCCGTGTTCACGGCGAGCGTCTGTCCGCCGTTGACGGTGGAGCTGAACAAGATGTTACCGCTGCCTGAGCTGGCCAGCGTGGTCGCAGCACCCAGCGTGACGGCGCCCGAATACGTTTGGCCATTGGTCGTGTTGATCGAGCCGCCGTTCAGCGCGGCGGCGTGGTTGAACACAATGCTGCCGGTGTTCAGGCCGCCGGTCACCGTGATGCCGCCGGAAGCGGAGACATCCAGCGTTCCCGTGAGGGTGCTTGCGCCGAGCGAGATTGCGCCCGCATCCACGAGCGTCGCGCTCGTTCCGCTGGAGATGGCGAGCGAGTTGAAGTTGTTCGACGAATTCGTCAGCGTGATCGCGGTGCCGGCGGAGAGGCTGGTCGCACCGGGGACGATCAGCGCGCCGCCCTGCGTGATATCGGCGCCGGAGGTGACGTTGAGCCCACCGCTCAGCGTGACGGCGGGCAACTGGATGCCAGTGGTGTCGCGGAACGCGAGGTTGTTGATGTTGCCCGTGGAGGCGGCAAAGTTGGGGTTGGAGCTAAACGTGTTGGCTGAGCTCAAATTAATATCCGAACCGTTCGGCACCGTGAACGAGGGGATGCCCGTGACGCTCAACACGCCGCTCTGCGTGATAGAACCGCCGGCGTTGACGCCGAGCGTGCCGCTGATGGTCGAGGCACCGAGGCTCACGCCAGCGCTCGTCCTGAAGTCGATATTTCGGCCACTGTTCACCGTCAGCGAACCAATCGTATTCGACGCGTTGTTTAAGGTCACATCATTCCCGGCGCCCGCCGTGGCACTGAGGCTTGTGGCGCTCAACACGCCGCTCTGCGTGATGGAACCCCCGGCGTTGACGCCGAGCGCGCCGCTGATGGTCGAAGCACCGAGGCTCACGGCGGTGGTGGAAAGCAACGACACGTTCTGGCCGCTCGTAATCGTGAACGAGCCGACGTTGTTGCCGGCGTTGTTTAGCGAAATGGGATTCGCCGCGCCGGCGGAGGCGGTGACGGACGGAACGGTGAGCGCGCCGCCGCTCGTGATCGCGCCGTTGGCGGTGAGGCCCAGGGTGGCGGCCGATACGGTGCTGCCGAGGCTCAGCGTGCTGCCGCTCGTGATGGAAATCGGCCCGGCGGTCGCCAAAGCCGCGCCCGAACTAAAGCTGCCGGAACCGACCAAGGTGAGTCCACCGGTGCCGGCGTTGGTGATACCGGCATTTACCGCCAGCACATTGCCAGCGTTCAGAGTCAGACCGAAGGCGCTGTTCCAGGCGATCGCACCGTTCACCGTGAGGTTGTTTGTTGCGGCGATGGAAAGGCTGGTGGTCCCGAGGAGCGTGGAGACCGCCCCGGACGTGATGAAGCTGTTCAGACCGGCAAAATCACCGGCAGAAACGTTGCCGGTGACATTGTCACCGGTGGTAAGATCTCCGTTAAGATCGGCGGTGCCGTTGATCGTGAGATTGAGCGGATCGAGCAACAGGCTACCATTTCGCCCTTTGATCGCTCGCAAATCGACGCCGCCCCGGAAATCGAGGAAGCCCTTGCCCGAAACTTCCGCAAAACCGCCGTCGCCGCCCTGTGCACCACCGCGCGCGGAAATGTTGCCCGAGAAGCTCGTGGCACCATCCGCCCAAACGATGACTTTGCCCCCGTTGCCCTTGATGGTCGCGTCGGCCTTGATTTGGGCGCCAGCGTCAATGATAGTCGTCTGCGCATTGCGCACGTCGGGATTCTTGCCTTGTAAATCGCCGCCGATCCGAATGGTACCACCGCCGGTCGCACCGGACGCGTCGACATTAGCCTTTGGCGTCATGTGCACCAGCCCGGCGAGAATATCGATACTGCCACCCGTGCCCGCGGCGCTGGAGGCATCGATCGTGCCGCCGACCTGAGCCTTGCCAGCCCCGGCGTCGATCGTGATTTTCGGGCCCGCGATCGCGCCGTTTTGGCGGATGGCGAGCGAATAGATATCGCCCACAGCCAGCGTGACGCTGCCGTTTGCCCCCTTGCTCTCGAGCTTCCCGGAATTCTCCACTCCAACCGCGTCGTTCGCGACTGGTCCGAGATTCACGAAAACGCGCTGGCCGGCCTCTCCGAGAAAAACCTCATTGCCGGCGACGAGCGTCACCGGCCCATTGCGTGAGATCACATTGCCATGGTTCGTCACGGTGCGGCCAATGAGATTGACCATCGAACCCGATTCAATTGCGCCGGCGTTGATCACGCCTCCAGTGAGGCCGGAGAACCGATTGACGTTGGCCAGGAAGTCTTGATTCGAAATATTGCCGGCCGCCGCATACAGCCCGCCCACATCGATGAATGCAGTGTTGCCAAAATAGAGGCCGGCCGGATTGACGAGATAGACGATCCCGTTGGCGCGGAGAGTGCCGAGGATCTGGGAAGGATCCGCGGAATCGACGCGATTCAGGACCCGTGACGAGGCGGACGGCTGGGTGAAAACCACTGTCTCATTACGAGCAATATCGAATCCTGTGTAGTTGATGATCGCCGTATTGCTGACGTTAATCGTGGTCAAGGGACCGTTACGGGTGAATTCGGCGGTGCCTTGAACCACGTGCTCGCCCTCCGGACCGGCCACGAGTCGCGTCGGAACCTGCATCATCATGAGTCCTGCCACAACCTGGGTAACGACCAAGGAACGGAAGAACGACACCGGACGCTCACGACGGAGTTTGGAAAATCGCATGGGACTAAATTGGAGGGTTGTTACCAGACGAGCGTGAGAAGGAGGTGAAGCCGGGATGCCCCTGACTTGGTATCATTCGAGCCGGGAACATAGGCGCCGCCTCCCGTCGATTTAATGCCAGTCTGAATCTCCTGGAGCACATAACCCCAGTCCGCCCGCAGATTGACGTTACGCAGCATCTGCAACTCCAGGCCGAGTCCCGTGCTCAGGAGCGTATAATTGTTCTCGCCGCCGCGCCGTGCCGTCGCCGTGCCGGTGTTCACCTCGGTGAATCCGAAATCCACAAAAGTCCGCGCAATCAAATCCCAATCAGGACGAGCGTAGACGCGCGGCGGACGGAGGTTGAACGGCCGACCGAATAGTGTCGATGCTGGCTCCTGGTTAACCTTTCCATCGCCGGCTTTTTGCTTTTCCCGTTCGTTGGCCGGCTGCATCGCCCGCGGAATGTGAAAACGATATTCCGCGTTGAGTGTATAAACGTTGTCGCCGGCAACCGCGGATTCTGGATAACCACGCGCGGAGAAAAATCCGCCGATCGCCTGCTCTTTCTGGGGGATCAACCGGTCGTTGCCAATCACACGCTGACCCTTCATTTGCAAAGAAACCTCGTGAGCGAGCGTGGAACGACCCCAATCGTTCTTGCTCGAAATTCCGAAAAAGAGCGGCTCGAGGTAGGCCGAGGCGCTGAACTCGCCCCGCACCAGATCATAAGTGTCCTGTGTGTCGAGGCGGCCAAGTCGCACGAGTTGCTGCTCATTGATCTCTTTGATCCCGGTCTCGTAACCAATGCTGCCCGAGACATTCCATATCTCATTCGTGCGCTCAATGCGCACCGACGTGTAGGGCGTAAGCAGGTCGGCGCTACCAGTGAGCAACAAGGTTTTGTTCCGGACTTCGATATGTTCCATCGTAAACCCGGCAGTCACATCGATGGCAAATCTCCAGAGTGAAATGGGACTTCCAATCAGCTCCGCCCCGGCCGTCCAAGATTCTCCGGCGAATCGCTCCGCAGGCGGCCCTACCGTCGCCCCTTGCGGAAGCGCGGCCTCGGGAGTCGTCGCATTGAAATCGCCCCACGAGCCGAACACACGCGCTCTCAAACGATCAGGATAAAAAAGCGGGTAATTATAAGAACCGAAGACCGCATTCGCCTTCGAGATATTCGACGTAATGTAGTCGATTGAGGCAATGTCGTCACGGTTGAAAAGCTGATTCTGCACAAAGCCGACCCGTTCGCGCAATTCAGCCGTCGCCGTCGTGCCCGTGTTGGATGCCTGGGCGTATGCAAGCCAGGATTTTTGCTCCGTGACCAGATAGTCCAAGGTCACCCGGCCGGCATCCTCCGTGGAAGAGAGGGCGGCTTCCACGCTGCGCCCGGGATGACGATTTAGCCGGCGGAGGTAGTCATCCAAAGGGTTCTTTTTCAAAAGGCTTCCAGGCGCGTCGGGAGACCCTGGCTTCAGGGGCGAATTGGCCACAATGCGCGCGTGTTTGGGATTGGAAACGACCGCGTCGGCCGGCAGCCGCGTGCCCTTGGCGATGGATCGCACTTGCGCGACCTCGCTAAACCAAACGACCAGCTTCAACGTCCGATCCGTCGGAGCCCGAAGATCCTCTTTCGACTGAGGGTCAAGTTGATCGCGGCTGACGAGCACCACAACACCGAAAATCCCTTTCGCATTCATCGCCTCGACAATCACGCCGAAGATTTTGCGCAAGGCAGACTCCGAGATCCGCGTGCCGGACGGCAACGCCTCCGCCAGCTTGATCTTCGTGCCCCCTGCCTCGGCACCGATCAGTGCACCGTCATCCGCCCGCCCCAGATCAACCACGAGATCGTTCAATATCGCCAACCCCGGCGCCGCAGGATGCTCGCGACCGTAGCTTAATGTAATCTGTTCGACGGGAAATCGCGGTGAAGGATCGCCCCCCTCAGCGCCAGCGACCCGCCCAGCGATCAGCACGACCGCTAGCAATCCTAACCAACAATAATTTTTCATGATGTCGTACGGGCACGCACGGCCCTCAAAAAAACGGGGGAGGTAGAAGCTGAAGCTGTAATGAAAGCTGGATGCTGGAGGCGACTGGCGACTGGCGACTGGCGACGAGAAAAGACTGTTCGCCAGTTGCAGCAAGAAAAATAGAAGGGACAATATCCCGACCAGATCGGCCAGAAAATGGGCCAACTGTCATCACTACCGTCCCATAGGATTTTGTGATTTTCCTAATTTTCGTACACAAAAGAATGGTTCGGTTGCCGCGCTTTGACCTGCTATCAAGCAGGGGATGAACAATAAACGCACGATACAACCGAACCGCCGTCACTATACAGTGTTGCGGCAGCTCTGCGAGCTCATTCCGACGCAT
>Ga0163144_10026776_pt1 | contig 11194 bp, 20 predicted proteins | sample OliLak19BULKMAT1_FD_123175 | JGI IMG/M metagenome (GOLD analysis project Ga0163144, IMG submission 123175) | Freshwater microbial mat bacterial communities from Lake Vanda, McMurdo Dry Valleys, Antarctica - Oligotrophic Lake LV.19.BULKMAT1 | ecosystem: Environmental > Aquatic > Freshwater >... | reverse complement strand
GCCTTGAGCGAAAGCTTCAATGGGGCCGCCGTTAGTGAACGGCGGAAATTTGCGTCACTTGGCTGATCGCGAAGATGCGCCAGAGCGCTTCAATGGGGCCGCCGTTAGTGAACGGCGGAAATCGGGGACAGCACGCTCTTAGTATCCGGGGCGTCCTGCTTCAATGGGGCCGCCATTAGTGAACGGCGGAAATGTGTTCCGCGATTGCCCCAACGTGCCAATTATCGTTGCTTCAATGGGGCCGCCGTTAGTGAACGGCGGAAATCAAAGGTCAAGCGCTCGCAAGGCCGTTCGTGAGTGTGGCTTCAATGGGGCCGCCGTTAGTGAACGGCGGAAATCAGAAGAGCTGAAAGCACGAAAGCTTGGAAGGCTCGGCTTCAATGGGGCCGCCGTTAGTGAACGGCGGAAATTGCGGCCGCTTCATTTGATCTCGGCGATGTGGTTGCGCTTCAATGGGGCCGCCGTTAGTGAACGGCGGAAATGGCTCGCTGCTAGTAGAGGCGCTGGCCGGCACGGGAAGCTTCAATGGGGCCGCCGTTAGTGAACGGCGGAAATCTTTCGGCGGTCGATTCAGGTGTGAGCGAAACTCAATGCTTCAATGGGGCCGCCGTTAGTGAACGGCGGAAATCCGCATGCGTGACGGCGGCCGCTCTCGATATGGCTCCCGGCTTCAATGGGGCCGCCGTTAGTGAACGGCGGAAATTAACGCGCGGTCCGAAGTGATGCGGAATTGAGATACGCTTCAATGGGGCCGCCGTTAGTGAACGGCGGAAATTGCTGAACGATAGGCTGACTCAGCGCTGCGCTAGGCGCTTCAATGGGGCCGCCGTTAGTGAACGGCGGAAATTGTCGGCTCGGACAGCGAGCGAAACCCTATTTGGGCGGCTTCAATGGGGCCGCCGTTAGTGAACGGCGGAAATTTCGCAGGAGAGCCGCCGTTCGACCGGGCGCCGGCTCGGCTTCAATGGGGCCGCCGTTAGTGAACGGCGGAAATAGCCGATCAATGTTGAGATGCGCTGCGCGCGATGCCTTGCTTCAATGGGGCCGCCGTTAGTGAACGGCGGAAATGTGGCACCGTTTACGCTGCCGTTCAGTACGCCATCGCTTCAATGGGGCCGCCGTTAGTGAACGGCGGAAATAGCCTGGACCTCGAAGCCCCGGCAGGCTGCCGCCTCGCTTCAATGGGGCCGCCGTTAGTGAACGGCGGAAATTAGTGCACGCGGTCCCCTTGCCGCCAACGGGGATCGGCTTCAATGGGGCCGCCGTTAGTGAACGGCGGAAATGTCCAGATGGCCCACGCGGTGCACCCTGTCTCCGAGGCTTCAATGGGGCCGCCGTTAGTGAACGGCGGAAATAGTGTCACCGTAGGTGATACCGTCGGGGCCGCGCGCTGCTTCAATGGGGCCGCCGTTAGTGAACGGCGGAAATTCGACGAATCGCCGGCGCGCTTGGTCGCGTACCCAAGGCTTCAATGGGGCCGCCGTTAGTGAACGGCGGAAATCAGTCGGCGGCCTACAGGGATTTGTCGAGACTCTCGCGGCTTCAATGGGGCCGCCGTTAGTGAACGGCGGAAATCCTGTATCGAGCGATGTAGCGCCGTACCGTACTGACAGCTTCAATGGGGCTGCCGTTAGTGAACGGCGGAAATGATGGGGAACCGCTCTTGGGAGCCCCGGCGCTTGCAGCTTCAATGGGGCCGCCGTTAGTGAACGGCGGAAATTCGATTGACGGTGTGTAAGCAGCGCGGAATCCGTTGCTTCAATGGGGCCGCCGTTAGTGAACGGCGGAAATCCGTATTTTGCGCTGTTGTCGCCCATGATACATTTCCTGCTTCAATGGGGCCGCCGTTAGTGAACGGCGGAAATGCCCAGTCTGCGTCGAGTTTCACCCTAAGGTAAGGGCGCTTCAATGGGGCCGCCGTTAGTGAACGGCGGAAATTTCGGGCCAGGGGACTGGGAGTACCTGGGCACCGCGGCGCTTCAATGGGGCCGCCGTTAGTGAACGGCGGAAATTCTTTCACTGCCTCCTAACCATCCCGCGGGACTTCCAGCTTCAATGGGGCCGCCGTTAGTGAACGGCGGAAATAAGGAAGCTAGGGCAATGTTTGCCGTTGACTGTGTGCTTCAATGGGGCCGCCGTTAGTGAACGGCGGAAATACGACAGATGATGTGATCTGGAGTCAATACGATATTACGCTTCAATGGGGCCGCCGTTAGTGAACGGCGGAAATAAGTAATTGCCGTTGGCGTCGTCGTAGTGCTAGCCTTAGCTTCAATGGGGCCGCCGTTAGTGAACGGCGGAAATTTGAACGGGCCCCAAATGTAGAGGCGATCTAGCCGGTAGGCTTCAATGGGGCCGCCGTTAGTGAACGGCGGAAATGTGATTGGTGTGTCGTCGCTCTCCGAGTATTGGATCAGCTTCAATGGGGCCGCCGTTAGTGAACGGCGGAAATCTTCTGGTCCGAGTCCTTGATGTCCGTCTCAGGGGTGGCTTCAATGGGGCCGCCGTTAGTGAACGGCGGAAATCGTGCAGGGCCTCCAGTCGTTTCACGTCGCGGTTCTTGGCTTCAATGGGGCCGCCGTTAGTGAACGGCGGAAATAAAACCGAGGGACTTGACCCTTGGAGCGTTATGCTGGCTTCAATGGGGCCGCCGTTAGTGAACGGCGGAAATCAAGGACCAGGCGGCCGTCGCCTACCGCCGCGTGCCTGCTTCAATGGGGCCGCCGTTAGTGAACGGCGGAAATGACCAGGTTGCCTTTCGTGGCATCTAGATCTGCCCCGCTTCAATGGGGCCGCCGTTAGTGAACGGCGGAAATTTTCGTGATGGCCGTCGCAGTAGCGCTTCTCAAAGGCGCTTCAATGGGGCCGCCGTTAGTGAACGGCGGAAATGTCGGCACAGCTTGTGGAACAGGCAGCCGCTTTTTTGCTTCAATGGGGCCGCCGTTAGTGAACGGCGGAAATGTTGGCTTGGGTACCTCGGGCACACACGAGAATACCGCTTCAATGGGGCCGCCGTTAGTGAACGGCGGAAATCAAAATAGACAAGACAGAAGGAGATACCGAACATGACTGCTTCAATGGGGCCGCCGTTAGTGAACGGCGGAAATCGGAGGCGAGCCCAAGAGGCTGACATAGCCCAGCAGGAGCTTCAATGGGGCCGCCGTTAGTGAACGGCGGAAATCCAACGGGCAAGAGCTGTCAACGTGGGCAGACTGCTTGCTTCAATGGGGCCGCCGTTAGTGAACGGCGGAAATTCCTGTTGTGCTGCCTTCGATAACCGCCATAATTAGCTTCAATGGGGCCGCCGTTAGTGAACGGCGGAAATTTGGAGCAGCCCGTCGTGGCGTTCGATACGGAGTGGTAGCTTCAATGGGGCCGCCGTTAGTGAACGGCGGAAATTTGTAGCTGATCGCCGTTGCGCCAGCCGACTCAATCGCTTCAATGGGGCCGCCGTTAGTGAACGGCGGAAATGTGAGGAACGGCGAATGGCAATGGTCGACCTTTTGACCTCGCTTCAATGGGGCCGCCGTTAGTGAACGGCGGAAATCTTCGTGTTGTAGGTGAACGCCCCCGAGTCCAGCATGCTTCAATGGGGCCGCCGTTAGTGAACGGCGGAAATCTCCTGGCGCCGAAGTCGCAATCGAAGTAGAGGCGAAACAGCTTCAATGGGGCCGCCGTTAGTGAACGGCGGAAATGACGACCCGCTCTAGCGCCGCCGCATCGGCGCCCCTGCTTCAATGGGGCCGCCGTTAGTGAACGGCGGAAATTGTGTGAAGTGTGGGGTTTGGTCGAACTTTGAGGCGCGCTTCAATGGGGCCGCCGTTAGTGAACGGCGGAAATGTGCCACCACCCGCGCTTGACGTGTTGGCCGCGGTGAGCTTCAATGGGGCCGCCGTTAGTGAACGGCGGAAATCCTCAGCTAACTTCTGGTTAACCATATCAGGCTCGGCGCTTCAATGGGGCCGCCGTTAGTGAACGGCGGAAATCTCGTGAAAGCTCAAGCTCGTGAAGCCGCGCTAGTCGCTTCAATGGGGCCGCCGTTAGTGAACGGCGGAAATAGTTGACGACGGCTTCGCGTTGTTTGTCACTACCCCCGGCTTCAATGGGGCCGCCGTTAGTGAACGGCGGAAATTTCAAGCGGCGCGCGACGATGTGCAGTGCGCGTGGGCGCTTCAATGGGGCCGCCGTTAGTGAACGGCGGAAATCGCCAACGGGCCAATCATTGGTCCACACCAAGCGGCAGCTTCAATGGGGCCGCCGTTAGTGAACGGCGGAAATAGTCCCGTGAGGCTTGGCGCCGGTGACACTACAGCTCACGCTTCAATGGGGCCGCCGTTAGTGAACGGCGGAAATATTACTGATGTGCGCGGGGATAGCGATTACCTCACGGCTTCAATGGGGCCGCCGTTAGTGAACGGCGGAAATGAGGTGTGGGCGGCAAGCAAGCAACGCCTAACCGCAGAGCTTCAATGGGGCCGCCGTTAGTGAACGGCGGAAATCAACGCGACCCGATCCGCCCTGCGCCCACACAAGTTTGCTTCAATGGGGCCGCCGTTAGTGAACGGCGGAAATATGGCCGGGATTGTACGGTATCCCGACCGGATAGGTGCTTCAATGGGGCCGCCGTTAGTGAACGGCGGAAATCTCCCCCTGCAAGAACGGCGGCCCCAGCTTACTCTTCGCTTCAATGGGGCCGCCGTTAGTGAACGGCGGAAATCCTTGACCAGCTCGCAGCTGATCACGTCAATTGACGTGCTTCAATGGGGCCGCCGTTAGTGAACGGCGGAAATGCTCAGCCACGCGTTCTGCCGCGCTGGCAACGGAACCGGCTTCAATGGGGCCGCCGTTAGTGAACGGCGGAAATCTAGTGCTGAATTCGCCCGATTATGAAGGCGTGCTAGCTTCAATGGGGCCGCCGTTAGTGAACGGCGGAAATCTTTCAAGCTTTCAAGCCTTTCAGCTCCTCTCACCTTGCTTCAATGGGGCCGCCGTTAGTGAACGGCGGAAATCGGGGCACTAGGGGTCGAGTCAGCGCTTAGGCGCCTTGCTTCAATGGGGCCGCCGTTAGTGAACGGCGGAAATCCAAGTCGGGAGCACACAAGATGTTTCGAGACGACAGCTTCAATGGGGCCGCCGTTAGTGAACGGCGGAAATCGCCACCATATCTCAGTGGTGACTAGCTCCTCTGGGCTTCAATGGGGCCGCCGTTAGTGAACGGCGGAAATGATATTCTCACTGCTCGGACCATCGGAGAGATTACTAGCTTCAATGGGGCCGCCGTTAGTGAACGGCGGAAATACCGGGATCGCGAATTCACCTGCCGGGTGTTTTTCGGCTTCAATGGGGCCGCCGTTAGTGAACGGCGGAAATGACAAAGACGTCCTCGTCTGCTACGTCGGCAAGGCTCGCTTCAATGGGGCCGCCGTTAGTGAACGGCGGAAATCCACACAACGTCCCCAACCTCGCCGCCGTTGTCGCGGCTTCAAAGGGGCCGCCGTTAGTGAACGGCGGAAATTCGCGACAACCGCAGCAGCAAGGTGGCGGGCGAGCTGCTTCAATGGGGCCGCCGTTAGTGAACGGCGGAAATGACCGGCGGTCGCAAACTTTGTGTCTCCCGGGCAACCTGCTTCAATGGGGCCGCCGTTAGTGAACGGCGGAAATTTTGCGTTCGCGGCAAAGAACTCTGCGCTGCATGCGGAGCTTCAATGGGGCCGCCGTTAGTGAACGGCGGAAATGTCGTGGCGAGCTTGGCCACCGCGACATGCAGAGCGACGCTTCAATGGGGCCGCCGTTAGTGAACGGCGGAAATTGGTCAACGGTCCAAAATTCCGCGCGATGCGAGACGAGGCTTCAATGGGGCCGCCGTTAGTGAACGGCGGAAATCCATTACGGCGGCAGTGGTGTTGGCCCCGACGACGGCGGCTTCAATGGGGCCGCCGTTAGTGAACGGCGGAAATTACAGCGCGGACAAGGACTTGCTCCAGCTCGTCGGGCAGCTTCAATGGGGCCGCCGTTAGTGAACGGCGGAAATCCCAGACTGCTTTCTCCGATGTGGAATCGATACAGTCGCTTCAATGGGGCCGCCGTTAGTGAACGGCGGAAATTACAATAACCCCATGCCAGCCAGCAATCCGCAGATCGCTTCAATGGGGCCGCCGTTAGTGAACGGCGGAAATCAAGCGCAAGGTCCGCGATGCGATGAGGTTGCAGCAGCTTCAATGGGGCCGCCGTTAGTGAACGGCGGAAATCCCATAGCCCCGGCCATTCGAAAAACGGCCGACTCGCTTCAATGGGGCCGCCGTTAGTGAACGGCGGAAATAGCGTAGCTTCGGAGGATACGCTCAATGTGCAGTGCGCTTCAATGGGGCCGCCGTTAGTGAACGGCGGAAATGCTCACAAATGTCACGATGGCAATCAGGCACGTGGCGCTTCAATGGGGCCGCCGTTAGTGAACGGCGGAAATTACGAAGGGTTGACCAAGATCACGCAGCGTTTCATCGCTTCAATGGGGCCGCCGTTAGTGAACGGCGGAAATTCTGCACTGCACTCGCAGCGTTGTATGTCGTCGCTGGGGGCTTCAATGGGGCCGCCGTTAGTGAACGGCGGAAATCTTCTCCGACGCGTTGACGTGACCGCCCGGTTGCCCGCTTCAATGGGGCCGCCGTTAGTGAACGGCGGAAATCATTCATCCGGATTTACGATGACGGGGCGCCAGGTGCTTCAATGGGGCCGCCGTTAGTGAACGGCGGAAATTGCGAGCCTGACCCGAGCGGCAAGTACGACACAATCGCTTCAATGGGGCCGCCGTTAGTGAACGGCGGAAATTTAGTTGCCCGACCTCAAGGTTCACGACGTCATCGGGCTTCAATGGGGCCGCCGTTAGTGAACGGCGGAAATTTGTTCAGCCCCTCGACCCTCTCTCGGTGTGGGAGATAGAGCTTCAATGGGGCCGCCGTTAGTGAACGGCGGAAATTTGTGCCGGGCCTCGTCAGTGGTCACTGGCAACCTTCCGGCTTCAATGGGGCCGCCGTTAGTGAACGGCGGAAATTCTCGCGGAATTTGCACACAAAACTGCGGAGGGCCGGCTTCAATGGGGCCGCCGTTAGTGAACGGCGGAAATGTATCAAGAAACTGTACCATCGCCCTAGAGATCCTATAGCTTCAATGGGGCCGCCGTTAGTGAACGGCGGAAATCGCATGACACAACTACAACTCCCAACGCTCGCCCCGGCTTCAATGGGGCCGCCGTTAGTGAACGGCGGAAATAAGCTTGGCTTGAGGATCACAAGACACCGGACTCTAGCTTCAATGGGGCCGCCGTTAGTGAACGGCGGAAATGCTTTCTGCGCGCTAATCAGCGGAGTTCGACTGGTGAGCTTCAATGGGGCCGCCGTTAGTGAACGGCGGAAATCGGTACTTAAACCCAGGCAGCGTGGACCTGACTCTAGGCTTCAATGGGGCCGCCGTTAGTGAACGGCGGAAATAACCCGCGCGCGTGCGAGGCGGCCCAAGGTGATCGAGCTTCAATGGGGCCGCCGTTAGTGAACGGCGGAAATAACGTAAATCCATTACTGCAACGCGCGCTCAGGTTGCTTCAATGGGGCCGCCGTTAGTGAACGGCGGAAATCCTACCCGAGATTATCATCCCATGGTCACTCAGAACCCGCTTCAATGGGGCCGCCGTTAGTGAACGGCGGAAATTCCCAACTCTCGACCTTGCCAGATTCTTTGGTGTCGCTTCAATGGGGCCGCCGTTAGTGAACGGCGGAAATCATTCTGCTTCTTGCTGATGTGGCGCACCTCAACCGGCTTCAATGGGGCCGCCGTTAGTGAACGGCGGAAATCTCAACGCGGTGGACGGCCCGTAAAGGCCATCCGCCTGCTTCAATGGGGCCGCCGTTAGTGAACGGCGGAAATGACGGGTTGGTCCAGCGGCTCACGTGAGTCTTGAGATGCTTCAATGGGGCCGCCGTTAGTGAACGGCGGAAATACCGGGGTGTTCGCCTTGACGCCCGGCGTGCGGGCAAGCTTCAATGGGGCCGCCGTTAGTGAACGGCGGAAATCTGCTTGAGCCGGGCGAAGACATCGTGGCGTACATACGGCTTCAATGGGGCCGCCGTTAGTGAACGGCGGAAATCATTGCAAACAAGGGGGCTCAAGCCCTCATGGCCACGCTTCAATGGGGCCGCCGTTAGTGAACGGCGGAAATCGGCTGCAGCTATCGCGGCCACACCTACGGGCGCCCTGCTTCAATGGGGCCGCCGTTAGTGAACGGCGGAAATCCGGCCGCAAGCCCGAACGCATGTACTTGCTCGGCCCGGCTTCAATGGGGCCGCCGTTAGTGAACGGCGGAAATACGTCGAAGGCAATCAATGATGCACCACTGCAGGTATGCTTCAATGGGGCCGCCGTTAGTGAACGGCGGAAATTCTACACCGAGAATCGGGTTCCCCAACCCTAAATTGCTTCAATGGGGCCGCCGTTAGTGAACGGCGGAAATCTAGAAGAAGGCGTCCCAACCTTAGCCACGCATGCGGCTTCAATGGGGCCGCCGTTAGTGAACGGCGGAAATGGAGTTAATGACGCGGATGGCCGCGGGCCTGGCGCCAGCTTCAATGGGGCCGCCGTTAGTGAACGGCGGAAATTGCAGCAAATTCGCAGGTACCCAATCGAGCCCGACGAGCTTCAATGGGGCCGCCGTTAGTGAACGGCGGAAATTAGGCCATCGCCTTCGTTGTCGTCGCTCGCTTCGAGGCTTCAATGGGGCCGCCGTTAGTGAACGGCGGAAATTCCGAGACAGAGGATCTTGTCTCCCGGATTCTCAAGCTTCAATGGGGCCGCCGTTAGTGAACGGCGGAAATCAAAAGCTGGTAGCGCACCGGGCAAACGACCTGCAAGCTTCAATGGGGCCGCCGTTAGTGAACGGCGGAAATGCGGCGTGAGCCCAGCGCCGACGAATCCAGGTGAAAAGCTTCAATGGGGCCGCCGTTAGTGAACGGCGGAAATGACGGCGGTAGGCGCCCGTTGATCCTCACTACCCGGCTTCAATGGGGCCGCCGTTAGTGAACGGCGGAAATCTCTCCCCAGAGCGGCCGCCCTCCCCCTGTAGCGTCAGGCTTCAATGGGGCCGCCGTTAGTGAACGGCGGAAATATGTCCAGATCGTCCAAGAATTCTTAAAGAATTAAAGCTTCAATGGGGCCGCCGTTAGTGAACGGCGGAAATTCTCCGGGTCACGAAGACTCGCCGCTCGATGATTACCGCTTCAATGGGGCCGCCGTTAGTGAACGGCGGAAATTCTACCAAGTCGGACGCAACCGGCTCTCAACGCAGAGCTTCAATGGGGCCGCCGTTAGTGAACGGCGGAAATGTTACGACGCCGAAGGTGCTGCTGTGAGTCGTGCGCGGCTTCAATGGGGCCGCCGTTAGTGAACGGCGGAAATCGGGTTGAGTTGCATGAGCTCGACCACGGTCATGCCGCTTCAATGGGGCCGCCGTTAGTGAACGGCGGAAATCACCTTCGGCGTCGTAAAGCTCAAGCCCGTCTTCGTGCTTCAATGGGGCCGCCGTTAGTGAACGGCGGAAATTACAACAAGCAGTACCGGCTTGACGTGGACTTAGGGGTGCTTCAATGGGGCCGCCGTTAGTGAACGGCGGAAATAGCTTTGGGGCTGTGGTTCTCAGGCTCCACCATACAGCTTCAATGGGGCCGCCGTTAGTGAACGGCGGAAATTCAGTCCAGCAATACCTGGTCTCGACCGTTCTCCCGCTTCAATGGGGCCGCCGTTAGTGAACGGCGGAAATGCGCCTCCGGTCTCGAAGATTTTTAGCGGGGCGGACGCTTCAATGGGGCCGCCGTTAGTGAACGGCGGAAATTACAGCGGCTGCATGGCGGTTTACCTTATCGACGCGACGCTTCAATGGGGCCGCCGTTAGTGAACGGCGGAAATTTGGTGCGGTACCGCTGCATGACGTCGCACCATCGGCTTCAATGGGGCCGCCGTTAGTGAACGGCGGAAATCCGCGGATTCAGAAATCAAGAGGCTGTTAAGTGGCCGCTTCAATGGGGCCGCCGTTAGTGAACGGCGGAAATGGTTACCCCCTCGCCGACTTCTGACGGCACGTGGGGTAGGCTTCAATGGGGCCGCCGTTAGTGAACGGCGGAAATTTGGCTGTGAGAATCACGCGCGCGCCGGGGAACGAGCAATAGCTTCAATGGGGCCGCCGTTAGTGAACGGCGGAAATCAACTGCAGCAATCAAGAGCGCGAAACCTGCAGCCAGGCTGCTTCAATGGGGCCGCCGTTAGTGAACGGCGGAAATGTCAGACCCGATAGACGGGCCGCATTTCCAGCTCTCAAGCTTCAATGGGGCCGCCGTTAGTGAACGGCGGAAATTAGCAGCGTGGGCGCAGTCGAAGGAATTAGCCTCCTGCTTCAATGGGGCCGCCGTTAGTGAACGGCGGAAATGAGAGGGACGCGCTACCGTGATTTCGACGCCTCAAGTGCTTCAATGGGGCCGCCGTTAGTGAACGGCGGAAATCCCGCCCGCTGAGGTTGCGGCGTTAGCTTCTGACGGCCTGCTTCAATGGGGCCGCCGTTAGTGAACGGCGGAAATCTTCGAGCTGATTGCGTGCTAGGCGCATACCAGTAGCTTCAATGGGGCCGCCGTTAGTGAACGGCGGAAATTAGTCCTGAGCTGGGTCAACCTTACGCAGTCTGGCGTGCTTCAATGGGGCCGCCGTTAGTGAACGGCGGAAATTTGTCAGTAGTCCGCTTTCAGTGCAGGCTGCCGGCCGCTTCAATGGGGCCGCCGTTAGTGAACGGCGGAAATCTGAGCACCAGGTTCTCGGCATGTACGAGGACGGGTGACCGCTTCAATGGGGCCGCCGTTAGTGAACGGCGGAAATTTGCCGCCGCTCTTGGACTTCAGCCCGCGTAGCCTCGGCTTCAATGGGGCCGCCGTTAGTGAACGGCGGAAATTCTCCCTAGCGGGTTCCAGCGCGGAACCTTTGGCAAGCTTCAATGGGGCCGCCGTTAGTGAACGGCGGAAATGCGAGGGTTGGAGTGTTTACCACACCCTTAGCGAGATGCTTCAATGGGGCCGCCGTTAGTGAACGGCGGAAATTCACCGGCGCGAACCCTCCGGACGTTCGCCAGCTAGCTTCAATGGGGCCGCCGTTAGTGAACGGCGGAAAT
>Ga0163144_10026775_pt1 | contig 11194 bp, 6 predicted proteins | sample OliLak19BULKMAT1_FD_123175 | JGI IMG/M metagenome (GOLD analysis project Ga0163144, IMG submission 123175) | Freshwater microbial mat bacterial communities from Lake Vanda, McMurdo Dry Valleys, Antarctica - Oligotrophic Lake LV.19.BULKMAT1 | ecosystem: Environmental > Aquatic > Freshwater > Lake... | reverse complement strand
GCGACACATTACCCCAATGGGCAGAAAAGCTCGGCGTAGACGGCATAAAAAAATACCATACGACCCGCAACCACACCAGTATTGACGGATTAGCTGGGCTATAGGGAAGGGCTAGGGTTAACGGCTCAAATCAGCGGCGGCAGATACCCTTTGCAACTCAACCGATCAGCTTGCGACGTTCCGGTGCCGCGACTTGTTATGCTGCCGTCGATTCTCCATAAGTTCAAGTCAACGGAATCTCTGCCGAACAAATAGCCATTGACTGTCCAAATTTGTGGGGTCATTTCAGCTAACTATCCGCTTTGCGAGTCGTGTCTGACTCAATTGCCCGTTGATTTCATCCACTCAGGAGCATCTATCTTGGCTTGGTTGGCAGCTTGGGCATATTCAAGAGCTGATACAGTGTCATCTTGTTTGGTTGCAACTTGCTCTAACAGTTCATAGACTCGCCAAATTGCGGCACGTTGCGGATCTACTTTTTGCCGATAGACTAGAGCTTCTTCGGCTATTTCGCGGGTTTCTGCTAAACGGTGAGGAGCTTTGAGTAACAGTTCGCCAAGGAGAGTAAGGACGTTTGAGTAATGGAGATAATAATTCGGCGATTTTTCAAATACATCAAGGCATTTGCGGTACCAACTCTCCGCTGGCTCATCTTTTCCAGACTTATGATAAACACTAGCTAGTTGAAACCAACTTCTAACTGCACCATTAATGCCACTGATATTTCCTGTACGAACCTTAATAGCTGCTGATTCACGATAATGTTTTTCCGCTTTGTCCCATTGATCGATCATTTCGTAAACCAATCCGAGATTGTGTAAGACATCAGCCTCAGCAACAGATGAATGAATGCTCCTAAAATATCTGAGGGACTCAATAAGTTTTTCTTCGGCGGATTTTAAATTACCTCGAAATATGTCCATAATCCCCAGATTTGTCTGCATTACGAATTCCCCCTCTTTGTTGCCAACGTCCCTACTCAGCTTGATTGATTCTTTATATGCATTTTCAGCATTATCAAAATCAATTATTTCTTGTAGTAACTTACCTAAGTTTCCGTAAACAGCTCCGAGCAGCTGCTTTACTGACTTCGATGGTTCAAGGGCTTTACCTATGCTAATTGCCTCATGGTAGTGCTCTTTAGCATTCTCCACATTTCCAATTTCGGTTTCACAGCGTCCCAACAGTTCCAAAGTTCGACAGCGATCAAAATTTGGTGTTGTAGGAAGTCTATCCAAAATTTTATAAAGAACCTCTTTGGCTGACACGAAATTACCAGAACTCAAAAACTGCTCAGCTCGACTATGTTGTAGAATTAACCATTTTTTATCAGGATACTCTTCAGAATTGGAAAAATTAGAGCTATTAAGAGCCATCGATTGTCTTTTAAGACCGAATTGACTTAGAAAACGATTAATATTATCCACGAAGTAGATTGCATTTTCATCATCTGTTAAAAGTGCTGAATGAGCCGCGCCTACTAAGTTTGGAAGTTCATATCGTGCGATCTCAGTAGCTAATATTGGATCAGTATGATAAAGATCATACAATTTCTTAGATAACCAATAGTATTCCCTACGATATCTCTTCATCAAGTATTCGTATTCCTCTTGAGTTATGCTTTGTCGTGAAAAGCTGAGCAAAATTGGGTGAAATCGCAAAAAAGGTGCTTCTTTTTGATGGGAATGTTGTTCTATCGTTACTAAGCCATACTGCTCCAAAGATTGACGTAGAGCTGTCCAAGTTGCATTTCCTGAACTCAAATCTCTGGAATGTGTTGTTCCTTCAAAAATTTTGCCTAGTTCTTGATCAAATTTATCTAATTCTTGATCAATTTCATCGGCATTTTTACCACTTTGAGATAGTAAAGACATCCATGCCTTGCGGAGTTGCTCAGAGTTGAAAGAAGCATCACCAAGTTCTGTTATCGATAACAACTTATCTTCATAGACTCCTCCTTGAAATGCTGCTAAGCGTCTAATTAATTGCTGTTGATCGTCAGTTAAATGTTTCAAAGATATGATCAATGAGGCTTGTAGGATCTCTTTCTCATCCACTAGCAATCGTTCGAGTTCGCTATAAACACTTGATAGAGGATGGCCACATAGTTGCCTTACTATAAGCTGAATAACCAATGGTATGAAATTCGTCAATCTGAGAAGGTCTAAAACCATCTCTTGTTGTGGCATACCTTGGAACGGTGGTGTCTCTTCGGTCAGTTGCGTAAAAAATGCCAGTGCATCTTGTTCACTTAACCCTTTCAGGGATAATGCGAAGTGCTCTCCTTCCGCACTCCCAAAGTAATCTGGGTGCTGTAATTGGCCTAATCGAGTTGTTATTAAAACCCGAGACTGTCCTAATCGCGACCATTCTACGGCTATAGATAACAGTTGATCGAGTGATTCGCCTTCGAGGATTTCCAAATTATCCAAAATCAACAATGTTGGAATCTGTTTCAACATTACTGCCATGTTAGCTACGTCTGGAACGCCAAAACCTATACCAAGAGCATATTCAACTGGATCAATCCCCTGGTACCCGTTATAAGAAATAAATCGCACCTGTTCAAACAGACGTGACCGTACTAACCAGCGTCCTAACTCCGTCGCCAGTGCCGTTTTCCCTTGACCGCTAAAGCCTGATACCGTTACCCGTCGCGCTCCCAAGATAAACGCTCGTTCGATCTCCCATAATTCCCAACTTCGCCCCCAAAATCCCGACTTCAGTATCGGCGGCAGTGTTCCATAAATCGTCTCAGAACAAGTCGTATTATCCTCAGTCAGTGCTGATTGCTCTTGAGGCAGCAACAATGCACTGTCGATCCTCAACTGATACAAGGCTGGCAAAAACCAATCCTGCAAATGCAACGAAAAAGACTCTGTACCCCAACGACGATCACCGCGCCACGAATGTTGTCGCAAATCTAGTCGTGCTTGATCCAAGGCTGCTGCGATGCTCATACCTTGGGCTAGGTTGCCATAAAAAGCACCAAACAGCCGTCGCGTTGTCTCGACTAACACTGAATGGGTCATAGCCAAGACTGTCCCTACTCCAGCACCCAATAGGGTGATCGCTACATTGCCCAGAGCCTGATCTCTTCCAATTTGCGCCGACTGACATGCAGATAGCACAACTAACGAAATCCCTGCGGGTGCCAGCTTTGATCCTAACCATGCCGCTTCTATATTGTTGCAATTTAGCTGTCCTGCTTCCTGCTTACTGAAACATAAATAGCCTGTTCCGCTTGTGCGATCAAAGACACCATGACCATCAAAATGTAAAATATCTACTTGCGGTAATGTTGTATCTCTTAGTCTTAGTATCAAGTTTTTAGAGGTCGCTGGACGGAGAAACTCCGCCTCAAAACAGTCCCCTCCGATGGCTTCCAACGAATCTAACACCGCTATTCCATCTGCTCGATGATCCAAAAATCCAACTCCATTGGGACGACTCACCACAAATAACACTCGTAATTTTTGCTTTTGTTCGGTAGCCGATGTTGTGATAGCCCCATTTCCTTTAAAACATCGACGAATCGAAATCCCAAAAGAAGTATCAATGAGAAACTGTCCACTAGGAAAGCATAACAATTCCCAAGGCAAAGCCAAAATAGCCCCATTTGTCGCTTCAATAGTGATTACTTTCCTTAAGCTTGAGGTTTGGGCAAATGCATCAAACCAAGCCCGTGCGTTCTTCGTCCCAAATACCTCTGCAAACAACTGTGCTCCCCAAACCGGCAACTGTTTTACAATGCCCGCTGCGCGATCATTATCGATATCTGTGATGTACTGACACCCGTAAACCTCTAAATACCAAGTAATCTCATCCAACACTGCTGAATCTAGCGGTACTGAAAACCCTATTGGTTCTGTTACCAAATCCCCCCACATCAAAAACAGTTGATCAGATCCTGAAAACCGAAGACTTAACTCCATAAAGACTTAACTCCATAAAACTGTTAACGATTGGGACAATAGCGATCGCAAAATTTTTCCAATCCATAGAACGAAATAATAACCACGATAGCCGCTACCGTTGCAGGTAAACATACTGGTGGAAATACGATACCAACAGCACCAATGACATAGCCTGTCAGCGGTTCCTTAGCAACTTCACGAAAATCATCCCAGGCTTCATAGACTGGATTATTTGGATTACAAATACCAATTTGAGGTGTAATTTCACGAAGAATATCTTCCACATCTCGATTCAACGTGGCTCTCACTGTTTCAAATTGCTTTGCTAAAATAATGCGTGCTGGGCGATTATCTGAGCCTGACTTAGCAACAGCTTCTTTAGACTCCGGTGATGAGTACAAGTCTGCTAACTGCTGCTCTGCATCTGCAACAATCGCATCCACCAATGCTTTTTGTTCCTGTGAAAAGTGATTCATATATACTGCCAGATGGTAATCTTAACTTAGCTGTCGTGGTAACCTCTACCAGAAAGTGTCAGGCTCAACCAGAATTTGCATATCTGGTCTTAAAATTCCGTTATAGCCGTCGCCACAAACGTTAGGACGCAGGTTAGCACGTCAGCCAACAAGGGGCTTAAGCCCCTTGTCCTAAGATGACTGGCTGAAGCTATACAACGACTTGTTAGCCTACCGCCGCAAACAGAAAACAGACAAGCTTCACCATTTTCTGTGCCTATCTCATTTCTCATCAAACCCACCTGTCCGAGCCTTATGAAGTGCAACAGATAACTGCCGTAAACGTTCGCTCACTTCTAAATTTAACTCTTGAGATCTTAAGTTACCTGGCAGTTCAGACATCAAAGCAGGATTTCCTTGCGCCCATTCATTCTGAGCAACTCCTGGCCAAGTACCTTCCTTATCCCTAAAACTATCAACTAAGCCTTTAAGTTCTTGAATGCAATACGACTCAAAACCAGCCGCATCGAAAATAGCAGAGCGTAGGTATTCTTCAAATGCTTTGATATCATTTTCAACCTCAAAAACAACACTCTCTTGAGGAGGTTGGAGATTACTAGCAGCATCAATTACAACCTGTGTCGCTATCCCTGCAATTTTCGGTGCCACTCCTGTTATCCCTAAAATCTGCTGACGTAGATCAGGACTAAAAAGTAAGTCAGGACCATACTTAACATATCGCTTCAGGACCTCAAAAGCAGATTCTTCCCCGCTATAGTAGTTATCAACAATTTCAACATCCACTCCAAGCCTTTTAATAATCTCTTTGCGTGTATCGCTATTAACAGGTCCTCTAATCAATGCTTCTGCTACTGGTCGCGCAAAACGTAGAAATAATACACTCAAGCTGTTCTCTAACTTGAGCAAGAAATAATCATTTGAGTTTTCAATCAATCTTTTTTTTACTTCCTCACTTCCCCATAACAAACTTGTCATGTATTCAACAAGCCTTAATGCTTCATCTTGTAATTCAATAGCAAGCTGACTGGCAATTGAAGACAAAGTTTTACTGACATCAATATACAAAGCTTCACGCCATCGGAAATTTGCATTAGCTCGATCAAACACAGGATTTGAGTTAGCAGCAAATATCCTATCTTTCTTGATAGACGCTTCTTCTCTAAGTGCTTGCATTTTATCTGCAACAACTTGAAGATATCGTTGCTTGAACTTCTCTATGCTACTCGAAGTATTCACAAGCGATTCAGAATCTTTGTTTACAACAGAAGAGTTGTAAAAAGTTTGCAGATCTGCTTTAATTTGTTCCCACTTATTTCGCCACCATTCTGTAAACAAAATAAGCTTTCTCTCTTCTTCAAAACGCTTGGCTTCTTCAGGGTTATCTGGATAATTCTTTCTAGTTAAGTTGCAAATCTCTTCAGAGGTATCCAAAATCTTTGTGATAGAGGCTTCACATCTCTTCTTCAGAATCGAGACTCGCTCAGTATTAATGTACTGAAATATTCTCTTTTTGATTTCAGGAATTCCAGTGCCCTCTTTATTTAAAGCTTCTGTATCATTAATTCCCGTTAAAATTCTTAGCTTATCTTGAATGGAATTTACATCTCCAATCTCTAACTGAGTTTGTTTTTCCGCCAGACCATTCAGAACTAAGTAGGCTCCTGCCGAACCTTGTACTATCCGTTTACTCGGCAATTTAGCTCGTTTTAACCAGTCTTGAGAAGCCTCTTCAATATGTTGCTTGAGTGCCTCTGGAGTAGCCTGCGCATCAATTCGACTCAAGAATACAAAAAGCTTGTCAGCAACAGTTACGTTTTTATCCCCAAGCTCTGTGAACTTTATAATTTCTAGCTCTTTCTCTCTGAGACTTGTAAATCGCTGTACTAATATAACAGCATCACAATCAGATAACATTTGTTGTGCTTCGTCAACATGCTTTGCCAAACCAGAATCCAATCCTGGCACATCATAGAAGACGATTCCTTCAGCCTGAGCAAGTTTGCTGGTATAAAGCCGTGCTTCTAAAACAGCGTGAGCATACTTCTCATCAGCCACATACTTTCTTAGCTGATCTCTAATATCTTCCAAACGGGTAAACGAAAATGTAAGATTTCCGTCCTTTCTTACTTGACTTAATGTAGATTCGTTCTGCTGAATTGTATTGAGATCTTCCTCTGCTTTTGCTTCTTTTAGATCTTCTATTAGGTTAAAGAATTGCTCGTCTGTTTTCGTTTGAACTTCAAGCTTCTGATCAGTGTCGTTCGTGACAGAATAGAGTTGAGTAGTTGTAAATGTACATCTTGCTGCTTTAGCAGGAAGTAGATCGCATTCTAACCAAGCATTAATAAAAGTACTTTTCCCAGCCTTCTCTAGCCCAACAACAGCTATGCGAAATTCACGTTTCTTGAGTCTTTCAAGTTGACGGCGCGTGGGTTCCGCTTCCTGCAAAAGAATATCTTTCAACTTAGAAGGAACTTCAGCTTGGGGCAGCATAGCTAAATTCATAGCATAGCGGTATACGCTTAGAGCCTCACTCAAACGAGCCTCATAATAAGAAGAAGCTGTTTTCCAGTCCATTTTTCGGTTCCTCAAATACGATTAAAAACTGCCAGCCCGGAGAGATTCTTAAGACAAGCTAACTTCTTAATAATAAATTTTTCATTATTTGGTAAATTAGTCTTCAATGTATAAGTAATCTTTTTGTCGATTAGATCTTGACCATCGTTGATATCAATTCTAAGATAAACTTCTCGCTGACCATCAGGCGAAATATAATCATTTATCAGTTCTAAGTTTTGCTCATTTTGGTTAGCTGCTTTTGGTGTAGTACACAGAAAATACGAGGTATTGTTGATAAGATGCTCTACATCACTAGCACTTAAGACAGAGTCAACCTGTAAACTACTAACTATTTTGGCTGGAACAATAAGACATAAAGCAGCAGAAATAGGAGGCGAAGGTGGAGAGGGTGATCTTCCTACTTGTTTCGGCTTTTGTTGTTGTTCTATATTTCGCTGTTTAGCATCATTAAGATATTGAACGCAAAAAAATACTCCAACTAATGCACAACCAGCTAGAAGAATCCACTCAACTTTATTATCAGTTAATTGTTGTCCCATTTTCCCTACTTGTATTGCAGCATTACTTAGCATATTTTTAACTGGTTTAAGGTTTTCTGCAAAGGGTTGCTTATCTATAAAAAATGTTTCTGCCAAGTCTTTAATTACTTTGTAGTCATCATCTTCATGAGAGTTCGGGGTTATCCCAAGTGGACTACAGATTGCCTGCGTTTTTTCTTGATTTTCTGAGTATTCCTCTCTAAGAATTATCTGAATCACTTTGTATAAACGACCTCTTCTGAGAGATTGTATTTGATGATCCTTGTACACCTCTTCAATGACTTGCCCGTATATCTTTTTGATTCCCTTGTTAGCCATTTTTATCTCGACACTCCTCTTTTAAGATATTCCCCAAATTAGAAAATTCTTCTGCAAGACTTCGAGCTTTCTTCTGTATAGGTTGCCAAACGTTTCTTTGCTCTTCATAATCTAGAGTAATTTCTTGGTTAGCCTTGTCAAGTCTTTCTTGATAACGATCAACGACATCACTCTGGATTTGATTTACGTTTTTTTTAAGGCAATCAATTTGCTCTAGTAACCAGTGAGCGATTTGATTTACAATTTCTAGCTCTGCTTCTTTAGCCTGAACGATCCACCCGGTGAGCAAATTCTCTACACTTGGAATTTCGGCATTATTAGTGGAACGATTCTCATATTTTGTTTCATATTTTGTTCCTTTTGCCAACCATAATTTCCACCAAACTCTTCTCCTAACAGCTTCTTGTACGCTCTCTTGCCAAGTACCTTGTGTCGCAGCAAAGCCAGCTTGGAATTTTAAGCTGAACTTAGGTTGACCATCAACTTTACTAAGTTGAGATTCGGGAAACTTAACAGCTATATTTGGTGCAATATCATTTGAACTTTTTTCAAGATAGGATAAATGGCAATTAAAAAGTTCTACCACTGCCTGATACATTCTGCTTAATTCTTGATTTGAAATCTGATTCAATACATCTTCCATGACAATATTTAAATGAATGGCTAATTCATTTAGCTCTTCATTCATCTGTTTGACTTTTCTTTTTTCATTATCAGTCCTTGCCTCTATAGTCTTGCCTTCTTTAGCGACAGAATCTGTATATCCCAGATTGACTAATCTATTTAAGTTTCTCTCGAGCAAATTGACATTTAAGTAATTAGCTCTCTTTAGATTTGTACCATCCAAATCTATTTTTCCACTCTCAAGAGACTTTGCAATTGATTCTAGTACTTGGTTTATTCCTTGACCTAATTCTCGCCGCCATCCATAAAGTGGATACAACTTTTCTCCTAGTAAGTTGTAAGGCTCGACATTATTAAGTTCCTTGATCGCAGATTCTAAATATAAAACAGGATCATCTTCAGATTGTTCTGCTAAGACCTGCTTAATTTTTGCATCTACCCTTTCAAAAGGTTCTCTCAATTTCGTGTCGCTAATTTCAAGGAAACGCTCAATTAATGATCTAATTTGCACTATGTTCGCACATTCTTTCTGATAAAACTCCTCTGAACTATTCAGAATCGCAGTTGTTGTTTGTGTCATCCATTCTGCCACAGCATTTCCGCCAGCAACGTTAAAACGTTCTATTGCTTGTGGTATTACCAGTTCTGGAAAATGGTTATTAATATGTTCTATTAGATTTTGCTGAAATTCTTCTGCATAGGACTTTTCCCACAATGCTTCAGCAACCCGGTTCCGATCATGTCTAGACCACTTTTGTGGATTACCTACTAAGTCTTCTAATATATCTTCAAGCAGTGCACCAGAGTATCTCTTTGCTTTCCTACAAGCTTCAGTACTGTAGATATCATCATCACTTTTTATCTGAAGAGCTAGCAAGGCTGGTCGTGTACTAAGTCTGACAACTTGCAGATTTTCAATTTCTTCCGTGTACTCCTTTAGTTGTTCGGTTAACTCCTTTTTAATATTTAGTACAGCATCCGTAACAAAACGATGTTCAGTTTCTATCGGATTTCTATCTTCTTGAAAAATGTCAATACGATTAAGCACAAAAAGCATACGAGCAGGGGAGCCTCCTAAATCCTTGACTTGCTCCACTACTTCTTGTAACAAACTTCTGACTCTCTGTGGGTCAGTTTCTGCACTGTTGTACGTTACTATACACAGTGCCTCACGGCACTGTCTAATGATACTTGCATTTCCTTCATCACCAACGTATGCCAACCCAGGCAGATCCATAATGCGTACTCTCGTTCCCCTTGTAAAATTGAGCTTAGCTTCCTTCAAAAGCCTGAAAGGGTAACGTATTACAGATTGAGGACAAGCAAGATTTGGCTGTTTTCCTCTATTTTCGAGGTAACTTATCATTACTTGGTCTAAGCGTTGATAGATTCCTTCTTCACTAAGATCTCGCCATTCACCACATTCCCATGCTGCCCCCAGTGTTTCATGAATCACCAAAGATTTTTCTTCACTGTATTCAATAGTGACTACTCCGGCACTCATTTCGCTGACTGCCACAGGGACAATCTCGGCTCCGCAAAGCAAATTTACAAGAGTACTTTTACCACTACTGGTGGTTCCTGTTGTTGCAAGTGTAAGCGTTGGATTACGGAGTTCATTAATAAGATTTTCTAAAGCCTGCTCTAAATGACCAGAGAGTTCTTTCATTTCAGGTTGATATGTCTCTGGCAAATGCTGAGATATCTCTGTATAAAAGTTATTCCAATACTTTGCAAGAAGCTTCGCTTTTACTTCAACGTCTTCAAATATTTTGTATATCTTGCTACTCATTTTGATTTTATTGATAATTTATTTGACTTGTACTCTAACCTTGGTATCTGTAGAAAGCACGAACTCTTAATTAACTCTTTGGATTGTTTGCCTTTACAGATTCCATCAGCTCAATTCTAGGCGACTGGCAATTCACTGTTAATCTTGATACGCCCTTCCTCCACCAGGGATTTGAGGCAGCATAACAATTTAGTCTACAGAGTTTTGCTGCTGATCTACCTGAATCTTAGTGGATCAGCAGCCACTGTGCTGTAGATCTGCCCCAGATTACTGGATCAGCAGCAAGGCCGCTGTAGCTCTACCTGAATTCGGTTAGATCTACAGCAAGATGCCGCAGATCTACCCAACCCACCCTCGTAGAACATCAGTACTATGAAGATGCAATTGATACACGGGTACTACTGACTAATGCCGGAACCTCGTCCTCGAAAGCTACTCGACTAGGTGCGAGATGTCCTGCGGGTCAAACATTATTCCTACAGTACGGAAAAAACTTACGTTCAGTGGATTCGTCGCTTTATTTTATTTCACAATAAGCGGCATCTGGCTGAAATGGGCAGTGCAGAAGTGACCCAATTCCTGACTCACCTGGCGGTGACTGACCACGTCGCGGCAGCTACCCAAAATCAGGCAACGAATGCGATTCTCTTCCTTTACCGAGCAGTACTGCAACAAGAGTTGGTGGGTATTGATGCCGTGCGAGCCAAGCCCTCACGGTATCTACCCACTGTCTTGACTCCCGATGAGGTGGAGCGCATCATCCAGCATTTATATGGGACTTATAGGCTGCTGGTGCAATTGCTCTATGGCAGTGAGTTACGACTGAGTGAGGGGTTACAATGACGGGTCAAGGATATCGATTTTACTCAACATCAACTAGTGCTCCGCGATACAAAAGGCAATGAGAGCCGGGTGACGATGCTGCCCAATCGGGTTGTAGAGCCGTTG
>Ga0163144_10026774_pt1 | contig 11195 bp, 11 predicted proteins | sample OliLak19BULKMAT1_FD_123175 | JGI IMG/M metagenome (GOLD analysis project Ga0163144, IMG submission 123175) | Freshwater microbial mat bacterial communities from Lake Vanda, McMurdo Dry Valleys, Antarctica - Oligotrophic Lake LV.19.BULKMAT1 | ecosystem: Environmental > Aquatic > Freshwater >... | reverse complement strand
ACGCAATACAGGACTGAGGAGTAAAACCGAAATTTCACTTTATACCCCAGAACCCGGACCTATGCCGGTGGCAGGAAAAGAACTATCTGGTTCAGTAAGGCAAATGGTAGAAACAAAAGGTATTAATTATTTTCCCCTACACCAGTTGCAAAACGTTGCCGAAAATACGATGACTTTTATTTCCACCAGCGGGAGCAGAATTGTTGAATATGACTTGCTGGCATACACCCCAAAGCATCAGTGTCCTTCTGTACTAAAAGAAACTATCCTCATAGGTAAATCCGGTTGGATTGAAGTGGACAGGAACACAATGGAAACAAACTATTCAAATATTTATGCCATCGGTGACAATACTTTTATTCCACTTGAAATGGGCAACCCTCTGCCAAAGGCGGGGGTATTCGCACACTACCAGGCAGATGTAGTTGCTCATAACATCGCAAGAAAAATTGAAGGCAAAACGCCTGACAAAATATTTAATGGGAAAGGGCAATGCTTCCTTGAGTTGGGTGATGGAAAAGCTGGTTATGCAGGTGGTAATTTTTATGGCTCGCCATTGCCAGCTGTAAAAATGAAAAAGCCCGGCTATCTCTGGCATTATACCAAAGTGTTGTTTGAAAAATACTGGTGGTTTAAATACTTCTGAAACTTAAATAAATGAATATGCTGATTAAATTTTTTAACCGTTTTGCACCTTCGTTCCTAATAATTGCAGCAATCTCTTTCAACAGTTTTGGGCAAGCTAATAATACTGAACCGTGGAAAGAAAATCAATTAATAGCTCCTGCCGTGCTGGCAGCATCTATAAGCAGTTCCCGCGCAACTAAGCCGGTTATTTTTAGCATTGGCCCGGATGCAATTGTTAAAGGTTCCATTGATATAGGTCCGGTACAAGAAAAGGAGAATTTACAAAAGCTCAAAGAACAACTTTCAAAACTTCCAAAAGATGCAGCAATTGTAATCTATTGTGGTTGTTGCCCATTTGCAAAATGCCCCAATATAAGACCGGCATTTCAGGTACTCATTAAAATGAAGTTTACCAATCAAAAATTGCTCAATCTTCCGAAGAACATCAAAGTAGATTGGATGGATAAAGGCTATCCAATGAATGAATAAATAAAAAATAAAAGCATGAAAGCAAAATTCATCATTCTCGTTACTATTGTTTTTGTTATCGCTGTTTTAAACACCTTAACAAAACAGGATAACTTCTATCATCCTGAATTTGAAAAAAAGACTGAACCGTCTTTATTCGAATTCAATACGGCGTATGCTTACCCGCCGGCGGTGGGGATTTTAAGCCACTCAAAAAACTGTCTTTCCTGCCACAATAATAACGGTCAATGGAAAGATGATGATAAAACGATTATTGATATACTGGATAATGAAAATAAAAAATCATTCAGGCAACCCGATGGCTCCTTTTTAATCGAGGTAAACAGATATGAACAGAAAACGGTGCTTACCGTGATTGGAAGAAAAAAGGACAAGTCTATTTCTGTGCCTTACCGCAATGCCTGGCTTTACATTGATCCAGCGATCATTGGAATAAATTCACTTTCAAAATTTGCTCCCGGCTGGGATGTAAACCTCCCTATGTCTTGCCGTTTGGTTGGAGATAAACTTCCCGGTTATGACGATGCAGACATTACGAGCCTGCCTATGACCATTCAGCCACTAAGTAGCTCAAGAGATGCTGAAATACAATTACAGGTGATGCTGACCAAAGGTGAAAGTGTAAAAGGCAAGGCACAGGAAGGGATGACAGGAAATTATTTTGAAAGAAAGGTAAAACTTAGTGTGAAATGATACCTGTTAATACATCCGGAGTTTACAATATATTCACAAACGATTATGACCAATGGTTTGAAAAACATCCGAACCTTTATCAATCTGAATTACTGGCAGTGAAGCAAGCCGTTCCGGTACAAGGTGTTGGAATTGAAATTGGTGTCGGCACAGGAAGATCTACCCAACCACTCAATATAAAATACAGCGTAGAGTCATCGGATAGCATGGCCCAAATTGTTAAAGAAAGAGGAGTGAAAATCAGCACTGCTGTTGCTGAAAACCTTCCGATAGAAAATCAATCCTATGATTTTGTTATAATGGTTAACACGGTTTGTTTTCTTAGCGGTATTCCAAAAGCGTTTTCCAAAGTTCTCCGCATATTAAAACCACGAGGTGAATTTGTTATCGGTTTGCTAGACCGCCATAGTGAACTGGGCATAGCGTACGAGCAGCAAAAACGCACAAACAAATTTTATAAAGATGCTCACTTTCATTCTACCCAAGAAATCACAGGGCTGTTAACCAACGCAGGTTTCCACAGTTTTACTTATTGGCAAACATTGACCAATCCAACTGATAAAGATACAGCGCAACCCATACCTGGTTTTGGAAGCGGCTTCTTTATTTATAGTAATGAAAGCAGTAAAACAAGTACTCCTTAAAATAAATCCAAAATGAAAGTACTATTTATTCTCAACGATGCTCCATACGGCAGTGAAAAAACATATAATGCTTTACGAATTGCAAATAACCTCAATAAAGAACACACCAATGTTGAAGTAAGAATATTTCTCATGGCAGATGCAGCCAATTGTGCCATCGCCAATCAAACAACTCCTAATGGGTACTACAACATTGAACGCATGATGAAGTTGTCACTGAACAAAGGAGCTAAAGTGAAAATATGCGGTAGTTGTGCTGAAGCAAGAGGATTGAAAATCTCCGCATTGGTTGAAGGTGCTGAAATCAGCAATCTTGCTGAACTTACCAATTGGATTGTTGACAGCGATACGGTATTAACTTTCTAAGAAAGTTCAAATGAAAGAATACTTCAAAATTCTATGCTGTTAAACAAATGTTTTGAAATAAAATCGTAGAACAATGGGAAACATAAAACAAATAGATACCAATACGCTCAGAACATGGATGGAAAAAGGAAAGCAGGTTAACATTCTTGACATAAGGCCCATTCAGGAAAGAACAGAATGGTACATTCTAAATAGTATTTATTTTAATGCTTATGCTAATCTAAAGGCAAACCATCCTGATGCCTTGCAAGGTTTACACCTTGACAAAGTAGTTCCGGTAGTAACCCTTTGTGCAGGAGGTAAAACCAGTATGGTTGCTGCTGACCTGCTCCAAAAGCAAGGTTTTGAAGCCTACTCATTAGAAGAGGGCATGAAAGGCTGGAGCCTTTCCTGGAATACAGCGAAAATTACTTTTCCAAACTTTGAATTAATCCAATTCAGAAGAACCGGCAAAGGTTGTCTATCCTACATAGTAGCATCAAACGATGAAACAATAGTGGTTGATGCATCGCTACCGGTAGAAGTCTATTTGGAAAAGCTTCAAAAAGAAAAACTTACCTTGAAACATGTAATAGAAACTCATATTCATGCAGACCACCTTTCAAGGGCAAAACCATTGGCAGAACATAGCGGTGCAACATTACATCTTCCAGCACCCAACAAAGTAAATTTTAATTTTGTGCCGATAGCTGATAACACTGTTTTTAATATTGGCAATATCAGCATCAAAGCCATTCAAACACCAGGCCATACCTTTGAAAGCATAAGTTATTTAATTGATGATAAAGTATTGCTATCCGGAGACACCCTTTTTATAAACGGAGTTGGCAGGCCGGATTTGAAAGCAAATAATGATGAAGCTATACAAAAATCAAAATTGCTCTATCAGTCTTTACAGAAATTATTAGCGCTGGATGAAAACTTAATAGTATTACCAGCTCATTCCAGTCAGCCCGTAGAGTTCGATAATAAAGCCATTCAAACAACGATAGGCCAAATTAAAATAAATGTAGCCATGCTTCAATTAAACGAAGAAGAATTTATTAATACAATAATGCATCGTATTCCACCTGCACCAGCTAACGATCATTCCATTGTCGAAAGGAATATTAAAGGTGATTTCAGCGACATAACTCCAATTGATTTAGAAGCTGGGGCAAACAGGTGTGCAGTTTTATAATTAAATTAAAGATGAACTTAAAACCCAGCATCCCCTTGTTGTTAAACAAAGATTATTCCGCTCCTTCCTTATTCCTTCCTGATAATTTACTAAGAGAAGCAAGGAGGCAGAAGTCCATACCGGATTGTAACGTGCCGGAAATATGCGTATTAGACCCTGATGGTGATTTGGTAGATTACCTTGTAAAAGAAGGTAAGGCATCATTGAATGAATGTTGGGCTTGCTATCATTCTAAAATGTATAGCTTTAAACTGGATGACTTTGTTATTGGCATTATTCCCTGCATCGTAGGGGCTTCGTATGCTGTGTTGGTAGCAGAACAATTGTTTGTTTCAGGTTGCAAACATCTTATTAGTGTAACATCCGCAGGCATCATTAATCATCCTGCTGATAATAAAAGATTTGCATTAATTACAGAAGCCGTCCGGGATGAAGGAACAAGTTATCACTATTTAAAACCCGCCTCGACGGTAAAAATATCTCAGAACACCCAAATCCTGTTTGATGGTGCAGCAGATGAAAATTGCCCTTTTTTTGAAGCCAAGAGCTGGACAACTGATGCTCCATACAGAGAAACACAAACAGCAATTTCCGCAATGGAAAAAATAAATGTCTGTTGCGTGGAGATGGAAGCAGCTGCACTTTATGCTTTTGCTGAAGCAAAACAGAAAAACATAATATGCTTTGCACATCTCACAAATACAATGGCACAGGCTGAAGGAGATTTTGAAAAAGGCGAACATTTTGGAAGCATTGATACTTTAAACCTTTTGTCTTATTTAGTGAAACGAATACTATAAAAATGGAAACACAACTAGGATTAAAAGAAAACTGGAAACAATTCACTTTATTGGTTATCATCAATGCTTTTGTAGGTGGTATGGTTGGATTAGAACGAAGTATTTTACCCCGTATAGCAGAAGTAGAATTTCATATTGCAGCTAAAACAGCCATTCTATCTTTCATCCTTGTATTTGGTATAGTTAAAGCAATCACTAATTATTACACAGGCACATTAGCCAATAAATTCGGCAGGAAAAAATTATTAGTAGCGGGCTGGATTATTGGTATTCCTATTCCTTTTATTTTAATGTTTGCCCCCTCATGGAGTTGGATCATAGCAGCCAATTTGCTTTTGGGAATTAATCAGGGTTTAACCTGGTCAAGTACAGTTGTAATGAAAATTGACCTGGTAGGTGAAAAGCAAAGAGGTTTTGCAATGGGGTTAAATGAATTTGCCGGATACATTTCAGTGGCTATCGTTGCTTTTTTGACAGGATGGATAGCCAGTGAATATGGTATCAGACCTTATCCATTTTACTTAGGTATTGGTTTAGTAGTTCTTGGATTATTTGGCAGTTTATTTTTTATAAAAGATACCAATCATCATGTAGCAAAAGAAACAACAACCAATACCATTCCGAGATTAAAAAACATTTTCTGGGACACCACCTGGAAAAACAAAAACTTAGGTTCTGTAACACAGGCAGGCTTAATCAATAATCTCAATGACGGCATGGCCTGGGGAATTTTTCCCATACTGCTCGCCTCTAAAGGTTTTACCATTGGGGAAATAGGAATTGTTACTGCTATCTATCCTGCTGTTTGGGGCATCGGTCAATTATTTACTGGAAAGATGGCTGATAAATTTTGTAAAAAAGATATGCTCGATACAGGAATGCTTTTACAAGCCATTGCAGTAGTGGTATTAGTTTGGGCGAATACCCTATTTCATTTTGTAGTGCTGTCATCTATTTTAGGTTGGGGTACTGCAATGGTGTATCCTACATTTTTGGCAACAGTAGCAGAAAACACCAATCCACAGGACAGGGCAAAAAGCATTGGCATCTTTCGTTTATGGAGAGATTTAGGTTATGCAATTGGTGCAATACTTACCGGAATTATTGCTGATTTAATAAGTATCAATGCAGCCATTCTTTTCATAGGGCTGTTAACTTTTGCATCCACATTCATCATCTATTACAGAATGGATTGCAGCATTGATGGTTCTCTCAAAATATGGTCCTGGATAACAAGAAAAAATAGACCTAATGAAGGAAGAGAAAAAACCAGCGTGCTCTTCAAAAGCAGTACTTCAATAGTTGCTCAAACAATCGCCTGACCGGAAAGCCATTAAATAAACATCATCCATAACGAATAATCTCAGCCAGACCATCCTTAAATCAATAAATCAAATCACTGACCGTCCATTTGTAGAAAATAAATTGTACGAACCTGGAGGAAATAAATTGTATGAGGTCGGAGTAACCTGAAAGGCGCAACTTCACCCCTTGCCAACAATAGAACAATACATCCGAAGTTCTGACTTTCGGAGCCTGCGCAGCGGCAACCTTCTATCCATACAAAGGCTGCTGGGTCCTTGCCTTGAGGTCAAAGCAGCCAAACAAGCCTTTGCCGAAATCCTCAATAACCAGACTTTGAACTCTCAGCAAATCCGTTTTATGGATACCATTATCGATTTCCTTACGGCAAAAGGGATGATCGAGCCAAAGATGTTGTTTGATTCTCCGTTTACGGATATTAACACGAGTGGGGATTGCTGGGGTGTTTGATGAGGAGATGTCAGTGAGGATTATTGGGTTGTTGGAGGGGAGAAATAGGAATGTGGAAGTGGGGTGAGGAGAGAATTTATTTGGGATGATACGGCTTAGATGAATCTAATTTACTCATTTTTAATGGGTTAACTGTGAGTAGAACGAATAATCTGAATGCCAGAATCTAATCATTCAAATAACTACTGTATCAATTAACTTTGCCAAGTGGACAAAATTGGTTCTATAGAAATAAAAATTTCGGGAGTAAAAGGCAATCTGGATCTATCACCGGATAATTATGATATTAAGGAAGTGATAGCAATTTTAGAAAATGCAGAAAATCTACTTTATCCAGTGGATAAGAAAGGTCGACCAACTATTAGTTATAGAATTGAAGAAGGTTCAGTTAAACATGTATTCAAAACCAGCATTCAATACATCATCGGCTTCAATGCATTAATTGCACAATTAAACCAAGTTCAAAATATCGATTTTCTAGAACATATTATAGCAAAAGCATTTGAAAACATACAAGAAACAGCAACCGCTCGCAATTACACTTTTAGTATTAGAACTTCTATTGAAGGTTCAAATGAAATGATTATAGATAACACCACCAACTTTAGAATAAAAGAATCAATTTGGGCTGATGCTGAGTTTTATTTTTATGGAAAGCTTACCAATGCTGGAGGAAAAGAAAAAGCAAACATTCATATTTTCACTGAAGAACTGGGAATTTTAAGAATACAAACTCCAATAAGTTTTTTAGAAAAGTACAATGAAAACTTACTTTACAAATCTTTTGGAATTAGAGTATCGGGTAAACAAAATTCTGAGACAGGTGAAATTGATACTGGAACACTCAAATTTATGGATTTGGTTAATTATCATCCTGAATATGATGAAAAATATCTAAAATCTCTCCGAGACAATGCCAAAAAATCGTGGCTTAAAAATATCAACCCTGATCATTGGTTAAATAAAATAAGGGGAAGGCATGACTCCTGATTCAGTTTTGTTGGATACCAGTTTCTTCCTTAGGTTTTTGAACGAAGACGATCCATTATTTCTAATTGCCGATGGATATTATCGGTATTTTCTGGAAAACGAAATGGTCATGTTCGTTTCGACCATCTCTATAGCCGAATATTGTGTCGGAGGTAATATCGATGAATTGCCATTAAGAAATCTGCAAATTCTTCCATTTAATTCTGATCATGCAAAACAAACCGGAAAACTTGCCAAAATCGCTTTTGATAACAAACCTGGTCTAGCATTGAATCAACGAAAAATTATTCCAAATGATACGAAATTATTTGGTCAGGCGGATATCGAAAGTGCTATTGCCTACTACCTTTCATCCGATTCAGAAAGCTTGAAAATTTATAATTTATTAAATCACAAAGTCAGACTTAGTTTTCAGTTTGTTGATTTGAATGTACCTCATCATGAAGTTTTTGGATTGCTCAACCTATGATTAGAATTTGTTAAATCATTCTCTATTTCGGTTGATTTATTATTTAGAGTTTATCGCTATTTTTCTTCGTATTATCTTAAAAAACAATTAAAAGAAATTAACAAAACCAATGACATTGCAAATGGACTTCACATTCGATGGAAGGTGTATTTCCATAAAGATGGAGAACCATTTTTTGATGATCTAAAGATTTTTTGCAACAAGCACGAAGGAGGTATCCAACCGCTCCATAGAGGAAGCTGTCCGGATCAAAATTGTCCTAATGCAAATAAAAATTATCAAGTTGACCTAATAAACGAGACTAGTAACGCAAAACTTATACTGGAGTGGGAAGAACTAAAAGGACATAGTCCGAAAATTTCAAATTTGGAAAAACCCTATTAAGAGGAATTGAGGGTGCCAAAATCCTCAATTGAGAGGCTTTAGGGTAACTATTCTGCATACTACACAAGTAGGGCAATACAAATGCAAACAGTCTGTTCTGCCAAAATTATGATTACATACACTGCAAGATCCAATAAATTCTTTCAAAACTACAACACTGCAAGGATCTTCACAATTCGGGCAGACTCTACTTGAAATTGAAGGGAAATTTGCGTTTGCAAAGGATGCAAGTTCTACTTCTGAATCGAATGATTTGTCAATATCACCAACAGCACAGACAAGATGATAAGAAGTGTTACCGTTTTCAGTAACCGTAATAACCGTTAGTTGGCATGTTTCATCAAAATTATTTTTTAAATATACACTGTTAATACAGGAGCCTTGGGCTATACAGACCAGGATGCTACCTACGGTTTTATGCATTTTACAAAAATAGTTATTTTATAAACCTACTCTTGGCCATTTCAAAAGTCTCAAAATCTCAAAAATCTCACGTCTCACCGAGGAATTCTGTGATTTTACTAAATAAATGAAACCCGTTTTTTGGACAGGTTTTTGGATAAAAATAAAAACCACTTATAAAATTCATTATAAGTAGCTGATTATCAAAGTGGGAGTTGATGGGATCGAACCGCCGACCCTCCCGACGCTTCGCAGTCGGTCCCAGTCGTAGTCGTCGGGAGCCGCTAAACCAGCTGAGCTAAACTCCAAAATCTGAAATTTCTTAAAACAAAAAAGCCTCGAATCCGATACGTCGGATCGAGGCTTCAGTGGGAGTTGACGGGATCGAACCGCCGACCCTCTGCTTGTAAGGCAGATGCTCTAAACCAGCTGAGCTAAACTCCCTCTATTTTCATTTAGACCCGGCCGCCGACCCTCCCGACTGGTAAGTCGGGATGCTCTAAACCAGCTGAGCTAAACTCCCTAAATAAGAGCCGCAAATATATACAATTATTGGAATTTTGAAATTAAGCCTTCTTTCGTTAAAAATCAACATCAGGGTATGCAACGCCTAATTCGGGCTTGAACCATCCTCATAAACCCCTTAATTTTGGCATAAACCGGTGTATCCACAGAAGACATATAGCTCCTCACCCTGTTATCGCTCCTTTAAAGAGATCGACAGCCAGGCCTATCATACCCTGATCCGGTTTTTTGAAGAACATGCTTTTATCATCAAAGGCCTCGATTTTGATGAATATTTCGAGATCCTGACCTCCTATGTCCGTTCGCTTTTCGAAGCAGGGGCTTATCAAAAACACGCCGATATGGCCGATGTAGTTATAGAAGCAGCCATCATCAACAACCTCAAAGTATACCGGGGTGACGATATCTATGAGAAAACCCTGTTTCAAAAAGCAGCAAGTTTATTTCACCTGCAAAAGTTTTTACCGGCCACACATATTTTGTCCGAACTGATTAAAATCAACCCCAACGAAGCATCCTACCGGATGTTTCTCAACAAAACCAGATTACAGATCAAGCCGAGGTATTTGTACGTGTTCCATGGATTGGCTGTTGTTCTTTACCTTTTTGCTATCCTCGTCGTCTCCATTCAGACGTTTTATCTGGACCCGTTTAAGCCGGATTGGAGCCCCCTGGCTTTCACCACCCGAAATCTCAGCCTGATTACAGCGACCCTTTTTCTGGTTTTATCTGATCTGGCATTTCGTGGGCAGACCTGGTATAGGGTCAACAAACTGGTTATCGATTCTAAGGAAAAATTAAAACGAGGTTAATAAGTCGAAGGCCACGCCTTTTAGGCAGTCAGGTCTGTAAATCACTGTGCGAATTCCCTTACCTTTGCACCCACTTTAGATTTATCTTTCCACTATGTTCGATGTATTGAAATCCAGCCTCAAAAAATTGTTTGGAGGCTCCAAGCAGGATAAAGATGTAGCCAAATATCAACCCCTTGCAGATCAGGCACTTGTTTACTTTGACACCCTCCGGGAATTGTCCAACGATGAACTGAGGGCACATACTTATCGATTTAAACAAACTATCCGGGAAGGCCTTGCTGAAATAACCGCCCAAATAGACCAGACCCGGGTAGATGCCAATAACGAAGAAGATCCCCATCTGAAAGAAGACTTGTTCAAAGAAATGGATCAACTCGGAAAAGAAAGAGACAAAATTTTAGAGGATATTTTATTGGAATTGTTGCCTGAAGCTTTTGCGGTAGTCAAAGAAACTTCCCGCCGGTTTACGATTCATAACCAAATCCGGGTAAAAGCCACCGATCACGACCGAGATCTTGCGGCCAAAAAATCATTTGTGACCATTGAAGGTGAAGAAGCGATCTGGTCTAATGAATGGACTGCTGCCGGTGGCGTTATCAAATGGAATATGGTACCCTATGATGTCCAATTGATAGGGGGTGCTGCACTGCATGAAGGCAAAATCGCTGAAATGGCCACGGGGGAGGGTAAAACCCTGGTTTCAGTATTGCCTGCCTATCTCAACGGCCTTAGCGGTTTTGGTGTGCACATTGTCACCGTCAACGATTACCTGGCTCGCCGTGACTGCGAATGGGTAGGCCCTATCCACGAGTTTTTATTACTCACGGTCGACTGTATCGACAAATATCAACCCAATAGTACCGGCCGTAAAAAAGCATACGAATGTGATATTGTTTATGGCACCAACAGTGAGTTTGGTTTTGATTACCTCAGGGATAACATGGTCGTCTCACCGGATGAACTGGTGCAAGGCAAACACCATTTTGCCATGGTGGATGAAGTGGATTCCGTACTTATAGATGATGCCCGTACCCCATT
>Ga0163144_10026772_pt1 | contig 11195 bp, 10 predicted proteins | sample OliLak19BULKMAT1_FD_123175 | JGI IMG/M metagenome (GOLD analysis project Ga0163144, IMG submission 123175) | Freshwater microbial mat bacterial communities from Lake Vanda, McMurdo Dry Valleys, Antarctica - Oligotrophic Lake LV.19.BULKMAT1 | ecosystem: Environmental > Aquatic > Freshwater >... | reverse complement strand
GATTTGAGCTACACGAACGAAAATTTCTTTCCTGGAGTCGCGCCGCCGAAGCCTGAGTTCTGAGGCTGAGAACACGCCTTGGGCCTAGCGGAGAGGCCGTTGTTACGGTCTATCGTCTCAGCACCAGGACGATAGACCGTCGGCAAACTCCAAGCGCTTCGGGACAAGACACACCCGCCCTCTTCATTTCAGCGAATACGTCATGCCCTCGCGGAGCACCGACAAGCGAATGCCGATCGCGGCGACCACCTCGCCGGCCGCGAACTTCTCCAGCGTCGCCGAACGCGGGTCGACCACGACGACACCACTCTTGCCCAGTACCGTCATCATCGGACAATAAGCGATACTAGCGGCCTCCCGGGTCAACATAAGGTCCGTTCTCAGACCCGGCGCTCATCAGGCCGCTTCTCAAGGCAGACCACGCGGGGCGTATTCCGGGTCCGTGATGCGGCCTGGTCAGCGCCGACCAGGCCTTTTCATCGCGCGCGCACCGGGGAGCAGCGCCACGTGGGGCTCGCCTGACTTCATGAACTCGGTGAGGCGATTGGCTCGAGGGCCATCACCAGCTTTGGCAGGTCTTCAGTGGCGACCTGCCAGACGATGTCTTCATCAACGCCGAGGTAGTCATGAACGACTTTGTGGCGCATGCCGATAATGTCCGCTCATTGAATCTCGGGATGGCGATCGGAGAAGTCGCGTGACACCTGGCGCGCAGCGTCGCCAATCACTTGAATGAGGTGAATCAGTGCGAGGCGAAGGTTTTCGTCCGCGTCATAGGCTTCGCGCGAGAGGCCCTGAGTCTTGCCGACCGCCTTCCTCGCCATATCGAGCATGTGCCCGACATACACGGGGTCACGCGGCAACATACAAGGCTTCAGCGCTGCGAACGACCTGATCGCGGATGCGAGCGTTCAGAAACTTTGGCGTCACCATGTCGACGCGATGGCCGTGCAGGAGCCCGGCGAACTCGCGCTCAATGCTGACGAAGTTCAGGCCAGGGACATGATCGGCGTGGAATTCGACCAGCACATCGACATCGCTCTCGGGTCCGACATCGTCTCGCAGAACCGAACCGAACAAGGCCAGCCGCTTGATGTGATGCCGCAGGCAGAAAGCCGACAAGGCGTCGCGGTCGATGGAGAGGCGTGGGCTCATGGCTGCCTCAGCATACCGCCGACGCGAACTCTGATGCGGTCCGCCTGTCGAGAGCCTGTCAGGCCAGGCTCATGCCTCACCCGCAACCAAGCTTGGGGACGATAGACGATATTAGAGGCCTTTCTCCTGGGCAACAGAAGGTCCGTTCTCAGACCCAGCACGCTACGCAGGCCCTCTTCCGCGAGTAAGCGCAGCGTCACGCCCTCGCGCCGCGCCAGCTTCTTGGCGTCTTCCAGGATCGGCTCAGCGATCTGGATGGTGGTCTTCATATGGTCGTCACGAGAAAGGCCTTGGCGCTCTCGACCCGACCGCCGACTACCCGCGCTGCCTGACCGCCGCCAACCACGGCCTCACATCACGCGCCGAACCGCCGGAATGCGGCGCAGCAGCGCGGTGAGGCTCCAACTGAGAAGCACTGAGCCAACGAAGACGGTCATCATCTTCAATCCGCCCGGAAGGTTCGTCGTCCTGAGAAAAGTCAGCTGAAGCCAACTCACGCAGATGTAGTGCAGCAGGTAAATGCCGTACGCGTTGGTGCTCAGATGGTCGAGGATGGCATGGCCGTGTCGCGCAAACCTGACGAAGATCGCCAGACATGCGAGCGACGAAGCGGCGCACGACAGCACGAAGCTCAGATGGCCAAGTGCGCTCAAGGCCAAAGACGGACCACTTCCTCCCTTGTCATCGGTCGAAAGGATGGTCACGAGGGCGACGATCCCCAGCACGAACGCCATGAGCGACGCCATGATCCACAAAGGCCATCGGCGGGCAAGCTTTCCCTCATAAGCCAGCAAGCCGCATCCGAGGCCCTGAGCGCCAAGGCCAAGGCCGGCGAGGAAATACGTCGCGTAGAGAAGCAGCCGGCTCGTCTGAACCCAGAACGGTCCGAAGTTCGACCAGTGTTCCGCGTTGAACGCAACTGCCATCGGCAGGTAGGCAAGCGCGGAGACGGCCACCAACACGCCTGCGTATCTGACCGGACGATCAGAGAACCTGGCGGACCAATGGCCGAGAACGTCTCGGTAGCGCGGGGCGAACTTGAAGACGATAGCCGCGAGGGCGCCAAAGGCGAGCAGAACCCACAGGAACCAAGCGGGTCCGGCCGGCCACGCGCCGAGGGCTATCCATTCCTTCGCAAAGGATCCGAGTCCCGGGTCGGCGCCTGTCGCAAGGTAGGACGGGTAGTAAGCAAGCGGCGAGAGCACGACTGCAGCGGCGACGAACGGGACGCCGAGCTTGACCAGACGGTCTCGCATAAACGCTCCTGCACCCTTGCGCGCCAGGCTCGACCAGGCGAAGACGCCGGAGATCAGAAACATCAGCGACATGAAGAAAGTGTCGTTGAAGCCGACGAACAATGGAGCCCCCGGCCACTTCTGCGGGTCGACTACGGGAAACGCCGTCCACATCATCGGTGGTGCCTTCAATGACGCGGCCGGCATCGGTGCGAACGCGTGGTACGCGAGGGCCGAGTGATGCGCCACCACCAGCAAGGTGAGGAAGGTGCGCAGATAGCCGAGAGGGATGTCCCGGGCCGATGAGGGTTTGGTTTCGCTGTTCATGAGTCGCCTGCGCCGCCGGCCCTTCGGCCGGGCGGCTTAGATGAAGTCGGTCTTGCGACTCTGGAGATGGAACGTCACGGCGATCAGCGTCGCGATCATCGCGATCTCGACTCCGAGCAGGCTGATCGAAGTCGCATTCCACACTATCGCCGAGCCCTTCATCGTGGAAGCCATGTCCGGCAGATGCGACACGCCGTACAACACGCCCTGAAACAGCAGGTTGGTCAATACCATCGCGGCAATCGTCCAGCCTTCCGACTCGGAGACAAGGCCGACCGCGAACACGAAGCAGTAAGCCACGAAGATCTCCGTGAGGATCACGACCGCGAACGGGATCAGGGCCAAGCCCGCTCCCTCCAATCCGAACCCAAGGATGGCGAGGCTCCCCATCACGAGGATCAACCACGGGATCAGGAAGATCGTCAGATTGGCGAGGACCTTCGCCATCGTGTACTCACGCGGCGAAATCGGCAGGCTCATGACGAAAGCCAGCGTCTGATTCGTACGCTCCTGAATCACCGTCGCCATCACCAAATGAATGCCGAGCGAAATCAGAATCGTGACGAGCAAGACGCTGCCCGCGTAGAACGTCCCTTCGCTTCCCGCCGAAATCAGAAACAGCCCAAAGGCGCCGAGCGCGAGATAGACCGCCAGCGACTTGCGCATGAAATACCAGTCTTTCTGGACCAGGATCTGGACCAGCTTCCAGTCAATCGCCACGTTGCTCATCGCGTCGCTCCTGCCTTCTTGCTCATCACCGTCGTCACAAAGATCTCCTCGAGCGTCAACGGCTCGATCGCCTGAACCGTGATGCCAGCCGCCTTGTATCCAGCGGCCATCGACGGCTCGAATCGGCTGGTGACGACCACTTGCAGACGCGCGCCGTGCGGTTGCGCCGCGGAGGCCATGGTTCCCGGCAGCACAGGAAGGGTGGTGCCCTGCGGCACGTCCAATCGGAATCGACGCCACTGATCCAGAAACCGCTCCTTGTCGCCCGACGCCACGATGCGACCGCCGTCAATGAATGCGATCTGGTCGGAAATCTGCTCTACATCGAGCGTGTTCTGTGAGGAAAACAGAATCGTTCGACTCTCGTCAGCGAGCGCTTCCATCAAGGCCGCCAGAACTTCGTGCCGGGCGACCGGATCGAGGCCGGTGGTCGGCTCGTCCAGAATCAACAGCTTCGGTCGACGCGCAAGAGCCAGCAGCAGCGCCGCCTTGACGCGCTGGCCGTGAGACAGACCCTTGATCGGGTGCGCCGCCTTGAGATCGAAGCGCGTCATCAGCGACTCCGCGTAAGTCTGGTCCCAGGATGGGAAGACCGACTGAACGAACTCCATGTGCCACGCGAGCGTCGCAGCCTTGTAGAGGCGCATGTCCTCCGAGACGAAACCGAGGTTGCTCTTCGCTGCGGCCTGGCCGGCCGGCATCGGCTGACCCAGCACGGTGACCGTGCCGCGATCGTGATGAACGAGGCCCATCAGGATACGAATGGTCGTGGACTTGCCGGCGCCATTGGCGCCGATGAACCCGGTCACGCTGCCCGTCGGCAGATCGAGGTTCACATCGTTCAGGGCGAAGTGCGGGTACGACTTCCCCACGCCTTCGAGTCGGGCGGCAAGTTCCGTCATGGTTGTTCCTTCTTCAGTTGGTCGACGGCGGCGCGAAGCCGCTCGCTCAAATCGTCGTGCGAAAGGCCGATGAGGCCGCACAGCCGCGCGGCTTCAGTCACGTGATGCGCCAGTTCGGCTTCGTAGTCACGAGACGTCAGATCCGGCTCGGCCGCTACCCGCGACGGCTTCCCGTGCTGGGTGACGATCACGCCTTCGCGCTCCAGCTCCAGGTAGGCGCGCTTGATCGTGATGACGCTGACGCTCAGAGTCACCGCGAGCTGGCGGATCGAAGGGATCTCTTCACTGCGGGGCCAGTCGCCGACCATAACCCTCTGCTTGATTTGCTCCATGATCTGGACGTACATCGGCCGTCCGTCGGCTCGGGAGATCACGAAGTCACTGTGCATACCCAGTTGTGGGTATATACAGATAAACGACTAGATCAAGGGAATTTATTTCTTGATTCGAACGTCCCGCTGGGCGACGGCTGGGTGAAGCGGCAGAAGGAAGTGAAAGACCTGGCGACCACGCGCCTGCGTGAGGGTGACAGCGTGCTGGCGGCCGCCATCGGCAGCACCCGCGCCACCATGGTGTTTTTCACCAACTTCGGCGTCGCCCTACACCAGCCGCATCGTCGATGTCCCGGCCTCGACCGGCGACGGCGAGCCGGTGCAGAAGCTGTTCACGTTCAAAGACGGCGAGAAAGTGATTGCGGCGTTCAGCCTGGATCCGCGCATCGCGAAGAAGATTGAGGCAAAGAAGGAAGGCGACGTCCCACTGGTGCACGCGATGGCGGTGACCAGCGATGGCTGTTGGTCGCGGCGGCCTCAGGGTGTCAAGCCGACACGCCGCACCAGATCGGTAAAGCGTGGGTCGTCCCTGATCGGGTCGAAACAGGGGTTGGTCTTCAGCCACACCAGCCAGGGATCGCGTTCGACGTAAGCGCGCTCCAGCCACGCAATCGCCTGATCGTTGTCGCGCAGGTAGGCGTAGGACTGCGCATACGAGGAAGGCACCACGAAGGCCGTCTGTGCCGCCTCTTTGACCCGCTCCAAGGTGATCAGCGCAGTCTCCCGCTCGCCGAACATGGCGGCGAGCAGGGCGACGCCGGTCATCGACCACGCACCAGGGATCAGGCGATTCACTTCGCCTTGCGCGGCCATCGCGGGCGCTCGCAGCCCTTTCAGCGCGTACGTGAACCCGAGATGGCTCAACGCCATAAAGTAGCCGGGATCGAGTTCGATCGTCCGCTGAAACTGTGCGATCGCCTCGTCGTCGCGCCGGCCGACCATCAGCACGACGCCCAAGTTGTAGTTGGTGTGCAGATTGAGCGGATCCAGCGAATACGCTCGTCGCATCGCGACGAGTGCCTCGTCGAAGCGCCCCTCCTGCGCCAGGAACAGCGACCACCACTGCAGCGTCGAGATCGACGCCGGGTTCAGTGCCAGCGAGCGCAGGAACCCCTGCTCGGCGTCGGCCCGATCGTAGCGGTGATGCAGCGTGGCCCATGCCAGCGCCGCGTGCGCTTCGGCCAGCGTCGGGTCGAGCGACAACGCGGTCGTCGCAGACGCTTCGGCTTGCGGAAATGCCTGCGTGGCCGGCAGGTTGCCCCAGAACCCCATCATGTTGTAGCAGTCGGCGAGCCCGATGTGCGCGACGGCGTCGTTCGGATCGGCGACGATCGCCTGCTGAAATGATTCGAACGCCTTCCCGAACCAGTCGCCGGCACCTTTGCTCCAGAAGTAGCGCCCCCTGAGAATCCAGCGATAGGCCTCTGGATTGTCGGTGTGGTGCCGGGTCAGCAACCGCCGTTCTTCGCCAGTGACCTCGAGAACCAACGCGGCCGCAACCTTCTCGGAGATCGAATCCTCCACGGCAAAGATATCGGTGAACCGCTCGTCAAAGGTTTCGGCCCACATCGCCGATTCTTGTTGGACGCCAACCAGCTGTGTGGTGACACGGATCCGATCGCCGCGCCTTTGAATGGTGCCGTTGAGGACTGACTCCACACGCAACTCCCGGCCCGCGCGGACGGGATCGTCGTCGCCGGCGTACTTGAGGATCGCACTGGTCGGACGGACGGCAATGCGGCGGATGCGAGTCAGCTTGCTGATCAGCGCGTCGGCGAGTCCGAGCCCGAGAAACGGCTCGCTCTCATCAGCGTCCAGCATCATGAACGGCAGCACCGCGATCGTTCGTCGAGTTCCGTCGCTGCCGCTGCCGCCCTGGTCGTCGTCAACGTCGGTTTCCGTCACGATGCGGACCGTCGTCCGGCGTGCGACCAGGATGGCACCGTTCTCAGGCTGTCGTTCCGACACCTTGGCTGTGAATCGGTAGCCGCGCCGCGCCACCGTCTCAATGAACTCCTCGCTGAAGTCGTCCCCGAGCACTTTCCGCAGCGCCGAGACATTTCGCGTCAGGCTGTCTTCCCCGACGAAGGTGTCAGGCCAGACGGTGGTCATCAGCTCGGATTTGTCGACGATGCGGCCGCTCTTCTGGACGAGCGCAATCAGCGTGTCCACTGCTTTCGGGGTGAGGGGGACCGGAGCCCCGTCGCGTCGCAACACGCGCTCGGAGGTGTCGAGGGCAAAACGGCCGAACTCGAAAATGCGTGGGGCGTTGGCCATTGAATCGGGGCTCAGAACTTTGTCGGAACTTTGTCGGAGCGTCGTCAGGACTTGCGGCGGTCTCCAACCTATCATTCCCCGCTGTGCAAAAGAAGTCACGAACGGAGATCTCGATCGAAATTCACGAGGTCGTCCTGACGAGCCTTGTGGCGGCGTTGCCGGCGGCGTGGTGCGCAACTTGCGGCCGGGAAGTGCAGGTCGCGAGGGTGGCTGATGCTCAGGTCGCGGCGCCGCGCATCGTCAATGCCGGCTCCGTGAAGGTGCAGCCGTGAGCGCGCACCGCATGTCGCGGCGGCGGGTTTGGCTGTTGGCCACCGTGATCGTGGGTCTGCCATTCATGTCGCGTCCCGCCGTTGCGGCCGCCCAGACCATCACGGTGACGACCACCGATCAGCACAGCTCGACCGCATGCACGCTGTCGGACGCCATCACGGCGGCCAATCTCGACATGCCTTGGGGCCAGTGTCCCGCCGGCCTGGGAAGCAACACCATCCACGTGCCGGCCGGAGAGTATGTGATCTCGACCCCCTGGACCCCCGGCCTCGGCGACATCGACAGCTATGGCGTCCAAACGGGGTTGCCGCACATCACCCGCGCCATCCGCCTGACCGGCGACGGGCCAGGCGTCACGGTCATCCGGCGCGACGAGAACGCGGTGCCGTTCCGGCTGTTCAAGTTCCAGGCGCCGTTCGTGATCCAGGGAATGACGCTCAAGGGCGGCAATACGGGTCGAGTCTATAGTTCCGGCGGCGGCGCAATCTTGATCGAAACCTTCGGCTGGACGTCTGTCGGAGGTGCGCGGCTTGAGGCCACCGTGAAAAACGTGACCTTCGAGGACAATCACGCGCGCCGAGGCGGCGCCTTGGCCGACTCCGGCTTCTATTTTGGCCCGTTCGTGGCGTTCACCGTGGAAGATACCGTGTTCACCGCCAACGTCGCGATGGAGGAGGGCGGTGGGATCTTCGTGTCTCCGAACTCAACGCTCAACCTCCAGCGCTCGCGGTTCGCAGACAACGATGGCGGAACTTGGGGCGGCGGCGTCTCGACCGATAGCGGGTCGCCCGTCCCCATGGAGGTCACCGCGACACAGTTTCTACGCAACCGCGCGACCGAATATGGTGGCGCGATCTACGCGACGTCGCCGCGCGTGACGCGCAGCGAGTTTCGCGGCAACACCTTGTCCAATGGCCGCGGCGGCGCGCTTTTTAGCTATGGCGGCAGGCCGGTCATCAAGGACAGCACGTTCGTCGGCAACCAGGCGACCCGCGGCGGTGCGATCGAGATTATGGCCGGCAGCGTGGAGATCGAGGGCAGCACGTTCTCGGGCAACACGGCGCACACGTCCGATGGCGGCGCGCTGTTCCTCGACGATCGCACGCGCACCAGCCGGATCACCAACTCGACCTTCTCAGGAAACTTGTCGGCCTCGCGCGGCGCAATCACCCTGCATGTCGGTGCCGTTACGATCGTCAACAGCACGATTGTGCACAACACCAACACGGCGGGTGGATGGAGCGTCGGGGTGTCCACCGGATGGTACGGGCCGGCGGAAGTATTCCTGTCGAACACGATCGTGGCGGGCAACACCTCTGGCGGGGTTGCTGCGGATCTGTATTTCGATCCGAATAGCCCGATCGGCGCCCGATTGGTGTCCCTTGGCCACAATGTCATCGGATCCAACCTATACGTCCCAGGGGTGTTTACCCAATCCGGCGACCAGGCCGGCACGATGACCCAGCCGCTCGATCCCGGCCTGCTCGCGCTGGCCGACAACGGCGGCCCGACGTGGACACATGCGCTGCGGCCGGCAAGCCCGGCGCTCGATGCCGGCAGCACCGCAACGCCGGGCACCGACGACGCGTGTATGGCGACCGACCAGCGCGGTCTGCCCCGGCCGGGCAGCGGTACGGCCGCCTGCGATATCGGCGCGTTCGAGCACCAGATTACGTTTCCGCTGTCGCTGCACGTCGGGATGGGCGGATCGGTCGCGGGGTTGTTCGCCGACCAGCCGTGCGTCGGGGCCTGCATAGCCATGTTCGGCAGCGGCTCGGTCGTGACGCTGGTCGCGCAACCATCGACCGGGACCACATTTGTCGGATGGCTGGGTGGAGCCTGCGAAGGCAGCGCGCCGGTCTGCGCTGTGACCATGAGCGGCGCCGAGACCATCACCGCGACGTTCCGCACCGAATCGGCGGCGTCGATCACGGTCCTGCAGTCCGCCACCGATCAGCCCGTTCATGGGCAGCAGGTCACCTTGATCGCCGTCGTGTCTGCTGCGGTCCCGGCGACTGTGAGTCCGAGCGGCGACGTCATGTTCGTGAACACCACGCCGCCAGTCGCCACTCTCGGCTGGGCTCCGCTCCAGGCGGATGGGACGGCCACCCTTTCCGCGGCAATCCCCAGAGGCGGCCACGTCATCACGGCTATTTATTCTGGCGACGGCACGTTCACGGCGAGTAGCGGCACCGTGTCGCAGTTGGTTCATCACGCCTCGACGACAGTGTCGCTGACTCAGTCGGGGCCGTCGACCACCGTGCTCGGGGCACCTGTTGCATTCACCGCGCAGGTGGCGGTCGCGTCACCCGGCGCCGGGACGCCGACCGGCACTGTCACAATCAGCGCTCACAACGGCCTGTCACTACTGCCACTCGGCACCGCGTCGTTGAGTGCCGGGTCGGCCTCACTGACGACCCGTGACCTCGCGCTCGGCCTGCATCAGATACAAGTCACCTACTCGGGCGACGCGAGCTTTGCGGCGAGTAGCAGTGCGATCATTCATATAATCGAGCCGGTTCCGCCGGCGGCGTCGATCGAGATCGACGAAACCGTATTGGTCGACCACGCGAACGACCTTCTTCTTCGACCACTTAGCCGCCAGACCACGACTGTGCTCAGCTCCTCCGCCACGCTTTCGAGGTTGGGCCGAGCGGTGACCTTCACACTGACGGTGGCGCCCGCCTCTCCAAGCCTTGGCATCCCGACAGGTGAGGTAATCATCGTTGACGCATCGACGAGTACGACGCTCGGCACCATCGTCTTGAACGGTACCGGAACAGCGACGCTGGTCGCTAACGCGCTGACGGTGGGGTCTCACTCGATCGTCGCGACCTACCAAGGCGACGCGACTTTTACCACCAGTTACGGGAGCATCACTCAGGAGGTGAAGCCACCGATAGCGACGGCGATCGTTCTCACATCGACCGTCCCATCGTCAGTATCCGGTCAGCCCGTGACGTTCACGGCGCAGGTGACCAGCACGGGAGGCGAGACGTTCACACCTAGTGGACGCGTCAAGTTCGTCAATGCGACCACCGGTGGGCAGCTCGGGACGAGCGACCTCAATTCGGCGGGCATGGCACAGGTGACAGTGACGGTCGCGACGTTGTTGCCTGTGCGGACGTCATCGATTAAGGCGAACTACGAGGGTGACGACGACTTCAACAGCAGCACCATTTCCATCACCCAGGTTGTCGCTCGAGCCCTCACCCGCATCACCATCGCGTCGTCGGCAATGCCCGCGGTGGCGGGGCGCCCCGTAACGTTCACCGCCGTTGTCGCCGCCGTCGCGCCTGGAGCCGGCAATCCAACGGGGACCGTCTCTTTCTTTGACACGGTGTTCTCCGCCCCGCTTGGCACAGTGGCTCTCACCGGAGCCGGTACCGCGACGATCACGACCAACGCGTTCACGCCCGGCATTCATCTGATCAACGCCGGTTACACGGGCGACGCCAGATTCGCTCCGAGCGATGGCAGTTTGCCCCAGACCGTGAATGCGTGGCCAACTTTGTCGATCGACATCAACGAGACCGTTGTCGTCGATGCCGAGCCAAGTCCATCGGCCCAGAACACACCCCTCGGAAGTGGCGTGGTTGTTCAACCGGCCGGTGGCGCGAGTGGTGGTCCGCAGATCACGCTGACATTTGCGCAAGTGACGGCCCCCGGCCAGACGACGGCGGTCGCAACCAGCGGTCCGCCTCCGCCAGGCGGTTTCAAACTGACGGCGCCGCCGACCATCTTCGACATCACCTCAACCGCCAGCTTCAGCGGAATGATCACCGTCTGCATCGTGTATCCAGCAGGCACCGTCAGCCCGCGGCTGATGCACTTCGAGGCGGGCGGCTGGGTTGACCGGACGACGACGGTCAATGCTGCGACCCGCACGGTGTGCGGACAGGTCAGTTCGTTGTCACCGTTTGCCGTGTTTACGCCCGCAGAGGCCGCTGGACGCATGTCAGGCG
>Ga0163144_10026771_pt1 | contig 11195 bp, 9 predicted proteins | sample OliLak19BULKMAT1_FD_123175 | JGI IMG/M metagenome (GOLD analysis project Ga0163144, IMG submission 123175) | Freshwater microbial mat bacterial communities from Lake Vanda, McMurdo Dry Valleys, Antarctica - Oligotrophic Lake LV.19.BULKMAT1 | ecosystem: Environmental > Aquatic > Freshwater > Lake... | reverse complement strand
TTCTCGCGGCTTCGATGGGGGAGGGGTTGGGACGAAGAATGCCTTCGGACGGAGAAACGAACTTAACTTCGGCGATAATGTGCGGACCGGGACGCGACAAAGCCTTTTTCAAGCTTATCGGCGGGTGATCGTACAGAGGTTGGGTGCGCAACCATTCCACGGGACGAGCGACTTTATCCCGCATGACCCGCTCAGCAGTCCGCGCGGCGATCTTCCCTAAGATGCCCAGGTCAGCCATAAACCGTCAAACGGCGGAGAATCGCCAGGGATGCCGCAGCCCTTCCCGAATCGATCGAGTCCGCGGCCATCGCAAGTCCTTCCTTCCAATCGCGCGCCAGCCCGGCGACCATTAATGCGGCGGCGGCGTTGAGCAAGGACACTTCCCGGGCGGGCCCCGACTCGCCGAACAATATCGCGCGCGTGATCCAGGCGTTTTTCTTCGCGTCGCCGCCAGCCAGGGCTTGAAGCGGGCGGCGCATGAGCCCCAGGGACTCGGGCCGGAGCTCGGTCATCTTGATGCGTCCTCCCCTCAGATGCGCGATGACGGTGGGCGCGGAGAGAGAAATCTCATCGAGGCCGTCCCTCGAGGATACGACCATGGCCTCCTCGCTGCCCAGAGCCTTGAGCGCCTCGGCGACGGGCCGGACCAAGGATGTCGAGTAAACGCCGAGGAGCTGGCGCCGGGCGCCGGCCGGGTTCGACAGGGGCCCGAGCAGGTTGAATACCGTGCGCGCGCCAAGCTGGCGCCGGATCGGTCCGACCTTGGCCATGGCCGGGTGGCAAGTGGGCGCGAATAGGAAGCCAACGCCCGCCACATCCACGCATTCGGCGGCGAGCTTGGAGGAAACATCCGTGCGGACGCCCAGGGCCTCGAGAACATCGGCGGAGCCGGAGCGGCTGGACACGGCGCGGTTGCCGTGCTTGGCGACGGCCGCGCCCGCGCCGGCGGCGATGAAAGCGACGGTCGTCGAGATGTTGAAGGTGCCGGAGCCGTCGCCGCCCGTGCCGCAGGTGTCGATGAGCGGCCGGCGCTTGGGCCTGACCTTAACCGCGCGCGCGCGCATCGCCGACGCGAAGCCGACGAGCTCGGGCACCGTCTCCCCCCGGACGCGCAGCGCGGCGAGAAAGGCGCCGGCCTGCGCGTCGGTGGCCTTGCCCTCGATCAGCGCGTTCATCGCGGCGCGAGCCTGGAGGCTGTCCAAGGGCTCGCCGGCGAGAAGACGCTTCAACGACTGGGCGAAGGTATTCAAGCCTTCAGCAAGGTCAGCTTGAAGGTCGAGCCCTTGGGGCCGGTCTCGTGCGTCACCGTGCCGCCGTTGCCCTCGAGATACTTGCGCGCGAGAGAGAGCCCCAGGCCCATGCCCTTGGGCTTGGTGGTCATGAAGGCCTCATACATAACGGCCTCGATCTTGGAGTCCACGCCCTTGCCCGCGTCGGCGACGGTGACAGTGAGGCCGTCCTTGCCGGCGGAGGTGGCGACCTTGACCGTGCCCTTCTCTTCCTGGGCGGCGAAGGCGTTGTCGATGAGGCGCTTGAGCGCGTCGGCGATCGCCTTGCCGTCGAACTTGGCGTTGACGCCTTTGGCACCGAGCTTCAGGTCGATCTTCCCCCCTTCGGGCTTGGGGAAATTCTCCACGGCGTCGGCGACGATGGAGTCAAGCGGCATGGTCTCGGCGGCGGGCTCGTAGGGGCGGGAGAAGGTGAGCATGTCGGCCAGAAGCCTGTCGGCGCGCGCGATCTCGCTCTCGATGATCTTCAGGTGCTTTTCCACCTTGGGATCAAGTCCTTTAGACCCGCCGAGCTTGGCGCGCACGAAGTAGGACGAGTTGTTGATGACCGCGAGCGGGTTGCGCAGGTCGTGGCCGATGACCGACGCGGCGCGGCGCAGGATTTCCTGCTCACCCTTGTTCATCATAGGCCGGGCTTGGTCATGCGCTCTGGCTTGATCCAGTCCTCGAACTGCTTGTCGGTCACGAGCTTGAGCTTGAGGGCCGCTTCCTTGAGGGTGAGGCCCTCGGCGTGCGCGGTCTTGGCGATCTTGGCCGCGGCGTCGTAGCCGATGTGGGTATTGAGCGCGGTGACGAGCATGAGGCTGCGGCGCATGAGCTCGTCGATGCGCTTCTCGTCCGCCTCGATGCCGACGGCGCAGTGCTCGGTGAAGCCGCGGATGCCGGCCGCGAGGAGCTTCGCGGAATGAAGAAAGTTGTGGATGATCAGCGGCTTGAAGACATTGAGCTCGAAGTTGCCCGACGCGCCGCCGATGTTGATCGCGGCGTCGTTGCCCAGCACCTGCGCGCAGATCATGGTGACGGCCTCGCTCTGGGTCGGGTTGACCTTGCCGGGCATGATCGAGGAGCCCGGCTCGTTCTCCGGGATGCGCAGCTCGCCCAGGCCGGCGCGCGGCCCGGAGGCGAGCCAGCGCACATCGTTGGCGATCTTGTTCATGGAACAAGCCAAAGTTTTCAAGGCGCCATGAGCAAACACGAGAGCGTCGTGGCCGGCCAGCGCCTCAAACTTGTTTGGCGCGGGCGTGAACGGAAGTTTGGTCAATTTGGCTATGTGAGCGGCGGCCTTTTTGTCGAAGTCGGGATGCGTGTTCAGGCCGGTTCCGACGGCCGTTCCTCCGATCGCGAGCTCATAGAGGCCCGGCAAAACGAGGTCGAGGCGGTGAAGGTCCGCGTCCAGCATCGCGGCCCACCCGCCGATCTCCTGGCCGAGGGTCAAGGGCACGGCGTCCATCAGGTGCGTGCGGCCGATCTTGACGATCTTGTCGAACTTCTTGGCCTTCTTCTTTAGTTCGTCGCGCAGGCCCTTAACGGCGGGGATCAGATCATGGACAATTGTCTCCGTCGCGGCAATGTGCATAGCCGTAGGAAATGTATCGTTGGACGACTGAGACTTGTTCACATCGTCGTTGGGGTGGATGGGCGACTTCGAACCCATGACGCCCTTGGCCATCTCGATAGCGCGGTTGGAGATCACCTCATTGGCGTTCATGTTCGACTGCGTGCCCGAGCCCGTCTGCCAGACCACGAGCGGGAAATGGTCGTCGAGCGAGCCCGCGATCACCTCGTCGGCGGCGGCGAGGATGAGCTTTTCCTTGTCCTTGGGCAGGAGCCCGAGGTCGGCGTTGGCGGAGGCGGCGGCGCGCTTGAGCACGCCCATGGCGCGGATCATCTCGCGCGTGAGGGTGTCGCGTCCGGAGCCGGCCTGGAAATGGTGAAGGGAGCGCTCGGTCTGCGCCCCCCAGTAGCGGTCCGCGGCGACGGGTATTTCCCCCATCGTGTCCTTCTCGATCCGGGTTTTGGGGCTCATGCCCCGATGATATAAAAAGCGGCGGCTATTCGTCGTCCTTGAGCAGGCGCGCCCGGTCGCCGAAGCTGACCCAATTCTTGAAGGTGTACACGCCGCGCGCGAGGTCGGCCTTCTGCTTGAGCCAGTGATCGACGATGATCCCCGACTTCTGCCAGTCCTTGTCGGAGGGATAGATGACCACGGCGTTGTGCTGCAGCACCGTGCCGATGCGGATTTTCTTGACCGTCAAGGACGACTTCTCCAAGGCCGGGGAGGCCGCGTCGAAACTGGTCTGCTGATGCGAGATGCAGCCGCGCTCGAGGTTTCCCCCGCCGAACAGCTTCATCGTGTCCTCGATGTTGGTCATCGTCCCGTTGCCGTAAGCGTCGGCCACCGCGCTCGGGTGGGCCGCGTACAGCGCCGCGATCGCCTTGCTCTCCGCCTCGAGGGCCGCGCCGACATCGGCCATATTCTGAGCCGACCACTGCATGCCCTGGTCGCTTTGGTCGAGCAACTCGTACATCGGGATCTTGGTCTTGTTGATCGTGTCTATCGACGCGCGCGCCTTGGCGGGGTCGATCGGCTGGGGAACCGGCGCGGCCGAGGCGGCCGTCGCCAACGCCGTCAGGAGGAGGGCTAGGGAGAGGGGATGCATATCAGAAGTATAACCCCCCTTTTCCTCCCGTCAAGGGGTGATTTCTCCATATTCACGGGGTTTAAAGCGCTTGCCATTAGCCCCCCCCCCCGGCAGGAGTGCGTTTCCGCTCATTCCGCCTTCACCGCGGAAGTAAAATGAACGGAAACGCTACTTTATCTGCTCGCGACGCCAGGGCCTAATCGCCCAGGACGGATTCGGGGCGGAGGAAATGGCAGGTGTAGCCTTCGGGGAGGCGTTCGAGGTAGTCCTGGTGATCTTCCTCGGCCTTCCAGTACTGGTCGGCCTTGGCGACCTCGGTGACGATGGGCGCCCCCCATTTCCCCTTCTTGTTGAGACGCTGGATGAACGCCTCGGCCGTCGTTTTCTGGGCGTCGGTGTGGTATAAGATCGCGGAGCGGTAGGACGACCCCTTGTCGTTGCCCTGGCGGTCCTTCGTCGTCGGGTCATGCATGCGGAAGTACCAGCGCAGGAGCCCCTCGAACGAGAGCTTCTTGGGGTCGTAAACGACGCGCACGGCTTCGGCGTGGCCCTCATGATTGCGGTAGGTCGCGTTCTTGACCTGGCCGCCGGCGTAGCCGACATCGGTGCTGATCACGCCCGGGATCTTACGCAGGATGTGCTGCATGCCCCAAAAGCAACCGCCCGCGAGCTCGACGGTCTCGGTTTTGGCGGGAGAGGCCTTCGCCTGCTCCTTGCGCGCGGCCTCGACCTTATTGAACAAGGGCAGGTACTGGCCGTAGCCCTCGGCCTGCAGCTTGTCGATGGGAATGAAGCGAAGCGAGGCGGAGTTGATGCAGAAGCGCAGGCCGCCCTTGTCCTTGGGGCCGTCGTCGAAGACATGGCCCAGGTGGCTGTCGCCGTGCTTGGAGCGCACCTCGGTGCGGACCATGCCGTACTCGCGGTCCTTCTTCTCCACGACATTGGCCGAGTCGAGGGGCTTGGTGAAGCTGGGCCAGCCCGTCCCGGAATCGAACTTATCGGTCGAGGAGAACAACGGCTCGCCGCTGGCGACATCGACATAGATGCCGGGCGCGTGGTTGTTCCAGTAGGCGTTCTCGAAGGGCGGCTCGGTGCCGGAGTTGCACACGACGGAGAACTGCTCCGGGGTGAGCGTTTTCTTCAGTTCCTCTTTCGAGGGCTTGGAATAGGTCATCTTCTTGTCCTCCTTCTTATGGGGCGCCGGCGCGGCGTGAACGGCGGCCGGGGCGAACAGCATGACGGCAAAAAGTCCTGTCATCATTCGATTCATCATAGCACTCATGAGTGAGGCCCCAGCCCTCAGGATTACAGGCACCAAAATGCTGCAATCTGAAAGGCCTGACACCGTAATGGTAGGATCAAAATAATGGGAACGGAAACGGCGGGGTATGGGGCGGCTTTGTTGGGGGGGCTGGTGTCCTTTCTATCGCCATGCGTGCTCCCCCTCGTGCCGGGGTACATCTCCTTTATGTCCGGCCTGACTCTCGAGGAGCTGTCGGCCGGGGGCGACGACAAGACCCGCCTGCGCCACGCCGGGTGGGAGTCGCTGTGCTTCGTGGCCGGATTCTCGTTGATTTTCACCATGCTCGGGGCGACGGCCACGACCGTCGGCCGCCTGCTCTCCGATCACGCGGCGATCGTCAACAAGGTCGCGGGGACGGTCGTGATCCTGTTCGGCCTGCACCTCACGGGGCTCGTGCCGATCAAATGGCTCTACTATCAGAAACGCGCTGACATGGGCGCCTTCCGGGCCGGCTACGCGGGGTCCTTCTTCATGGGGCTCGCGTTCGCCTTCGGCTGGACGCCCTGCATCGGCCCGATCCTGGGCAGCATCCTCGGGCTCGCCGCGACGCGCGAGACCGTCGGCCAGGGCATGGCCTTGCTGTTCGTTTACTCGCTCGGCCTCGGCGTGCCCTTCGTGCTCACGGGCTTCGCCGTGGCCAAGTTCATGCGCTTCTTCCTGCGCTACAAGAAGCACATCCGCGCCGGCGAGATCGCCGCCGGCGTCCTGCTCATCGCGATCGGCCTGCTCATTTTCCTGGGCCAGCTCGCGATGCTCAACCGGTACACGCCCAAATTCCTCGAGCGCTTCCTCCTGTGATGAAGAACGCCTTTCGTAGCGCCGTCGTGATCATTGCCGCGCTAGCGTGGAACGCGGCCTGCAAGCCGTCCGGACCTTCGGGCCCCGCCGAGTTCGCAGCCCCGCTGTCCGGCCCCACCCTCGACGGAAAAACCGCGTCTCTGGCCGAGCACAAGGGCAAGGTCGTGCTCGTGGATTTCTGGGCGACCTGGTGCGCGCCGTGCAAGGCCGAGATCCCGGAGCTGATCAGGTTGCAGACAGCACTCGGCCCTAAGGGCTTCATCGTGCTCGGCGTCTCCATGGACGAGGAAGTCGCCGAGGTCGCGCCCTTCGCCAAGAAGGCGGGGATCAATTATCCCGTCATCCTCAACGGCGGCGAGCGCGCCCCGAAAGGCTGGGTCGTGCCGGGCATGCCGACGGCCTACTTGATCGGCCGTGACGGGAAGGTCCTGCGCCGACTCTTCGGCTCGAAGTCGATCGACAAACTCTCCGTCGAAGTCGAAACGGCGCTTGCGCCCTAGCCTCGTCGCGCTGGTCCTCCTGTTCGCGGCCCCGGCCGGAGCCAAGGGGCTCGAGGTCTTCCCCCGCCCTGACGAGCTATTCCCCAAGCTGCTCGCCGCGCCCAAGCAATTCCAGCTCGGGGCCGGAACCTATCGCGTGAATGGGAGAATGACCTCCGACCTGTCGCTCGGCCACTCCTGGGGCCTGCTGCGCGGGCGCGCCGGCGACCAGATGTGGCAATGGCAATGGGACGCGCGCGCGCTGTCGTTCTCGCGCTGGGCCAACGGCGGCCTTTCGGCGGTGGACCTGCTGGGCGAGCTTCCCGTGAGCGTCCGCCGCGGTGACATCAGCTTACTCGCCTCACTGTTCCACGAGACCTCGCACCTTGGCGACGATCATATCCGCCGCACGGGCCGCACGGCGCGGCGGACGACGGCCACCGGCCTGCGCGCCCTTTTCGCCCTGGAGCCCTGGACCTGGGCGCGGGGTTACGCCGGCCCGTCCTTCCTGCTCGACACGGCTCCGACGCCTAAGCGCTGGGGCCTGCAGACCGGCCTCGAGGTCATGAGCGGCGACCTCGGACTCGCTCATGATTTCCCCGTGCGCGCCTATGCGGCCGAGGACCTCCAGTTCCACGAGCGCGTGGGCTTCAACCCCAGCTCGAAATTCGCGGCGGGCCTCAAGATCGGCTGGAAGGAGTCGTCGAAGTCCGTGCGCGTGCAGGCCGGCTACTACTCGGGGCACTCCTACTACGGCCAGTTCCAGGCCGACCGCGAGCACTACGCAGACCTGTCCCTCATCCTCGAGCTGTAGCCCGGCTCGACGGACAAACAGCCGAAATTTGTACAATCCCCTCATGCCCCCCGTCGAGGCCATGCCCGATACGCCGGTCATGCGCCAGTATCAGGAAATCAAGTCGCGCCACACCCAGAGCATCCTCTTTTTTCGCCTGGGCGACTTCTATGAAATGTTCGGCCCCGACGCGCAGGACGCCTCCGCGATCCTGGGCCTCGTCCTGACCCAGCGCCAGGGCTACCCGATGTGCGGCGTGCCGTTTCACAACGCGCAGAACTACATCGCGCGCCTGCTGCGCGCCGGCCGCAAGGTGGCCATCGCCGAGCAGCTGGAAGCGCCGAGCAAGGAGAAGAAGCTCGTCGCGCGCGATGTGGTGCGCGTGGTGACGCCCGGCACGATCGTCGAGGACGAGCTGCTCGATCCCGCCGCTACGAATTTCCTCATCGCCATCGAAAACGACATCGTCGGCTGGGGCGCGGCCTGCCTCGATGTGTCCACGGGCGAATCGTGGGCGACGCAGACCCTCAACGACCGCGACCACCGTAAGCTGCACGACCTGCTTGCGCGCGTGCGCCCCGCCGAGGTCCTCGCCTCCGCCGACGCCGCCTCCGCGCTGTGGCTGCGCTCAGTGCTGCCGGCTAAGACCTGCCTCACCATCACCGAGCGTAAGGATTCGCCGCAGGCGAATCAACAGCCCGCGTGGGCCGCCGGCTCCATCTGGCGCAACCACCACCTCGCGCTGAACGCCGCCCTCTCGGCCCGACGGTATGTCGACGAGGCTAAGTTCCGCCTGCGCGAGCTGCCCGAGCCCGCCTACCGCGAGGCCGGCGCGATGATGCAGCTCGACGAGACCGCGATTCGCACGCTCGAGCTCGTCGAAGCCGCCAGCGGCGAGAAGCGCCACACTCTATGGGGCCTGCTCGACCAGTGCCGCACGCCGATGGGCAGCCGCAAGCTTAAGAACTGGCTGCTCCACCCGTCGACCGACATTAGAGAGATCGAGCACCGTCAGAACTGCGTGGAGGACCTGCTCGACAAGCCCGAGGCGCGCCAGTCGCTGGGCAAGATTCTTCAAGAGGTCGCCGATCTGCCGCGCGTGACGAGCCGCCTGGCCACGCGCGCCGCCGGCCCGCGCGACCTGGGCGCCCTGCGCCGCTCGCTGGCGCGCCTGCCCGCGCTCGAGGTTTGGCTGGCCGAGACCGCGTTCTCCTCCGGCCTCGCAAACCTCGCCTCCGATCTCGGTGAAACGGCCCGATCTCTCGATGCGCTCGGCGCGAAGCTCGCCGCCGCCTTGGTCGACGAGCCGCCGCTGAGGCTGTCCGACGGCGGCCTCTTCCGCGCCGGTTTCCACAAGGAGCTCGACGAGCTGCGCCGCCTCAAGACCGACAGCGACCAGGTGCTGGCCGAGCTCGAGGAGCGCGAGCGCAAGGCCACGGGCATCACCAGCCTCAAGGCTGGCTACAACTCGGTGTTCGGCTACTACATCGAGATCAGCAAGAGCCAGAGCGCCAAGGCGCCCGCGTCGTACACGCGCAAGCAGACCCTGACCAACGCTGAGCGCTACATCACGCCCGAGCTCAAGGAGCTCGAGTCGAAGATCCTGTCCGCGGAAGAGAAAATGCTGCGCCTCGAGGCGCGCCTGTTCGGCGAGCTGCGCGACGAGGCGGTCGGCTACCACGCCCCGCTGCTGCGCCTGTCGGAGCTCATGAGCGAGCTCGACGGCTTCCAGTCGCTCGCGGCGGTCGCGGCTATGCACGACTTCGTCAAGCCCAGGGTGGACTTCTCCCACGAGCTCGAGATCGTCGACGGCCGCCATCCCGTGCTGGCCGCCTTGCTCCCGTCAGGAACCTTCGTCGCCAACTCGCTCTCGCTCAACGCGCGCGACCCGCAGATCCTGATCCTGACCGGACCGAACATGGCCGGCAAGTCCACCTACCTCCGGCAGAACGCGCTGATCGCTTTGCTGGCACAGATCGGCTCCTTCGTGCCCGCCAAGTCGGCGCGCGTCGGCATCGTCGACAAGATTCTGACCCGCATCGGCGCGCAGGACGCGTTGGCGCAGGGCGACTCGACCTTCATGGTCGAGATGAAGGAAACCTCGCACATCCTGCGCTCGGCGACGCCTCGTTCTTTAGTAATTCTTGACGAAGTCGGCCGCGGAACCTCGACCTTCGACGGCATCTCGATTGCCTGGGCCGTGCTCGAGCACCTGCATTCCTCCTATGAAGCCGGCGATAAGGCCGAAGGCCCGCGCGGCCCACGCACCTTGTTCGCCACGCATTACTTCGAGCTCACCGAGCTCGCGAAGTCCCTGCCCGGCGTCGTCAACGGCAATGTCGAGGTCAAGGAGTGGGCTGGCTCCGACGGGCGCACCGAGGTGGTGTTCCTCCACAAGATCGGTGCGGGCCCCGCGGACCGTTCCTACGGCATCCATGTGGCGGCGCTGGCCGGCCTGCCCGCCTCGCTCATTTCGCGCGCGCAGAAAATACTCTCCGGCCTCGAGAATGAATCGGGGGCAGGTCGTCTTAATAGCCGCGTCGTCCGCGAGGAGGATGCCATGCCGCCCGAGCTTCCCCTGTTTGAGGAGAACCCCGTGCTGCGCACGCTCAAGCTCATTAACCCCGAGACGATGACTCCCATCGAGGCCCTTCAGGTGCTCATCGCGCTGAAGAAGCAGCTCTGATGCCCATCATCCAAAAGCTGTCCGAGGAAGTGTTCTCCCGCATCGCCGCCGGCGAGGTCGTCGAGCGCCCGGCCTCTTTGCTCAAGGAGCTCATCGAGAACTCCCTCGACGCCGGAGCGAAACGAATCGACATCGATGTGACCGGCGCCGGCAAGGAGACGCTGAGAATCTCCGACGACGGCGTCGGCATGGACGCCGAGGATGTGAAGCTGTGCCTCGAGCGCCACGCGACGAGCAAGCTCACGGCGTTTGAGGACCTCGACAACCTCCACACCTTCGGCTTCCGCGGCGAGGCGCTGTACGCCATCGCCGCCGTCTCCAAGGTCACCATCACGAGCGCCCAGAAAGACGCGAAAACCGGTTGGCGCGTGACGAGCGAGGGCGGCAAGGTCACCAACGGGCCCGCGCCCGCCGTCGTCGGCACGACGGTGTTCGTCAAGGACCTGTTCTACAACACGCCCGCGCGCCTGGAGTTCCTCAAGTCCGACGGCTCCGAGCGCTCCCGCCTGGCCGCGATCGTCGAGGAGGCGGCGCTCGCCAATCCCGGCGTGCGCTTTACCTACAAGTCCGAGGGCCGCCAGGTCCTGCGCCTGGAGCCCGAGGATTCGGGAAATTTCTTCCACGACTTCGACATGCGCGCCGCCGCGGTGCTGGGCGACGACCTCGCCGGCGGCCTTCTTCCCATCGATGTCGAGCGCCCGGGCGTGCGCGTGCGCATGCTCGTTTCGCCCTACGATAAGATGCCGTCCTCGCGCAGCTTTCAGTATTTCTTCGTCAACAAGCGCCCGGTGTCCTCCAAGATTCTGCAGACCGCGCTGTACAAGGCGTACGGGGACCAGCGCCCCGCCGGCAGGCAGCCCGTGTGCGTGGCCTTGCTCGAGCTCAACCCCGACGCCTTCGACGCGAATGTGCACCCCGGCAAGCGCGAGGTCCGCTTCAAGAAGGACGGCGAGATGTTCGAGATCGTCAGCGGCCTCGTGGCCTCCGCGTTGGCCAAGGCGAAGGCGGCGGCGCCCATCACCCTCGAGATGGCGGCGTCGGCTGGGGTCGTCATGGAAGGTCCGACGCCCGTGGATTCGTCGCCGAAGGCGACGAATCCTGCTGAATCCGATCATTATTTGGGCGGGCGCGGCTTCCTGCCCGACGAGTACAAGCAGATCAAGCTCAGCGCCGCCGTCGCGATGGTAGCACCCGAGGGCGCGCCC
>Ga0163144_10026770_pt1 | contig 11195 bp, 14 predicted proteins | sample OliLak19BULKMAT1_FD_123175 | JGI IMG/M metagenome (GOLD analysis project Ga0163144, IMG submission 123175) | Freshwater microbial mat bacterial communities from Lake Vanda, McMurdo Dry Valleys, Antarctica - Oligotrophic Lake LV.19.BULKMAT1 | ecosystem: Environmental > Aquatic > Freshwater >... | reverse complement strand
ATAGACATAAAGCTCGCCAGTTTCATATCTTCGAGGACGGATTCGGAGAGGAGCGAGTTTTCTATTAAGCACCTCATAGCCCTCGACCGATCCATAGCATTAGCCCCTAGAGCTTCAAGTTCTTTAAGGTTAAGCTTAGATAATTTGCCATAACAATCCGGCGACGGACAAGTTTTTCTCATTCGCTTAATCTTGACAATATTGCAGTTTTTACATTTTGCGTACATGTTTTTGTTTCTAATCGAAGATTCAGTCTACCGTCGCTCGCTTTGTTTCATTTGGTGTCAGAGGAAAAGGAAAATATTCTTCGGCATCTTTAACATGGAAAGCGAGCACTTGGCCTTCTTTTAGAGTTAGGGAGTCTGACCACTTTTTATACCATTCTTTTTCGCCAACAATAATGACGCTGAATCTTGTAGCGTGTTCTAGGCAAATACGATGTTTCCTATATTTTGACATTGTCTGGTCTGGTGCCAGCACTCCGGCTTCATTCAGCCGAACCGTGATCAAAACAACTTTATCGCCATTTTCGATATCTCTCATTTTCATCCTTATTTCTGTTGTGGGGTTTCTTCTTCACTTGGCGTCCGAATTTCTTCAATCGGCAGAAGAGGAAAATATTCAGCAGCGTCTTCAAGATGGAAAGCGAGAGAATCGCCTTCTTTTAGACCATCAGTATCAGTTTTGCTATTCGACCACTTTTGAAAAATATGTCCTGCCTCACCCATTTCGGGACCAGCAATTATGCTGTTATATGTATAGTCTGAAAGGCAAACCCCATATAGCCTACTGTCTAACGATGTCTGTTCTGGTGCGAGTACTCCAGTTTCATTCAGCCAATACTCGATCATAACAACTTCATCGCCAACGTTGATAGTTCTCATTATTGTTCATTCTTTCTTTAGATTTGTGAAATGGAGTCAGAGGTTTTGATTTCAAGAATCGCGTTGTCGATCTTGTTGTAGCCTAGCCTCGGTTTTTAGCTTTTTAGCATCGCTCAATTCTCTTGCTGCCCATCGACTCGCTTGTTCGATCCCGGCGTCCACAAACCTACCGCCTACTTCGCCGTGGATCAATATCGCGTACCTTCGTAAGCACGTTAGGCAGCGTCCGTAGCCGCGTCGTTCGTGGCGTCCGCAACTGCACTTTGAGCGGGTCGTGTCGCCGACGAATGATTGATAACAGGCTTCGTAAGTAATTTCAGCGTAGTTCATTTAGTTTAATCCGTTATTAGGCAATATATGCAGGTGCCTTTCGACACCTGCATATAGCCTATTATATACTAAAAAACTTAATTTCCTGTTGCACCAGTCTTGATTTGGGTCGTAAAACGACCAAATTCAAGAAAGCGAGCAAGTTTTTCAGCCGAATCAGCAGACTTATCAGGTGCAACTAATTCTAATCCCTTGTCGATTAGACCCTTGGTAGTTTCAAACTTAGGAATAACTTGAAACAGACTTGCCAAAATCTCTGGACTAGGACCAAACTTATCTTGAAGTGCCTCGGCAATCGCATCCATTACATTCTGCTTGATATTTTTCCCATCTTTCTTAACCAAAACCGTTTGGTCTAGAAGTTCAGGGTTAATAACAAAGTCATCTCGCTTTAGGGTAAGCTCCTCAGCTTTATCTTCCCCAATCAAGCTTGCTAAATTGCCGAAACTGATCTCATCAAGCTTACTGACGCTATCCATGAAAATAACAGACAACATCGCACCATCACCCGTCTCATCCGTCACCATCTTCGGGTTACTAGGGCGTTTCCCATTCATTAGCCACTCTTGAGCATATTTCGTCCTAGCGACCGCAACAATCGTCGTGCGGCCAACGTCCTTCATCGCTTTCCCTTGCTCGAAAAGCTGATGCCCCTCAACATACCCATTAATAGCACCAATCACCTCAGACTTTGAATACATACTACCATCGTATGTCTTCGTGTCAGCCGCTACAATAATCGGAGCATCTGACTTCTTAGCTCCAGAAGGAGCCTTCCTTTGAGCCGCTGCAAACGGATTTACCGTGTTACTCGTGTTACTCTTTGCCATGTTACAACCCTTTTCAGTTGTGTATACCTATCTCTTCGATTACTCCGTGTTCAGAGCAAGATATCGTTGAGATGACTATTGCGGCCAACTATCTCTTATTGTGAAACATGTTTCTGCTCTTTCTTATTTCCTGGTTGATTCAATAAATAAGGCAACCAGTGTATGGCATTGTGTAAGCGGAGCAATGTCTTAGTATCAGTTGATGCAATAACAGCCGAGTCATCGTCCTGAAAAGATTCAATTAACAATGGACTTACATACGCCCTCATAGACATGCGACACACACTCATATGCCGACATCCATACCTGCTAAATTTCTTAAACATCTTAGCCCAACTAGAAAGTATCAACTGTTTTAAGTCATTATCTTTTAAGATAGTTTCAAATATGCTTTCTTCATAATTAAACTCTTTGCGAACTAAATCTAATTTCGCATGATGAGAAACTTGCTGAAGAATTACATATATATTATTCGGAGATAAGCAATTGCTGCGTTCAACGAAAACAGCAGGTTGTCTATTCTTAAAATTAAGTATATTTTTGTAATGAAGAGTTAATTTATCATGTGCAATATGCGATAAAACCAAAATATGACCTTCATTAACTGTTTCATTTAATTCCGGCGGATTATTGATATCAACGTGCCAAGGATGTTTTGAACAAATGGGGATATCTGTCTCATTCAAAAATGACACACCGTTTATCTCAACTAAAACCCTATCACCTATGCTTAATTGCTTAATTAAACCTAAACCAAGGTCCATGCCTAAAAAAGTAATATTCTCGTTATGACGATTTGTGTTTTTCATGATAGTTGTGATTTTTAACGTTACTAGACGTAGGAAAACCATTCTATCACGTTTTGTCAACAATTATAACTACTTACTATAAGATGTTCCCCTATTCAAGAAAAATGAAAACACGGAAGTCCAAGTTTCCGAAAAACATCATGAATGCCTTTCAATAATGCCGAAATAAAAGTATGTCGCGACGAAAAAGACTTGTTGACAAAGAGTTGCTAAAGCGAATCTCAGGAAAGTGCCACCTTTGTCCTGAAAATAGATACGTCGTACTTGATGTTCACAGAATCAATTCAGGTTCAAATGGCGGCGAATATAACGCAAGCAATGTTGTAGTCTTATGCACTATTTGCCACCGATTGGTTCACGATGGTCAAATTGTAATAGACCGATGGTTTTCTTCTACCGATGGCAGAAATAAACTACGCATAATTCGAGCAGGTAAAGAAGATTTTGTTTGAAATAACCGTTTTATTTTCTATGCCAAGTTGTGAAGCAGAACACTTGGTATTGTATGCCAAGTAATATATGCGGGTGCCTTTTCGACACCCGCATATAGGTCTAGTTATCGAGTGCCCGAGAACCCGAACGAAGCATCTTGTATATGCCTCCTGGAGATGTAAACATATTCAAAGCCCTCGATTCAGCCTGTTGCCTCTGTGCAAGCGAAGATAAATCTTGAGCCCCTCGCGTCATTACGTTAAACATATCGTACTGAGTCTCTACTGGACGACCATCTTCAGTAGGAGCATCAACGTACCTTTCGCACGCTTCGCTATGAGCAGTGCTAATCAATGACATCGAACGCATGGCATGGAGTAGATCACGAGGATTGGCTTCACCTAGCTTTTCCTTTAACAACTCGCCGAAAATACTAGCATACTGATCCTGATAGTAACCAGTATGACGAAGTTTCTCTCCCGTTTCTGTAATGAAGCGATCCAAACCGTTCGAACGGTGATTCCACTTAACTACTTGGGTCTCTCGAATCGCACTGTTCGTACATGAAGTTCGGAATAAACCCAACGCAGTTGCTGCTGAACTCCCGCCATACACATTTGCTCCCGTCTCAGAACAGGCTAGCATGAACATCATATACTGACCCATATCCGCCTTTAACGCAGGAACAATATTTGTACCAACAACAACGCGATAAGAATTGATATCTCCAGAATCGCCAGTCTCTAAACTACTTACGCCGTTGATTTTACCCATAGATTCACTAACCATGGTGAGGAAATCAGACAGCAGATCATAAGCATCCTTCACCTTATACTCATAAGGCAGGATAGCCCTAACTTGAATCCCGTCGTGGCGAATCATCAATCGCTTAGGTTCTGCTCGATCTACTGATGACTGTGACGGCGTGTTTTCCAAAATATGAGACAGGGTCTTTGGAAAAGCATTCTTATCGGCAAATTGATTCCAGTAACGCATATCTGTTACTTTCACCATCTTACTTACGCTATTCACCGCTTGATTCGATAACTTCAAATCTCGACCATCGATTTTGGCGTACCAGCCACTATCGCGATGGTCGTTATCTTTCTCCATCCAACGAATACCCAATTGAGATACTTTCTCAATATCTACATTTACATATCCGTCTCGCCTAATCTTTAGGCGATTTAAAACATCTTCGACAGGTCGAACATGGTGTCTGCCATGTTCATTCATTAAACACTTCATAGAAATCTCCAACTGGACTTGGCAATTCAGTTTTATGCAACTTAGCATTTAACCTATTACCGTGTTTGCTATTCAGCAGTCAACTATACTCTACATCTTCTGAATTGTGAACCACTTCTTTTATCCGACTTTTATTAAAAAGTCTTTCTGCAAGATAAACTTGATTCCTTTACCCTTGCGGGTGTGTGAGGGTTAGACGCGGGGAGGGGGGGGCAAGTGTGGTCGCATCACCAGTCAATCTCGACTAATGCACCAGGATGCCTGAATGCCGTGTCTGGCTCGCCGACCGGCAGACCATCTATCAACACCTGCCCCCCGTCAGTCACCGCGATCATATATCCATTTTCGCCAAGCTGAATATCGTCGTTGCCGCGATCAAAGAGCAATCGCGCGACCGCACCGGACAGCGTATCAATTGTTTTATTCATTTCTCTAATTTCTCTATTGCTCATCTGATTCCTTCGCCCTTGCGAGTTTGTGAAAGGTTGCACTACTGAAACGAGCCATCACGATTGCGTCTAACGAATAGTTCTGGATATTTCTTCCTATGTCTGTGTATACTTACTTGAGCACTTTCATAAGTCATTTGCAGTCTTATGCCAATTTCTGTATGAGTTAACCCCTGTTTCCATAGATCAGAGTGAGCCAACATTTTATTGTATGCCACTGCTTTTCTTGCTTTTCTTGCTTTTATTCTTTCTGATGTAGCTTTGTTTTTAGCTTTGTTTTTCACTTCATCTCTAATCGCTTTTCTTCCCTGCGATATAAATATCGATTTTGGAATGCCCTCTGTTTTATGCAGATGTAATCTAACCTGATATATTCTCTGTCTAGTTACATTGTACTTTATGGCTAATTCTGCATCAGTGAGGCTTCTGAATTCTTCTATATCGTAACGTTGACTTCTCACTTGAACTCTTCCAACTTTTCTAACTTTTCTAGCTCTCTTAAAGAATAATTTTGGAAACTCTCGCCTATATTTCGATAATCTCCCAAAAATCGCACCTTCTGATGATTGCATTCGTTCACTAATCTCTACAATACTTAATCCTTGGTTCCACAGGTCAGAATAAAATAGCACTAGTTGATGCCTTTCTTCCTTCCTTCTTTTGACTATGTTTGGATGCATATTATACCCTTGCTGTCTGCACTGTGAATTGCTTCAATCTACGCTCGCCACTTCCTCCTCTTCCACCTCTGCTGGATCAACTACCCCTTGCAGAATAATCGGATTGTCTGTCGGTTCAATTAATTGATATACAGACCGCTCTCTATGGCCACCATAGTCTGACAACGACTGAACACCTTGGGGAAGATGCTTGAATAAAGATGCACGAGGCGTCTCGCCACCACGATTCTTTCGCGGACACTCGAATAGAAATACACCCTTGCGAGACTCTTCTTTCGTTACATTCGCTACGAAATCCGCCAAATGCTCCAAATCCCTCGCCCCCTTCAAATCACCCTTCTTATTAAGCTGTGAAATTAATACAATATGCGGATTTCCAGCACGAGGGTCCATCATCAGTGCCCGCAAAATAATCAAACAAGACTTCTGCCCACGCGGTCCTTTATCCCATTCGGCTAACGTCTGCACAGAATCAATGAAAATGACCCGAGGTTTAATTTCATACGCCAACTGACATACCCTGTCAACAGTCATCAAATTCGCAGTAACCACCTTAAACAAAAATGGATTCGGAGGAGTACCACATTTCATCCTGAAGTTCTCTTCAGAATCTTCTCCATTAATATACAAAATTGCCTCTTCCGTCACACTATTAATAGCCTTGCCTGTATCCGCTGCCAACTTCGTCTTACCAACACCAGGCTCACCACCCCAAATTGACATAAAAGATTCAGGACAACCATGCTCATTAAGTTGCATATTTAAATCCAAGTCACTACGAAGATTGCCATCATCGTCTCGCGTCGAAATGTACCCTTCAACTCCAGGAATCATCGGGTCACCAAGTCGCCACGAACCACTTACCCAAACCTCCTGCTGCTTCTTCAGATTATGCACAACACCATCGTCATCCCTCTTCTTATAAGAAATATGCTCAGTCCTGTATACAGAATTCTCACTGTCAGTCAGATGAACATACGCAGTATGACCATAAATGTAATCCAACGCCGCCGTGCCCCAACTAAATCGACGGCGATTCAGCATCGTCATCTGATCCAGCGACTTTGCCTGAGCTTCATTGCCACCACACGCCTCAACCAAGCCCATCACTCGATTGTCATCCTTAATCGAAAGAGCACGAGTAGAATTAATCGCTCGACTAATCTTCCCACGAAGCTCCTTGTCATATTTTAAACCTTTTTCACCTGAAACTTCTTTCCTCCTACCGTTTTCCTCAATGATCGAAGGGTATTCCCCCTCCATCGCAGCCCATATAGCAAAATTGCCCAAGCCAGCACCAACAAGAGAAGCAATCATGCCCTCTCGACTAGATGACTCAGGACGTTGACGAGTAGTTTCTTTTTTAACACCAGGCATATCAATCGTTTTCTCGTGCACATGGCACGGTTAAGGGTTCAAATCAGTTTATCAGTTTATCAGTTTATCAGTTTATCAGTTTATCAGTTTATCAGTTTATCAGTTTATCAGTTTATCAACTAAGTTCTTGCGTTGTGAACGTGCCCGATGAGTCTCGCGAGCCGTTCACTCTTTGAGTTTTGAAACTCTTGAATTGCACCATCCTCGATTAAATGCAAATTCAGTAAGCATTGAAAGATCACGCTCAAGAGCATTGGATGCCAAATCGAATGACGAACCACGCCCTCGACAATAAGATAGCACCAAGGCTGTAGTTTGGATACTACGAGCTAAATCCACATCACTAAACCCAACTTGCGATATGTTCTGAGTTGTATTTTGATTCCATATATGTTCTCCTAAAACAGTCATTGTGAAAGTGCCTGAGCGATCCATGTCCTAAGTATACCTAAAATTTGACACGACAAAAAGGCAGACAGTCGATATTTGACTGTCTGCCTTAATTTTAACCCTAGTTGAAAACTAAACCGTTGCTAATTCAGCATTCTCAACTTCAGGCACCGTATCGACAGCGGTCGTCTCGACGGCAACCTTAACCCGCTTTGCCTTCGGTTTTGCCTTTGCCTTCGGCTTTACCGCATTTTCCGCTACATTTTCCGCCTTGCGTTCAGCTCGCTTTTCAGCTCGCTCTGCCGCAATCGCCGCAGGACTACCCATACCGCGAACCTTAGACTCGTTAATCGGACGATCCGAATTAAGATTCAGACGAAGATACTTATTACCTCGGTCATTAACAAGCAGGTCGATCACTCCACCCTTCTTACCCATAACCTTCTGTCCAACATCCAGAATCTTCCGACCATAGGGAGTGTTACCAGTAAGACGCTGAAGAACATCAATGTTCTGGTCAAAGCGAGCTTCCCAATCCTTACCTGTATCCTCGTTTCGCGGGTCTTTTTGCGTCCAACGATCCCAGGCATTTGTCGCAGATCGACCCTCGCCTCGAACCGTAGACTCATCTTGCATAGACTTCTCAACTCGCTTCTGGATCGAAGCAAGCGTATGCTCTTCGTTAACTCCACTATCTACCAGAGCTTCAACAAGATAGAAGTAAAAGCCCTTGTTGTGAGGATTCGGAAACCGACCCGTTGACTTATACTCAGCAGTCAAAACTTCGATTTCGCCTTGATCCAAGTGGAACTTACGGGGGATAATACTAGCTCCACCTCGACCAATCTTCAACACAGGGCGATTCGCTGCTTTCTTCTCCGTGTGCTTAATAAGTTGATCGTAGCTGGTAAAAGACGACTTACGGACAGACTTCGTTGCAGTGCTCATTTTTTGTCCTTTCAAGACTTGTTGAGCGTTTTGTCCAAGTAGCCTAATTTGACTACTCAAACGTTTGAAGACAACCGCGAACTTTACGTGAACTATTTTTGAAGCTTTAGAGGGTGTAACTTGCTCAATAGAGCCCGTCAACCATTTAAGCATCCTTTGTTCATCATCCCGTTCTACATACGGCTGTCTGACGGCATTGAAACACTTTTCGGATTGTGAAACTGTTTCCATTGCCGTGCCTTCCCTCTCTCTCTTACTCCATTGTATATCTCTCCAATCGTGTTTTCGTCGATACCTATTATATATGCTCAAGCCACCAACAGAACAAGAAATATTTTCATTTGTCCTTGCAACACACGCCATGGACCGAATAAACCTCAGTTACGACCAAGTAAAAGCAACCTGGAACCACCAAGGACAGCCTAACCCCTATGCCCAAGGTCATTTCCGTGCACATATGTTCATCGTTAACACTCTATTGCCTTCAACTGACTTTCCAGCAAAAGACTCAAAACTTATCCAGAACATCCAAGATAGCGAACTTGCACTCAGTTGGGTAAAAACCATCCATAGAAAAATAGTCGAGCCTCTCCTTTCAAGCCACCTTGTAGACCTAGAGGATATAAACGCCCCATCCTCACTCCTAGTAGCAAAATACCGTATCAGCCACGCCGTTTCTATCAACAGACCCGCCCCACCACCTGATGCTATATCCAAAATTATGCACAACTGGCTCTTAGACTATACCGAATTTCATAACCAAATAAAATCCAAAGTAGCCAACCCTTATGGTATAGATAAAACACTCGGCAAAGAAATAGTCAACCGTGCCTACGAAGCTAATCTCTTCTTCTGTTCCGTTCAACCTATGTCCAGTTGCAACCAACGTATGGGAAGACTTTTAGAAAATATATTCAGACTTGCCTGGTTTCTTCCTATGAAAATTTACCAGCCAGATGATGACAACTCAAGAAAACTCGCACAAGATATTGAAAATTATCAAAATGACAAAATCCCCCTAATGCTCAAACGTACCTCAAACGTTCGCGGATAATCCTTGCTTACACTATAATACGGCATCCGGAATTGAACCGAAACTTCCCGGATAACTCCAGGGGTGCTGATTACACTATGCCGTAGGCTACTCAGTATCCCTCACGTGACACACTCGGTGCTAGAGATTTACTCACTTTTCCTTTCGGTGCTAGCTTTTTTCGCGCATTAAGAAATAATCTCCATAAACTAATACACAGTAACACTTTATAGCAATAATCAAAAGTCATCAATGTCTGTTTCTCCCTGTGTAGAAAACTTTTAAATGCTATCAAAAATACTACCAGCCTCAAAGTCCGCACAACCTGTCCTTATATAGCTGTCAACAGTCACAGGTCTTACATAATTAGTTATCACCAACTCCTTGCCATCAACCTTCTCTTTGTTAGTGCTACCACAATACTTCCAAATATGCTCGTAAATATGAAAACCGTCCGCCTCCTTAAACCATTCCCTCACCTCCGGCTTGTCATCATACGAAATCGCGATTCGGTGTTGCGTCTTTTTACAGTTTAACACAAACTCCCTATGCTGATCCATATCAAAACCATACTCGTACAACTTACTGCCTTTGTTAAACATGGTATCCACTATATATGGAGGGTCCATGTAACACCAAACACTCTCACCTGATCCCCTCAATAACTCACTGTAATCACCACACGTCACTTCGGTGCTGCGAATATGCTCACATAACGATTCTAAAAAATTAGGCTTCACTGTTATGTTCCAACCATTCGGATTAGAATAATACATCCTTGACTCAAATTTAGGATCGTAATTGACACGACCTCCCCATACCGTCCTGTTTATAAAGAAATACCGCAACGCCTGATCCATCCCCTCATTATACTTAAACTTATCGAATATCTCCCCCAAACGACGGTTGTACTTCTTGCCTGTACCTTTCGTTGATACTTCCTCTTCCCCCTTAATAACAGGAACTATTTCCCTACACATATTAATAAAATCCACAGACCTGTCCCTCAATGCTTCATACACTGACATCAAACCAGGATTCAAATCGTTTATCCATCTCCGCTTTACCACATTCGGTGCTAGACCAAAAAAAACACCACCACCACCTACAAACGATTCACGGTACTCTTCCGTGCCCAACGGCATATACGATAATAACAAATTGCGGATCGATACCTTGCTCTTGCCACCCGGATAACGAAATAAAGAATTAGGCATCAACCCTATCATCGATATCAAATACAGAAAATAAGCCCAAACCACCACTTTTTCCTTTCGGTGCTAGCTTTTTTGCGCATTAAGATACAATCTATACAAACCATGACACAGCAATATGTTATAACAATAATCAAAACTGCCAATGTCTGTTTCTCCCTGTGTAGAAAACTTCAAATCAGTGTATCGCTAACTTATCCTAACATACTATCGCGATAACCACACTATGAGCTACAGAGTAAACGATCCAGATGGAAATAGATCAACCCAATGCGGTGCTGCAAATATAGAAAAATTTACCTCTATAGAAAATAAAACCGCACCTATACTAAAACTGCTCATCCAAGAACGTAATCCTGACAAAGTAGTCACCTTCTCCAATCACGGTATCGATAATAGCGGTCAGTTTATCCCCAATGATCAACATATCGACGCTACACCAGATTGGAAATTCACCATAGATGATAAAGTAATCATCGCAGAAGCTAGCGTTCACACCAGCTTCTGCCCGTTTATTACACTCAAACAAGATAAAATCATCAACGCTATCAATCAACAGTTCTCTATCTTT
>Ga0163144_10026769_pt1 | contig 11195 bp, 8 predicted proteins | sample OliLak19BULKMAT1_FD_123175 | JGI IMG/M metagenome (GOLD analysis project Ga0163144, IMG submission 123175) | Freshwater microbial mat bacterial communities from Lake Vanda, McMurdo Dry Valleys, Antarctica - Oligotrophic Lake LV.19.BULKMAT1 | ecosystem: Environmental > Aquatic > Freshwater > Lake... | reverse complement strand
AGACGGAGCGGAAGGCATTGGCAGCGATCGACGATCCGACTTCGTGGAGTGGCGAACTGCGCGGGGAACGGTTCTGCCTGCTGCTCGGCGAGCAGGCACGCGAGGCGGCGTTGACGCGCGAAGCACTCGCTGACGCCTCGATCCTGCACTTCGCCTGCCATGCGGCGGCCAACCTCGAATCGCCGGCGCTGTCGTTCCTCGCGCTGTCGCTCGCAGAGGGCGGCGATGCCGACGACGGCCTGCTGCGTCTCGGTGAGTTCCACAAGCTGCGCGGCAGACACGAGCTGATCACGCTGTCGGCGTGCGACACTGGCAGTGGCCGGATCCGCGGTCACGAAGGACCGGCAAGCCTCGCGCGCACCGCGCAGGCGATCGGGGCGCGCCGCGTCTTGGCGAGCTTGTGGCGCGTCGGCGACGAAGGCGCCGGCGCATTCGTCGTCGCGTTCTACCGTGCCTGGCTCGGCGACAGTGTCTCAGCTGGCGAGGCGCTGCGACAGGCGCAGCAGCAAGCGTGCGGCAAGCTGCCGGTCCGCGACTGGGCGGCATTCACGCTGTGGGGCGAGACACGATGAGCGACGAAATCAGCACTCAGGATCTCGTCGCCGGCGCGCAGGCCGGGGCCGACGATTCGCGCGAGGCGTTGTTCCGCCGCTTCCTGCCGCGCGTGGCGCGCATGGTTGCAGCGCGGCTCGGCGTGCCGCGCGATCGCCTGCCGGTGAGTGCCGAGGACGTGGCGCAGGACGCGCTGCTGCGTGCGCTGCGCGGTCTGCCGCAGTTCGAGTCGCGCGGGTCGGGTGCGTTCGCGGCGTGGCTCGCGACGATCGTCGAGAACTGCATCCGCAATCAGCTGCGCAGTGCGCGCGGCGGCGGCGAACGGTTGTTCTGGCAGCGCTACGGCGATCTCGACCTCGGCGACTCGTTCTTCCCAGGTGAGAGCGCGTCGCCGAGCGGGCTCGCGGCCGGCCGCGAGGCGAACCGCGCGATCGAGGCGGCGATGCTGCGGCTGCCGGTGATCTACCGGCAGCTGTTGTCGCTGCGCTTCTTCGCCGGGATGAGCCACGCCGAGGTGGCGCAGGAGGTGGGGCACACCGAGGTCAACTGCCGCAAGCTCGTGCAGCGCGCGCTCGATCTGCTGCGCGTGGAGATCGCCAGATCCCGGGACGGCTAGACGGGCGCGTTGCGCTGCCGTTGCAGCAGCAGCTCGTGTCCGCGTGCGATGGCGTGCGGAGCACGGTCAGGGTTTGAGGAACGAGATCAGCAGCCGATTGACGGTCTCCGGTTGTTCCCACTGCGGCATGTGGCCGGCCCCCGGGATCATCGCGAACGAAGCCCCGCGGATGCTTGCCTGCAGCTCACGTCCCACCACGGGAGGAAAGACCCTGTCTTCCTCTCCCCATACCACGAGAGTCGGCTGGCCGATTTCGCCGATCCTGCGGGCGAAGCCGTCCTCCCACAGCGGCAGACTCCTCGCCGTGGCCATTGCCGCTGGGATCAGTCCGGGTCGATGGCGGTTTCGAACCGACCTCTCGATGACCGACGGCGTGAGCCGCGTGTGGTCGTGGACGATCTCTGCGAGGGCGTCTTCCGTGACCCAGCTGCCGGCGATCCAGTTGCCGAACTCGATCAGCCACACCGGTGCCGAGGTCTCGACCGCGAGTTTGACGAGAGGACCGGTGACCTTCTCACGAACGCCTTGCGGCAGGCCATCGATCAACACGAGACGGTCCACGCGTTGTGGGCACGCGACTGCCATGCCGATCGCGATGCCGGCACCCATCGAGTTGCCGACGAACGACGCCTTCGGGATCGCCAACGCGTCCATCAAGCCACACACGAACGCCACCATCTCGTCGGGCGTGTAGGCGATGTCCGGCTTGTCCGAGAAGCCCGAGCCGGGCAGGTCGGGCGTGATGACACGGAAGTGCGGGGCGAGGGCCGCCTGCTGATACTCCCAGTGCCACATCGAACCGCCGAAGCCGTGCACGAGGATGACCGGCGGTCCGCTGCCGACGTCGAGATACGCGATGCGGGTCCCGTCGACCGTGACCGAATGCACCGGCAGGCGCTGGAACGTCTCGAACCAGGGAGGGATCTCGGCCGGCGTGGCACAGGCGCTGGTGAGCAGCAGGAAGAACGCGGGGGAACGTGAGCGCCGCCGGGGCATGCCAGCAGGCTATTCGCGCGCCGTGCCAGGGCACGAGAATGCCGACACCGAAGTAAGCACGGCCCCGCGCGCGGCTCGTGATGGACATGAGAGCCACCCTACTCGTCCTTCCCCTCTGTCTGTCCATCGGCGCCCTCGGCACCGCCGGCCGCGCCGCCGCGCAGTCGACTCCGCAAGGCCGCATTGATGCCCTCACGTTGGTCGCTGCTCCGCTCGGCACGTTCGGCGGCGTTCCATACGTGCGCTACGAAGCCATGTTCGACGGCGTCACCTCGAACAACCGCGCGTTCCGCGTGCCGTGCCAGATGATCGCGCCGCTGCAGCCCGCGCAGGGTTCTGGCCTGCTGCTGTTCGACTGGCTCGTGCCGAGCACGATCCCGACCGCCGTCGGCCAGGAGCAGGCCGATGCGCGGTACACGATGACCGACGCGTTCCTGTTCGGTCGCGGCATTGCCTATGCGACCGTGCGCTCCAGCCTGGAGGCCATCGGCACGAGCTCGCCGATCAGCGATCCGTCGCGGCCATGGTCCGATGGCCTGCTCGACACCACGTCGGAGTTCATCACGTCCGCCGGCGACGAATTCGACATCGTCGTGAGCTTCGTGAACGCGTTGCGCGCGGACCCGATCGCACTCCAGGCGCTCGGCCCGATCCAACGACGCGCCGCGTTCGGCTACTCGGCGTCGGGCTACAAGCTGCGCGGGCTGCTGCGCATGCACGCGGGGGTCGGGCTGTTCGACTTCGCGCTCGTTGGCGGCACCGGCAACGGCTACACGCACCCGAAGGGCAACGGCCTCGCCTCGTCGAATGCCGAGCGGGCACCGCTGGCCGGCGCGGGGCTCGAGATCGACTTCCAATCGGAAACCGACGTGGTTGTCCTCGGCGCCCACAAGACGCGACACGAAGAGGCGAACTACCGTGTCTACCAGTTCGCGGGGACCGCGCACCTGCGCAGCATCGATGTCACCGAGTTCGGGCTCCCGGACGCGGCCACTGCCAACCCCGCCGACTGGACGCCGTTCTTCCGCGCGCTGCTCGTCGCCGGCTGCAACTGGTGCGATGGCATCCCGCCGCCGCCGAGCCTCTGGCTCGGCGCCCCGAACGATGCCCAGATCGCCCGCGACGCGAACGGGAACGCGCTGGTCCGCTACGTCGGGGGCCAGCCCTTCAGCACGACCGAGTATCGGCTGCCGGAAGTCGCCGTCGGCGAGAACCAGTACATCCCGTTCGCCCCGGCCTACAACACGGGGCCATTCCTCGGCCTGCTCCGTGCGCTCGCCGGTGGACGCGTCGATCTGACAAGCAGCTTCGCGAGCCACGCCGGCTACGTCGCGCAGATCACGCTGCACGCGAGGGGACTGCAGGCGCGCGGTTACCTGCTGGAAGCGGATGCCGACGCGATCATCCTGCGCGCGGCCCAGTCCAGCATCGGCAACTGACCCGCGGGTGACGGCACAGGGAGTGTTGCTCGTTCCTGCCACGATCGTGCCCAATGGCACTTGGCGGGCCGAAGGGGTTTCGCCGAGCGGTCGCCATGGCGCTGTCAACCGAGGGCCGACGCAATGCTATGCTGCGGCGCGGGCCCGGACTCGCCATGAATCACTCCTCGATCGCCGCGTTCCTGTTGCTGACCGCGACGACGGCGGCCGGCTTGCTGCCGGCGCAGGCCCTGCTTGCCGCACCCGTCGACACCGTCAATCGCGCGGGGCCCATGGTGTTCGACCGGTTGCGACAGCGCGCGGTGATGGTGCATCAACGGCGGAGGCTCGTCGCGTTCGACGGCAATGGGTGGGTGCCCATCCACCCGCCGATCGAACTGCCGGCCGCGGGCTACGCACTGACCTATGACAGCGCCCGCGACCGCATCGCTGCGTTGGACCAGAGCAATGCTGGGGGAGACACACCACTGTGGTTCGTGCAGGGATCCACGGTGACGCTCGGACCGTCGGTGCCCGCGGTGAACGGCGCCCCGCACACCCTGCTGCGCGCCATCGCGCACGATCGCGCGCGCGGCGAGTTCGTGGTGTTCGGCGGCGCGTGGTACTACCACTCGCAGCAGACCAGTTGGCAGTTCATGCCGTTCGACGCCACCTTCGTCCTGCGCGGCAGCGCCTGGCAGCAGATCAACCTGGCCGTGCGGCCGCCCGCGCGCTATGCGCATGTGCTTGTCGACGATCCCGTACGGCAGCGCGTGGTGATGTTCGGCGGCTTCGGCAACGCGGGAGCCCTCGCCGATTGCTGGGAATGGAACGGCTCGGCGTGGACGCACGTTCCGGCGGCGAGCGGTCCGGCTGGCGGCAGTGCGACGGGCACCTTCGACGAAGCGAGCCAGCGCGTCGTGATCGTCGATTTCAACCGCGCGCCATGGGCGTGGAATGGAACGTCGTGGACGGCGCTCGGCGGCGCGTTCGCTCCCTATGTGATCTCGGTCTGGCCCGTGTCGGACCGCACGGGCCTGCTCGCGGTGGTCGATCCCGCCTTCGTTGCGCCCACCATGACGACCTGGAGGCTGGTCGGCAACAGTTGGATGCAGGCTGCGCCGGCCGCGCCGCCACTCGACTTCCAGGTCCGGGTGCCGATGACGTGGGACGCAGCGCGAGGCGAACTGTTGTGCATCGTTGTCGGCGCCGTAGCGCGCACGTGGACGTGGAACGGCTCGTGGACCGAGCGCCCTGCAGTGACCCCCGGTACGCTCGGCAACTATCTCGAGGACTCGCTCGCGTTCGACGCGGCGCGCAACGAGGCCGTGCTCTGGCGCGGCGCCAACGGCTCCGAAGTGTGGACGTGGAACGGCCAGCTGTGGACGCGCCGGAATCCCGCGGCGCTGCCGCCGGCCCGCTCCCGCGGGCAGATCGTCTACGACCCGACGCGGCAGCGCGTCGTGCTGTTCGGTGGGTGGGATCAGACCGGCTACGTCGCCAGTACGTGGCTGTGGGATGGCACCACGTGGAGTGCCGATCCCGGCCCGCAGCCGCCGCCAGGCGTGCCGTCCGTGTTCGCGTTCGACGCGTACCGCGATGCCATCGTCCTGAGCGGCACGGGCTACGGACCGGCGACCTGGGAGTGGAACGGGCAATGGGTGATGCGCTCCGCGACCGGCGGCATCACCGCTGCGGCAAGAGCTGCCTTCGACCCGGCGCGCGGGCGCCTGATCGCGCTACATGGCGCGGTGCAGTACGAATGGGACGGCACGCAGTGGTCGACGACGCCGACGCAGATCCCGGGCCTGCAACTGGGGGAGCTGGTCACCGATCCGAGCCGCAATCGCGTATGGATGACCGGGGTCACTGGCGGGCAGGGTTGCATGCTCCATGTGCTCGGCACGACGCCGAGCACGGTCGACACCCTTGGTGGATCGTGTGGCCCGCGACTCGACTTCACGCTCGAGGGTCGCAGCGGTGTCGGCAGGACCTGCAACCTCGTTGCGGCGATCGAACCGAACGGCTGGTCGTTGTTCGGCGCGGCCTGGCAGGCGGTTGCTGCGCCGTTCGGGCCGTGCACGCTGTTGGTCGACGGCTCGCTCGGCATCCACCTGCGCGCGGCCGATCCGCACGGTCGGGTCGAGTTGCCCGTCGCGATCCCGAACGACCTCTCGTTGCGCGGCTACTCGTTCGTCGTGCAGGTGGCGACGCTGCAGTCCGGAGTTCTTGGCTTGAGCCGCGCGCTGCGGATCCGCATCGGGGACTGACCGCCGCGGTCGATGGCAGGCGTCGTCGCGCCCCGTCCCCCTGGCCCGATCGCCCGATCAGAGCAGGTCGAGCAGCAGGCGCAGGCCGTTCGAGGTGAGCACACCGATCGCATTGACGCCGGGCGTCAACGTCGCGCCCTGCGAAACGATCGTGACGCCCGCGAGGCCCGGGCTGTTGGGGATCGCGAACGGCAGGCTGCCCATGCCGCCGGCCGGGAAGAAGATCAGCGTGCTGGCAGGTGTCAGGTACTGCGAGCAACCCGGCGCGCCGATCGAGGTCAGGTCGATGCCGCCGGTGATCTCGGTGAGGCTCAGGATCGTCGCGCCGAGCGGGCTGCCGGCGGGCACGTTGGTGGTCTGCAGCGCGATCGTCGTGCCGATCACGGGGCGCGCCGTGGCGCCGTGCGCGAGCGGCAGCACACGGAACGTCGCGGCCGAAAACGTCGCCGGCAGTGCCGCGGAGATGTTCGTGTTGCCGGGGTTGGGCGAGTTGCCGCCCTCGGAGAAACCGACGAGGTAGCCGGTCCCCAGATTGCTCATCGTCTGCCAGACGAGGTGCACGGTGCCGGTCGCGAGCTCGAACTGGAACTGGAAGCGGCTCGCGTTCGCCGCCGTGGTGCCGCCCGAGTCCCACACGCCGTCCCAGGTGATGTAGGCAACCCCGCCGGTCTGCTCGAACTTCACCTGGCCGCCGCCCGCTGCGGCGGGATTGAAGTTGTGCCAGCACCACCAGCCGGTGCGCGGTGCGTTGAGGAACGTGGCTACGACCGGTGCGGCGACGATGCCGTTGCCGCTCGCCACCGAGACGAAGCCGTTCGAGCAGACGGTCAGGTTCGAGGTCGAGCCGCCGACACCGACCGGCATCGGCGATCCGAGCGCGACCGTGACCTCGGCATTGTCGGCCAGCGCCAGCGTCGTCGCGGCCGCCGACGGCGGCACGAACTGCGTGAGCCCGGGCAGTGCCAGGTAGCTGTTGCCGACGTGCAGCAGCGTCATCGCCGAGTTGGCGAGGTCGAACGTGCCGACGCCGAAGTTCTCGTAGAAGCACGTGTCGGCCACGCTGTAGCAGCCGGTGCCGTACGGGGTCGCCGAGGCATAACCCGGCCCACCGACGTACAGCTCGACGCGCGAGATCGCGCCACCCGGTTCGGTCCAGCACGGGTGGTTGCCGCCCGTCGTGTTGATGTTGAACTGCGTGCCGAACCGCGTGATCGTCATCGGCGTGCCGAGCACGTTGCTCGCGAACGGGCCGGCCGGCGTCGCGTACGAGTTGTACATCGTCGTGGTGCCGCACGAACCGAGCACGCCGTAGTAGTTGCCCGCGACGCAGCTCACGCTGCACGGCAGGATGTTCGCGCTCGGTTGGCCGACGGAATAGAACAGCTGCGTGCCGGTCGCGGTGGCCGCGTAGACGGGCGGCGCGGTGAGGCCGAAGTCGATGATCTCGACGTTCTGGATGCCGTTGTTGGTCTCGTCCGGAACGCGGGCGCCGGTGATCACGAAGTTGATCGGCGCCTGGAACCAGAAGCCGCGCGTGAGGGTCGCCGAGCTGAAGGTGTTGCCGAACGCCGGGATCGGGATCTGTTGGGCGAGCACGGGGCCGAGCAGGGAAGACGCCGCGAGCAGGATGAGGGTGCGCATGGTGGGTGGCAGGATGGGGACGAGGAGAGGGAAGCTGGAATCAGAGCAGATCGAGGGAGAGGCGCAGGCCGTTCGAGGTGATCACGCCGAGTTGGTTGACCCCGGTTGCGAAACTGGCGCCCTGGGAGACGAGGATCACGCCGGCGAGTCCCGTCGCGTTCGGGATCGCGAACGGTTGGCTGCCGGTGCCGCCGGACGGGAAGAAGACCAGCGTGGCGTCGATGGACCCGTACTGCCAACAACCCGGCATGCCGAGGCCCGTGAGGTCGATGCCGGTCGTGTACTCGGTCAGGCCCAGCATGGTCGCGCCGATCGGGCTGCCCGCGGGCACGTTGGTCGTCTGCAGCGCGATCGTCGTGCCGATCACGGGACGCGCGCTCGCCAGATGGCCGAGACCGCCGCAGCCGAGGCCGTACGGGGTCGCCGAGGCGTAACCCTGCGCGCCGGCGACGTAGACCTCGACGCGCGCGATCGAACCGGCGGAACTCGACATCGGTTGGTTGCCGCCGGTGTTGTTGAGGTTGGTCTGCGTGAGCAGGCGCGTCAGCGTCACCGGGCTGCCGAGGATCGAGCTCGCGAACGGTCCGGCACCATACGAGTTGTACATCGTCGTGGTGCCGCAGGCGCCGAGCACGCCGATGAAGTCGCCGGCGGTCACGGCGATCGAGCACGGGATGATGTTCGCACTCGGTTGGTTGCTGGCGAAGAACAGCTGCGTGCCGAGCGAGGTTGCCGAGTAGGTCGCGGGTGCTGCGGTGAAGCGCGACACTTCGACGCACTGCACGCCCTGGTTGGTCTCGTCGGGCACGCGCAGTCCGGTGATCACGCAATTGATCGGCGACTGGAACCAGAAGCCGCGCGTCTGCGTGGTGCTGGTGTAGGTGCTGGTGAACGCGGGCAGCGGGATCTGCTGGGCGAGGGCCGCGGTGGACGACAGCAGGGCGATCAGGAGGATGTGGCGCATGGCAGTTCTCGGGGCTGGTGTAAAACGCAGGGCCACCCAGGATGCCGCACGGCGCGGGAGAGCGCAACCCGCGACGATCGGGCACATCGGACACCAGCACTTCCGGAACCGGGCTCGAACTTTTGACCGGAGGCCGATGAGCACGGCCGTGCAAGCCGGAAGCGCATCGAAGCGGCAGTGCCCCCTCTTCCCCGGGCCAGCTTGATTCGGCAGGTATCCGATGCGAGGCGGCGACGCGGCAGCGGGCCGCCCTCAAATGGTGTCGTAAATCCTGGTCAGCATCGAGGAGACAGACGTTCGCGCAGTTGCCGGGCGGGACCTCCTCGTGGTGAGGAAGTTCGATCGTTCCGCGTGACCAACCAGCCGCTACGGCACTGGCCGCATGACCATGCTCGCCACGCGGGCGATAGCGCGCGCGAGGCATTCGTCACTGAGATCCGCGAGATCGGGGCCGCGACGATCAGCATCTCCCTTGTGAGGTTGACCGGGCCGAGGATCGTGCCGAACTCGCGCGGCTGCCGGATGACGCGCTGCGCCATCGCCACGAACCGCTCGGCAGAGACGAAGCCGGCCGCGCCGTCGAGGTCGCGGCGCACGTTCACGACGACGATGTCGTTGCAGTCCATGCCATGCAGCTCGTCGGCGAGCACCCAGGCCTCGCGCGCTCAACGAGGGCCCGATCAACACGCCGAACGGCTACGTCACCACGTTCCTCGCGCCCGTGCTGCGCTTCGAGTAGCAGTAGCCCGCAGCTGCAAGCCGCTACCGCACCGGCCGCTTCACCTTGCTCGCCACGCGAGGTCCCGATACCGAGCGGATGCTACCTGAGCGTGGAGCCGCGCGGCTCCGACGTTCACGGCCAGCCGCGTCATTGCCCAGGCGCAACCAGCGACTCGGCGATCGCCACCGCTTCGTCGGTCTCATCGACCGGGCGGATGCCAATCCCACGACGAAGCCCTTCTCAGCCCGATACGGGGCTGGCCCCGCCAGCGGTCGCTGCGTATCGTCTGCGCCCCCGTTCCCCATGGTGCTGCCCCGCGTCGCGATCGTCGGCCGACCCAACGTCGGCAAGTCGAGCCTGTTCAACCGGCTCGTGGGGCGGCGCGTCTCGATCGTCGAGCCCACGGCCGGCGTCACGCGCGACCGCGTCGCCGTCACGGTCGAGTACGGCGACCGGCGATTCGAGCTGGTCGACACGGGCGGCCTCGGCCTCGTCGACGAGGTCCTGCTCAAGGACCACATCGAAGCACAGATCACCGTCGCGATGGAGACCGCCGACCTGATCCTGTTCGTCGTCGACGGCAAGGAGGGGCGCGTGCACGGCGACGACCTCGTCGCGCGCCGACTGCGCACGCTCGAGAAGCGCCTCGTGCTCGTCGCCAACAAGATCGAGTCGTTCCACGACGAGATGGGTGTCGCCGAATGGCAGCGGCTCGGTTTCGGCGATCCGCTGCCGGTCAGCGCCAGGGAAGGTTTTGGCACCAGCACGCTGCTCGATCGCATCGTCGCCGAGTTGCCGCCGAAGGCCGCCGATGAGGACGAGCCGGAAGGCGACATCCTGCGCTTCGCGGTGGTCGGCAAACGCAACTCGGGCAAGTCGACGTTGATCAACCTGCTCGCCGGCGAAGAGCGCGTCATCGTTTCCGAGATCGCCGGCACGACGCGCGACGCGATCGACGTCGTGTTCGACTTCGACGGCAAGAAGCTGATGGCGATCGACACCGCCGGCGTGCGCAAGAAGAAGAGCGTCGAGCACGCGATCGAACTGTTCGCCCACGCGCGCAGCAACGACAGCATCCGTCGCTCGCACGTCTGTGTGCACCTGTTCGACGTGCGCGAACCGATCAGCCAGGTCGACAAGAGCCTCGCCGCCTACTGCGTCGAGCAGCACAAGCCGGTGATCCTGGTCGGCAACAAGATCGACCTCGCGCCCGAACTCGACCTGGTCAAGTGGGACGCCTACATCAAGCAGCAGCTGCCGGGGCTCGACCACGCGCCCGTGGCGTTCCTGTCGGCGATGGCGGGCACCAACGTGCACGAGACGGTCGAGCTGCTGTTCGACCTGCGCGAGCAGACGCGCACGAAGTTCTCGACGCCGAAGCTCAACGCCGCGCTACAGGATGCACGGGCCCGCCTGATGCCGACCGGCGGCACCTACCCGAAGATGTTCTACGGGACGCAATTCGGCACCGAGCCGCTGTCGGTGATGGTGTTCGTCAACGAACCGCGGCTGTTCCGCGGCCAGTACGAACGCTACCTCGCGCAGGTGCTGCGCGACCGCTTCGGTTGCTCCGAGGTGCCGATCCGGTTCGTGTTCCGCCGTCGCGAGAAGGTCGTGATCGGCGGCGAGCGCAAGTAGGCCACATCGGAGCCACATCGGCGGGCTCGGCCTTGACCGGACATGCGGGGTCCGGCACCGTGCCCCGGGTCGATGGACCACGGCGACGAGGAACGCAGCGCGGCCCGGTTGCCCTGGTGGTCGGTGGTCCTCGCGTCGCTCGCGTCTGCGGGCTTCTACTTAGCACTCGTTCACACGAGCTTCTACAAGACCGACGGCCCCGACATCGCGCGGCTGCTCGACGCGCACCTGCAGTTCGGCGAGCCGCTGCAGCATCCGTGGCATGTCGGCTACCTGCCCGCTCTCGATGGCTTCCGGCGGGTGCTCGCGTGGTGCGGGATCGTGCCGGACTACCTGCAGCTCGGCGGCTGGTTCTCGGCGCTCGGCGCGGCGGTTGGTT
>Ga0163144_10026766_pt1 | contig 11197 bp, 6 predicted proteins | sample OliLak19BULKMAT1_FD_123175 | JGI IMG/M metagenome (GOLD analysis project Ga0163144, IMG submission 123175) | Freshwater microbial mat bacterial communities from Lake Vanda, McMurdo Dry Valleys, Antarctica - Oligotrophic Lake LV.19.BULKMAT1 | ecosystem: Environmental > Aquatic > Freshwater > Lake... | reverse complement strand
TTATTTCGCGTGCCACCTGTTGAGCAAACGTCGTGCCGCAGGGCTATCCTGGCCGAGGCCAGAGCCCCGACTCGGTCAACAGTCGACGGTATTTGCGGAGTCTTTTGAAGTTCACTTGAGCGAAGATTTTTTCAGACTATTTCCTAACCCGGCTGACTTTGGCAACGCTGCCATTTTGACAACGGGGCGAAAGCAGCGCCGCAAATTCGTCTACCGTCAGTTGAAATCTGCTAAACTGTCGCGAAACTCCTGAGTAACCAAAGTTCGAAATTTCTGGACCTAGATTTCTGGACCAGAAATTTTTGCGCGCGTAAGTTAATTTTTGCGCTCGGAAGTTACTGGGACTGAAATTCACAACCCTTCGCAGAAGAGGATCTCGCATGGCTTTTACGATTGACGAATTCATTCGCTCGACTGCGCAAGACGATGGCGCACGTGACTACTTTCAGCTCGAGAATCCGCGGATGCTGGAAGTGAACCTCGAATCGATGGTGTGGATCAAGGCTGGCACCATGGTGGCTTACGCCGGTAAGATCAAGTTCACTCGCGAAGGAATTCTCGAGCAAGGAATCGGCAGCTTGCTGAAACGAACGGTCTCAGGCGAAGGTGCGAAACTGACCAGAGCAGAGGGAATTGGTCGGTTGTATTTGGCAGATTCCGGAAAAACGATCCAAGTTCTGAAGCTGACCAATGAAGCGATCGTGGTCAACGGAAGCGACTTGCTGGCGTTCGAACCGACGCTAAAAAATGAAATCAAGATGACGAAGAAGTTGGCCGCGATGGTCTCCGGCGGACTATTCAACGTGCGGCTCAGCGGCAGTGGGCTGGTCGCAATTACATCGCACTTCGAACCTCTTACGCTCCGGGTCGAGCCGGGCAAGCCGATTCGGACGGATCCGAATGCAACGGTTGCTTGGTCGGGTAATTTGCAACCGGAGTTCAAGACGGACGTGTCGCTCAAGAGCTTCTTTGGTCGAGGCAGTGGCGAATCGATTCAAATGGAATTCAATGGCGAAGGATTTGTGGTGATTCAGCCGTACGAGGAACTAAGCTTGCAGCATGTCGCAGGCGGTTAATCGGAATCGATGCCGCGGATCGCGAACTCATTGAAACGCTGTTGGCCGGAAACACTGTTGGCCTGAAACGCGTGACGGAATCACGATGATAGATGAACCAGACGAAAGCTTCGAAAAATCCGAGGCTGATTTAATTAGCCCCTCGGCTGCTAACGAGCAGTCGAGGCGGTCACCCGCGTCACGCGATCCGCTGCATGGTGTGACTCTCGAACAGATGCTACTAAGGTTGCTCGCGCGTCATGGATGGGAAGAAATGGGAACACAAATCCCTATTCGATGCTTCTTATTTGAACCGGGCGTGAAATCGAGCCTCAAGTTTTTGCGTCGTACTCCGTGGGCACGCAAGAAGGTTGAAGACTGGTATGCTTACGACGCGAGACGTTTCCCGATGGAAAAGCATGACGAAGGTTCGCCCGTCGATTAGTCTTTTTATGCAGTATTCGCTTTGCTGCCTGCTCTCTAAATTTTCGCCGACGATCCCTCTGAGTGTGCGTGCTGCGTAAAATGCCTCTGTCGATCAAAATTGGGATGCGAAGCCTTCATGAAAATTCGTTGACGAGATTGGAACTCTAGATTACAAGTGCCTTAGCCTACACTTGCTGGCTATGCTCAATTCCCGCACTTCGATAAATGGTTCAAAGTGAAAATTTTTAAAAAAGTACTCCGAAGAGGAGCTCTGCTCTTCATTGTTTTACTTGCAGTTGACCCCAACTTTGCATGGGCGATTGCAACTTTAATCGCTCAGGAAAATTCTGTTGAGCTGCCTGCCGAGCAGAGAACATCGTTGTCGCAAGATGACCAAGAATCCAGCTCAAACGGACCTTCGCACGCTCGAAGTTCGTCGAAAGATGCCTTGGAAGCAGCGTTACAACCATTAGATTCGATTTACAAAAATGTAGATTTGCAGTTTGTCAAATTCAAAGATTTCGTTGCTCAGTTCGATGCTAGTCTGGCTGAAGTAAACCAAGTTTTCTCAGCGATACTTTTTTATGACTTTGGGACAAGTAAGCTTGCTGCGTTTACACCTACAAAAATAACTTCTCAGTTTGCTGTAGATCACTTTCAAAACTTCGACATCTCAAAAGAGGACGGTGCCAAGGATTTTGAGTCTCAGATCCAATCGGCTTTCAACGACTTTAGTTCAAATCACCCGACTGCGCCTTCCAATCTCGATGAAGCGATGGCTGCGCTAACCAACGCTGGGCTCGCACTGCCGCCAGCTCCGTTAGGTATGGCTTATGCGTTCAGCGCCGATGAGCAGGCATTGATGCTTGAGCCGCGAGCAAAAGGAATTCCTTTTATTGTGGCTTGGTTGGTACTAGGAAGTCTGCTGTTGACGTTACGAACGAAGTTGATCAACGTTCGAGGCGTGTTTCACGCACTTGCATTAGCGTGTGGCAAGTATGCCGATTCCAGTCTACTTGGCGAGATCTCAAACGTTCGCGCTTTTTACACCTCGCTCGCTTCGTCGGTTGGACTCGGTGCCATAAGCAGCGTGGCGATCGCCGTAGGGATCGGTGGTCCTGGCGCCGCGTTCTGGATTATGGTGTGCTGCATCCTAGCGATGGCGACCAAATTCACAGAATGCTCCTTGTCTCAATGCTACCGCAACGTAAACCAAAATGGCACGGTGCTTGGAGGTCCAATGCGTTACATGCATCTTGGATTTAAATTCAAGCGAGTGCTGGGGTGCTCGATGGTACCGCTGGGGAAATTTCTCGGATTTTGTTTTGCAATAATTTGTGTTTGTGTGGCTCTGTTCGTCGGTAGTGCGTTTCAAGTTAGTCAGTCGTTGGCGGGCTTGCAGACAGTTCGCGGGCTTGAGCGCCTAGTGAGCGAACCATGGATTTATGGGGCGGTTATGGCGGGACTGGTTAGTCTCGTTGTGTTCGGTTCCATTCGCTGGCTGGCGCGTGTCGCTATGCTGCTCACGCCGTTGATGCTTCTCATATTTGCTGCTGCTTGCTTATCGATTATTGGCGCGAACTGGTCGGAAGCCGAGATTGCATTCCGAGCGATCTTTGCAGAAGCATTCGAACCGCAGGCGGCGATAGCAGGCGGATTGCTGGGCGTCATGTTGGTTGGTCTTTCGCACTTTTCGATGTCGACAGACGCTGGACTCGGAACTGCGGCCATAGTGCATTCTGCCGCTCGCTGTGATGAACCGACGCGCGAAGGAATTTTAGCGATGCTTGAACCGCTAATCGTCGGAGTTGTTTTCGGCCTGCTCACGGCGATGACGATTGGAGTCAGCGGAGTTGCAACGAGTTCCGAGGGGCAGGAGCTGATTGCGAGCGGCAAAGGAACAGCGCTGCTCCTAAGTGCCTTCTCGACGGCAATTCCAGAATGGCTGGTGTATATTTTGCATGCAGCGTTTTTCCTATTCGCTTTCACGACATGCATTACTTGGGGATACTTCGGAGAGCGATGTATTGTGCATCTGCTCGGGCCCTTTTCTTCAGTACCGTTCAAAGTTGTGTTCGTTCTGTTCACTTTCCTAGGATCGATACTCACTGCGACGAACTTAATGACCTTCAGTCACTTGCTGCTACTAACCTTAGCAATTCCTAACATGATCGCTCTGTTTCTTTTGCATGGCATCGTCGTCGAAGAACTCGATGACTACTCGGCTCGATTGCGAGCTGGCAAAATGAAACGCAAGAAGCCTGGGGCAGGCCGCATCGCATCATAGATCAGCGAATGAGTGGAAGCAGACGGATACTATCAAAGACGAACGGACTCCTAGGTGTGCCGTTGGACACTGCAACTGGCGGCAACGTTTTGCGTTACCGCCGTGCAAACTGGCAATTGATCAACGCAGTTGATTAACGCAGTTGATTGAGCTGATACTGAGCGCTGCGTTCGGCAACTTCGGAAGCGAGCGGTGATGTGCTATCAGCGATCGCAATCGCCAACCAGCCATCGCAAACTTCCATCTGCGTCACGGCAAGTCCCTCGGCTCGAGGATCTTTGACTAAGCTTTCACTAATCAGCGGAATCTGCGGCTTCGACACGAAGACTTTGGCGAAGATCGCGCGGAGCGGCAGCCGATCGCGAAATGACAGTCGCGGTCCGTCGATGCTAACCACTCCTTCACGCACTAGTCCGGCGTTTAGTCCTTCAGCGACTGGAACGTACGTCGATCGAACAACGAATCGCTCGATCTTGTTTTGACCTTGCGACAGTTCTGATATGCGCAGGCTGAGGATCAGTTGATTGTCAACCATCTCGATCGAGACAGGACGGCTTGGAGCAAACCGAATTATGACGTCTTGTGGCAAGTCAGCGGGCGGTGTCCATCCTTCTTTGCCTAGCATGGTGGCCATCTTGCCGCCAAGTTCGACAAGATTCCAATTTCGGTCGCCGAGGCCAAGCTGAGCGATTGCGTTGTTCACTGCCGATTGATGAACTTGCATGCTGAGCAAGCTATCGCTTGGTGCGCGAGGACGTGCCGTGTGCGATGCCATCTGAACTTGATTGGCGACTCGATAGCGGATCATTAAGCGATCTTCGGTTGTGCTCATCGCGACAACCATTGGATTGAGATTCAAAGCCTCCAGAGGTCCAATAAGACGGCGTTGCAATTCGACCTGGGCTTTGTCCATTTTTTCTTGCAACTGCTTATCGAACTCTTGATCGGCTTCATCAGCGATGATGCGGTGCATGACACGTTTCGCCGGACCGCTTTGCTGATTGAATTGTTCGCGAATGACCACCCGCAAGAAATCGCCGAGAATGGGCAGGCCATCGAAATCGGTGCTCATACCGCGCAAGTGCTGCTGCGATTCGACATCGGTCGCTTCGGCGGTGACTTTGAAGCCGAGTGGATCCATGCGAATCGTGCGCTGGCTGGAAATTTGAGCTTGCGACGAGTTATGAAAGACCGCTGGGCCTTTGCTGCTCTTCGTCGCGCTCACCACATCGCCTTGCACACCAAGCGTGACATTCCAAGCGGATTCGTCAGGAATCAATTTCAGGTCCATCTCAGTTCTTATGACGCTGTCACCCGAAGTGCTCGCGCCGAGGATGCGCTGCCTAACTGGTCGTGCTTGATAAGTCTCGTTGGGAAGCAATCGTTGAACCAGACTGCCTGCGATGGCAAGGCGGATGTTGGCGTTGCGATAGTGATCGTTCAAAGCACCAGCGATCGCTTGCTGGTTGGGTTCGTCGGACAATCTCAACGTTTGCACAGCACTAGCGAGCGAGTAACGCACGCGATTGATTGGATCTTCTTCTAGCAGTTCGAGGTCGACCAGCAATTGCCGATAGTCAACTGGTTGTCGCGCCCAAGTCGTCAGATAAGTTGCAAGTTCGACGAATTCGGGTTGATCGATAAAGTTGCGTTGTTGTTCGTTCAGACGTTCCCAGCGAAGTCTAGAAAGTACGTTGGTGGCCAGCGCATTGCCTTCTTCCCAAACATCGTCGCTATCTTGTGACCAGGTCTTCAGTTCATCGAGTTTTAGGTAACGCCGCCAACCGTCGGTATCACCGCTGGCAGGTAACTTGCTTTGAATGCGAACAAGCAGCGACTGAATTTGACCACGAGCAATTTCGCTGTCGAATTGAGGTTTGACAGTCACTTGATCAGTTTGAAGACACTGTGAAACAGCTCGCCAAACGGACAGGCGTCGTTCCAGCGCGTAGCCGACTCGCGTGGTTTTCGATGACAAATTTTTATCTTCAAGGCTGGCGGCTAGTGGTGGCAATTGGACCGCATACATACTGAGCCGTTCAAGTTCTGCGTTGCCGATTGCTTTGCCCAATCCATCTGTGTTCACCAAGCGGAGGATGCTTGCGTTCACTTCACTGATCCAAGAACCAACGCTGGAGGCTGCCGTGGAAATGTATTGAATCTTGGGCGAATCGCGAGTGACCAAGTATCCAGTGGTTCCCGAGTTCCCCTCGTTGATGCTGACCAAATGCGAACCGGGAGCGCGGAGCCCGTTGTCTAGTTCTTCGAGTTGCAGCAGTAAACTGTTTGGTTGTGGTAGTCGACCGTTTACGCTCGCAGCGCCTGGCGAAGTTGCTAGTCGCTGGAAGCCCTGCATGTTGATTTCAGGTTTCGATAGTTCCTTTTTGTCGGACACAACTTGAATCGGGCTTTCAAATGCTCGATTGATCGCGTCCATCAAGTAATCGATGTGCGAAGTGCTCGTCGTCAGCGGCATAACGTCTAAGTCGTGCGCGGTTGGAGCACGCAAGACGACTTGCATCGAAGGCTCGGGCGGACGACGAAGTAGGCTCGCTGAATCGTTGCGCTGCTCTGAATCGTTTCGAGCCAGCGGAGTGCGATCTGCTAGCGGAAACTGCTCAGTTGCGATTAGACCGGGATCGACGGCCAATGTAATTCCGCGCGGCTGTGTAGTGGCACCCGCAGAATCGGACGTCTGCAATGCATGGTAGTAACGCGCTGAAGGGACTTGCAATTTCTGTTCGACAAAAATCGCCACCAATGTGAGCGCCACGCCGACCGTCAAGGCCGCCACCCATCCGCGAACTCCCTTGTCACCATCCATGCCGGGTCATCCTCAGCCGCGAGTTGCTGTCATTGCCGCAATGCAAAGCCTTGCGCTCTATTCCATCATTTGGTGCGAGCGTCAGCAAGGGACGACGCGCCATCGTGATCAATAGATCGGCAATACAAGCGCCAAACCCAGCATGACTCTTACCGCTATTTGAAATGGCGTAGCAGCGCAGAGCCGGGTAGCTAATGTGGTCAAACTTTAACGCCCTCAATCGTTTGCTGTGATAGTGCGGAGTTGAATGCGAAGCGCGAAGTGTCGAGTATCGTTCACGGTCTTGTTGCGATTTCGGCTGAACGCTTACTTTCGCGGCTTGCACTCACAGTTCGCAATCCCTGTTCACATCTACACTTAATTTGGGAATTTTTGTCCGAGTTCAGATCGTATCGCTAACCGACAGATCAGAAGCGGAAAAAAGGTTGCGACTGAGTTGCAAGCGAAGTCGGAGAAGCGATCAATTCGAAGCAGCGGGCGATTGAGTCTGCTTACCGCAACGGGTCGGCTGAGCGCAAGCATGTTGCTAACGGGGCGCGACTAGGTACCTGAGCAACGCTGACAGCTCTTGATCTCCGAGTGTCTCGGTCACGTTCTCTGGCATCAGCGACTTGGCTGAATCGCGTCGTCGTTCTACTGTATTTGCGGCGATCGCTGTCGATTTTCCATCTTGACCGACGACTTGCAAGCTCCCGTCCGGTTGCTCGCGAATTAGGCCGGTCAAGACACGCTCGTCGTCCAATAACAGCGTTGACATTCGAAACGCAGCATCCACATTGCGACTTGGATCTAAGATGTCCTCGCACAAACGTTCGACACCTCGTTTGCCAACGCCGTCCAGTTGCGGGCCGACGAGCATGCCCTTTCCTGCCAACTGATGGCAGATCGCACAGTTCTTTTCAAACAGCAAATTGCCCTGTTCCGTTGATGCGGAATCTAAATTTAACTTCGCAATTCGAGCAGCGATAGCTGACAAATTAGGGTCGGGCAATTCATTCGCCTGTTGCATTAGTTCTTTCAGTTGATCGCGTGTTTCAGCGGAGATGCCATCTGGAAAAAGCGTTTCACGTCCGCGTAGAGAAACTAGGCTTAGTTTTCCTTGCTCAACTAGTTGCACCAGAGTCGCACAACCGGGAAGGGATCGAAGCAAACGCGTCGCAAAAGTGGCTTGCTGGCGCGCTGTCGCTGCGAGGCTTAATTGCTGAGCCAACTCAGTGGCGGCAACCGTCCGCTCTGTTTGATCGGCAGCCAGCACTTGATTGGTCACAAGCGAGGCTTGGTCGATTTCAATCGCTTGTTCGGCGAGTGCTAGCACGAGAGGTTGCCGGTTTGCGTCGGCGATCCCCACGATCAATTGAGTTCGCATTCGTGGGCTAAGTGCAGTGAATTGGAGGAGTTGCTGAAATTCTGTTGTAACCGCCGGGGCAACACGTCGCTTTAACAGGGGATCGATCGCAGCGAGTAATTCGCCGACGTTTGATGGGTTCAATCCTTTGACTGAAAATCGTCCTACGGCGAGCCATGCGTAAGCGCTTGCGTTATCGCCGTCGACGACTTCCAGTCGAACGGAGCGGCCTGCGTGATCTGATAGCGACCAAGAGATCTCAGTAGCTATGTCATTTCGCGGTGGATAAACGGTTTGAAGCACGGCGCCAAGTTCTGCATCCACCAAGCGAACGAAATTCTTTTTCGTATCTTTAGCGGAGGGCAACGCATTGTGGCCGCACAACCAAAAGGTCAACTCCGTGGGGCACGAGAAAACGCTGCTCAATAGCGTCCCGACGTAGGCTTCACCTCGCGTTAGACTCGAGAGCGTTTGCGCGATTTCACCATCAGTGCACTTTCGCGACTCAGCGGTCCACTCGCCACCTGCTGCGTCTCTCCAATCGACGACTGCCTGCTGATCCGCTAGCGCCTGCGTGACGCTCGAGCGGAGCGATTGGGCCACTTCGATCGCGAACACCTTTAAGAGTACCGGATACTCGATATTCTGTGCTGACAACGCGCCACAAATTGTTTCGAGCGATTTCGCAAGAGCAATCGGATTGCTGCCACTCGTTTTTTTGATCAAGCGGATAATGGCATCTGTCATGGTTGGGTTCATGTGTTTTGCTGAGCCTGAGATCGCGGTTTGAAATAAGTCTCGGCTCGCGTCTGGATTTCGATCAACGAACCGCAGTAGAGCTTCGGCGGCCAACGAGCTATCGAGGCTCGGTAGAATGTTTGCCAACTCGATTGCCAGTGGCTCGTTCAGCCCAAGCGTCATGCGCGTCGGTGGTTCATCCGCCGAGGCGCTAAACTTCCATGACTTAACAATCATCTCCAGGGCCTGCGGTTCGCGGAGAAGGTTACGGACTGCTATGCGACTTGCTTGACGCGTGGTTGGATCTTCGGTCGCATATTGCTTAGCCATCGAAAGCAGGCCGCGAACGTACCCCGCGCCGCCACACCTACCGATCGCTTGGATAGCCGCCAATCGTACTTGAGGTTCCGGATTTTTGAATGCTTTACCGATGGCGGTGGTGAGCGGCGTAGCGTTTCCATGCGGCGGTTGATTGGCGGCACGTAGAGCTTCCACTTGCAAACGAGGTGTGCCGTTGCTCAACAGTGAAACGATATTTTGCGAAGTCAGTTCATCACGGCTCCAGAGAATCGCAAGACACGACAATCGCAGCAGTTCGGGAGTTTCAGCCGAAAGCAACTTCGCGCGCACCGCCTCCATCGCCGATTGGTCAAGTTTGGCTTGCCGCACTCGCTCGATGGCCAACTCGCGTCGAGTCAAATTCGTGCTTCCGAGCTCAGCGAAAGCGTCGGAATTCAGTATCACGTAATCAGCCGTTTGTTTCTGATATTCGGTGAGGCTTTCGAGCTTGGGTGAATTAGCGCCACGATAGACAATCCGCCAAATGCGACCGCTCTCACGATCGCGGCCGGGATGTTCGAGTGGCACTTCGTAATGGCCAATGATCTTGTTGTAGAAATCGGCGACGTACATTGCGCCGTCAGGTCCGACTTGAATATCCACTGGCCGAAACCACGGATCTTCGCTGGTCATAAAATCAGGTAACTCGCGAGCGGTGACTGTCGCACCCTGACGTTCCACGGCATTGCAGTTAATGCGACTGGTCATTACGTTGCCGCAATAGAATCGCTTTTGGAATGGCTGAGGGAACAAGTCGGCTTGATAGTAAACCAAGCCGCAGATGGCAGTACTGCCGTGCAAATGATCCATCATCGAAGGTGCGAAACCTAAACCGTCATGCGGCCTGCCGAAACTTGGGTAGCAACCACCACGCAGTAGCGCAGTGATTGGTTTGCTGTGACAATCAGCCGAGTACAAGTTACCCCAGTCGTCAGCGGCCAACCCGAACGGATTGACTTGACCGGATGTCCATTGTTCAATTCGCGAGCCGTCGTCACGAAAACGAAACATGTTGCCTGATGTTAACTTGACGCTTGAACCGTCTGCGGCGGTGACGTTGGATTGATTGTTGAAACCGTGGCAGGCATAAATCCAACCGTCTGGCCCGCGGCGCAGTCCATTGATCATGCCGTGCGTATCGCGAGTGGTATCGAAGGGGCCGAGTATTTTGATGCGCTCGTCGGCTTTGTCGTCGCCATCGTTGTCGCGTAGGAAAATAATGTCTGGGATGTTGAAGCAGATCACTCCACCGGCGGTGGGAAGTAAACCCATCGGAATGTTCAGTTTGTCGGCAAACGTCGTAACTTTATCGGCTTGCCCGTCTCCGTTTGTGTCTTCGAGGATTTTGATTGAGTCGCGAGGCTGAACTCCGGCTTTCGCTGGATAGGGATACTCGATCGTGTTCGTCACCCACAATCGGCCGCGTGTGTCCCAAGCCATGTTTAGCGGCTTGGCGATCTGCGGTTCGGAAGCGAACAACTGTGCCTCGAAGCCATCTGGTAGATGAAAACCAGCGCGTTCCTCTTCAGGCGAACGTGCAGTGGTGTCGCGAACTCCTTGACCGTAAATCTCCGGTGCAGTCGATGGCTCTGCGGCTCGATCTTGATCGGCTGCAACCTCGTGAAGCGGCAACAGTCCTAGCAGAGAAACCAAAACGAAGCGTCGGATCATAGCGAGTTCTGGGGGTGAGAGAGGATTGGCGGGTACCACAAGCTTAGGTGTCTATCGTAGTGTGAAGAATCCTGCAGCGAAAGTCGACGGAGTGGCGAGCGATGGTGTGATACGAGCTTGGGTTGGTTAAGGAATAGCTGTTTTGTCGCGTGCGGAAGAGAGGGCGGAGCACTGAAGACAGTGCGTTCCATGGCGGAGCGCTCTTTATCACACATCTTTTTCAAGACCCCCATGAGCTTGCCTCATGGGTGAATGAGTTTTGAAGTTAGAGTTCAGGATCTGAGATTGAACTCGTCGGCTGGATGTAGACCGAGCGGCAAATGTAGCTGTTATTACTTGGTGCGAGCGACCTTCAAGGCTGATTTCTTCGCGGGCTTTGCAGCGGATTGCTTACTGGAGATTTTAAGTGGTCCATTGGATTTTTCGTGCAGGGCGATCACTTTGCTGCGATCAAGAAGTTGTTTTTCACGAGCGAGTTTGGCTAATGCAAGGGCGACTTTTTTGCCGTATTT